>ENA-UOXV01004699-UOXV01004699.1-marine-metagenome-genome-assembly--contig:-NODE-4699-length-15492-cov-66.663860_pt1 | contig 15492 bp, 9 predicted proteins | sample MGYA00238165_ERZ766961 | MGnify/ENA primary metagenome ERZ766961 (study PRJEB28924, sample SAMN03173240) | marine metagenome | biome: Marine; feature: Water; material: Subsurface seawater | place: North... | reverse complement strand
TAGTGCTTGCGTATGTTAAAGGCACACAATGCATCATTGTAGCGAACGATGCTACCGTGAAGGCCGGCGCTTGGTTCCCAATTACAGGAAAGAAAAATTTACGCGCCCAGCAGATCGCTCTTGAGAACCACACTCCTATCATTTATTTAGTCGATAGCGCAGGCGTATTCCTTCCATTACAAGATGAGATCTTCCCGGATCGTGAGCACTTCGGTCGCATTTTCCGAAACAATGCAGTCATGAGTAGTCTAGGTATTCCTCAAATATCGGCCATCATGGGAAGTTGTGTCGCTGGCGGAGCGTATTTACCTATCATGAGCGACGAAAGTATCATTGTGAAAGGTTCAGGAAGTATTTTCTTAGCAGGATCTTATTTGGTAAAAGCTGCCATTGGCGAGAGCATTGACAATGAGACTTTAGGCGGCGCAGATACGCATTGCGATATCAGCGGGGTGACCGATTATAAATGTGAAGACGACCAGGAGGCCATCAGCACTATTCGCGGATTGGTGGATAAAATGGGCGCGTTTCCTAAGGCCGGTTTTGACCGTAAGGAATCTATGGATCCTGAACGGGCCACCTCTGCTATTTACGGCTTTGTACCTAGAGATGGGAAACCCTTTGAAAGCCTTCGGATTATTGAATGTATTGTCGATAAAGAGAGTTGGCAGCCGTACAAGGAGACTTACGGACAGACTATTCTATGTGGGTATGCGAGAATAGACGGATGGGCAGTAGGAATTGTTGCCAACAATAGAGCCATTGTGAAAAACGCGAAGGGTGAAATGCAATTTGGTGGCGTCATTTATTCCGACAGTGCCGATAAAGCGGCCCGATTTATTGCCAATTGCAATCAAAAACGTATTCCGCTCGTTTTCCTCCAAGACGTCACTGGTTTCATGGTCGGGAGTAAAAGCGAACACGGCGGTATCATCAAAGACGGCGCAAAAATGGTCAATGCGGTGGCAAATTCTGTAGTTCCTAAATTCACGGTGATTGTTGGAAACAGCTTCGGTGCTGGGAATTACGCTATGAATGGGACTGCCTACGATCCGCGTCTTATTGTTGCATGGCCCAACGCAAAATTAGCCGTTATGGGGGGACAACAAGCTGCAAAAGTGTTGCTTCAAATAGAGAAATCTCGGCTAAAAGGCAGTGGAAAAGAATTGACTCAATCAGAATTGGACGCCCTGCAAAAAGATATAGAAGAACGCTATGAACGTCAAACCAGCCCCTATTATGCAGCTTCTAGATTATGGGTGGACGCTATCATTGACCCGGCGAAAACCCGTGAATGGCTCAGTTTCGGTATCGAAATGTCGAATAATAATCCTGAAATGAAGCGCTATAACCCAGGAGTAATACAGACCTAATGAATAAGTGGATTTTTGTTTTTCTAATTGGCGCTACAAGCGCTTTTGGACAAGGATATGTGCAGAATACCGTTCAAGCTACCTATGAAGGAACGTTTGACCCAAAGGCAGCACCAAACGAAGTACTATCATTTCTCTACCCTACAGGAGCTCCCATACCCGGAGGAGAGGGTTACAAAAGCTTCTTAGCCGGACAAAAGCTACTCCAGAATTATAGAAATTTCCCGGCATCGACCGAAACAAAAAAAACCACTTCGGTCTCTGATCCAGTGGCGGGATTTGGCACTTCCATCTATCGACTAACACCTCAGGGTAACCCTTTCGATTTTACAGGCGGTATACCCAACGATAATGCCATGGCTATTAGTAAAGACGGTATTCTTTGCGCGGCAGTGAATAGTGTTTTTTGGGCGATGGATACAAAAACTGGCGAGCTTATTATGCCATCTCCAGTAGGGCTTTTTAGTCTTCAGCAAATGGCGAACGGATCTAGTTTTTCAAATTATTATGATCCTAAACTCATTTACGACCCCACCTTGGATCGATTTGTTCTCGTTTTTCTAAAGGATAACGACGCTGCAAACAGCCGTATTATCGTTTGTTTCTCCTCCACAAATGACCCAACCGATCCGTGGAACATTTATAGCTTAACGGGCAATCCGCTTAGTAATAATCGTTGGACTGATTTCCCTGCCATAGCTTTAAGTGAAACGGGATTGGTCATTACAGCAAATCTTATCATCCCAAATGTGAGTTGGCAAGTAGGCTTCGACGGATCCGTAATTTGGCACCTGAATAAGACCGAAGGATTTGCCGGTGGAAATGTGGATGCAACGGTTTATACTCAGATAGCTCATAATGGTAAATTCGTGCGTAACCTCCACCCTGTTCGTGGTCATGATAATATTAGTAAACAGCTCCAGTTCTTAAGCAATCGAAATTTTGATCTACAAAACGATACCATCTTCTTAGTTACCATAACCGAAGGGGCAGCAGATACAACAGTCACCGCACAAGCGCTAGTAAGCAATCTACCTTATGGCGTTCCGCCCAATGGGAAACAGGGGGATACAGATACTACAGATGCCACAAAAGGGCTACAAACCAACGATGGACGAGTTTTAGGCGCCATTCAAAAAGATGATTGGATACAGTTTGTGAGTACTACCGCCCATGGAACCAACGCAAATGCTGCTATTTATCACGGATTTATTCATGACGCCCAAGGAGCAGCGCCTAAAGTAACGGCGCGTGTTTTTTCGCACCCTGTGCGCGATTATGGTTACCCAAACATTACTTGGAGCGGAGTGCACCCGAATCAAATTCAATGTTTGATTGGTTTTAACTTCACCTCGATCCAAGGGCACCCTGGCATGGGAGCGGTTCAGCTGGGTAATGATACCTCATTCTCTAATGCCATAGACCTCATTAACGGTACCACACACGTGGACCGTCATAGCGACAGTTACGAACGTTGGGGGGACTATTTTGCCATACAGCCTATGTTTGATGAAGACGGCGCAATAATTCCCTCCGAGTCATGGATGGCAGGTTTCTATGGCGATGGTCCACAACAAAATAGAACACACATCTCCCAAGTGTTTAGCACCGATACTGTGGTTCCCTTGTACGCGAACGGGGGCCAATTGTATCCCAACCCAGCATACGACCTAGACATCGTTACCATTACATTTAACCTAGAGCAAGACCAACGTATCGAAGCCCGACTGTACAATACAACAGGTGCGCTAGTGCAAGAATTAGCAGGTAGAGACTTACCCGCAGGTCCGGCAGAATTGTATTTACATTTGGGTACGTTGGCAGCGGGCAATTACGTAGTTCGACTCGAAGGAAGTGCTGGTTTTGTCAAGACCGAACGGCTGCTAAAACTGTAGTTGCTTTTTGTTAATAAAAGTAGAATACTTGTTGAAAACCTTGATTTTTAGGATATTATTGGTATCTTTATACCATATCAAATCATAAAAACATGTTTAACAAAGAATTATTACGTGAGCGACCTATCACTATTATCGAAGGGTTGCCGCACACGCAACTCGAAGATGTTGCAGAGACGCAAGTCGAAGAACTTTTCACTTAACAAGAACGAGGCCCGGTAGGGTCTTTTTTTTTGTGGTCTATGCTGTTTCCTTATCCTTCTTCCGCACGAGGTAACTGATACCATACACCAGCGAAGATGTTCCTATACTTACAAAAGCTATGGCAGGGTTGATCTTACCTTGCGCAGACATCATGTAGATACTTACCCCCAGACAAACAACGGTCATTACCAAAAGTGCTCGAACGACGCTTTGTTTGTGGTGCTTACCGGCCCAGTCAAAAAATATCACGGGTGCTATACCTATACCTAATGCCTTAAATGTAACTACGATATCTTCTATACGCTGGAAAAACAGCGCTATAAGTAATGCAAAGAAACCAACGCCCACCAAAGCCCAACGGATGCGTTTAATACCCGCTCCTGCCGTTTCTTCTTTGTTTGGGAAAAGATCATTGGTAACATTGAGACTAAGCAAAAACAAATACGTATCCGAGGTACTTAAAATCGCCGCAAAAAATGCGATTAACACTGCGACTTGAAATTCTGGCGGAACCAATTCAGTAAAGGTGCGTAAAACCATCATCTCCGCATGTTCGTTAGTAACGCCCTCACCGGCAGGGAATTGGGCACGTGCGATAAGTCCAACATAGGTGAGCGCAACCGTCAATAGGATGTTCACCCCTGCCCCAACGCCAAAGCTTTGCTTTACTACTCTTTCGTTTTTCATGGAAAAGACCTTCTGCCAATAGTCCTGAGTGGCAAAAGGTGTTAGAATACCTAAAAGTAGAAAAGCAATGATATTCACTGGACCGGCATTAAATGGCGCATACATTTCTGGAGGCACCTCACCGCCCTTATTCAAAGTAAGGGTAACTAATATGAGTACTAGGAAAATCACCAAAAACTGGAACATATCCGTCTTAACAACCGATCCGAATCCGCCGACCAATAGGTACACCATGACAGAAAGCAGCATTCCTAGTTTAGCCCAATTCACAGGTATACCGCCCAATTCATTGAGCAGATTTGACCCTACCAAGAGTTGCGTGCTGAGCAAACCAACATACCAGACGAATATCACACCGATGACCCAACGTGCGGTTTTTCGACCGTATCGGAAAACAAAATAGTCGGTGAGTGTAAAAAATTTATGCTTAATGCTGAGTCTATACAACTTTAAGGCAAAGGGTATAAAAAGCAGAAAACCAAGAGTATATCCGATAAATATCCAGGCAGCAGAAATGCCGTAGATGTAAACAAAACTGGTGTAAACCATTAAGGTTACGGCACTAACAAACGTTCCACTCAGCGTCATTAGAGATGGAAAAAATCCTAACGACCTGCCTCCTAAGGCGAAATCATCAACGCTATCCTTGGAAGTCATACGCCCGAGGAGAATCCCGAGAACGGTGAATCCAATGAGTACGCCAATTAATGTGTTCGACTCAATCATACCATTTTCATTTTTGGTAAGATAAGACAGAAAGAAGTATGCTTCTGCCTATACTTGAATGATCAATGGCTGTAAAACAGCATTCCAGATGTCTAATTATTTGAACATTAATCGGCTATCAGTGTTCTTAATGTGACGTTCGTTTGAAATGCATAGTCGTACGAGTAGAACCTAATCCTAAATGATGATATTGAAGTCGTTCAAAAGCATACTAATGATTCTGGCTTTTGGTTTAAGCTTTTCTGTTCAAGCGCAATGTACTTATACGCTTACACTTCTCGATTCCTATGGTGACGGATGGAATGGGAATTCAATGTATGTCCAGACCTCTGGATACAGTCCCAGTACGCTTACACTTTCTACAGGATCCTCCATTTCTTACCAGATTTCAATAACTACAGGAGATACTTTAACTTTTGGTTGGCTAGGAGGTGGCACATATCAAGACGAATGCACCTTCACCGTTACAGATAACGCTACTGGAACTACGGTATATACTTCTCCCGCTGGCAATTTAATGTCCACCACTTCGCCTCAGTACACCACAGTCTGCACCTTAACCTCAAATTCAACGCCTTGTCTTTACAACACGCCTTACACCGAATCATTCTCTGGTACAGGGGGCGGTTGGGTCGCCCCAACGAATCAGTTCAATATTGGATCGATCAATGGTTGTTGGGACCGTGGAGTTTACACCACGTATAATTGGATCAAAGCGCCCTCTCCATCTTCCTCATTAGCGAATGCCACAGGACCGTCGGGAGACCATACCAATGGAGGTTCAGGCTATCTTAGTTGTGATCCCTATTTCTTCGCTACAGCCGCCGATTCGTCGACGCTGATTACACCTTACATTTCTTTGGCTAACGATTCCGCCCCGCAAGTATCATTTTGGTACCATCTCTTTGGTTCTGATATTAAGAGGTTGGAAGTAGCCATTACTACGGACACAGCAAGCAATTGGACGGTGATTGACTCCTTATTCCCCAATACAGGTGCCTTCGTTTCCTCAAGTAGTCCATGGCACCAAGCAATTTATTCCATAGCCGATTATATTAATGATACCGTTGCCTTTAAATTCACAGCATTCCGTGATTTGGCGGGCTTGAACCAAGGTAGTAACTCTCGAATCAGTATTGATGATTTTGCCATCACCGAAGATACCCTTGGTTGTAAAAAACCAATCAAAGTTCGCCTCACTGCCTTAAGTCTTGGAAATGCTCAAATCACCTGGGATACCACTGGCGCAACCTATTACCAAGTTCAATGGTCACAAGGGACAACAGCGCCGAATAATGGTAACATCGCATTAGTCACCAATAATCAATATAACTTAAATGGGCTTGCTCCAAATTCCTCTTACACCCTTAGAGTTCGTTCCTTGTGTGGGACTAGTGATACATCCGCTTGGTCAGAGTTCATTACGATCGAAACGCTTTGTGGCTATTTTATAGCTCCCTGGTCCGAAGACTTTGAAGGGAATGACTGGGTTGCACCTTTGAGCTGGTTTGATCAAGGAGACTTTGGCGATTGTTTCTTGGACTCAGGAAGTTTAGGTTTTTATTGGAAAGTCGCGCGTGGTCCAAAGAGTACAGATGAGGGGCCAAATACCGACCATACCCCGACGGGAAACGGAAAATTTCTAGCCACCAACTACCGCTATGGGTCTACAGCCCCAGATAATCTTTCCTTTACCACGCCGTGGATTACATTAAATTTATTGACCAATCCTGAACTTAAATTCTGGTTACACGCCTTCTCCAATGCACAACCCACTAATGGGTTTCCTGTCCAATTCGGAAAATTCACAGCTACTGTAGAGCAACTTAATGGATCTAAAACTGCCGTATTTGATACGAGTGGTGCTCTTCAGGGTTCGCAGACTTCCCCTTGGAAAGAAATAGTAATACCCCTTAGCTACAGCTCTAGTGATACCATTCGCATCACTTTTTCCTACGACGGTGTATCGCTCGTACAAGGACAACCATTCTCTATTGATGATATCTCTGTAGCATCCGCTCCAAGTTGCCCTAGACCTAGGTTTCCTAAGGTACTTTCAGTGAGTACCACAGATGCACTTTTAAAATGGAATACAGGTGGAGCCAACTACCATCAATTACGATACAAAAAAGTAAATGCCAACAATTGGAATGTCGTAAGTGCTTCAAATACGCAATTCCTATTGACGGCCTTAGACCCAAACACCAAATACCGTTGGGAAGTTAGAGACAGCTGCAGCAGTACTGACAAAAGTGTCTGGATCAAAGGTCCGTCCTTTTTTACAAGTTGCACCGTTTTCACGGCTCCTTACACGAATAGCTTTAGCAACAATCAATGGCAAGGTCCCTCCTCTTTTAGGCCTTCAGGACAGATCGGAAATTGTTTTACCCGATTCGAAGATGATAATGACGGCTACTTTTGGACTGGAGCACGGTCCGGTTTCGATCACTTTGCATTCACAGGACCCCAAACGGATCATACAGGAGGTTCTAGTGGTTATTTATTTGCCAGAGCGAACAGCGCTACGTCAGACACCGCCAATATTGAATTACCACCAGTTTTTCTAGGGCAATTACTTAGTCCCGAATTTTCGTTCTGGTACCACATGTATGGCAACAGCATCGGAGGATTAAATGTGTATGCAAGAAGCCCCGGGGGAAGCGACACCTTGTTAAGCTCGTTCACTGGTGCGCAACAATCCAACAGCGGCTCTGCTTGGCTTAAAAATACAGTAGCACTTTCCACTTTTTTAGGTGATACCGTCGTTATAACACTACAGGCAATAAAGGCATCAGGAAGTTCGTTTTTCACCTATTCCTCCGCCATTTGTGTCGATGATATCGCTTTTGAAGGAACCTTGAATTGTCCTGCGCCGACGCTATTAACAGCATCTAGCATCACTGCTAATATGGCAACATTGACGTGGCAGGGTACTTCTTCCGTTAGTATTATCGAATATGGACCTACAGGATTTACCTTAGGCACAGGTCAACTCATTAATCCGGCAACTTCACCCTACACCCTCACGGGTCTAATTCCAAACACCTCCTACAGCGTATTTGTCAAAGACAGTTGTGGCGTTAATCTGCTCAGTTCAAATGCAACAATTAACTTTAATACACCCAACTGTCCAGCAGTCACTGCCCAAGGAAGCGTTACCCTAACCGGGAGCACCGTAAGTGCTCTAAATACAGGTAGTCCTTCAGATTCGATTCTTTGGTTATGGGGAAATGGAGCTAACAGTACCGGAAGTTCCTCTACCTACACGTATTCGACACCTGGCATTTATACAGTTCAACAAGTCGCATCAAACTATTGTGGAAACGCAGATACACTTACATATACTTTAACCGTTTGTGGATCAGTAGTAAGCCAATTTGCAGTTGCGGGCAACGGACAAACTAGGGTATTCAATGCAGGGGCCTCTATTGGGGCTGGATTAAGCTACAGTTGGAGTTTCGGTGATGGTTTTACGGCAACTGGCAGCAATCCTACACATTCTTTTGCTAATCCAGGAGTATATGTTATTAGCCTAGTTGTTACAGATGCCTGTGGCACTGTGGCGAGCTCAAGTCAAAATGTTTCCATTTGTACTACCGTTCAACCAAGTTTTACGAGCAGCGCGGCTAGTGCGCTTTCATTTAATTTCTCTGCGCAACCTGCAGGGCTAAGTTCTTACTCTTGGGATTTTGGCGATGGTACTACAGCTAGTGGTGCAATGACTTCGCATACGTATGGATCGGCAGGTACTTTTGCCGTTACCCTTACCTGCACCGATACCTGTGGCGGTTCCTATACTTTCGTGGATACTGTATCTACTTGCCCTGCGCTCACCGCTAATTTCACGTTCAATATAGCCTCATCAGGTGCAAACGGCATGTTGGTTCAATTCTTTGCTAATGTATCAGGCAGTTCAGGGCTCATATGGGATTGGGGCGATGGGACTCAAAGTATAACTCAGGCTACTAGTATTTCTCATCAATATGCAACAGTAAGCTTAAACTTTACGATAACGCTCTCAGCATATAATGAGTGTGGAGATACGATTCAGGTCATTAAAAGTCTAAATGAGGTCGGGCTTCCAGAGCAGCGCCATTTAAAGTATACAACCTACCCCAACCCTGTATCAGGAGCCTTGACAATAGAATTTTCGACACCTCTTGACGGTACATATTACCTCTATGATGTGACTGGCAGGTTAGTTCGTAGCGAACGTTTCAAAGAGAGTGCATTTGTGTTCTTTCCGACTTCCAACTTGTCAAGGGGCTCTTATATATTAAAAGTCGAAAGTAATCAGCAGGTTAAAAATTCAATAATCTTCAAACAGTAGCACTTTAGATTAGCGTACCAATTTTTTGATATCCCCGTTATTATCCTTGAGAATAGAGATGTTATACGCTTCTACCGCTTTTTCTATTCTGCGCTTGCGAATAGACTCCCTAACGGCGATCGCCGGCCCAGTAATAATCACTATTGGGTATGCCGGTACGGTAACAATTCCCCAAAACGTATTCCATCCTCGGATTCTTTGTGCGGCCGCAAAGTGTCTGTACGCAGTAAAGTTTTGGTTCATGGCTATCAATTTAGCTTCCTTAACTGATAGAGTATCATTGCGGTAAATCACACCTTTTCTTTTGTAGGCGCGCATTTGGTCCATTTTTTTCGCGCTATCACCGTTTTCATTATTAATTGTAATGCTGGACTCCACGTTTGTGTTATCGGTAGTAATCGCGTCTGCTGTATATAGTGATTGTGTTGAGTCCTGATCATTCGGTGGATTAGACCAAGCGGTAGAATCTTTACTCGCGCTAATTATGTCTCTTGTATCTTCCTCTATGGCTATTTCAGAGCTAGACAGCGGTTGTTCTTCAGTATAGTCGGGTTCTTCTACAGTTTCCTGATACCATTTGGTTCTAGTTAATTCATTAGGACTCTCTTCATTGAGGCTACTCCCCTTACTGACCGAAATTTTTGGAAGAGTACCGCCATACCGCCGAATAGAGTTTCTCAAGTTTCTTAGCTCTTCATCAGTCAACTCCCAGTCGATTATTTTAGGGTAAGCACTAAAACATGCAGTATAATCATCTATATATTTAAAGTTCAATCGATAACCGTCGAATAACACGGATAATTCATGAAACTGCGCGGGTGCTATTGACCGTACGATTCGAGCTTCTTTGTATAACGTAGACGTTACCTGCCCGTAAATCGTATTATTGAGAACTAATTCTTGTGCGTTCGCCGTTATACTGAAAAGTAGAACAAATATGTAATAGCGTGTTTTCATCTTCGGATGTCGTTTACCACTAATATATTTACTTACCGAAGTGTAACGTATATCTATTATTCTCAAAAGATAACCATATAATTACATGGTAACGCATTTTAATATCCCGTGTATCTGATATAAGTCATTTTTGAGATTACCGTATACTCCTTTTTCTCTATTTCACGGCAAGAAAAATCCCCTCCATTACAATTGCAATGGAGGGGATAAATACGTTTTGATTAAATACTAAACTAGCTTACTTCAAATCCTCGTTTAATAACATAGGAGCCGATCCATCGGTAAAAATCAACTTAGCATTTGGTGAATTCGATAACTTTTCAAAAACCTCTAAACTTCTCCACTTAATAATCTCGTCGGTAAGGCCTTCCGCTAATACCTTTTGTGCGTCTCGAGTACCTTCCGCTTCAATCTTCTTACGTTTTGCTTCTAACCGCTCCTGTTCGAGTTCAAACTCCATACGTTGGGCAATTTGCTCTGCCTCTAGCTTGCTCTCAATAGCGTCATACAAGCCGGGAGGCAGGCTGATACTCTTCATCAGAACCGATTCAATTACGAATCCTCGATCAATCAATAAACTATCCATATGATTGCTAATAGCCGCCTCTATTTCAGCCCTCTGACCACTGTGCATGTCTTTTGCCATGTAACGTGAACACACATCAGCGGCCGCAGATCTAAATACACTAAGGATCATGACCTGCTCATAATTTTCGCCAACGGTCTGAATTACATTTGGTGCTTGCATTGCCTCAATATGATATAATATTGAAATTTCCGCCATGACATTCAATCCTTCTTTCGAAGGGAGGTTCAAACGGACCTCGAGGTTTACTGTTCTTGTCGGAACTGTAATAACTCGCGTGATTAGTGGATTCAATCCTACTATACCGGGGTGAATAACTTTGTTATCTAGTTTACCGAGTTTGTTTTTCACTCCTACCGTACCAGGAGAAACTACTACACATGATGTGAGAATTATAGCAACAAGTGAGAAAATGATTGGTTTTAAGTTCATTATGGCAAGTATTTAGCGTGTAGCTTAGAAATTACAAAGACTATGCCAGAGAACCTATGAGAATACTGGTTCGGTTGTTACAATTCACCGAAAACTCGCGTTAACCGCTGCTTATAAAAGATGTCTATAATCCAAGCATCTGCTTTTTTGAGTTGCCCGCTTTTGGCTGCCCAATAAGACTAGCCCGTCTCTTGGGGAGTTATACGGGGAGTAAACAAGAACAGGCGCCATAGGCGCCTGTTTTACAGTTACTTACAAAATATTTAGTCGGGATGACAAGACTTGAACTTGCGACCTCACGCCCCCCAGACGTGCACTCTACCACCTGAGCTACATCCCGAATAGGGCGCAAATATACTGCGAAATAGAGTTTCGATGAATCCTTAGTGACGTATAAAGTCTAAGACAACTTTGGACCATTCTTCATCACCTATATCCCATCGCAAACCGTGCCCTGCACCTTCATAAACAGCTTCTTGGTAGTATGCGCCTTGATGCTTTTGCATTGCAGCTTCTGCAGTTTCTATTGGCGCAACGGCATCTTCCGTACCGTGCATCCAAAGCAATTCGCCCGTATAATCTTCCATGTTTTGACCTAGATCAAACTTATAGCTCGTTATCATTGAAGCTGGAAGACTTAAACCTGTCGCATTTTGCATGATGACATTCGCTGTACTTTGAGGCACTTCCATGACCAATTTTTGAACAGGGATTCTTGATCCACCAGCAGCGGCGGGTCCGGCAGGTAGTGAACCCAAAGAATTGGCAACCACTACCATTCGTTCACTTGTTAGGCCTTGTGATTGTAAAAAGGAAAGTACCGCGTCATAATCGGCAGCCATGGATTCTGCTCCTGTGGAGCGCCCGGTGCTCCATCCGAAGCCACGGTAATCATACATGATGAAACCGTAATGATGCTTGTTTACAAGGTTTGCAAAAAGCCCGGCCGTTTGCCAATAACTGTCCATTGATGGTGTATTTCCGTGAAGAAACACAATAATCGTATCCGTTGCGATTTGAGCGAAATCACCTACATACAATGCGTAAATGGTATCCTGAGTACCCGATTCTAAATCCAAGAGATGAATTTTCGACTCATCCACCTGAAATTCGGGATCTAAATAAGTGTTCTTAAAATCATAAGTGCCATCCCCACCTGCAAATAGAGCACCACTCACATCGGCACATGAACTTAGCGTAATTGCTGCTAAAGCTATAAATAGAAATTTTTTCATCACTAAAAGTTTATTGCCATACCATAGAAAAAGCCCCTCCCACCTAGACCCGAAGTGCTGGGTACATAGGCTTGAGGAATATGGATATCACGAGTCGGATTGAGTATTTTATATTCCAATTGAGCCTCGAACCATTTGTAACGAAGCCTATAACCCGCACTGAAAGAAGGTGCGAGGATCTGCCCTCTACCAAAGTCAGCCAAGAACCACGTCGGATCCACCCATGTATTGGCCGAAGCGTTTACGATGTGTGGTCCTTTTTGCCAATAGGCATTAATTCCTGTCTCGGGATAAAATCGGAACGCATAATCTCTCGTACTCATGAAGGCTTGACCTCCAAAGCTCCACGAAACGCCAGGCTTAATCCCTTGTTGCGGAATCCAAGAGCGAATTTGGCCACCTTCTAACTGTACCGCGCCTAAAAGCAAGCTGGAAAATTGAATACCTCCATAATTTGTTTTAGCTGCGGAAACTCCTTTTGCCGCATAGGCACCGATTACCGGTAAATACCCTTCGTTAATTTGAGGGCGACCTTGTGTCACGCCTATCTGCCATTGTCCTTCTTTCAAAGGAACCACTACTTTAGTTGGAGTACAACCAGTAGCAATGATGAGGGCGCCTAGTGCTCCCAATAGTGTCTTTCTAAGCATCGTTTATAACTCATTAAAAAACTCTATCCGTAGATAGGGTCAGGTAATAAAATTTTGAACCAATTCACCCTACATTTGGATTTCTAAACACAGAGATAATGGAACAACACGATTGTATCATCATTGGTTCAGGCCCAGCTGGATATACGGCCGCAATTTACGCCGCTCGTGCAGATTTAAATCCCATCATGTATATGGGTCTTCAACCGGGAGGACAGCTAACGACGACTACCGAGGTAGACAATTTCCCAGGCTATCCCGAAGGTACAGACGGCAATGCGATGATGGAAGACCTAAAGAATCAAGCAGAGCGATTTGGAACAGATATACGCTTCGGCTTAGTTACAAAAACAGAATTATCAAAAGAAGTAGGTGGTTACCATACTTTAACCATTGACGATAGCCTTCAAGTTCAGGCAAGGACTATAATCATATCAACAGGAGCTTCAGCGAAATACCTTGGCCTTCCTGCAGAGGAAAAATACATGGGATTCGGTGTCAGTGCCTGTGCCGTCTGTGATGGATTCTTTTATAAGGGTCAAGAAGTTGTAGTTGTAGGTGCAGGAGATACTGCAGCAGAAGAAGCGACCTACTTAGCTAAATTATGTCCCAAAGTAACTATGCTAGTGCGTAAGGACCGCATGCGTGCATCAAAAGCAATGCAAAATCGTGTAATGGCTACGCCGAACATCGAAGTGCTTTGGAATACTGAGACCGTAGATTTAGAAGGCGATGACAAAGGGGTTACCGGTGTTCGTGTCAAGAACAACCAAACTGGTGAAGAACAATCCATCGCTGCCACTGGATTTTTTGTTGCAATCGGACATAAACCGAACACAGATATATTTAAAGGTCAGATTGATATGGACGAAACGGGTTATATTAAAACGAAAGCCGACTCTACTGTGACCAACCTACCTGGTGTATTCTGTTCAGGTGATGCCCAAGATAAAATTTACCGTCAGGCAATAACCGCAGCAGGAACAGGTTGTATGGCTGCCTTAGAAAGCGAAAGATACCTTGGTGCTTTGGGTCACTAAAAGTTTCGATAGACTACATAAAAAAACCGGCCCTTCAAGGCCGGTTTTTTTATGCTCAAAATCCAAAATAGCCTTTAGCTATAAAGTACGGGAGTAGTATATATAGAAAGCCGTCACGAATAAGGTAGAATATGAATATGGCGATAACGGCACGCCAACCTAACATCTTTAAGCCGGCTTTAAAACCATTTTCCTTAAAAACCTGGACCCATTTTTGAATGAATCCAGGAGTAATCTTTTGTCTAAATCCCAAGGCCGTTTTCCTAAAGTTCTAAGTTTAACATCAATCTTCACATCAAGTTCAAACGTTAGACGATATAAGCCGGATTCTGTCCCCTTGCGGGTCCTTATCATTTATCTAGGCGCACCCTCGCGAATGCGCTCCATCTGCCTACCCCTCGTGCAGTAAACTCCAAGCGGGTCGCCTGGTCCAAAAGGAACACGATATACATGACATTTCAGCGTATGAGGTTTACCGTGCCAATTCAGTCACCTGAACCGCGGTGGGCTCTTACCCCACCCTTTCACCCTTACCCGAAGGCGGTCTACTCTCTGTTGCACTAGCTGTCCATGCTACGCATGGCCTTCCTGTTAGGAAGCATACTACCCTGTGCTGTCCGGACTTTCCTCTTCTTGCGAAGCGATAAGGCTCGTCTAATGTTTAAACTTAAAATGTAAAGAACGGCTGCAAAGTTACTGCAGGCGATTTACAATACGAACTTCAGTGGCACCATATCCTCCTTCGCTAAAATCAGCGAAATAAAACTCGCAACCACCCATTTTCCTTAGTAATTCGTGGACCTCTCCTTGTAATCGGCCAGATCCTTTTCCGTGTATGATCAATACTTTGGAAATTCCACGTCTTCGCGCTTCGCGAACGGTGGCACTTGCTTTGTCTAATTGATGGTTCAAAATCTCATAGCGCGTCATCCCTTGAGTGGATTCAAGTAGTTCGTGAGAATGTAGGTCAATAGATAATCGGTCAATCTGCTGCGCCGCTGGGGCCGATTTTTCCCGGCGTTTATCCTTACGCTCAACTGCCCCTACCTGCCATTCAACAACTGGCAACAGTTCGCGAACATCATGTGCGTTTTCGAAACCAAAGTCATCGAATACATATACGATATCGCCATCTATGCGGCATACTTTTGCCGTTCCACCAGCATCCTTAAACTTTACAATCTGACCTATTTCGAACATTATAGAAAATAAAAACCCTGGCCTTTCGGCCAGGGTTTAAAGGTATCGCTTATAGCTATGAAAACTACTCTACTGTGATACGTTCTGTTAATACAGCATTATCCGTTGTGAATTGGATGAAATATACTCCAGCTGACTCATCACTGAGGTCAAATTGGTTATTGTATAATCCATTCA
>ENA-UOXV01004697-UOXV01004697.1-marine-metagenome-genome-assembly--contig:-NODE-4697-length-15495-cov-5.910687_pt1 | contig 15495 bp, 9 predicted proteins | sample MGYA00238165_ERZ766961 | MGnify/ENA primary metagenome ERZ766961 (study PRJEB28924, sample SAMN03173240) | marine metagenome | biome: Marine; feature: Water; material: Subsurface seawater | place: North... | reverse complement strand
CAAGCCTGGAATCGCGCAGCTCGAGAAGATGCAGACGGACAACGCTAAGAAGAAGTAAATTTTGAACGACGGGAGTTCAACATTTATTCTTAGCGACCTTTAGCCAACAACCACAAAACCAAAACTACTAGCGGGGTGTATGACTGGCCAGGCAACGGGATAGCCGACGTCTTGGCAACAAAGATTTGTAGTAGAGAGAATCTTCCATCAAAGCCTACCGCGCTCGTGTTGCTAGTTCTATCCGAGGAGGTCGGCAAACGGGTCCTTCTTTTTATTTGCGGACTTTGGCGTCCCCCCGTTCATCGCACCTCCACTTTGACCGGGTTTAGGGGAGTCCGAAGGATCAGGTCCCTTGGACATCATCGCGTGCCCACCCACCATCCCGGTACCGCCACTACCCAACAGGTCAAAGCCCCCCGCGCCAGTCTGAGCGGTCGCGCCGCCGTACAGGGCGTCCAAGCCAAAGTTGGCGGGAGCCGGAGCCGGAGCCGGAGCCGGAGCCGCGCCTCCCCCGACGCTGAGTCCGGCGAGCAGGTCGGTCGGAGGAGGAGCCGCGGCGGTGGGAGGCGGAGCATCGAGGCCCATGAGAAGGTCCATGTCGGACCTCGGCGCCGACGCAGCCGGCGCCGACGCAGCCGGCGGTGCCGCGCCAACCCCGCTGAACAGCGCATTCGCGAGCGCCGCGCGGTTATCCTCCGGCGGCGGTGCCGATCGCCCCGCCGGCTCACCCCACGAACCCCCCGTGCTGCTGAGCCTCATCTCTCCGCTCTGTGTCGCCGCCGCCGCCGCGATGCCCTGATCCGGCGCGCGCGGGCTCGGGCGGTGGGGGTCGTACGCGCCACCCGCGGCGGCGGGGGCGTCGTAGGCGTCAAAGCGAAGCGAGCCCGCGTCCCTCAGACCCGAGCCTCCCTCAGACCCGTGCGGCGCTCCACCAGCCCCAGCCTCCCTCAGACCCGATGAGCGCTCGGACGGCTGGAGGTACGCCGACGCACCCTCCGCGAGAGCCTTGCTGACGTACGTTTCCAGAGCGGGTAAAGCGGGGTTAACCTCGAGATCCTCGCAGCTACCATCCCGGGGCAACGCCGCCGCGACGAGCGCGGGGTTCTCCCGGAGCAGCGCCGTGATCTCGTAGGCTCGCTGCTGGCGGTCGATGCTGCGACTGTTTAGGTTTCGATCCACGAGCTTGGCCGCCTTCTCCGACAGTTGACCCCCGTTCGCGGCCGCGAGCTTGGCGCACGCCGTCATCGCCTGCGCCTGAACCGCGTCGCCCTCGGGCTGAGCCTCAACCGCGGCGCAGAGCGTGTCCATCAAGGCCGTGGGGCTCCGACCGCTGAGAGTCCCGTACTCGCCCACGACCCATAGGATCACCTCGAATAGCACACGCGGGATCATGGGTTTGGAGATGAGCTCGAGGTAGGCGGTGACGGCGGAGCGCCGGAGCGTCGCGTCGTCGGCGTCCTCCCCGCTGCCCTCCGCGATGAGCGCCATGAGGTTGTGAGCCGTGGACTTCTTCACCACGTCCCCGCCAACCTCGAACAGGGCATTCATCGTGTCTATGAACCACTGCATGCTCGGCGCGTACCTCTCCGCCAGCTCGCTGATGCGGCTCGCGGTCTCCTCTCGCAGGTGGTGGTCCGTCGCGTCCCTCAAGAAATCCATCATCTTCTCGACGATGACCTCGACGTTGTTGGACTTGGTCATGCGGTACAGTAAGTCCAGCGTCTTCTTCCGTAGGCTCTCGTCCGGGTCCGTCAGGCAGTCCACCACCGCCATCTGGTGCTCCGTGGCGTACTTCGGGTTGATGTTCACTATGCAGGACAGCGCGTCCAGCCCGGCGTACTTGAGGTTGTTGTTGGAGGACTTGACGAACCTCGACACCACCCCGGCGCAGTGCTCCAGCAGCACCGGCGACGGGTAGATGCTCGCCGCGGTGCGCACGCACTCGTACACGATCGCGTTCCCTATGCTACTCTGATTATCCCCCTTCTTGAGCACCGCGCTCAGCACCGAGTACATCTCCGTCGCCGCCTTCTGGTCCGCCGCGCCCAGCTGCGCCAAAATCTTCAGCAGCCGGATCTGGATGAACGGAGCCGGCACGCGGTGGTAGTCGTACGACTTGGGCAGCCTGTGCTCCACCACCTGCTTGAGGATGGACACGAAGGAGGGCACGAGGTTCTTCTGCGGCGTCGGATCCGAGACGGTCAGGTCGTGCAGAGCGCACAGCGCCGCGGACATGACGCTCGGGTCCTTGTCGCAGAGCATCTGCCGAAACTTGCCGTGCAGGTGCGACACCGACGAAGGGGACTTGAGGTGGAACTTGTGCAGCGCCATCACCGCCTTCTTTCTGACGTGCATCTGCGGGTGGTTGAGAAGCTCCGTGACCTGCGGCAGCACGGCCGGGATGGTCTCCTCGTTGACCAGCCTGCAGATGGTGGTGAGCGCCGCGCACACCACCAGGTAGTTGTCGCTCTTCAGATCTTGCTGCACGGTGTTGACGATGAGGATGATGAGCTCGTCGTTCTCGTCGAGGAAGGCGGAAGTCGCGAGGTATCCCACGCGCTTCAGCGATACGTCCGATTCGTTCGTCGCCTTCACCGCGTGGATGTAGCCGAACGCGGCGTCGTGGCCGAGCATCTCGACGTACATGAGGCGAATGAGATACTCCTTGAGCTTGTTCTTCTCGAGTTTCGGCCCGGTGAGGACCGTGCGCAGCATCATGACCTCCCGACGCATGATGGCGTCCTCATCCGACTTGTTCTTAGATTCGCCTGCGAGATTCGGGGGGAAGGAACGGTCAGACCGGCCGGAACGGGACGCGCGAGACAGCTGTCGTTTCAAACAAAGGCGAGGCAACCCTAAAAATGAGCGGGGTGTCGCTCGCGCACCTATGTGCCTGACGATGTCGTAGAACTCCTTGCTCTTCGTCTTGTGGGCGCCCAACGCGATGGATTGCCTCGGTGAGTCCTCGGTTCTGCCCATCTCGACCCCCGAGCGCACGGTCGCGCAAACCACCCGCGCGCGTGCTTTGTTAGTCGACGGAAATCGAGGGTGCCTTCAAGTAATAAAGTTCGCGCGAAAAATAGCGTAACCAAAAGTCGCGCGCGCGGAGGGACCGATGGACGCCGGGCTCCTGTCCTCGCTCGTGCCGTTTGTCCTCTGGATAGGCGGTTTCTTCTGCTGGTGGGGACTCAGAGGGCGCCTGTGGTATCGCTCCACGCGTCACCTCTGGCCGTGCTTCTTCGCCCTGAACGCCGGGGGGTTGGGCGGACTCACCGTCCCAAAATTCCCGCCCCACGACAAGCAGTGGTGCTGCTTCAGGGCTTCGTCGGGGTCGAGGAAGTACAAGGCTGTGAGGGTGGCGCCGTGTTTCCCCGAAAACCCGTGCGCGGTGTGCGGCAAGGCGTGCGGCCTTACCGAACGGGAACTCGACCGAACGCGACACCCGTGCGGTGCGGGTTGCGGTTGTCGATGCGCGCTGTGCGGATGCTGCAGGTACACCAACGCGGGCGAGTGCGAGCGGATGCTGTGCGAGGACACCGTGCCTGAGGACGTGGTGGGAAACACGGTGGCATCGGTCGCCGCGGGGGGTCTCTCGGCGATCGCGACGGCACTCACCAGCGTCGGCCGGAGCGTGGAGCAGCTGACGCGCCAGCAGTTGGAGAGGCAGCAGCGAAGGCAGCGGGAGGCGCCCGCTCCCGCGGAGATGCATCGAGGATACGCACCGCATCCCCCGCCGTCTAACTACCCCGGGGCTCCGGCAGGGACACAATGGGAAGTCCACCGGCAGGTCTACGAGCAGTCTCCTTACCCGCAGCCGAACTACGCGCCGCCTCCGCCCGCTCCGCCGCGTCCGCGTCCGGAGACTGGCGACCCGTTCGCACCTCCGGCTGCGGCCGAGCCCGCGAGCCCGTCGGCGCCGCCCACCGCGCTCCTGTACCCATCCGTTCCCGCCGGCATCGAGCCGTCGGGTCCAACCCCGGCCGCGGGTCCAACCCCCGCCGGTCCGACGCGAGAGGAGCAGGCCAAGGTGGTGGCGGCCAAGGCTGCGACGGAGGCGAAGGCTGCGGCCACGAAGGCGGCCAAGGCTGCGAAGGCGACGGGGTCGAAGATGGCCACGATGTTGGGGAAGGGTATGCAGGCCGTTGGTAAGCGGATGGAGGATGCGGGTAAGGACGGCGCGTCAAAGTCGAAGGACCGCGATCCTCAGAATAGGCAGTGATAGCGACTTTAGCACAGAGCAGTGACTTAGCACAGAGCAGTACGCAACGTAGTCGTAATATTTGATAACGAGCTCGAATGGCAAGTCCCTACTATCTAGAGACTTTCCAGCAGTTACGCTAATCAAAAGAATAGCCTCCACATCCCCTCACAATCCCACCTATTACATCGTGTAGTCGTGTTCAATTGAACCGAACACCCGTCCCGCCAATCCTATTCCGTGAATCTCGCGGCGGTAGGGGCTTCACGGCCCGGTCGTCAAGTCACACGTGAGCAACGCGTGTTGCTTAGAGGCCGGAGCGGCCCCAGACGACGAGGGAGAGGGAGAAGGAGAAGGTGGCCATGATGGCACCCCACGCCAAGTTCACGATGAAGGGCTCGCCCTCAGCCACCTGCACGAGCTCCATAGCCGCCTGCGCCGCGGGGGCAGACATGGCCTCGTACACGGCACCGGCAGCGAGAACACCAGCGACGGCCTGATGAAGAGAGTGGGGGGTGGGAAGGGGACGAAAGGTCAGCGGCTGGTGGTTGGGGACACGGCGTCCACGGCGCGTCGGCGCGAAAAAACCCAAAATTGCTCACGGGCGCCCAGCGTCGCTGCGCCCAGCCGGACGTAGCCGAAGGGCTCGCGGACTCGGAGATCGGCCGCCTCGCTCCGGGCGAAGGCCGCGACGACCGCACGGATCGACAACATCGATCGACCGGGTGTGAACAGCACGGGTCCCGGTCGATCGTCCTCGATTTATGCGTCGTCGCGCCCACGCCGGCGTGCGACCAACACCCTCGACCCGCGAATTTCAGCTCCGCACGCTATGTTTGGCGAAAAGAAAGCGAGACCCTGCCGCGCGAGCGCGCCGCGCGGCCGCGCCGGCGACGTTCGGACCCGCGTTCGCGCCCGATCATCATCGAATGTCACTCGTGACGTATTCGAAGACCTCGGAACACGACGGGTTCGTTCGCCGACGCGCCGCGCGGACGCCAAGACCCGCGCGGCCTGAGGTCTCGCTCCAGCGGGACAAGTGGATATGGCGCAGATTTTCAACAGGGCTCGCCGCGCACCTTCTGCTGGACGCGGACGGCGTCGACGGGGGCCGCAGCCTTGGCGACGACGGCGGTGCGGCGGGCGGAGCGCACGGAGCGCTTCGCGACGCGCGCGGGGAGGGCAATCTTGCAGGTCTGGGTAAGAGCAGCCATGTTTCCGGTGTGTGATGATATGCGGATCGCCAACCAGCGGCTCGGCCCTTGGCTGAAAAACCTCTATCCTGAAGTCAGCCTTCCGGTGAGCTGTCTTCGCTCTGATTGGCTAGCGCCTGCAGGTGTCATTGACATTCGCGTTCTCGGTTTATTAGACCGGGTTTGAAAATCGGTGCAAAACTGGAGTCAACAGACCATCAAAATGCCGTATCGTGTGTGCTCGCGGTCGGTTGCCAATCTCCGGCAAAAAAAAATCAAAATCCCGGTCGACAGCGCGCGAGCAAAGGGGGAACAGCAGTGCTGTTGTTGGAATCGCCAGAGCGTGGACCGCGAGTAAGACGTCGAGTCATCCAACGCGCCAGCGTCGGATTCGCCTCGTTCGTGCGTTCGACCCGCGAGGAAGGCATCCCGTCGTCGCGCGCGGCGGATATCGTCGAGAGTCCCGCGCAGGAGATCTCGGAAACGCCGCCCGTAACTTTTCCGCGTAACTCACGCCACCATGTCGGACCCGACGTGGGACACCTCCAAGGAGAACTTCCAGCCCCTGAAGAAAGGGCGCGACGCGAAGATGCTCGACCAGGCCACGGGTATGGGCAACGGCGAGCGCGCGACGAAGATCAAGGAGGAACGAAGGTACGCGAGGCGACGCCCGAACCCCCAAGCCCCGGGTTTTGGTTTTCCGAGAGTGACTGGTCGATTTTGGATCTCGCAAACTCACCCCGCCCCTCTCTCTTTCCGCAGCGCCTTTTGGAACGCCATCGCCACGTACGACGGCGACGACCCGCTCGAGGTGTGGGTGAGGTTCATCAAGTGGACGGAGCAGACGTTCACGTCCGGTGGACGCGAGACGGAGGTTCTTCCCCTCCTCGAGCGATGCACCCGCGAGCTTCAGGAGGTTCCGCGCTACAGGGACGACGTGCGATACCTCCGCATCTGGGTCAAGTACGCCGACTGCTGCAAGGAACCGCACGATATATTCAAGTTCCTCCAGGCGAACGACATCGGCCAGCGTCACACCTTGTTCTACGAAGCCTACGCGGCGTTCCTCGAGATCCGCGGCGCGTTCAAGCAGGCTGGCGAGGTTTACGACCGCGGCATCCTCATGCGCGCCGAGCCCACGCAGAGGCTCAAGGACAAGCTCGCGCAGTTCCAGCACCGCATGATGAAGCGTAAGCAGCGCAAGATCGAGGAGGGTGGCAGTTTCGAGGAGGAGGAGATGGGCGAGACGCGCAGGTTCGGCGAGGTTGGCGGCGGGGGCCATGTGGGCCAAGTCAGCGCCGAGAACCCGAGCGGAGCCGTGCGCGGCGGCGGAGGGGGAGCCGCGGGAACCGTGGGATCGAAGGCCCGCGGGCTCGGCGGGACCGGCGGCGTCGGTGGTGGTCGCGCGCCCAAGCGTTCCAACGAGAACGACGGCGGTCTGGAGATTTACTGCGACGAGGAGGACGGGCCGGCTCCCTCGGCGGCTCCCGCGCCGTGGAAGAACCTCGGCAAGTACACGGAGACCCGCAAGGAAAACACGAGGGGCGCCACGCAGTGGACGGGCCAGGGTTTGGGGAAGAAACGATCGAGGCCCGGGCAGGCTGGCGCCGCCGCTCCGGCCCCGGATCTCGAGATTTACGAGGATGAGAATCTCGCGCGGGCCGAGGCTGAGGCTGACGCGAACGCGGCGGCCACGTCGAAGTTGGCGTCCAAGCCGCCGCCCGCCAACGCGCTCCGCCGCCGCCTCGACGCCGCTAACCCCAACCTCGCGAGTAACCCGATGCTGCACCACGGAAAGGGTGCGCCCGAGCCCGAACCCATCGCCGGCGAGCGACCCAAGACGTTCTACGGTGGATACAACCCCGCGGATATGGTCAACGACTTTGGCGAGGAGGTGTGCTACGAGGAGCGTCGCGCCGCGAGGTGGGAGGTGACGAACGGCCCCGTGGCGGTACAGAAGCCCACTTCGGGGGCCATCACCGGCGGTGACGCGAAAGAGGAGGACATGGAGCTGGATGCGACGGTGGCTGTGCCAACGACCATCGGGGGCGCACCCGCCGAGGCGACTGCGACCACCGTGCAGGTCATGCAGCAGCTAAAGGTTGACGTCGCCGAGGTTCAGACCGCGGCTCCGCCAGAACCCGTACCCCATCAGTCCTTCGGATCGTGCGGTGCTCCCCCGTCGGACCTCGGCAGCGGTGTGCAGGGACGCGCGCCTGAACGACCGACGGATGAGGCCCAGGGTGTGCCCCCCGCCGGCGCTGCGCAGCCCGCCGCCGCCGCTGTGCCCGCGGGTCTTCGCTGGACCGCCACGGAAGGTGGCACGTACGGTATGAACGAGCCGACGATGACGCTGACTACCAAGGAGGCGTGGGGCGATATCATGTCCATGTTCTCAGGAGGTCTCGACGCGGATCGCGCCACAAACCCCGCAGAGACGGACGCCGCCGCCGCCGCCGCGCTCGCGCCGGTTAGGGAATCAAACACCCCCGCGCAGAAGGCTGACGAGACGGAAAGCTTCGCGATCTACGAGGACACGTGCTTGCTATCCAAGGAAGCAGTCGCCGCGGCTACCGCGCCCAAGCAGCAATCGCCCGTGGCTGACCTCGAGATTCGAGAGGATACCGTCGTGTTGCCCACCGTCCCAGCCGCGACTCCGAAGCCCGCCGCGTTTGGTGCAAACGCCGCAAAGACCCCCGCGATGACCGGACGCACGCCCCTCGCAGCGATGCCGATGAGAACCCCCCTGGCTCCCACGACGGCGACGCGCCAGCCCCTCGCGGTCAAGACCGGCGCGGCGGCCATGCCCCCGCCCGCGCCCGCGGCCAGGCAACCCGCGGCTGACGAGAACGAATTCGCCGTTTACGAGGATCCCACTGAGCAGATACCCAGCGGTGCGCACTCGCAGGCTGTTAGCTTGCAGCCCCCGGCGGCACCTGCGAACACCCCGGCGCCGAGTGATGACGGTGGCTTTGACGTTTACCAGGACACCATGCATATCGACTCGGCAGTGATGGCCGAGGCGATGAGACATGGTGAAGGGTCGCAGGCGAGCGGCTCGGCTGGAAGCGCGCAGCACACCAGGTAGATTGTGTGATGAGTGTAATTTTCATTTTGGCGGTGTACTTTGAGCTCCACGAGGATACGTGACTGATGCTCTCTTCTTATAGGACCTTTGGCGAACCGTCGGAGAACGCGGATCGCCGAATGGAATTTGCGTTCAACGCCGAAAATGTCGTGCCCGCCTTTGACGTACCGCCCGGCTCGTTCGTACCTCGCTCCATCGCTGAAGCAGCAGCCGCGGCGGCTGTGTTCAAGCCCGTGTCCATCAACCTTTCACCGAGCATGTCCGAGTCTGAGGTTGCCCTGTCGGAGCACACGCTGCGCTCGGCTATGCCCCCGCCTGGGCTTCAAGGACGCGACGAGTTTGAGGTTCTCGCCGACGAAGCAGCCTCCGCGCTCCGAACCCTACATACGACGACGAGGCCGAGCCCGATCGCTTCCGTCCCCACCAGCAACATCAGGCACGGCGCTTCCCCGGTGAACCGTATCGCAGAGTCGGCGGATCCGTTCGACCGCGACGCGTTCGACGCTCACCTCGCGTCGGTTGAGAACGGCCTCGCGACTTTCCCCGGAGTTCACGTTCACCCCGGCGATGCGATTCTCGCGAGCTTGCGCGCCGCGGCGAAGGCTGGCGGCGGTGCGAGGGTCCGCGCGAGAGGAGGCACGTCGCTCGTCCTCGGCGACACGGAGTACGTCCTCATGGGCCTGGCCGGGTCCGGGGCGAACGCCAAGGTTTACGAGGCTGAGTTTGCGGATGTCGTCAGCGGCTCTGACGAAAACGACGAGGGCTTCGGGGGCCTGGCAATCAAGGTGCAGACCTCGAGGCTCGCGCGATGGGAATGGATGGTGTGCAAGCGTCTCGCCGGGCGAATTGACCCCTCGCACGCCGCGGGTGTCGTTCAGCCCTCCGCTCTCCACCTCGTCGGCGGCGGCGACGCCGTCAGGGGCTCCGACGCGGCGGTTGGCGTCCTGATCATGCCCTTCGGTGACCACGGAACCCTGCAGGACGTGCTCAACTCCTACCTCCGCGTCGGCAAACAGATGGACGAGCTCCTGGTGATATACTACGTCATCGAGCTGCTGAGGGTCGTGGAGTCGCTTCACCTGGCCGGGGTGATCCACGCGGATATCAAGCCCGATAACCTGCTGGTGCGAAACGGCGGCGACGACTGGTGCGACTGGACCGCGGTCAGGCCGGGGAGCTGGAAGCAGAAGGGTCTGTCGCTCATCGATTTTGGACTCGCCGTCGACCTCGGCATGTACGACTGGCGGACGGTATTCGTCGGCGACTGCGGCACCGAGGGGTTCAGGTGCTCGGAGATGGTGGAGGGGAAACCGTGGACGTGGCAGGCGGATACGCACCAGATCGCCGCCACCGTCCACGCCCTTTTATTCGGCAAGTACATGCAGGTTCACCAGGTACTCACCGATGACGACGGGTTCAAGTACCGCCCGAGGGAGTCGCTGAAGCGCTGGTGGAAGACCGAGATGTGGGAGATCTTCTTCGAGGTGCTGCTCAACTTTCCCACGCTGGACTTCAAGTCGCCCCCCCCGCTGGGTGACTTGCGCCGGATGTTCGAGGAGCACATCATGGAGGAACGCCTCGGGGCGGAGCTGCGCATCGGGCTCATGAAACAGACGGTTAACATGTTCCAGCAGCTGCGCGAGGGAAAGACGTGAACTTATTGTCGCACCGGGGTGCTCACATACGATGATTTTGAAATGAATTTTACGTTACAATTGAACACCGCCTCGCTCAGAAGGGGATGAAGTGGGCCGATTTCGTCTTCTTAGGCCGCGCGGTTCCCGTTCGTCCTTCCGGACTGTCCCCGTTGACCCCGCTGACCCCCGAATCCACACGCGGCAGTGAAGCCGAGGAAGAAGCCCCGTCGCGAAGAGACGACGAGGACGGCGAAGACCTCGGGGGCTTTGCCGCGCTCTTGCCGCCGTTGCGCTGCACCAGACCCGGCTTGGACTTGTTGGGCTCGTCGGTCTGCTTCAACTCCTCGAAGTTACCGAGGGTTCCGATGCGACCGAAGCGGGCCTGGATCTTCTTCATGTCCTTCGTGTCCAGGCTGTCGTCCGAGGCCATCTGGGGAACCCCCGGGCTGCTGCTCCTGCTGTGCTCGGGGGAAAACGTCCTGCTCTTGGGCTTCCTCATCCCCGCAAACTCCACAACCTTGACCGTGGACAGGCCCGCGATGAGCTGACAGAACACCGCGAGATCACCCGGCACGATAAGCTCCAGCTCCTGCGCCTTGGTGAGCGCCTCGACGTCCGTCCTCGTCGCGCCAGCCTGGTGCACCACCGGCGCGGTGTCGTCGTCCAGAGTCGGGGTGGATCCGACGCTGAGCGCGGGGACCACGCCGCGGTACACGAGCTGCTGCCTCGCCTCCACGTCACCCTCCACCCTCCACTGCACGGTACCCCCGTGTACGGTGGGGATGGACAGCGACAGCACCGGGCACTGCGGGTGGTACTTGGCCACCAGCCGCGTGGTCTCGCCGGTGTGCGAGAACACCACGATGAGCTTAGCCTCAATCTGGTACGCCGTCTGCACCGCCGCGGCGGCGAGCGCCTCCTTCTTCAGGTTCACGTCCACCTCGAACTGCTCCAGCCTGATTGTGAGGGAGTTGCGCCGGGCGTTGGGTTTGATCTTGGCCAGGTCCGGGTCGTCCTTCACCAGCGGCGCCACGCCCCACGGGAGCGAGTCCGTCGCCTTGGCCAGCTTCACGTTCATCTGCACCATCTGGCGCCTGTACCTAGCCTCGTAGTCGTACACCGAATCCGCCTCCCTCGCGATGGACAGCACCGTCTCGAGGCACGCCAGCGGGAAGTTGCCGTCCAGGGTCTCGAGGCCGAGCAGCAAACCGTCCGCGCCGTCGAGCACGATGTTAGCCACGTCCGTCGCCTCGGCTCGAGTGGGCCGGGGCGCGAAGATCATGCTGTCCATTAAACGTGTCACGATGCAGGGCCTGCCCACCTTCTCGCACATCTTCAGCACGTGCTTCTGCACCGCGAACATCTTCTCGGACGCCACCACCGCGCCCAGCTCCCCGCGCGCCAGCAGGACCACGTCCGCCTGGCGCAGGATGCCGGGTAAGTCGCGCAGCGCGTGCAGGTTGTCAATCTGCGCGATGATCCTGACGCTGGGCAGGCCGCTGCTGCGCGCGTGCTGCTTGAGGAGGCCGAGCATGCCGCCGTCGCGGACGGCACCGACGGAGATGAAGTCCACGTTGGAGGGCACCGCGAACTTCTGCACGATGACCTCGTCGCACGCGTTGAACGGAGGCGCGTTCTTGGCGCCGCTGAAGTTGACCGCGAGCCGCTTGATCGTGGAGGGCACCTCCACGTCGCTGCGGCACGTGCACACGATCTCCCTGTCGCTGACGGAGGTCACCTCGAGCTCGGCGGTGAGCTCACCGGCGCGAAGGAACGGGTGGACGTGGACGACGTCACCCGGGGAAAACGTCTCGCTGAAGTCGAGCTCGCCGACGCTGCTGTCCAGGGGTAAGACGTCGCTGCTCTCGCACACGGGTTCACCGTGCACGAGCTTGACGGTCTGGCCCTGGGTGAACACGAGGTCCTTCTTCGGGTCCGCCTTGGACACCGCGAAGATGTTGCCGCCCAAGGCGCAGTAGACGGCGCACAGGCACCTGGTCCGCTTCTGGGCCGCCCTGAGATTCTCGAGCGTCTGCACGTGCTGCTCGAGGGTCCTGCTGCCGGAGGTGAAGTCGAAGCGCGCGACGGTCATGCCCGCCTGGAGCATATCCGCGAGCTGGTCCACGGTTTCGGTCAGGGGACCGCCGATGGTGACGATGACCTTGCACTTGTCGTAGTTGATCTTGGGCCGGGGGCACTCGTCCATGATGATTTCTGCCAAATTGGCCTCCTTCGCCATGCCCTTCCTCAGGCCGTTCGTGCCGGAGAGCATCCCCATCTCCGACCCTCTCTCCTTCAGCTTCAATGCATTTGGGGGCATCTCGTATCCGGGTTCTCTCCTTTCGCCTAGCGCCCCGCAGCTCTGACAATCTCACGCGCTTTGGCGGGTGAATTGACACAATCGGGAAAAGGCGACGAAATCGACGCGACCTCGAAAAAGTAAATATCTGATCCGAGGGCGGCGCAAACAGGGGGATGTCTTGTCTATTTGCGCGTACAGAACCGATGCATATGCCGTTAAATAGCAGAGATCTCTCCCTGAAAACCAACAATTGAAGTTCGGCACCGCCAATCCAGAGAGACCCTCGCACGCACGACGCTCATCATGGCCACCTCCACAGAGAGCGTGACGCCGTCGTTGCTCGCTTCCAGCGACTCACTCTCCAACGTACCGCGAGAGAGATTCGGGATCGGGGTGGACGACATGTGGAGGAAGGAGAGTGCGCTCCACGCCGAGGCGAGGAAGATTAAGACCAACGCGCTGGATCCCTTCGTCGACGCGTGCCTGCAGCTCACCGCATCGTTCAGGGTGTACTTCAAGTTTCTGGTCACCATGGAGTCGCTGATTCTATCAATCGTATCGATCGCGTCAGTGCTGCTCTTCTCGTTGTACGAGGTCAACGGACAGAGGCTCGCGGTGAACGTGTCGTGGGCGTTCATATCTTTCGCCATCGTCATGCCCCTGACCAACTCGCTCAACGAGGCCTTTCGGCGAAGAGAGGAGGCGCTCAGTTTGATCAGCGACGTCAAGGCGTACTTACTGTCCTACTATATGGGTCACAGGGACTGGGACTGGGGAGAGAACGGGCGCAAAAGGCTCCCCGCCGACCACGTCTCGCACGTCAGGTTCATTGTCGCGAGTCTAGTCACCGACATGAGAGACTTGCTCACGTCGCCCCCGACGGCGAGGCAGATCCACTTCCACACCGCCAAGGGGCGCGTGCAGCGGCGGAAGATGCGCGCGATCCAGCACGAGATCGCCGCCAGGTGCTGCGAGCACTTCGACCGCGTGTCACTCGCGGTGGAGGAGCTCAAGTACGGCGGCATGCCCGGCAACGAGTCGGCTCGACTTCGCCAGTACATCACGTTCACGATGCGAGCGTGGGAAAAGCTCAAGATGATCAAGCGGTACAGGACCCCGATCGCCACCAGGGCGTTCGCTAGGGTGTACATATTCCTCCACCCCATATTCTGGGGGCCGTACTACGCCTACCTCGTGGAGCAGATGCTGAACGAGGACGCCTCCCTCGGCGATGCGATGCTCTCGGGGTCGACGGCAAACGTGGTGATGGCGAACGTGTACGCCTGCGTGCTGTCGGTGCTGACGTCGCTGGCGATGCAGGGGCTGTTCAACGTGAGGTACAGGATGGAGGATCCGTTCCTGTGCGAAGTTGGGGCTGGAGAGAAGTACGCGGGGCTGGACCAGATCGACGTGGGTCGGGAGTTTGCGGAGTTGATGCGTAGTTTGTGCTCGGAGTTCCGGGACGCGGACCAGAACGAGGCGGGCGGTGGACCCAGCCGCAGGGTGTGGCCGGTGCCCGCCGAGTGTGCGATCGCGCACCTCGAGGTGGGCACGGCCCTCGACGTTAGCACGATATCTCACCACGCGACGGAACACGTCTGACGGAGCGGCTTTTGTATCGTTTACAACCAAAAAAATGTAAGGGTCCTCGTCGTCACAGAGCCTTCGCCGCCTTCCTCGCGGCCGCGCCCGGCCTCCTGATCGCCCACGCCGCCAGCCCACCCGTCGCTACGCACAGTGTTCCCCACGTAGCCGCGTAGTTCACGTGATCCTGCGGGTTAACCTTGAACTCCCTCAGGTCCGCCAACGCCACCGGCGCCGGGTAAGCGCTCTCCCCTTCGCCGCTCGGCCTCTTCCCCCGCGCGTTGAACCCGTTCCCGGCGTACTTACCCCCGTCGTGCACCAGCTGGACCATCTGGGTATCGGGCGGCAGGTTCATGGCGGCGCACAGAGCCGCGCGATCGATCCAGTGCCACGCGTCCGTCGCCGGAACGTTCGCCGGGGTGAATCGACTTGGAGTCTCGCTCCTTCGAACGACGCCGGAGGTCTTGAGGCACACACCGCCCTTGGGTTCACTCCAGTCGTCGGGCGCCCACCCGCGGTTGACGATCACGGTCCTCCCTCCCTTCCCCCGCCGTGGTTTGCACGGGGTGAGGACGACGGAGCCCGGGATTGGGGTGCCGTGGACGCTCCGCACCCGCGGGCGGATCTTGACGGTGCGTCCGACGTCGAGCGTTCCCTCCACCAGCACCCTGGCGTACTCGTCGGGTTCGGTCCGGGCGTCCACCATGGACGCGATGTCGCGGAGGGTGAGGTCCGGGGCGACGAGCGCCGCCTCTCGCGCGTCCAGCTCGCCCCTCTTCCACTCGTACCGATCGAGCTGCCATTTGCACAGGAACGCGCACACCGCGCTGGGGCTGATGAGGAGCGCGTACCCGAGCAGGGTGCGCGCGCTGGCGCCCGCGGAGGCTCCCGAGGTGCTCGCGTCGGCGGCGGATGCGGCGAACCCGGCCGCGGAGGTGGTCATCCCCTGGCGGAAGGAGCTCGCCGCGTCCTGAGATGGCTGGGTGCCCAACCGCGTCCAGGGCTGCTGGCCCTTGGGCGCGTAGTATCCGTGGGTGAGTATCCTTCCGCGCGGAGCAGCAGCCCTGGACGCGAGGCGCAGCAGCAGCGCGGACCTGGACGTTTGCGACATCGTCGTGCGTTTCTTTCGACGCGCGTCACCCTGTGGGCGAGATCAGGGGCGGTGAAAAACAGACTTGTTAAAAAGAGCTGTTGAGACGTGGCATTTTTTTGCGTATCTTTTGCCGCTTCTTTTTTTGAATTGCCGCTTTAGGGTTGGCATTCGCTAGCGCACGGTCTTCAAAGCCGTCGTTACACCAACTCTACATCTACAACAATGCGTGAGGTTATCTCCATCCACATCGGCCAGGCCGGTATCCAGACCGGTAACGCGTGCTGGGAGCTTTACTGCCTCGAGCACGGCATCCAGCCTGACGGCCAGATGCCCTCCGACAAGACTATCGGTGGCGGCGACGACGCTTTCAACACCTTCTTCTCCGAGACTGGTGCGGGCA
>ENA-UOXV01004696-UOXV01004696.1-marine-metagenome-genome-assembly--contig:-NODE-4696-length-15495-cov-7.965285_pt1 | contig 15495 bp, 16 predicted proteins | sample MGYA00238165_ERZ766961 | MGnify/ENA primary metagenome ERZ766961 (study PRJEB28924, sample SAMN03173240) | marine metagenome | biome: Marine; feature: Water; material: Subsurface seawater | place: North... | reverse complement strand
GTACTAATAGCTCAATTGGCTTGATTTATGCACTGAAAAAAATTTTTAAAAAAAATTGGTATTAAAAATTTAAAAGATTTAATTTATTGTATTGTCATTAAATACAAAGAAAATTTTTTAATTAAAAATAAGTCTTTATCAATCTATAATTTAATAAAAAAAATTTAGTAGTTCTATAGTTATATATTTAGATTTATAGCAATTTTGAACATAGTTATATATATTAACTTCAAAAAATTATGAAGAATATGTTTGAATATGCTAAAAAAAAGATCATAAGAACTAAAATTTACAATAAGCCCTATCCATACATATTTATCAAGAATTTAATAAAAAAAGATGACTTGCAAGAATTAAATGCTTGTTTGCCTGGTTTTAATTCTATTTCTGGCAAAGATGTTTTGTATCAAAGTAAATCAAAAACAAAAAAAACTATTTTACCTTCATCTGTAAATTTTAAAAATTCATTTAAGAATGATAAATTTAGAGAAATAGATCTTTTATTTAAAAAATTAAAGCCAGTAATAATAAAAAAATTTGACAAAAAAATTAAATTATTTGTAAAAAAAAAATTTTTACCAAAATCTTTAAAGTATCACCTATCATATTCTGTGATGAAAAAAGATTATAAAAAAAGCCCACATTTAGATAGAAGAGATCATTTAATACATATGATTTTTTATCCATCCTCTGAAGCATCTAAAGGAGGTGAAATTATTATACATAAATTAAGAGATAAGAAAAGTTTATTTGATGTTTTTCCAAGTTCAAAAAGTTTAAAAATTCAAAAAAAATATAAAGTGTTTGATAATAGTTTTATCGCAATCTTAAATGTACCTTGGGCGTATCACTCTGTATCAACTTATAAAAGTAAAATGGATAGAAAATATTTTTATATGGTTTATGATTTTCCAATAAAAAAATCTGGTTCTATTGTAAAAAATAGGAAAGCAGGATTTAATCAAAATCAATTTTGGAAACAAGAAGTAAATATAGAGTCATTGAAAAGAAAAAAAATTTTTTTAAATGAGTAGGATGGAAAATAAAAATCATTCAAAATATTTTGAACTTTTTAATATTTTTAATAGAAATAATTTTTCTATTTCGGAATTTAAGGGATGGAATGGTCTGTTATTAATAAAATTAAATTTTAAAAAAGGATCAGTAATTAATAGCACATTAATTAAATCAAAATTTTTTGATATAAACTTAAAAGAAAAAATTTTTTTTGTGGTTAGTGGTGTGGTAGAGCTCAAACTAAATAAACAGAAATTTAATTTAAAAGAATATGATGCCTTAAATTTTTTTTATGAAAATGAAAATTATGAAATATTTTGTACTGAGGATGCAGAGGCATATATAATTTCTGTTGAAGGTTTAAAAAAAATAAAGAAAAGTCCAATTTTTTTTAATTTTAAAAAAGATATTATTCCAAATGACATTTGGGGTGGGCAATGTATTTCAAGGGTATATTTTGGTGAAAGTTTAAATTTAGTGATGTTTGATTTAAAACCAGGATTTAAGTTCCATGATAATGGCCATGAAAATGAGCAAATAACTTGGGTAGTTAAAGGTACTATGGATTTTTATGTAGAAAACGCAAAAAAAAAGTTAAGTCCTGATTTAGGTGTGGACATTGGTAAATCTAAATTCCATGGAGGGGTTTCTAATGGTGCAATTGGATTTGATGCATTCTATCCTAAGAGGGAAGAAAAAAAATATAAATGAGACCTAAAAATTTACATCTTGTAGACTGTACCCTTAGAGATGGCGGCTACTACAATAATTGGGATTTTTCCAATAATTTAGTAAATGATTATCTAAAATCTATGGCATTATCTGGAATAAGGTATGTTGAACTAGGTTTCAGATCTTTAAATAAAAAAGGATTTAAAGGGCCAACTTGGTACACTACTGACAGTTATATCAATAATTTGATTGTTCCAAAAAAATTAAAAATTGGTGTTATGGTGAACATGTCTGAATTTCTATACTCTGATTTGAAATTAAAAAAAAAAGTTGATCTACTCTTTAAAAAAAAAAATAAATCTAAAATTTCATTTGTAAGAATCGCAGCACATTATAAGGAATTTACATCAGCATTAGAAATGTGCCGACTATTACAATTAAAGGGTTATTTAGTATGTATTAATTTGATGCAAATTTCAGAGCAATCAAACGAAAACATAAACATATTATTAAAAAGATTGAGTAAAATAAAACCAGATGTTTTATACTTTGCTGATAGTTTGGGTAGCTTAAGACCAGATAATATAATCAAGATTGTAAAAAATTTACGTTTAAGTTGGAATGGACCGATTGGTATACATGCTCATGATAATTTAGAGGAAGCGCTATCTAACACTTTAACTGCTATTAAAACAGGAGTAACTTGGATAGACTCAACAATTACAGGGATGGGTAGAGGTCCTGGAAATGCAAAAACAGAATATTTGATTTTGGAAGTTGAAAAATATTTAAAACAAAAAATTAATATTTTACCAATAACCAATCTTATAAAAAAGCATTTTGCTGATTTAAGAAAACACTATAATTGGGGTACAAATTCTTTTTATTATTTAGCAGGAAAATATGGAATCCACCCTACATATATTCAAGAGATGCTTTCAATTAAATTGGATGAAATAGAAATCTTAGATGCAATAAACCAATTAAAAAATTCAAAAGGAAATAAGTATGATGTTAATTTAGTTAGGTCAGAGTTTCAACAACCGATAAAACTTTTAAAAGGTTCGTGGAAACCAGAAAAAAAAATGAAAGGTAAAGAAGTTTTATTAATTTCATCAGGTCCTAAATTAGCTGAGTATAAAAAAGAAATTGAAAACTATATTATTGAGACAAAACCAATTGTAATAGCGTTAAACACATTAACTAAAATTAAAAGAGAATTAATAGATTATTATCTATCCTGTAATCCTCTGAGATTAATTGCAGATGTAAAATTATATAAATCAATAAAATCCCCACTTGTTGTACCTAAAGCGATGTTATCTGATTTTCATATTAAAAAATTTAAAAATCTAAATTTGTTAAACCTTGGCATTGGTCTTCAAGATAATAAATTTGAATTCAAAAAGGACTCAGCATTTGTACCGAAATTATATAATGTTGCATATGCACTCTCAATTGCAACTAGTGGAAAAGCTTCACGGATTTTATTAGCAGGTTTTGATGGCTTTGGTCAAAAAGATAAAAGAACAAAAATAGTAAATGAAATATTCATTTCTTATTCATCTCATAAAAATTCAAGGCCAATAATTTCAATAACCCCATCATCATATAATTTCACTACTACCTCAATATATGCTCTTAAATAAAAACCAAAAAAAAGATTTGGTTGCAGTAATCACCGTTCGAAAAGGCTCTCAGAGAGTAAAAAATAAAAATTTTAAACCATTTGCTGGAAAAAATATTCTAGAACATAAGATAAAAGTTTTAAAAAAAATAAAGGAACTTGATGATATAATAATAAATACCGATTCCAGCAAAGCAATCAAGATTGCTAAAAAATACAATATCAGTTTTTATAAAAGAAAAGCCTATTTTGCTAGCTCATCATGTTCTAATAGCGAATTTTGGTCAAATATAGCTAAAAATACTAATAGCCACTATATAATGTTTACACATTGCACCAATCCAATGGTGAAGGAAAAAACTTATAGAGAATTTATTAAAATCTTTAAGAAAAATAAAAAAAAATATGACAGTTTTAATACTGTTTCAGATGTCAAAGAGTTTTTATTTAAAAAAAATAAACCTATAAATTTTAATCCAGTAAAAACACCAAATTCACAAAATTTACCAAAAATTGTTAAATTAAATTTTGCAATAAATATCTTGTCAACTTTCCAAATGTATAAAACTAAAACATTAATTGGTAAAAAACCATTTTTTTATAAATTAGATCAGGTTGAAGGATATGATATCAATACCCCTCTTGAATTTTCTTTTGCAGAGCATCTGTTCAAAAATAAATAAATGTAAGTATCATAATTTACTTTGTTATAGAAATAACATATTTAATTAATATCAAATATAAATTTTCAAAATTGATGAAATATAGCTCTACACCCATTAAAAAAAAATTTACTCTCACACATAAAGTAAATTCTGTTCTTAAATTTATTAATTTTTTTTCTAACAAATTAAATAAAGAAGTACGTAAAATAAATTTTTTTGATATTCCAAACAATGAGGTTATGTTTTTTTTTAAAAAATCAATATTTAATACTTTTGAATTTAAAAGCTTAAAGTTTTCAAAAAAAAATTCTTTAATTTACCTACCCTATTATATTTTGATATTCGTAATATATTCATTTTATATTTTTTTTTATAAATGTAGAAAGAAAAGAAATTTAAAAAAATATGATCTTTTAATTGATAATTTAGAATCTGATGAAGAAGTTAAGCTATACAAAGATCTTGAAGTTTTCTTAGATAAAAAAAAATATATTTTTAGGGTCACGAAAAAAGAACTTTCCAATGATAATAAAATTTTCTTACCAAGATTTAAAAATTATAATTTATCTTTTAAAGATTTTTTGAATTTATATAAAATTCTTTTCAAAAGTATTGTTATTTCTATTAAGTTTAAATTTAATTTTGTCTATTATTCAATAAAACTAATAGATGAAGTTTTTTATTATGAGAATCTATTTAGAACCGTTCGGCCAAAAAATATAATTATGCATCAACATTACTTATCAAGTAATATTAAAAATTATTTATTTAAGAAATATGATGGAAAAAAAACCTGTTTAATACAAAAAAATATAAATACAATTAACAAGAATGGTTTTTTTTATGATGCAGACATTTTTTTTTCTATAGGAAAATATACTAGTAATAATAATAAATTTACAAAATCGAGAATACAAAAAAATATTCCAATTGGTTCAATATTTATGAACCGAAGTAAAAAAGATATTAATAAGTTTTACAAAAAAAATTTAAAGAAATATGATATATTGTGTATTGCAGGTACCGGCTTACATCCTGGGAGCAATTATGATACATATCAATCTTATAGTCACGATTATATCGAAACTTTTAATTGGTTAATCAAATTTAAAAAAAAATTTCCAAAGTTGAAAATAGCCCTAAAACAACGTGGGAGTGCCAATAATAAGTTTGAGGAAAATCTTTTAAGGAAAAGCAAGATTGATATTCTTAATAAAAATAACGATTCATATGTAGAATGTATGAAATCTAAATTTTTATGCAGCTGGTGTTCTACCATGATAGTAGAGTTTAAATATTTAAATACAAATAGTTATTTTTTAGACCCAGGATTAAGAAATGATCAATTCATGAGTCTTCTATTTAAATCAAAACCATTAAGAATAAATGATTATGCGGAATTTGAGAGATTAGCTCTAAAAGCATTAAAGATGAAAAAAAAATATAAGTTAGAGAAAAAATATATAGGATATAATAGTGACTATAATAATGTTATAAAAAAAGTTTGTTTACACTTAAAAATCATCTAAAGAATATAAGTAAAACAACTATTAAAGTATAATTAAATAATCGAATTGTTCATTTAATGTTAAAAAAAAAAATTAAATCTAAAAATAATTTGTATGATCAAAAGGGATTAGAAATTCACAATTTTTCTAAAAAATTATGGAAAATTCATAGAAGCATCACTGGGCCAGGGGTTAGACAATCGCTAAGCTTAATTAAAAAAAAGTGCGAAAAAGTTCAAATTAAAAGCATCAAAAGTGAAACAAAAGTTTTTGATTGGAAGATACCTAGAGAGTGGATAATTAATGATGCTTATATCTTAACTCCTAACAATAAAAAAATATGTAATTTTAAAAGTAATTTTTTACATTTGGTTAGTTATAGTGAACCAACTAATAAATATATTGATCTTAAGAATTTAAAAAAACATCTCCATACAATTAAAAAAAGGCCTAAAGCAATACCATACAATACTTCGTATTATAAAAAAAACTGGGGTTTCTGTATTTCATATAATGAATTTAAAAAATTAAAAAATGGAAAATATTTTGTTAAGATTGATTCTAAATTTAAAAAAGGTGAGTTAAATTATGGTGAATTATTAATAGAGGGTAAATCAAAAAAAGAAATTTTTATTTCAACTTATATATGCCATCCAAATTTAGCAAATAATGAGATTTCAGGCCCGGCACTACTAACTTTTATTGCAGATTGGATACTTAAGATGAAGAACAGAAGATACAGCTATAGAATAGTTTTTGTACCTGAAACGATTGGTTCTATAGCTTATTTATCTAAAAATTATAAAGGAATGAAAAAAAATACAATTGCAGGTTATAATTTAACTTGCATTGGTGACAGCAGAGAATATTCATATATGCCATCAAGAAATGGTGATCATCTTTCTGATAAAGCTGCAAAACATGTCTTAAAATACATAGATCGAAACTATAAAACATATTCCTGGTTGGAAAGAGGAAGTGATGAAAGACAATATTGTTCTCCAGGTATAGACTTGCCTCTTTGTGTTATTATGAGATCTAAATATGGCACTTACCCCGAGTATCATACTTCAGATGACAATTTAAAAGATGTAGTTACACCCAAGGGTTTTTCTGGTTCATTCAAATTAATAAAATTAATAATAGAAGCAATTGAAAATAATTATATGCCTAAGGCAACAATTATAGGAGAGCCTTTTTTATCCAAAAGAAATTTTATTTATAATAAATTAAATGATAAAAAAAATATAAAGATAGATCAAAAATTTTTTCATGTAACTGACTCGATGAAAAAAAATATAAACAGGAATGAGATATTTTTTCAAAGAAAATTGATGCATTGCTTTTGGTGGTGCGATGGTAAACATGATTTATTTGATATTGCAGATAAACTGAATATACCTATTTGGGAGCTAGATGATGTCTTAAAAGAATTAATAAGACAAAAACTGATTAAAAAAAAGTAGTTAATAATTAACGAATTAAATTTTTTTAATTTCAATACAAGATCTAATTATATCGAGTGACTGGTTGCCTTCATTGAATAACATATCCAATATAGACATGTAGGGTACAAATTTGTTACTTTGTTGTGTATAACTAGTAGGGTTAAAATTTTGAATATAGACATTAATATTATTTATTTGAAATTTATTAATATCTTTTTTTAAATATTCTGTGGCACCTTCATTACTTAAATATTCTTTTGTATTAAATAGGTTACAAGTATTAATAAGTTTTTCAGATTTATTTCCAGACAAATTTAAATCTGAAGATTTAATAAAGGTTGAATTCATACCAAGTAAATTTGAAATTTTTTTAATTAATAATATGTTTATATCTGATAAATTATTTAGTGATTGAATTGGCTCTGCTAGAGACTCAAGATGTTCAAAATATTTATTAAAAAATTTAGTTTTTGAATAATTAAAATAAATATTTTTCAAATGATTTTTGTAGAAGCTATTATCTTTAATCAAGGTATCTTTTAATAGTTGATTATTTTTACCTTTTTTAATTACGGGAATTGTTAAATATCCTTCTTGTTTGTTTATAATAAGTCGGTTTCTTTGTTGCCAACTCCTTCTATCAAATTGAACATCATCTAAAAATATGAATTTGCTACTTGCATCAATTAAGCCAAAGTAACCAGCCCACGGTAAGTATGTAGGTTGACTAATTACTATCATTAATTTTTTTTATGTACATTGTTTTTTGTTTTTTGAAACCTAGTTTTTTCCAAAAGCTTTTTATTTTTAAATTTTTATTTAGTATATGAATTTTTATTTTAAAAAATTTTTTTTTTGAGTAAATAATGGATATTTCTTCTACTGTAAAAAATCCTATATTTTTACCTCTGTGCTTTTTTTTTATATAAAAATCTCTTATATAGATATTGTTAAGCAGTGGATTTGTAAATTTATTTAAATATAAAGCAAAAAACCCAATCAAAGTATTATTTTTCTTTATCCAAAATATTTTAATTTTTTTTTTCTTGAGGCTTAAAAAATAATTTTTTTTTACGTTAGTTTTTTTTGTAATTTCATTAATATATAAAAAAAAAAGTGAATTAAATTTATCTTTATCAGCTTTTAAGATTTTTTTAAAATTTATTCCTTTAAGAAATTTTTTCACAAAATTTAGTTTAATGGCTTTTCAGGTTTTTTAGATCTAGTAGAGCCCCTGGTAAATTCATCTTTTGGGGGATTAAACTTAAATCCTAACAATTCTTTTTGATATTTATTTAGTTTATTGTAAATTTTTAAGGGTGTATTTTTGTTAAAATCAAAACTAGTTTTTAAGAACCATCTAGAGTAACTAAATATCATACCCCACCTGTCTTGAGTGGTAGTTTTCTTTGCACTACCATGCCACATAGCACCATTCAGCAATATCACTGATCCTTTTTTTGCTAACAGAAGCTTTTCATTTGGATATTTCTTATTTTGTTTAGGAAAAGAGTCTTTTAAATGTGATTTTGGAACTATCCTTGTAGCACCATTATCTATATTAAAGTCATCTAGTAACCATATTACTTGAATAATCATGGGATTTCTAGAGCCACAAATTCTGCTGTCATTATGAAGTTGTTGTGCAAATCCTTTTTGAGGATTACGTACAGCGCTTAATCTTAAGATTATATGTTCTTGATTATTATATGAGCCTATAGACAGCACTTGTTTAACAATCTCAATTATAGATTTATGATCAATAAATTTTATAAAAATTTTATTCTTATTATGTAAATTGTATATAGTTTCTTCAAGTGGATTTTTAAGTTTTATTTTATTTTTATACTTAAGAAATAATTCTTTAGAAATTTTTTTTATTTTATCACACTCTTTAAGCTCTAAGACATTATCAATTTTAGTAAAACCTTTAGTTAGAATATTTTTTATATGTTTATTAATAAATATTTTTTTTTTCATTTTTACTTAGCATAAAGGTTATCGATTAATTCGACTATGTAACCAACTTCATTCAAATTAACACAAGTTTTATTTCTTTTTTTATAATTTTCTATAAAATCATTAACTTGTAAAAAACTTGCTTTTTTTTCTTTAATCTTTATTTTTGATATATAATTTTTATTATTTTTGGTTAAAGTTAGTTCACCAGAAGGCCACCTTATAGAACCTTTTGTTCCAAATATTTCAATAGATGTAATATTCTCTTTTTGATTTAAAGCATACCCAAGTTCATAATTAACTAAAGTATTATTTTTACAAAAAATTTGACCAACACTGAGTTCCTCAGCATTAAATTTCTTAAATGGAAGATATTTTTTATTTGTATTCATACGTGTAATATTATTAAAATTAAAATTTGAATAACTATCAATTTTTGGAAATTTTAAAAACCAAAAAACTAAATCAAGATAATGACTACCTAAATCAATCAAAGGTCCTCCACCACTAAATTTTTTCTCAGAAAAAAATTTACTATGTCTTGGTATTCCTCTAAATTGTCTTTTTAAAATATTAATATAATAGATATCTCCAATTAATTTTCTATCTATGAGTTTTTTAATTTTTCGTGAAATTGGTCTAAATCTTTGATGTAAAGCACAAGTACAAGTTAATTTTTTTTTAATAGAATTTTTTTTAATTAATAAAAATTTTTTTTTTGATACAATAAATGGTTTTTCGACAAGCACATTAATGTTATTTTTAATGGCTAATTTGATTTGCTCATAATGCAAATAGGGCGGTGTACATATATTTAAAATATCAATATCTTCATTTTTTACCATTATTTTTAATTCTGTATATTTAGATTTAACTTTAAATTTATTAGCAACCAAATCTAATTTTTTTTGGTTTATGTCACAAATAGCAACAATTTTTATTTTTTTATTTTTTTGCCATGCTGGTAAATGAAATTTTTCTGCAATATGTCCCGTTCCAACGATGGCTACCTTAATTAACTTGTTCATAAATATTTTTTCATATTTTTAAAAATTATTTTAGAATAAATTTGGGCTCCATTAAGGCTCAAGTGAACACCGTCTGGCATTGGTCTACACAATTTTTTGGAGTTCATATTTCTTGTATGTTTAAATATGTCGACAAATTTAACTTTTTCCCTATAACAAATTTTTTTTAATAGTTTAATATATTTGTGAAGATTTTGGTTTAAAGTCTTTTTATTGATCTCTCGTCTATTGTTAAGAAGATAATGGTAAGATATGAAAAAAATTTCTTTTATTCCAATTTTATTGGACCTGTTGATAATCTTTAATAGATTAGATTTAAATGTTTTAAGGTTTACATTCGGTTTTCCTTTTAATGATTCATAGTGCCAACTATCGTTAATACCTATTTGAACTATCAAAAAAGCATTTTCCGTTTTAACATTGTTATTTAAATTTTTAAAAACTTTAATTCCTTGGGTTGAATTGAGCCCTACAATAGTTTTTGAATAAAATGTATATTTATTAGGGAAATTTAGAATAATTTTTTTCCTTAGAAAATCACTCCAATCTACTAAAAGTTTATTTTTATTATATTTTATAATTGAATCTCCAAAAAAAATAATTTTTTTTTTCATCAAGATAATTTTTTAAAGAGAGTGGATATCTTATTGTCTTTACTATCAATTTTTTTCATAATTTTCATTGTTTCATCTGGAGAATTTTTGATTGATAGTCTTAGAATATCCATCCAATTTACATTATTTTTTGATCTTGTTTTTTCAATTTCATCAATAATTTTAAGATATTTTTTTATTTTTAACTTTTGATTTTTTTTCATTATACTCCTTATTGTTTTATTTTATGATATATCTTTTAGGTAAATTGGATCATTTTTTTTTATATTTTTTTTTATTTTTTTTCCAATAACCTTAAAATAATTTGATGAACATAGGCCAATTTTTGGTCTTAATGATACTAAGTCATTTTTTTGAATTCTTTTTCCTTTTTCAAGATTCTTATTTGCAAACAAGGATCTTCTATGTTCTTTATTGGGAATATCATTTATAATTTTTGAATTAAGCATCATAAATATTTTTTTAGTAAATAATCTTAATGATTTTAACTCATTTATATCAATTGAAAACTTCACATCTTCCGATGACATATTTTTATTTATAATAAAATGTTTTTCAATAAGTACCACCCCAAGAGATGTAGCTGCTATTGAAGAAAAAATATTTTGTGTATGATCAGAAAGTCCAATCATAGTATTTTTAAATATTTTTTTTAATTTTGATATTTTTAAAATATTTGCCTCACTATCTTCTGTTGGGTATTTTGTAACACTATGTAATATTATTATCTTTTTATGATAGCGATGTATTAACTTAACACATTTTTTTATTTCATTTATAGTTGCACAACCTGTTGAAATGATTATTGGTTTTTTTGTTTTTGCAATTTCATTTATTAAATTAAAGTCAGTAATTTCTAGTGAGGCTAATTTATATATTGGAACATTAAACTTTTCTAAAAGAGCTACACTACGAAGACTAAATGGAGAGCTAAATAGTGGGATTTTTAATTTTTTAGCTAATTTAAAAGCATCTACATGCCATTTAAATGGAGTGTGAGCATTTTTATAAAGTTTGAATAAATTTTTATTTTTCCATAAGCCTTCTTTAACTACAAATGCTTTTTTTTTTGAGTTTAAAGTTATGTCTTTCGGTTCATAAGTTTGTATTTTAATTAAATCTGCACCATTAAGTGCAGCTTGTTCTATATGTTTAAGAAAGCTCTTTTTACTTCCATTATGATTGCCTGAAATTTCTGCTATTATTAAAGGTCGTTTTTCTGTGTCGAAATTAATTTTATCATTAATTTTAATTTTCATTTATTTGTAGTATATAGTAGAAAATAAATTATTTACTAAGATTATATTTAGTAGTGATTTATATATTGACATTTTTTAATTCAAAATAAACAATATAAGTTAGATTTTCTAAATATGAATATAGCAATAATCCCAGCTAGAGGTGGTAGTAAAAGAATAAAACTTAAAAATATTAAAGAATTTAAGAAAAAACCTATTATATTTTGGACAATAAATAAATTAAAACAAAGTAAAATATTTGATTTATTAGTTCTTACCTCTGATCATCAAAATACTCTTATCCTGGGGAAAAAATATGGCTGCGATATTTTATTAAAGAGAGAAAAAAAATTATCTAATGATAAAATACCTACAATACATGTCATTCAAGACGCGATAAAAAAACTAAAAAATTACATTGAAATTGATAAAGCTAACGTCTGTTGTGTTTATCCTTGCAATCCACTTTTACTAATTAAGGACTTAAAAAAAGGATTTAATCTACAAAAAAAAAATAAATCTAAATTTATAATAGCAGTTTCTGAATATAACCACCCAATAGAAAAAACTTTTTCTATGGATAAAAATAACAAAATTAACCGAAATAAAAGAAATATTTTTTCGTCATCAAAAGATTATAAAAACACTTTTTTTGAGAATGGTCAATTTTGTTTTGGTTATTCAAAACAATGGCTAAAATCAAAAAATGTATTTCAAAATACTTTGGGGATTAAGATCCCGTCTTGGAGAGTAAGTGATATAGATAATATAATAGATTGGAAAAAAGCTGAAGTTATTTTTGAAACACTGAGGAGTAATAATGAAATATAAAAGTATTCCATACGGCAAACAGTTTCTAGATATAAAAGATATTCAGAACGTAAAAAATGCTCTTAAAGGAGATTTGATTACCACTGGTAAATATGTTACTGAACTTGAGAATAAAGCTAAAAGTTTTTTTAATGTTAAATATGCTCTGTCTTGTTCTAGTGGTACAGCAGCTCTTCATTTGTCATTTCTGTGCCTGGAAATTAAACGAGGCGATAATATAATTATTCCTGCTATAAATTTTGTTGCAGCAGCAAACATTTTGAAGATGATGGGGGCTAACATTTATTTCTGTGACATAGATTTAGAAAATTATCAGGTAACCGAAAAAACAATTAGTGAATGTATTGTTAGATATAACTTAAAAAAAATTAAGGCTGTAGTATTAACTTATATGGCTGGTTATCCTGCAATTGAAAAAAATATAATTAATTTAAAAAAAAAATATAAATTTAAATTGCTGGAAGATGCCTGTCATGCCTTGGGGTCAGAATATATAATCAACAATAAAAAATATAAAGTTGGATGTGCAAAACACGTTGATATATCAACATTTTCTCTTCACCCTGTAAAAACCATAACTTCTGGAGAAGGTGGATTAATTACCACAAACAAAAAGTATTTATTTGAAAAAATAAAATTATTGAGATCTCATGGATTAAGTAGAGATAAACTATATTGGAATTATGAAATTAGCATTCCAGGATTGAATTATAGACTAAGTGACATAAATTGTGCTTTAGCCATTACACAATTATCTAAGATTAAGAAATTCCTTATTAAAAGAAATAAAATTGCGGAAATTTACAATAAAGAATTTAAAGACTTATCAAACATACTAATTTTACCTAATATCAATAAAGGCCAATCTTTGTCTTGGCATTTGTATATTGTGCGAATTAATTTTAAAAAATTAAAAATTTCAAAAAACAATTTTATTAAAATTCTTAATAAAAATAAAATTTATCCTCAAGTGCATTACATTCCAACTTATCATTTTAAAGCATTTCAAAATGTAAACAAAAAAAATTATAGATCATCAGAAATTTATTATAGGGAATGTTTAAGTCTACCTATTTATTATCAGTTAAATGCTACAGAGCAATTTTGTGTAATAGATAATATTAAAAAATTACTTAAGAAATATATAAAACATTAAAATTGGCAATAGTAAAATTCTAATTTCATATTGATTTAATGGTGTAAAGAAATAAAAAGTCAATAAGTAAATTATTGAAATTATTAATAGAGGTAAGTTTGCTTTTCTATAAAAGATTATTAGTAAAATTATAATTAAAATATAATTAGAAAAAACATGATGAAGCGTAGAAAAATCTAAAAATGTTTTAACTTCAGATACTTTTTCTGCCATCACACCGGGGATTAAAAAAGTATTATTATTTACACAAACTAATACATCCCAGTTTAAATAAATTAATGAAAATAAGCATAGAAACGGTGTAAATAAACTTAAAAATAAAAATTTTTTATCTCTCAAAAAATTCAAGTAATTTTTCGAGTAATTCATATTTATCAAAAACCAAAAAGTTGAAGTTATAATTCCACTTTCTCTATTAAATAAACAAATAAGCACACTTAGTAAATAAGGTAAGTATTTCTTTTTAATGCAAAAAAATAAAGACAAAGAAATAAAGAAAAATTCAAAAATTGAAAAACGTAATTCACCTAATGGTTTTGTTAGAAAAAATAATATAAATAAAAAATAAAAGGTTAATAGATGAAAATTATGAAAGCCTAAAAATTTATAATTATTTTTTTTATTAATTTCATATGAAAATAAGAAAAAAATTAATGAAATCATTAAAGCAACTATTAATAGATATAAGAAAAAACTAGCTTTATGTCCTATGTTCAAGGAATTAATTTTTTTAATAAATTTTATTTTTAAATATTCACCTACCCACCTTAATGAATGTCTATGGAGCTTCTCATTTCTAACATATTCACAAATATCATTGTTTGATTTGTAATTCTGAAGAGCTGTGAAATTTTTTTCATGTTCATCAAAAATCTTATTAAAATTATTAACAATATTATTTCCAAAAGGCTTATCATATACGTTTGTGAAAATTGTAGACGTTACAGTCAAAGAAAATAGGAATACTATAATGACATATATTAAGTTACTACTTATTTTTTTTTTTACATTCATTTATCACAACTTATTAATTCAAATAGAGTTATGATTAAATATAATTATATAAACTGTTTAATAAATAAATATTTTTTAGCGATAAATTAATAAAATGAAAATAATTAACAATATAGAAAAACTTTTAAAATATAATTGTTAAAGTTTTTATGTAGGTTGTTAGTGACTGGTTTATCGAAATTTAATGAAACTAGACGTTTAGAAATTGATAAACTTATTAAAAAAGACAACGTATATAAAAAATGGTTTTTTTATAAATTGTATAACCATTACCATTAAATAATCATTATTTACTAGTAATCCAGTTAAATATAACACTCTGTTGTTTATATTTACTCTAAAGTCTTTTTTGTAAGGGCTTTAATTAACTAATTTTATAGAGATAAAACGACTTTTGAATATTTAAATTTCTTATAATACATTGATTTAAATATATGTGGTGCGTCTGAAAAACTATAATGATAAGATATTAAATTTTTTAATAATTAATTTATTTTGATTAATCATATCTAGACTTTCCTCCCATTCATCGTGAGGTTCTATTACAGAACTCCAGGAACCTTTTATTTGAAATTCTTGTCTCAAAATCAGTTTTGTTAAAAGGTTATGAAACTTAATTATACAGGCATATCTTGCAACTTTACTCTTTTAAATTCTTGATCAATAGACAACAACTTTTTAATTTTATATAACATTTCATAATTTCTTTATATTCTTA
>ENA-UOXV01004693-UOXV01004693.1-marine-metagenome-genome-assembly--contig:-NODE-4693-length-15496-cov-19.723593_pt1 | contig 15496 bp, 11 predicted proteins | sample MGYA00238165_ERZ766961 | MGnify/ENA primary metagenome ERZ766961 (study PRJEB28924, sample SAMN03173240) | marine metagenome | biome: Marine; feature: Water; material: Subsurface seawater | place: North... | reverse complement strand
AAGGTAGCTCAGTTAATTTTAGCCCTGATAATGCTTTAGTACCTCAGGATGATGAGTTGGGCGATTTGCCTGGATTACCTGATGCCAATACTGAAGAAGCTTCAGTAGATGATTTTTCAGGTTTACCTACTTTTCCCCCGATGGAAGAAGATTTGCCTGGGCTTGGTGAGCCAAGTTCTGAACTTCCTATTCTGCCCAATGCCAATGAGCCGGAAGTAGTACTTCCAGGTCTCGAGGAAACACCATCAGGTGCAACAGATGAACCGTTGTTACCCGGATTGCCCGGAGTGGATGATGGAGGCTTGCCAGCATTGCCTGAGTTTGAAGAACCTGCAGCCTCTTCGGATGCGGGCTTACCCGATCTCCCTGGGCTTCCTGAAGCAGGAGATTCCGAAGGTTTGCCCCCGTTACCCGGCATGGAGGACAAAGGCGGCTTACCACCTCTACCCGGCATGGAGGACGAAGGCGGCTTGCCACCTCTACCCGGTGCTGACAATGGAGGTTTTGACGACTTGCCTGCATTGCCACCTCTTCCTTAATTGCAGAAACTCATAAATTATTTTGCCTCCTTGATGGTGAGCAACTTGGTTTGTTTTTAATCGAAATCTTTAATTAGTATATGTCTGATTTTAACGAAGAAGAATCCTCAGGTCGAAGAAAGTTTATTCGCGTTACCACAATTGGAATTTCAGCTGCTTGTGGAATTTTTCCTTTAGCTGCAGGGATTCCCGCTTTGCTGGACCCAGTAAAGAAAAACTCAGGGGAATCAGCCAAGGTTCCTTGGTCAAAAGTTGCTCCATTTGCCTCACTGCCTGAAGATGGGTCACCAGCCAAGTTTGAAGTGGTTCAGGAAACAGTGGTTGATGCTTGGACAACTTACAAAGACATTCCGGTAGGAGCTGTTTACTTAACTCGCAAAGAAGATGAAGTAATCGCTTTTAACCTAAAATGTCCGCACCTTGGGTGTGCCATTGATTTTCGTAAACAAACCAATGATTATTTTTGTCCGTGCCATAATAGTTCCTTCGCACTGGATGGTTCGGTAACTACCGAAAATAGCCCAAGTCCACGTCCGATGGATACGATGGAAACCAAGGTGGAAAAGGGACAGGTTTGGATTCGTTTTCAACAATTTCGACCTAATATAGAGGAAAAGATTCCCTTGTCATGAAAATGATTTTTGATTGGCTCGACGATCGTTCGGGCTACCGGACTCTTTTGCATGAGGTTTTATACGAAAAAGTTCCCGGGGGAGCTCGTTGGAGGTATGTCTGGGGGAGTTGTTTAACCTTTGCTTTTTTTACTCAGGTTGTCACGGGAACTCTCTTATGGATGTTTTACAGTCCAAGTGCCCAAACAGCCTGGGAAAGCGTTTATTTCTTACAGTACCAAGTTTGGGGAGGATGGTTTTTGCGAGGAGTCCACCATTACATGGCTCAGGCGATGATTGTCTTGCTTGTCTTGCACCTTATGCAAGTCGTGATTGATGGGGCTTACCGGGCACCACGTGAATTAAACTTTTGGTTTGGTGCCTTGATGATGGGGGTAACTTTGGCTCTTTCGCTAACAGGTTATTTACTTCCATGGGACCAAAAAGGATATTGGGCAACTGCAGTCGCGACCAACTTGATGGCAGAAGTCCCCTTGATAGGCCCAGCCATTCAACAGGTAGTGGTTGGCGGGGTTGAATATGGGCATCATACATTAACCCGATTTTTTGCTCTTCATGCCGGGGTTTTACCGGCCATGCTCGTGGGTTTGGTAGTCGTGCACATCTATTTATTTCGAAAGCACGGAATCCATGTTAAGGAACCAAGACCCAAAAAAGATTCGTACTTTTGGCCCGATCAAATCCTTAAAGATGCGATTGCCTGCCTCGCTGTGTTGTTGGCAGTGGTTGCACTTACGGTTTATTTTCATGGTGCCCCACTTGGTCCCCCTGCTGATCCTGCTAATGAGTTTCCTGCTCGGCCAGAATGGTATTTCCTTTTTCTTTTTCAGTTGCTCAAGTATGTACCTGCCTTTTGGGGAGCAGTCATTATACCAGTCTTTCTCGCTTTGTGGATCTTTTTGCAACCCTTCATCGGGTCCACCCGACCCGGTCATCAGTTAAATATTGGCTTTTGGTGGACCTTGATTGCAGGTTCGGTTGCCCTTACTTTATTGGCGTTCTCCGAAGATAACGCCAACCTGCGTCATTCTGCCGCTTTAGAGGAGGCAGATTGGCAGGCAGAACGGGTATTATCAATTGTTCAAGAAGAAGGTATACCGCCTGCAGGTGCAGTTACTCTATTGAGGAAGGATCATGAAAATAGGGGACGTAATTTGTTTGCTGCCCACTGTGCAAGTTGCCATCGCTACAATGGTCATGACGGGCGCGGGTATCCCGTAGATGATGCCCAGTCTGCTCCGGAATTAGCTGGATTTGCCAGTGTGGAATGGATCAGCAAATTACTCAATCATGAGCATTACATATCCGAAGAATATTTTGGAGGCACCAAATTTAAGAATGGTACGATGGCCCGAAAAGTTTTGGCCAAATATACTGCTGAAGAAACTGCCTTACTTCCTCGCATTGCCACCTTGCTTTCCGATATGGCCCAACTTCCTTATCAAACTCCCTTGTCCGAGGATGAGAGAGAAGAATTGCTCGCCCTCTTTTACAACGATGATTTGGTCTTTCAAGACGGTTTGGCTTGTATCGATTGTCATGACATTGATTCCGAGGATGAGGGTCATGCTCCTGACCTAACCGGTTATGGTTCCGATGAATGGACAATTGCTTTTCTTGAAAACCCAGAAGATGAAAGGTTTTACGGAGATGAAAATGACCGGATGCCTTGTTATGGAAGGGATGGAAAGTTAACAAACGAAGAAATTAAAATCCTGTCAGACTGGATACGCTCCCGTCCGTCCGAGTAATTTTCTTAATTTGTTTTATAATTTGGCTTAGTTGTCACTTAATCCGAGTGTGTAAAAGTACTTGGATTGGTTAAAGAAATGTTCTATCTAATTATAGGTAATTAAAGTTGGATAATCGCTAAAAAGGTAGAAAAAGAAAAAATCTAATGACTCAAGTTTACCTTTACCAAGATGGCCAACAAGTTGGTCCCTACGAGCTGGAAGCATTGCAAGGTTGGATTCAGTCTGGACAATTACAACCTACCGAACCTGCATGGTTTGAAGGCTGTCCTGGTTGGGTAACTCTTGCCGAAGTCCCTGGAATTATTCTTCCGCAGGGCGGGCAGGGTGATCGTTCTTTGGATGTGCCTCCTTTTGAAGCTTATGAAGGGGAGGACCCCTATCTTTTTATTAGTTACTCCCATCAGGACGCTCACTTAGTCTACCCCGAAATTACAATACTTCGCGATGCCGGGTACAATGTATGGTACGACGAAGGAGTGGCGGCAAGCAACGAATGGCCGGAAGAAATTGCCAACGCTGTACTTGGATGCAGTGTGTTTCTTTGTTTTATTTCACCACGAGCTACAGATTCCATAAATTGTCGAAATGAAATCAATTTGGCTTTAAATGAAAAAAAACCATTCTTGGCGATTTACCTTGAAGATACCGATTTGCCACCTGGTCTTCGTCTGCGTATGGGTGATTTACAGGCGATTTTGAAAAATAAAATACCCGTTGATAGGTATTTTAATAAGGTTTCAGGCACCCTTGATCAATTGCTCGGTCGCAAGACAAAGAAAAATTTGGGTGCTTCCGAAAAAGCAACATCCCTATTTGTTTCTCGGGATGGCCAAACCTTTGGGCCTTATACTTACGAGCAAGCTAATCAATTTTTACAAACTGGACAATTGTTGGTCACAGACTCAGCCCTGCTTGAGGGACAAACGGAGTGGAGATCTCTTCCCGATATTTTAGCTATGCTTAAAGAGGCTGCTAGCAGGCAGGCTAGGGCAGTAAGTGCAGACCTTCCTGTAATCCAACAACCTTCAGTGCCTGCTACAGTTACAGCGAAAGGAAAAAAGAAAAAGAATGTAAAAACACCAGTCAAGGTTCGTGGATTAAACACCAAATCAACCACAGTAAAAGTAAAAGAAAAGAGTTTGGCTTCCAAATGTATAGCAACCTTAGCCGTTTTTTTTGTAACCGCATTGGTTGTTTGCGGATCGACCTTAGGGTCTTACTTAGTTGCTCCTTCTCAAGTTGGGCCAATTGTTCGTAAGTTTGGAGTGCCTATAGATCAATGGTTTCCTGGACGAGAAGTAGATTCAGTTGAGATTACAGAGGCTCCTCCTGGTATGATGGCAGACTTGAGGCTCGCTCCCGAACAATGGCATCATTTACGATCCTCCGGTATTGTTATCATGCCAATCGAGGGGGAAGTTGGTTTGCAGGTAATCTCTCCAGTTGATCCCAAATTAGCCATGAATGATGATGATTTGAAAATATTGCAGTACATTGCTCAACACCTGGTTATCTTGGATCTTACGAACTCTCAGGTTTCGGACTCTGGCTTGGCGGTTTTGCAAAAGTTTCCCAACCTTAAAAAATTAATCCTGGAGGGATCGAAAAAAATTACCACCGCCGGAGTAAGAAATGTTTCAACCATTCCGAGCTTGGAACTTTTAAACCTCATTCGATTAAAACTGGACGATACTGTTGTCGATACTCTTTCTCTTATGGGAGGACTGCAGCAAGTTTTTCTCTATCAAACTGGTCTTTCCAGTGAGGCGATACAGAAATTAAAAGATTCGCGCCCTCGAATGTTTGTTAACGCGGGCTAAGATTTCTTTGTTTTTATTTCAGCCTTGCGGTTAGGAAAACAAGTTTTGCAGATCAAACACTTGAGCCCATAACAGGATCGGGCAGGGCAATGCTCGCGACCATAGTAGATGATTTGTAGATGCAGTGCATTCCATCTTTCCTTGGCAAAATGTCTCTTTAAATCTCTCTCAGTTTGGACAACGCTTTTTCCAGAGGTTAGTTTCCATCGCTGGGCCAAACGATGGATGTGAGTATCCACCGGAAAAGCAGGATGATCGAATACTTGGGCCATTACTACTGATGCGGTTTTATGGCCCACTCCGGGCAATGATTCCAATGCCTCAAAAGAAGATGGCACAACACCCTTGTATTGCTCGACAAGAATGGAGGAGAGGTCACGAATAGCCTGAGCTTTACGCGGAGCCAAGCCACAGGGCCGAACGATTGAATTGATCTGATCGACCGAACACTTGGCCATATCTTTGGGGTTGTCCGCTAGTTCAAATAAGCTTGGGGTTATTTTATTCACCCTAGCATCTGTGCATTGTGCAGATAGTAAAACGGCGACTAAAAGGGTGTACGGATCTTGGTGATCAAGAGGAATAGGCGGGTCAGGATACAATTCATCGAGCTTACGGTCGATGAATTGAATCCTTTCCCCAAGGTTCATAAATTTGATCAAGCAGGTGAACCGCCCTCCTTACTTTTTGTAATTTGCTGCTTCCTCGGATCCTGAGGTGGATGAACCTTTGGAGTAAGAGTGAGCCCCCATTCCCGCAAGCTGTCCATCTTGTACAATCAAGTAGGGATCGCGAATAGGAGAACCCTCGAAGAAACATTCTAGAATTTCGCGAACGCCGGCTGCATATCTGGTTTGAGCGGAAAGTGAAGTCCCGGAGGTATGTGGTGTCATGCCGTGGTGGGGCATGGTTCGCCAGACATGGTCATTGGGAGCAGGTTGAGGAAACCAGACATCCCCAGCATAGCCGCTTAGTTGTCCAGATTCTAGTGCACGAACGATTGCTTCACGGTCACAAATTTTTCCACGGGCTGTGTTTACAATGTAAGCACCTTTTCTCATTTTTGATATCATTTCGTCGTCAAATAAGTGCTCAGTTTCTGGATGCAACGGGCAATTAATTGTGACCACATGGCATACAGAAATCATTGATTCCACACTATCATGGTGAGTGAGGTTGAGTTCTTGTTCAATTTCCGCAGGCAGACGGTGACGGTCAAAATAATGCAGGTGCACATCAAAGGGTTTCATCTTGCGCAATACATCAAGCCCAATCCTTCCAGCAGCCACCGTTCCGATATGCATACCTTCGACGTCATAGGAGCGTTGAACAGCATCTGCAATATTCCAGCCACCTTCATTTACGATTTTATGCTGGTTATGATAATCTCGCACCAGGGAGAGGATCATCATGACCACATGTTCGGCAACTGAACGGGAGTTGCAGTAAGTCACTTCAACCACATCGACTTTATGGTCCATTGCCGCTTGCAAATCTACATGATCAGACCCAATACCCGCGGTGATCGCCATTTTTAAATTAGGGGCCGATTCCATACGTTCACGGGTTAGGTAGTAAGGGAAGAAAGGTTGAGAGATGACCACATCGGCATCTACTAATTCCTTATCTGCCTGACAGCCTTCACCATCTTTATCAGAAGTCACCACTAAGGTGTGACCGGAATTCTCAAGAAATTTTCTCAGACCGAGCTCTCCGGAAACACAACCCAGTAACTGTCCGGGGGTGAAATCAATTTCCTTAGGGCTGGGCAGGCTCATACCGTCAGGATATTTTTCGAGATCTGGTAAATCGTTGAGTGGATAATTCGCGGGCATACCCGATTTAGGGTCATCATAGAGAATGCAAAGAATTTTCATGTTTTAGGATCTTTCTTGTTGGTGGGGTTAGGTATCAATCCTGTAGGACACACCACCTGTTTGTCACGGATTAATTTTAAAGGGCTAAAATTGGGACAATTTGACGCACATTGGGCGGGCCTTATGTTTCCCCGTCACATAAATTCTTCGCTTATTGAGGAATAATACCCCCATAGGCTTGTGTTTATCGGTGTTTTCAGACGATTATAATTGGTATGTATTCTGCAAGAGATGACTCGTTATGAATGTGGACCCCGAAAAATTTACCGAACTTGGAATTTCTGCTATTCAAGAAATGGCAGAAGTGGCCAAGCGAAATGGTCAGCAGGAGGTGGAGGTTTGGCATCTTCTTTCTGCATTGATGAATCAGGAGAATGGCATTGTCCCCGCCCTGATGGATGAAATGGGAGTGGGTACCGCACCGGTACAACTTTCTTTGCAACGAGAACTCAAAAAATTACCTAAGATTGCAGGAAATGTTAATACTGCCAGATCCTACGCCTCCTCTGCACTTACTGAGGCAGTGGAAAAGGGACAGGTCATATCCAGGGAAATGCAGGATGATTATGTAAGTACAGAACATTTACTGCTCGGATTATCTGCAGTGGGTAAGCCAGCAAGCTTTCAAAACTTTTTAAAGAACTTTGCACTTAGTGAGAAAAAGATCCGTGAGGCTATTAACAAGGTTAGGGGCGGACAAAAAGTAACCTCTAAAACTCCTGAGAATTCTTTTCGTGCTCTTCAAAAATACGGTATCGACCTAGTCGAACAGGCAAAAGCGGGAAAGCTCGATCCAGTAATTGGTCGGGATTCTGAAATTCGAAGAGTGATCAGAATCCTTTCCCGAAAGACCAAGAATAATCCGGTCCTTATTGGCGAGCCTGGAGTGGGTAAAACGGCGATTGTGGAAGGACTTGCTCAACGTATTGTTCGGGGAGATGTGCCCGAGGGATTAAAGGACAAAACGATTTTTACTTTGGAAATGGGCTCCCTTCTTGCCGGTGCTAAATTTCGGGGAGAATTCGAGGAGCGTTTGAAAGCCGTCCTTAATGAGGTAAGTAAGTCAGATGGGCGAATTGTTCTCTTCATCGATGAAATGCACACGATTGTAGGTGCGGGCAAAGCGGAGGGTGCGATTGATGCGGGCAATATGCTTAAACCAATGCTTGCCCGTGGTGAACTCAGGTGTATTGGTGCCACAACTTTGAACGAATACCGCAAACATGTGGAAAAAGATGCAGCCCTTGAACGGCGTTTTCAGACCGTACTCGTCGATCAACCCAATGTGGAGGATACGATATCCATTTTGCGTGGCCTGCGTGAACGTTTTGAAATCCATCACGGGGTAAACATTCGTGACGAGGCAGTGGTTCAGGCTGCGGTTCTTTCCAATCGTTATATCTCTGATCGTTTCTTACCGGACAAAGCGATTGATTTAGTGGACGAGGCATGTGCTATGATTCGTACTGAGCTCGATAGTATGCCGGCGGAACTTGATGAGGTCAGCCGTCGTGTACTACAGTTGGAAATTGAAGAGACTGCCCTGAAGCAGGAAAAGGACAAGTCCAGCAAGGATAGGTTGGAGTCTTTGCGCAAAGAACTTGGAAACGCTCGTGACAAAATGGAAACGATCAAGCGGCAATGGGAAAACGAGCGCCAGGGAATTGATAATGTACGTGTATTGCGCGAACAAATCGAGTCCACCCGAGCAGAGATGGAACGAGCAGAACGTGCTTATGATTTAAATTTAGTTGCTGAACTTAAGCATGGGAAGCTGCCCAAGTTGGAAGAGGAATTGGAAACCCTTGAGCAAATGGAAAAGCAGGAGGACTCCATTTTAAAAGAAGAGGTAACCTCTGAGGAGATTGCCGAGATTGTTGCTCGTTGGACCGGCGTACCTGTGACCAAATTAATTGAGGGAGAGCGCGAAAAACTTTTACGACTCCAAAGTATTCTTCATCAGCGGGTAATTGGACAAAACGAAGCAGTTGATGCCGTGTCTGATGCTATTTTGCGAGCCCGCGCCGGGATTAAGGATCCGCAAAGGCCCATTGGATCCTTTCTTTTTCTTGGTCCCACCGGTGTAGGAAAGACCGAATTGGCCAAGACTTTAGCCGAGAGTCTTTTTGATAACGAAAGCAATGTGGTCCGCATCGATATGTCGGAATACATGGAGAAACACTCCGTTGCCCGGCTCTTAGGAGCTCCCCCTGGTTATGTCGGTTATGAAGAGGGCGGTCAATTAACCGAAGCTGTACGTCGAAAACCCTATTCGGTGATTCTTTTTGATGAGATTGAAAAAGCACACCCGGATGTTTTTAATGTGCTCCTTCAACTGATGGATGATGGTCGACTAACTGATTCCCAGGGCCGGACAGTCGACTTTAAAAATGTTGTGGTTATCATGACTTCAAATGTGGGTAGCCGTTATTTGCAGGAAACTTTTCTTGATAATGAAATTACAGAATCTGCCCGTGAGTCGGTTATGGCTGAATTACGGGACCATTTCCGCCCAGAATTTTTAAACCGTATTGACGATGTTGTCCTTTTTAAACCCTTATCCCTCGATGAGATTACCTCCATTGTTGATCTCCTTCTTACCGGTTTAAATAAGCGATTACTTGACCGGAAAATCATCGTTGGGTTTACCGATGCTGCCAAGAAATGGATTGGAGAAAAGGGATATGATCCCACTTATGGTGCCCGGCCTCTTAAACGTTTTTTACAAAAGCAAGTGGAGACTCAACTTGCCCGTGCCTTAGTTTCGGGAGAGGTTGAGGAGGGGAGTGAAGTATCCTTTTCAGTCAAAGACGATGAGTTGGTGATGAAGGTAACCCAGTGACGGGTAGCCTCCTCAGGAGCACGAACGGACAGCCCTTCCAATTACCCGTTGATTGATCCACAAAAAGACAACGGCATACAGAATTGCACCGGCTAAAGTTTGCCAGCTTAGTCCGTTGGATAATTCAATCCCATAGATTTTTACCTGCTGTGCGGTATAAATTTTGAGCCCATAACATACCATTATGGATAGGGCCCAGATGAGCGTGAACACCTTGGCAAATCGAAGCATAAATACCCGGCAGATTTTTTGGGGAGAAAAACCAAGATGCAGCAGGTCGCGAGTGGTTTCAGCCGATTGAGTAACCACCAAGCGAAAGCTGCTGGCAAAGGTGGCGATCGAAAGGAGTGAGAGCAAGGAACCGACACCGGCCATGCCCCAAATTAATCCATTGGCCAGTTGGTTCAACCATTCATCCTGGGGAAATTCCCGATTGGTCTCATAACCCAATTCATCAAGCCTTTGTAAAAAATCATCCGTTGGGGAGTTGTCCATAGCTAAAATGAGGCGCGAGGGGCCCGCATTTGAATGCCTCATTTTTAGGGCGTCAGACAGAATCATTCGATCCTCAGGATGTTCAATTGGAGAGACTTGAATATTAGTGCTCCTAAATGCCTCATTTTTGGCAAGATCAGACTTGGAAACAGGAGCCCCAGTAATTTCTCCATTTTCCCAAACAAAGAAATATTTTTCTCTGCGATCATTGCCGTGGGTCCGGTTTGCCCATTGGAGAAAATTTGCTGGTACGAGTACACTGTTGATTCGCTTGCTAAAGGCAACAAACCTGCCAAGCATTCGAGTGGATTCATCCTCCCCAATAAGGATTTCTATGGGCATGGATGAGGCTGCGTCGCGGGAAAGGGCTGGGTATTCGCTGCGCGAAGGGGCGAGGCCGAAATTCCATAGGTCCAAATAAAACTTGGGAACCATGATTGGTACATAAGATTGATTTTCCTCCCATTTCCATGCTGCAGGTTTTTGATCGAGGAATTCATCAGGTACCGATTCAAAGAACAAATCTGCCCGGGCGGCGGCCCCCAATCCAATCTTTCCAGTAGGCCAGATATGTACTGTTACCGGGAACTGGTTGCGGGTAAAACCACCTACTTTTTTAACTGCCGGAAGTTTTTTAATCCGCTCAATTTCTTCTTCCTTAAAGAATTCCTCCTGCTTTCCAAGATTGAGTAAGATGCCCCCCTGAACCGATTTATTAAGGGTGACAAAATTCTGTCCAACTTTTTGGCTCCCCAATAAGAGTTTTGAATCGGCAAAAATTTGTAGAGCGAGCAAAATTAAGGTCGATCCGATAACGCATCCAAGAGAGGCGGCTAATAATTCTTTTCTCGGGGATTGAGAACCGAGGCATCGATTGAGCAAAGATTTAATTGGCCGGCTCATAAATTGATGGATCGGTTGCAAGACAATGGGCACGATCCTGTAAGTGAAGTAATTACTAATCCGGCATCATTTTGGTTGAGGACAGCTTCAATCAAACCAGCCGCTGCCTGGGCGTTATCTTCGTCAAGATGACTGAAGGGCTCATCCAGCAAGAGCCAGCAAAAAGGTTTCCGTAAGCACCGGACGAGTGCGAATCGTTGTCGTTGTCCAAGAGAGAGGGTTTCAACGGGTTTGTCCAATAGGTGAAGGATTCCTAAGACCTCGCACATTTCTTTCACGGTCGGAGCTTGCGGGTTTATTTCGGGCAAGAGCTCGAGGTTGTCCCGTGCACTTAACTTTTTGAAAAGCCGCAGATCCTGAAATAAAAGAGAAAGCTTTTTGGCCCGTAAGATGAGCCAGTCTTCTGCCGACAAATCTTCTCCTTGAACTCCCTCTATTTCCCACGAACCGGAATAGTCTTTGCGCAGGCCATAAATTAGATGGAGCAGGGTGGACTTTCCTTTGCCAGACTGGGCTTGTGCGAGGATACGATCATTAGCTGCCCATGTGATTTCTTCTCCCCATATTTTAGACGAAGCAATCAGGGGCTGGGGGATGGGTTCCGGGACGATTTTATTGAAAGCCAGTTTCATCCTAAAAGGTTTGCAAAATTTTCTCCCAGCATGGCTCGTAACTCATCTTCAGCTACATCGACTGAATCGATAAAGGTATCCAAAAAAGTTTTAAAGTCTGGATTTTTTTGAGTGGCAGGATAGATGCGTAAAGGATAGTCAGTCCCCCAGAGAATTTTTTCGCTCCCCACATGTTCGATTAATTCTTTAAAAATACTCGCTGGGTAGAGCAGTGGACAGGCGGCCAAATCAATGTAGAAGTTTGAGGGAATTGAATTTTTTAAAGGGTACAAAGCTCCGGCATGAGCAAGGATTATTTTGAGGTCGGGCAACTCATTGGCCAGCCATAAAAAATCTTCCATTGGGGTGAGTATCTTACCTGGATAATCTTTCCCTTCCGGGTCGGTAACATGAAAGTTTACTGGCCAACCAGACTCGCAGGCAAATTCCATCGCCTTGATCCATTCCCTGTCTTGCATAGAAAATCCCTGAGCCCAGGGATGGGATTCTCCAATTCCCCGAAAACCGTCTTCCCGTGCCCTTTTTAAGTAGTCTAATAACTGGGGAATCTTTGGGTGTAATGAAAGAAAACCGATAAACCTTTCTTTATCCTGCTTCATCCATTGCCGGTGCCATTGGTTTGCCTCTAGGCAGGTTTTTTGATTTTCCCAATACCAACCGAGCAGTACGGATTGGCGGACTCCAGCAGCATCCATAGAGGCGAGCATTTCTTCGCGATTTGCCCAACCCTGCAAGCTCGGCCGATCTTGGGGAGATACCATATTCAACCACATTTTTTCCCCGGTTCGTTGGGCAAAGCGGGCAGGGTCGTTAATTACCTCCTCGGGATAGCGATGAGTATGAGCGTCTATGATCATGCCAGCTTTCTATTCCGTTGAATGTAGGGCTTTGGGTAAAGCCCAAAAGAAAGGGGCTTAGGATTTTTCGGCCTTTTCTGAGGCAGCTAGCTTACGGGTAAGAGTGGCTTCAATAAAAGCAGCAAATAGGGGATGTGCCTTGGTTGGCTTGGATTGAAACTCCGGATGGAATTGTACGGCCACAAACCAAGGATGGTTTTGCACCTCTACTATTTCCACCAGGTCCCTATCAGGATTGGTCCCGGCTACAATTAATCCGGCAGACTCCATTTGTTCACGATAGGAATTATTAAATTCGAAGCGGTGCCGGTGTCGTTCTGATACCTCTTCCTTGTCATATGCAATTCTAGAGAAGCTTCCTGGCCTGAGGCGGCAGGGGCAGGCACCCAGTCTCATAGTGGCTCCTTTTTCGGTCACAGATTTTTGCTCGTCCATGATATGAATGACTGGATCTGGGGTATCCGGATCAAATTCCGTACTGTTTGCTTTTTCTTTGCCTAGAACATTACGGGCAAAATCGATTACTGCAATTTGCATACCCAGGCAGAGTCCGAAAAAGGGAATCTTTTCTTCCCTGGCAAATTTAGATGCCAATACTTTACCTTCGGTTCCACGGTCTCCAAAACCACCAGGCACTAGAATGCCGTCTAATCCTTTAAGGTGAACTTCAGGGCCGTCTCGCTCGATAGCTTCGGCATCCAAATGAATCACTTCGACCCCGGTGTCGTTACGTATTCCACCATGCACCAGAGATTCGTTAACCGAGAGATATGAATCTTGCAGATCAATATATTTTCCGATCATTCCAATCTTCACCCGGTGTTTGGGATGAATCAAGCGGTGGACCACTTCTTCCCATTCGTCCAACTTGGGAGCAGGGGCATCAAGCCCGAGAAAGCGTGTGACCAGAGTGTCTAATCCTTCCTGTTTTAACATATGGGGAAGTTCGTAGATCGAATGGGTCACATCCATTTCTTCAATTACTGCTTCCTTGGGTACGCTACAGAAAAGGCTAAGTTTCTCGCGAATTTCTTCGGTAATCGGTTGTTCCGTCCGACAAACCAGTATGTCTGGCTGAATGCCAATTTCTCTCAGCTTGGCCACACTTTGTTGGGTAGGTTTGGTCTTGAGTTCACCAGCTGCCCGTAAGCTGGGTAGTAAAGTCATGTGTACAAAAAGAACATTTGCCTTGCCTACCTCGCTGGCGAACTGTCGCATCGCTTCAGTAAAGGGCAAACCTTCAATATCACCAATAGTTCCACCTATTTCGGTAATGAGCACATTTACTCCTTCCCCGGCAGCATAAATTCGATCTTTAATTTCGTTGGTCACATGGGGAATAACCTGCACGGTTTTACCAAGGTAATCCCCCCGTCTTTCCTTGCGAATTACAGACTCGTAAATTTGCCCGCTGGTCAGGTTGTTGAACCTGGTCAGCTTGCCGGATGTAAAACGTTCGTAGTGGCCAAGGTCGAGATCCGTTTCTGCTCCGTCATCAAGCACATATACCTCTCCATGTTGAAACGGACTCATCGTTCCGGGATCGACATTTAAATAGGGATCGAATTTTTGGATGCGGGTGGTTAGGCCTCTTTGTTCAAGTAAAGCCCCGAGTGCTCCTGAAGTTAGCCCTTTCCCCAAGGACGAAACTACTCCGCCAGTAATAAAAATATACTTCATTTTCTTCTTATTTGTACCCTTCACCCATGACGTAGAAAAGAAGGGGGTGGCAACCAAGATTTATTCACCTTGGTAACTCCAAGCCATTCAGTGGATGGAATATTTGTGTTTGCGCAAATATTAATTTGCCTAATTCTTTCAGCTAATACCTATCTTCGCACCTCCTTTTCACTCGTCATGAATTTGTGCGGTTAGAAGATATCTCTATAAATCCTTATAGACATGACTCAATCTTCCTTACTTAAAAAATACCTAATGGCCCTCACCGGCATTGTCCTCGTAGGTTTTGTTTTAGTTCACATGGCTGGTAACCTTCAAGTATTGATTGGCCAGGAAGCAATCAACGCTTACGCATACGCCCTTCAAAACTTACCTGCTCCCATTCTTTGGGGCTCTCGCCTTTTTCTCCTCGTATGTGTTTTGGTTCATGCTGTCACTGCCTATCAACTTATTAAAGAAAACCGAATGGCCCGGCCCAGAGCTAATGAAATCGAAGTTACCAAGCGGGCAGGGTGGGCCTCATTGCGGATGGGTCTTACAGGTTCATTGATGTTAGCCTTCATTGTTTTTCACCTTTTACATTTTACCATCCGGGCGATTTTTCCTGAATACAACGATATGAAAACTACTGTTGGGTCGCCCGACGGTTCGGAAATTCATGATGTTTATTCCATGATCCTTGCCGGTTTCCAAGTGGATGCAATTTCCATCTTTTATGTAATCTGTATGTTTTTACTTTGTCGGCATTTGGCACACGGAGTATCGAGCATGTTTCAAACCTTGGGCTTGCGCTCGGAGCGTTGGCGCGGAAAACTCGACCTTGCCGCTTCTGCTTACGGTTGGATTATATTTGCCGGTTTTTCCATTATCCCTGTTCTTGTTATCGCCCAAAAGTATGGCTTAGTTAATTGCCTCGAGACTTGTGGCTCATCCTGTTCCGTGAACCTGTAGAATTTCTGCCCCATGATCCTCGATTCAAAAATTCCTGAAGGTCCACTTGCTGATAAGTGGGAAAATCATCGTTTCTCTTCCAAACTGGTCAACCCGGCAAATAAACGAAAGTTCAAGATTATCGTAGTCGGTTCCGGGTTGGCTGGCGGTTCCGCGGCAGCTACCCTTGGCGAACTTGGTTACAACGTGGATTGTTTTTGTTACCAGGATACGCCACGTAGAGCACATTCCATTGCCGCCCAAGGCGGAATCAACGGTGCCAAGAACTATCAAAATGACGGAGATAGTATACATCGTCTCTTTTATGACACCATCAAGGGTGGAGACTTTCGTTCACGGGAAGCAAATGTACATAGGCTTGCTCAAAATAGTGTAAACATAATAGATCAGTGTGTTGCTCAGGGAGTTCCTTTTGCCCGTGAATACGGAGGTTTACTTGCAAATCGTTCATTTGGTGGTGCCCAAGTTAGTCGAACCTTTTATGCTCGTGGGCAGACTGGTCAACAATTGCTCC
>ENA-UOXV01004692-UOXV01004692.1-marine-metagenome-genome-assembly--contig:-NODE-4692-length-15500-cov-15.527096_pt1 | contig 15500 bp, 9 predicted proteins | sample MGYA00238165_ERZ766961 | MGnify/ENA primary metagenome ERZ766961 (study PRJEB28924, sample SAMN03173240) | marine metagenome | biome: Marine; feature: Water; material: Subsurface seawater | place: North... | reverse complement strand
ACGTCGAAGCATGATCAATGATTCCAAAAATATCTGAAAAAGAGAGTAAAAAGGAGTTCACGATGTGCGATGCTCAATGCGCCGATGAATACTGCGTGCGTATATATTCAGAGGCAAAGATGCACAACGCAGCGCGCGTTTCGCGCTTTCTTTTCGTATCTAATCTCTTCCCGAGTATTTTTTCTCTCAACACTAATTTAGGGTTTTTGGCGTTTAAGAAAAAAAACGAACAGAAAATCTTCAGAAAAAGACTGTTGTGCTGTGCGATGATGATGATGACATTGATGACGACGACGACGCTGAGAAAAGAGGACGAGCACTGCTGCGCGTAACACTACTAATCTTTTTTGACGACGATAAGAAGAAGAACGAAGAACCTTGATTGAACCTACGACGGAAGAGTTTAAGAGAGAGAAAAAAGATGCGGATGATTTGCGTGAATTCTCACGGCGGTGTTGGGGATGTCGTTCCTCCCAGGAGGAGGAGTGTTGGTGGTGCACAAAACATCTCACCGGCCAAAAAGCAACCGCAAGGACAACAACACCAACGGTCGAGTCGTTGTCGAGGAGGAGGACGCGGTTGTCGTGGTGATGAGAGTCGTCTGTTGTTTGGGAAAAGAAAAAGTTCGACCGCAATTTCGTCGAGTGCTTCTTCAACGGATAATCCAACACCAATCCTCCGCGAGGACGGCGGATCTTCTTCTTCGTCGTCGTTTCGCATGCGCGACGGCATCGTGTCCGCGCGGAAATCGCTCTTCTTTTTCGGCGCGAAGAGAGAGATGCGCGTGTCTGTCTGTCGCGAGATGACGAGGAGGGGTGGACGAAGGCGGTACGCGCACGGCGTCGTGACGTTTGCTCTCGCTTCGTCGTCGCGGAGTTGTTGGTGTTCTTCTTCTTCTTCTTCTTCTTTTGGAGGATTCGAGGAGAAAAGGAAAGAACTATGGCGACGACGACGACGACGACGAGCGGGGATGACGCGTCAGACATCGATGAAGGACGGAGAAGAGACGAACGAGGAATATTTGGATGCGATGAACGTGACTGGTAGGAAGATTGTTTCGGAGGATGAAGGCGACGAGGATTTTGATTTGGACGCGGCGTTTAACGAGAAGTTTTCAAAGTCGAAGGAGCGCGACGAAGAGCAACCGCTTCCGGAAGGGACCATTCGCGTTAAAGCCAAGACTTCGTCCACGACTTCGTCTTCATCGTTGAGATCTTCTCCCACGGAAAAGAAAATGAATAGAAATGGTCGAGCGGAGAAAGATGATTTAGCGTTTGATCCTTTAGCTGGCTCCGTGGACGTATCTATGGATGATTTTTCGTACGATCCGGAACAGCAACAACAGATGCTCTTGCAAAAGCAAAAAGAAAAAGAAGAGCGAGAGCGAAAAGAAGAAGAGGCGAACAAAAAGAAGAGAATGGCAACCGATGGGACGGTCATTCGTCGCGTGTCGAAAGTAGCTGCGATGCCGTTGAGAAATAAAGTGCCACCGACGAGACAATCGTTTGCAATCAACGCGGCAAACGAAGAGGCGTTGAAAGCGGTGAAGCAAAAGTTTTCGCTCAGAAATCTCGTCAGTAAGAAGAACGATGATAATAAACAGAATTATACCGCTGATTCGAGTGCGAAGCCGATTCGAGTAGGGACAGTCATACGGAAAATCTCAAAACCGGCGCGTCTAAATGATGATGAAAAGGAGAACAACGCGCAAAAAGCGCTCGCGCTCATCACGTCGCAAGCCCTGGCAGCTTTGTCGTTTCGCGAGCAACTTCTAAAAACGCTGAAGGACAGCACTCTGGGAGACGCTCTTGCGGTCTTCGATGCGCTCTGGCAAAGCTTTTGGATCCAATGGCGTTCCCGGCTCGAGAATACGGCGAAATGGGTTCTCTTTGCGTCCACGGCGCTCACGGCGATGTGTCATTACGTCATCGGCCCTGGAATGATTGGCCCGAGATTACCGCAAATTGGAGAGTTAGCATCATCCGTTGTTGGTCGTCCAGTGCGCGTAGGCAGATGCAAACTCTTTTCGTTTCCTGGCATTTTAGGTTTTGGACCGGTTTTAGAAGTTGGGCCCTTAGTCGTGGGCGCGGAAACGACTGGAGGCGAAAAATCAATCGTCGAAGTCGACACCGCGAAAATTTCATACGATTTAGTGCGCTCCATCACTCGGAGGAAAATAGTTGCGGAAATTCGGTTGGATGGCGTCAAAGCGACTTTGAAGCAAGGCGTCAATCAGTCTTGGTTTGGGTACCCGGAAGATTTACCCACTTTTCAAGCGAATTTGCCCTCGGCGCGACCGTCGTTTAATTTAGATGCCGTGAAAAAAGCGAGCGCGGAGGCGACGAATGCAATCAGTGAAAATAAAACAGCGAGTGGTCCAAGCTTTGAAGTGCGCGTGATTAAGCTCGAACGTGGCGTTGCGGCTTTGCACATGGCTGGAGATTCTCAACCGAGGAACGTGAAGAACCTTTCGGCGACTATGAAAATATCGCCGAAAGGTGAGCTCGATCTAGACGCAAAGTTCAATCCAATTTCTCGAGTGACGCCTCCAGAACAGAGACAAAACACGTTCATCGCGAATTTTGCGGCCCGAAATCTTCGAGGTCACAACTCTGACGCCGAAGAACGAAGTTTGAAATATGAAAAGAGTCGTACCGATAACGGCGGCTTGCTTAAAGTGAACGTGCAGTATAAAAATCCCGAGAAGAATCAGAAACCAATGGGTGAAGACGATATAGCCATGCCAGATTTGAAAGTTAAAGTGAACGCTTCCAACACTTCTGCGGCGTTTGTTGACCGATGCATCCCGGGTTTACCGATCGATATGCACGCTGGGCGCTTGGACGGCGAGATTAACATCTTGGCGAAAGACCAATCGACGTGGCTTTTCCCAGAGTTTTCCGGCGAGTTGAGAGGGAAGCACTTGCGTTTCCACTTTTACGACGCCACGGATGACTTCGCGGACACGGAGTTAGATTTAGTTTTCCAGAAAAGACGCATGTACATTCACAACGGGAGAGGTCACTACGGTCACGTTCCAATTACAGTCACGGGCGATTTGGATTTGAACCCGCTTCCGGTGAAAAGTTTACTTTTAGGTCCGGACGCGAAAGTTCACGCGCCGAGAGGAGAATATCGCCTTTCCGGTCAAATCGCACCAATAGAGGCACACGCTTTGCGAGAAACACTAGGTGTCCGTCCTCCACCGAGACCGCTCGCGGGCGCCTTGAAAGGATTCTTGTACGTTTCTGGCCCTTTGGAAGCGCCTGTCTTCACCGGGCAAGCGGAAACGACAGATTTTTTACCAGAAGAGAACGCGAAAGATTTCAGCGCTACGATGGAAGAGGAGAAAGCCTGGTCGTATCGCGCGGTGAAGAAGTACGAAAAGGAAGGCGCCGTTGCAGCTTACGATCGTGTTCCCATTCGGAACGTGAAAGCGACATGGACGGTGGAACCAAAGAAGGATATTTTCGTCTTGCATTCGGCAGAAGGTCAGTTGGTTGCGGGCGGCAAAGTGCGTGCGAGCGGATCGATCAAGATAAATCCGGACGCGTTGCATGACCCAGCCGCGATTAACGTGGAAGCAACGGCAACAGACGTTGATCCGAGAGCATTAGCGAGACAAGTAGCAACAACAGGATTCGATAATAGCATTAGTAACGCGAATGGGAGTGGGGACGAAAACTCGCCATCGACTAGTAATAGCACCACTGACGCAGAAAATGAAATCGGCGCTTGGATTGACCGCGTGTGTCCTCCTGGCTACGCGGATGCTACGGCGACCATCGAAGGTGCACATTCCGGTCCCAAGGTTAACGTTGACTGGAACATAGATCACGACGCCGATGTGGGCGGTAGAGTAACAATAGAACGGAAAGGTATCACCGCAAAGCTGAAAACACCTTCAATTGAAATCGATGCAGACGTAAAGACGGAATTTCCTCCCTTAGAAAAAGCGTTAGCTGCTGTAACCGTGGAAGATGCGATTGAAGCTGGGAAGCCTGCATACACGGCCGCTGAAGTTGATGGACGAGCGAACGGGTTTGATTTGTTTGATTTAGAAGATGGTCGGGAAGAAGGTGGCGAAGCTGTTTCGGAAAAGTTGCGATACGTTCGAGATCCCGACCGCGTTCGATTGCGAGTAACCGGGCGCGCGCGCGTGAAAGGTAAATTTTCAACTCCAACGGCATCCGTCGCCGGTGCTGAGAACTCCGATGGCGTCGCTGCAACGGATGATAAAGGTAGCGAAATCGCCGCGAGTGACGAAGAGAAGAAACAAAGTAGCGCCTTCCCGACGTTTGAAGGTACCGCGCAGTTGGATAACTTGAAACTGAACAAACTCGAGCTTGCTCCGAAATTGACCGGCAAAGTTTTCGCCTCGGCCACTGATGGTTTATCGCTCTCGGCGAAAGGCAGATCAGACGAGTCGTTGTCGGCGGAAATATCTGCCGACGGTAAAGCATCTGCGGCATTACGTCGCGGCGCTTTACGAGCGGGCGTTGAGTTTGGTGATTTTGCAGGCGCATTCGAACTCGCTGGCTTGAAATTGGACGACTTGGAACTCGGATCTTTGAGAGGTCGCGTGGACGTCGCGTCTGCACGATTAGATTTACGAGAAAAAGTTGGCGAAGGGGTTTTACGCGTCGAAAAGCCACGTCTGAGTGGTTTCACCGGCGATTTAGCAGAAGGCGAGGTTTCTTGGAGCGGTAAAACGGTAAAACTTCACTCGGCAACTCTCGAGCAAGCGCGTTCGAGGTACGAAGCTGATGGCGAGTACATGTTACCGGACGCCGTGTGGTCCAAATTGCCAGAATCTAGAGTCGAGAGACAAAAACGAACAATGTCGGAAGGCGATGCCTCGCTATTGTCTGACCTTATTGATGTCGATTTAGTCGCGGAAGCAGGTAAAGAAGAAGATGCCGTAACGGAGCCAGCGTTAGCGGTGACGTCGTCAGAGAATGAAACTTCTTCAGTCGTCGCCGCCGCCGCGGCGGATGCGATGAAGGAAACCAAAAATAACGACAACAACAACAACAATAGCAATAATAAAGGTTTATTTTCCGGATTCTTCTCTGACATGAAAAAGCACCCGGCGGCAAACTTAATCAAGGAACAGCAAACACTTTCATCTCCATCGACTCAGGGTGACGACGAGATCAACAAAGGCGAGGAAGTTCGAACGAAAACACCGGAAGAGTTGGAAGAGGAAGCTCGCATCGTGCGCATGGAACAACTCGAAATGCAAGAGCAGATTGACGAAGACGCAGACGAAGACGACGCCTTTGACCGAGAACAATGCCAACAACACGATAAAGCGACGAAAGCAACGCCAACAACGTCATCGATGATCTCGAGCGAATACACGGACAACGGGTCCGTGAAACCGTACATCTCTCCTTTTGAAGAACGTAACGTGGAAACTCCGTTTGGCTCTATCGCGTCGGCGTCCACCTCACAACCGTTGTCCTACGAACGCGACGCGTGGTTCCAAGAAAAGATGAACGACACGCCGTCAACGGAAACCCAAGCCGTGAAGAAAGATCGCTTCTCGAACGTGTTTAAACAGTTTAAACCACGAAACCGCCGAAACGGAGATGCTGATGGACGGAATCGCACGAGTGGAGCGCCAAATTTCAACAAACCAGGTGCGCCTTCGTTACAGAAGCTTCCGCCCATGAACCCCGAGGAAGCGCCAAAAGCAGAAGGCGAGTGGCGTTTCCGACTTGCGGTGCCGTCCGCAGACGTTGAAGAAATGCTCCCCGCTGTTCGCCTCTTTGCGAGTTTACGCGAAGAGTCGACGCCGCAGGAGTACGGTAGAGCCAAGGAGGCGTTCGTGAATGCGATTTCTCAAGCATCGGTGATATCGCAAGACATATCTCGAGACGTGTTCGAACAGTTGATGGAATCGAGAGAGAAAAAAATGACCTCCAACGCAGTCGATAAGAAAAAACAGCGACAGAATAACAACAAAAAGAAGCGAAAGTCTAAACTGCAGCGTCATCGAAGAACGACGGAGTTCATCGACGTCGACGACATCGACGACGATTTAGCGGATACAGAGAAGAAGGCGGTGCAATTGCCCGGGTTACAAGATTTGAAAGGTGAATGGCGTGGAGTCGTGCAAGCGTCGGGAAATTCAATCAAGAAGACAAGCGTCCCAACTGCACTCCTCGATGAAGAAGACGCCGGTAAAGACGAACAGGCTGCAGCGAATGGCGACTTTTTCAAAGATTCCTCGAGAGCGTTTAACACCGCTTTGAGTAACTTAGAAAGTTCACATCCGACGTCCGTTCAATTCGACGTGTCGGGTGAAAACCTTCTCTGGGGGCCACACGTTGTTCGAAAAGCTGAGGCGTTAGGTTCCGCGAACGAGAAAGACGGCATGAAGCTCGAACGCCTTGAAATCACCTCCGACGCTGCATCCTTGTCCGCGCAAGGCGCCGTCGGCGGCGAGGTGCAAGACGCCAACTTTAGTCTGCGAGACTTACCGATTGGTTTTCTTACCGAGGTTTTTCGACCTTTATGGCCATCTGCGCTACCTCGAATCGACGGGAACTTGTTAGTGCAAGGGCACTTGGGAGGTTCCGTGGAAGAACCGACTGGGGACGTCCTCGTTCGACTTCGCGATGGTAAGATTGGATCCACGAAGCTCTCCGCGGTGGAAGCGAGAGCGTTGTTGAACGACCAACAACGCGTTGAATTTGATTTTGAAGCGTCGCCGATGACGAGTGCTTCTGATGGCGGTTCGAGTGGTATCGTTCGCGCGTCTGGTATCGTACCATTACCAGAAGCTGACGATCAGTCTTTAGCCGTGGATGCGAAAGTTCGAGACGCCGGGATGTGCATTCTGTGCGCCGCCGCTTCCGGTGGTACCGATAACGTCGAATGGCAAAGCGGGAACGCGGACATCGCGTTACACGCTCGAGGTACATCTGAAAACCCAGTGTTCGATGGAGTTGCTGAAATAAGACGCGCGAAAATTGTCTCTCCGTTCCTGGCGAAACCTTTTGCGCCGACGAACGCTACGATTCGAATTCAACGAAACACGCTGTACGCAGACGATATCGAAGGGAGATGCGGTAAAGGTTTCGTAAAAATTAAAGGCGCAATCCCAGTTATTCAAAGGCGAAAGTCACGAGGCGGAGATACATGGGATAATTTAGTCGCTCGAGCGGATACGCAAGCTGGATTGAAAGTTGATATTCAAGGATTGGACGTGCGCGCGAGAAACGCGTACAACGGTCAAGTCAATGCCGGTCTCGTTTTGAAGGGAACAATCAGCGCACCTGAAGTCGGAGGGTCCATACAACTTTCAAAAGGCCAAGTCACCGCAACGCCTGGTCAGCCGGAAGACGCCGCACTTTCAGGAGCCGAAAATGGGAAAAAAGATGTCGACATTCCAGGCGCAAACAGAGGCAAGGATGATTTGCTTTCGCGTATCGATCGCGAAGGCAAACAATCGACAGATTTGGCGAGCGTTTTGCAACGCGCGGCTATTGCGAATGACCCAGAAGCTTGGGCAGCTTTAGAGAAAGCGCGGTTACGTCGGGAACGTAACTTGGACAAGCTCTCGGATGTTCGCTTTCGCGGTTTAAAAGTCCAAATCGGTCCGGAAATGTCCATCGTGTATCCGTTCGTTTTGAACTTTGGCGTCAGCGGCGAAGTGACCATCGATGGTGCAGCCGACGCGAAGCGTTTACGCCCATCTGGCGTGATTAATTTTGATAGAGGCGACGTGAACTTGGTCGCTGCGCAAGTCCGTTTGAACCGAGAACACCCGAACCGCGCAGTTTTTATCCCAGAAAACGGTCTCGATCCAATGGTGGACGTCTCCTTACTCGGCGCCGATGTCCGAGCTTTGATTCAAGGCCAAGCTTCAGAGTGGTCGAAAAATCTCGTCTTATCTTCAGCGACGGAATCTGCGTCTGGTTCGGGTGGCGAAGGCGGCGGTTTAGCCAGTCTCTCGAGTTTATCTCCCGAAGAAGCGGCGAGGATTTTCGAAGGACAGCTCTCGCAATCGTTGTTAGAACGCGATGGACGAATCGCGTTTTCCTCCTTAGCCTCGTCGACATTAGCGTCGTTGATGCCTAAAATCGAAGCCGGTGGGAACGTCGGTAACGCGCGATGGCGCGTGACGGCCGCACCTTCCCTCCCTGGTCTCTTGTCGCTAGATCCTGGCATGGACCCGTTCGCAACTGGTGCGCAGTTTACTCTCGGTTCCGAGGCTGAAATCGCGTTTGGTGACTCTTTGCAAGCGTCCATGTCTCGAACGTTAGCAGCGGATGAAACGCAAACCGAAACCCAATTTTCGCTCATGTATAAGCTGACTAAAAAGTTGCGCATGCAACTCGTCTCAGTGTCCAGCGCGGCCACTAGGCTTTTGTTCGAGTATACAAACCGGGACTAAGAAAAAAGAGGAGAGAAAAAGTGGAAGAAAAGAATTCATCGTCATTTCTGTAGTTGTATTGCATTCATTGCTCGTTTTGTAAAAATACACTTATTGTTTCTAAATCTAATAGCTAATGCATCCGCGCGCGTTCTCTCTCTCGATGAACCCGTCCACTGCTTTGACGCATAGTCTTTGTACCAATTCGTCCCTCGCAATATGCGAATATGCGACCGCGTTTGACCACTCTTTTTCTTTCTCGTTGTCTTCGGAAAGCGTGGCAGCGCGAACGATGCGCTCGGCACCTTTCCGAGGATGTTCTAGCAAACCAACCGTTCGCATGGGAATTTCGTACAACAAACGCAAAGCTTTCGGCCACGTTCGCGTGAGTTTCGTGCGGCACAATCCCGGATCGACCACTTTTACCCTCACGAAACTATCGTCTCTATCTTCTTCTTCTCTCATCTTTCCGAGCGCGTACGCGGTCACCATCAGCTTGCTCAGCGCGTACCTCACACCTAACGTTTCAAAATCTTTCTCTTTCCTTGCGCTTGCGCACCGATCGAGATGATTTATCCACTCTTTCGCGTTCGCTCGCGTGCATACCCCAAGTCTCGCTCGATGCGTAAACGACCCGACAAACACCACCGTTTTCTTCATCGCGCCGCCGCCGCCGTCCTCGCGGTTATCGTTTACGCTCATTTCATCTCTCCACAGCTTGGTCAAAACCGCCGGCCCGAGGACGTTACACATCGCCTCTCGATCTACACCACCTTCTTCGAGCACTAAAACCTTCCTCTCCGCGTTGCACTCCGCCGCGCAGTGAATCAAAACGTCCACATCGTTCTCGGCGAAGTACTTCCTCGCTCGCTTTCGAGCGCCGGCGTCGATGGCCAACGTCGCGCAATCCAAATCAATCTTTGCCAAAACAATCCTGTTCTTCTTCTCCTTCTCGCCCGTTTCAATTAAACCTCTCGATTCCGCCTCGCTTCGCAGCCTTTTTCCCGCATCGTTTGCATCTTCGTCTCCGCCTTCTCTCAAACGCCCTTTATTACCCACTCCTCCTGGGGGAAAAGCGCGAGTTGGCAAATGCAACTCCACCACCATTTCTTCTTCTTTATGTCCTTGCAAAAGCGACAAACACGTCTCAAACCCGATGCCAGAGGACCACCCAGTCACGAAGTACGCGACTCTTTTGCCTTTAGGTTTTCGTTTCGGTGGTACTCCTTTTTCCCGCCCGTTCTTCTTCTTCTCGCGCGCGTATTCGCGACGACGAGAAAGATTCCAACGACGCAGAACGTGTCGACGCTTCGAAACGAACATCTGTTCCGCGTACGCGAGGAACCACGCGAATAAGTGCACCATATTTCGCACGCTCCACACTGACGAGGGAGAGAACTTTGTCATCGTTCGCTTCTTTTTCGCATCTGTTTATGTGTGTGTGTATTCATACGCGTGTGCATACATTTTGTGAGTGAATTTGGGGAAACTCCCCTCACTAAATGAGCAGCACTTTCGCTGCGCTCAGACGAAGAATGTCTTCATCTTTTTCTCTCGCACCTGCACCACCACCACTCCTGCGTTCGAAAACGACGATGGCTTCGACTTCTTCGAGTTGTTCTTCCTCTCGGTGCGTCTTCGTGCCGTCGTCCTCTTCAAAGAAGGGATTACATTCATTTTATCCAAAGTCTCATCCGTCTTCGTCGATGGGTTTGTTGCGTTCTTCTTCTTCTTCTCCTTTCCGTCCTCGAAAGCTCTCCGTTATCTCCTCCGCGTCGCAGACGTCGTCCTCGGAAGGAGCATCGGGTGAAGAGAAAAAAGAAAGGATGAAACGGGTCTTATCCGGCGTCCAACCGACCGGTTCCATCCACCTGGGGAACTATTTCGGAGCGATTCAAAACTACGTGAAATTGCAGGACGAACACGAAGCGTTTTACTGCGTGGTGGATTTACACGCGATTACGGCTGGCGGACACTCGCCGAAAGAGCTGGAAGAGAGCACGAGGAAATCGGCGGCGATATACTTAGCCGCTGGGGTGAGTCCGGAGAAAGCGTCGGTTTTCGTGCAATCGCACGTCGCCGCGCACAGCGAACTGTGTTGGCTGTTGAACTGCGTGTCGCCAATCGGATGGTTGGAGAAGATGATTCAGTTCAAAGAAAAAGCGAGGAAACAAGGCGAGGACGTGTCTGTTGGACTTTTAGATTATCCGGTGTTGATGGCGGCGGATATTTTGTTGTATAACGCGGATTTAGTTCCAGTTGGGGAGGATCAAAGGCAGCATTTAGAGTTGACGAGAGACATCGCCGGGAGATTTAACAATTTATACGGCGGGAATAAATGGAAAAAACGAGGGAAGAACGAGAAGTCGCCGAGTGGGAGATTTCGGGGGAAAGACGTATTGATTGTACCAGAGGCGTTTACGCCGAAGAGTGGCGGGCGGGTGATGAGTTTGACCGATGGAAGCGCGAAGATGAGTAAGAGCAACCCGGCGGAAGGGAGTCGGATTAACGTTTTGGATTCGCCGGACGTGATCGCGCAGAAGATTAAAAGGTGCAAAACAGATGCCATAGAAGGGATGAATTACGACGACGAACGACCAGAAGCGAAGAATTTGTTGACCATGTACGAGTTATGTACCGGTATGAGTAGAGAGGAGGTGTTGAATGAGTGCGCGAGCATGCGATGGGGGGAATTCAAACCGGCGTTGACTGAAGTCGTGGTGGATCATTTGAAACCGATTCAAGAAAAGTACGAGGAAATTATGAACGAGGAAGGGTATTTAGACTCGGTGTTAGAACAAGGGGCGGTGCGAGCGAACGAGGTGGCGGAAAAGACGTGCGCGGACGTGAGAGATGCCATGGGATTTGTTCATAGAAAGAGCAGATATATGTGATTTTTATTGTCTATATTTATAACTCCGCGTGCACTTTCGTCTTCTCCTTCTTCTCCTCCTCTTCCTCGAGGTTCTCTTTCTTCAAAGGCACGTACTCCGCGCACTCGTCGTCTTCCGGGAACAGTTCGCAAAACGGTACCGAAGCGTCCGCGCTCGAGTTGATCGTGTTGTTATTCGCAGTCGCGTTTACCAACAAGCTCGAATTGTTATTCTTTAAATCTCCTTCTAAACCACCACTCGCCGCGGTCGCATTCGCGGACGTCTCGTTAGAACCTTCCAAAAACCCTTTCTTTAAGTGAAATTGTTCCAATATCGCATCGTGCGCTCTCCCGACAATCTTCAACGCCTGCGTCTTTTCCGGCGCGATTTTATACACCCCGACCAACGCGCCGCTTAAAATCCCTGTCCCTAAAATTCTCTGCACGATTCCAATCTTCCCGACCACGTTTCCGCTCGCGTCCAAATCGTCAAACATCCACATCGGCGAAAACACTTCGTTGATTGGAATCTCGTCGCTGGCAATGTTTGGTAAAATCCAAAAGTGTCTCCCCGAGACCAACCACACGCCGGCGAAAACCACCCCTCGCGCGACCAAAATAACCGTAAAGAACATCAAAATCGCCACACACAAGTACAAAATAATCTTCTTGAACCAAATCGGCGCCAACGGAAACAAGCACGCCAGCATGACCAAAATAGCCACCGCCCAAGAGGCGATCAAAAACGTCCAACTCATCGGCTGATCGTACGTCCACGCGTAAAACGAATCGTCGTCGTTGGACGGATACGCGAACGATTGATTCTTCGTCTTCTCCAAATAGTGCGGATATTTCACTCGTTTCGTCCTCCCTTTCCTCGGCGCCTTATATATCCGTTCGCATCTTTGAATCAACCCGCAGTGTAACAACACGTTCCCGAGATATTCGATTTTATCATCCATCGTCTTCCCTCCGATCGTGCACTCTTTCTCCACGAAATCCGGATCTTCCCGTAAGCTCCGGTAGAAATCTTTCGCGCGAAAAAACGACACCCGGTCGTCTCGTAATCGCGCCGACCGTTGTTCCAACGTCGAGTGTTTCGACGCTCGCAGGTAATGCGCGATCGATCGCGCTTTTTCTTTCAACTGTTCCTGGTGGTTTAACGCTCGCTTTTGTGACGATGATGATGATGATGATGTTCCATCTTGTTGTTGTTTACTCTCGTTCGCAGCATTGCGCGACACCCCGGATTGACTCATCGGGGAAAGAACGCGCAATACCACGCACGAATGAATCTCTCTCTTTACACTCTTTCGTTCGATCGATAGTATTTTGCGCTTTTCCGTGCAAAAGAATGAAGAATTTGGAGGAATTTCGATGAGATCTCGAGAGGAAAGTCGCCACAAAGAAACACGCGAGAGAGAGGTGTTTCGACACACAAACATGTCCTCAATTCCCTCTTCAATCGATAAAGACGCGAAAAACGAGGAGGAGGATTCGTACGCCTCCGAAATCCTCCAGCGTCTGGACGATTTGGGCGTCTCAATTCCTCCAAACACCTCGCCGAAAACGCTCCGAAATCACAAACATTCTCCGCTGGAATTTACAAAGATAGCGCAGCACTTAGCGTGCGCGATTGGACCTTTAATCAAAATGACCGGCGCGGATAACGTGAACTTAGCGTTGCAATCGTGCGTGACGCTGAAGAATATCCGAGGGGCGAGCTACGAGGATTGCGCGAGCCGAGCGTTAGGCGCGCTGGCGGTGTTAGCGACCATGCTGGACGAACGATTCAGAGATAAAATCGGGACGTTTCGAGTGTTTGAAATACTCGTGGCGTATTTACAAGCGGCGAGATTGATGAAGGAAAGCATGGAGAAAAAGCAACGAGAGAAGGAGAAGACATCACAGCAAACGACGAAAGATGAAGATAAGATGACGATGAAAAGACCGCCGACACCGAACCCGTTATTTAACGAGGTGTTTCGAGAGTTGGAGCACGCGGCGGGGGAGAAGGCGTACGGATATCACGCGGCGCACACGGCGAAAGAGATTGCGATTGGCGCGAAGCGCGTCGCGGAGACGTTTGCGGCGAGCGCGAAGGATAAATCGGTGTTAGATAAGCATAAGGGTCAAGTCGTTGAACGGAGAGAGATCGAAGCAATGACGGAACAGGAAGTGGAGATTACGAGAGAGGCGAACGACGCGATCAAGGCGGAGTTCAAGAAGAGGAAAGAAATGATTGCGAAGAGAGCCGGCGTGAGCGTCCAGTCGTTGACAAAGAGTAGCAATAATAACAACACCAACAATAGTAGCAATCAAGGAACGAAACGGACGAGAAAGATGGAAGATTTGGATAGCGAAAAGTACGAAAATGATGCGTTTTCGTTGGCTTCGTACGATGGAGGTAACGGCGGCGATAACCTTGACATCGCCTTTCCGGATTCGTTGTTCGATATGAGAGGCGCAGATGTCGCAAAATCTGGTCTGAAAGCTGGAAGTGGTAGGAGTAGACAAAAAACGAGGTTAGTTGGCGACGATGGGTTCGATGCAAAGACAGTAACGATTGGCGCGGTGCCAGACAGAGGAGGTCGAGTGGACGAGAGCGGAAGGTTCGTCGCTAAATTCAAAGGCGGAAAGCCGGGAGGAAGCAAAGGCGAAACCAGCGAGGCCACGACGAATAACAACAAGCGTCAATGGAGAAAGCGAAAGTAAACTAAAATAAGCAGTAGCAGTAGTAAAAGCACGCGGTGTGTTGGCCATTCTTTTTCATCACGCTATTGTAAATAAACCGAAAATAATGTACATAGGTTCGTTCAAAAGAGTTCTAAATTTTGTAGTAACATAGTATATTATTAGTTCGACGACGACACCATCTTTTCCGCTTCCATCGTCGCTTGTAACGTCTCTCCGATCGTCCGCAAGCGCTTCCCAGCGCACGTTTGCACGACCATACCCGCCACTCTACTCGGCACGTTTTCTACGTTGACGACGCGAATCTCCGCCGACTTCACCTTTGGCCACTCCAAAGGCACTTCCAAAACTGCCACTGGTCTTGGCTCCGTGGACGAAGACATTGCCGCTCTCACGTTTGCATCAAACGCGGACCATTTCAGGGGCGTTCGACTCGCGGCTGCCGCCAACGCTTCGCATCTTTGCGCCGTGGCGGCGATTCGATCGCGAATGTTGCACAAGGCGCTCGCGCAATCCGTCGTGCCTAAGAACATCCTCGCCACGTCTTCAATCGGCGCATCCGCAGGATCTAAAGTGATTGAGTTCAACCGAGCCGTTTTCTCGATGAAGCCTAAAGTTACCACGTGCGTTACTCTCCCCACTCCTCTCGCTCGTGACGACTCCATCGCTTCAGTATCCGTCTCCGGCAAATGGCTCGCCAATCGCAGCGAAATCGAGTCTTCGCCAATCTCCAACAACTCCGTTCCTTGCAACGCACTGACCAAGTTCATTTGCTCTTGGATTCTCATAGACATTTCCGCTAACGTCTTGGATGCCTCCGACTCTCTCGCCGCCGCTTTACTCGCGCCAATGAGATACTTCGATTGCGCTCTCAACTCTACGAACTGCGCGTCCAACGGCGCAATCTCCTCGTCAATCTTTCGACAACTCGCCTCTTTCTGCGCAATCCCTCGGTTCATTCTCTTCAGCGCGTTATCCAACTCCTTCAATTCGTTTTGTAACTCCTCCTTCGTCTTCTTCTCGTCCAGCAACTCCGACGCTCGATTGCTCGTTTGCAACCCTTGACTCCTCGCCAACTCTCGCATCTCCGCCGCTTTCGACTCGTCCTCCAACTGCGCCACCTCGTCGATAATCTTCTGCAGCTCTTCTTTTTCCTTCACGTATAAACCGTACTCCTCGTGCACACGCGCAATCGTTTCCTCGGTCTCCTTTTCTCTCTTCTTATTCTCCTCTTGTAACTGTTTCACTTCCGCGTGCAATTTTTTATACTCCTCCGTCTCCTCGAGCGCCGACTTCGCGTGTTTCCCAAACATAACCTCATCCTCCTTTCCAGATAACAACGCTTTCAAAAAACCTTGCTCCGTGCTCAGTTCAATCGTGCCAAACTTTAAGCGTTTCAACGCCGCGCGTATGCGATCCAGGTCTTGTTGATTGTTCCCGACTGCTTTTTCCTTGGCCACTTCGAGTATTTTTTGAATCGATTCCTCCGTGTGGTTTAATTCTTTCAAAGCGCTGTTTTGTATAATTTAGACAAAAGAGATGTAAAAA
>ENA-UOXV01004691-UOXV01004691.1-marine-metagenome-genome-assembly--contig:-NODE-4691-length-15502-cov-5.858872_pt1 | contig 15502 bp, 20 predicted proteins | sample MGYA00238165_ERZ766961 | MGnify/ENA primary metagenome ERZ766961 (study PRJEB28924, sample SAMN03173240) | marine metagenome | biome: Marine; feature: Water; material: Subsurface seawater | place: North... | reverse complement strand
CTGTTGCCCCTACCCATGTCCCTACTGTACACTCCCCTTGTTGACAACAGCTAACATCCCTCCGGCTCCGCCCCGCTCTCTCCATCTCGCCCCACCCCCGCCCTTGCCGCTCCGTCGCCCGCCACCTCCACGGCCGGCCCCGGCTCCGCGTTCCGAGCACGACCCCTGCCGCCGGTCGCGGCTTGAAGCTCCGCGGCGCTCTCGCCCGCCCCCTCGGCCGCGGGCTCTTCGCCACCGTGCGATTGCGAGTGGCCGCCGGCAAGGCCCTCCGACAGCGCCGGCGCGGCTCCCGCGCCATGCCGGCACGCGCCCACAGACTGCGCCCCGGCAGGGGCGCCCACCTCTCCGTCCGCGGGAGCCGGCGCCCCGCCCTGCGCCCCAGAGTCGGCTCCGGCGCGCGCTTGCCGCGCGGTCTCCTGCGCCGCGTGCCGTGCCATCGACGCGCGGATCTGCGCACGGTTCGCAGTCTCGGCCTGCGCGACCGCCGAGGCGAGCGACGCCAGGCCCGCGCGGAGGAAGCCGAGCCCCGACTTGGCCGTGTCGCTCTCCATCAGCTTCGACGCCGTCGCGGACGCTTTCGATGTCAGGCCCCCCACCTGCCCCGCGCGCGCCGTAAGCCGACGCAGGCGCGCGGCTGCGCGGAGCCTGTGAGAGAATCAACAACCTCCGGGGGATTTCCTCCGGGGCATGGATGAAGCAATTGCTGGTGCCCCAACCTTGTCGCGCAGGCTGCGCTCGTCATCGAGGCCGTGGACAGTGGCCCGCACGCGCGCGGAGATGGCGTGCTGCTCGTCCAGCACTGCCGCCGCGGCCTTGGCCTTGTCCGCCATCTCCCGCGCCTTGGCTGCGCCCTCCCTGCCGCAGCACGCCGCAGTGGGCTGCCAGGCCGACCAGAAGGCGCGCATTTCGAGGAGTGGGAGCAGGCTGACCTTAGCGCGCCAAAAAATGACCCACCCTGCTGAAATGATCCTGCGTCCTCCTTCACAGCCTCTGCATCGCCTGCCTTTTTGGGCTTTTCGCAGATCACTGAGACAGGGCGATCGACGAGAAGAGAATCTGAAAGTAGCCTGGCCATGTTGGCGCCTTCGACCTTCTCGAACACAACGAGCGCCATCTGAGAGTCTTCCTGCAATGCAGCCAAGTCGAATTTCAGCGACCAGCACAGTCCCCGGGATTCGATTCCGGCATAGCTTAATCCTCTGTATCACCCGGCAGAACGGGCCGGGCAGCGAACCCCAACATTATCTAACTCTCCTTCGTCAACGCCTTCTTCCAGGTATTCCTCCCGACGGCGAAATTCGATCTTTTGGATCGCGCCGCAAAACCCTGGGTGTCGAGCGGGGGTTCATCCGGATCGTACTTTGGTCGTGATTGCACGGTGGAGGAGGGAAGAGGGGTGCGGGCTGGACGAGCAAACCGAAAAAGTCGCGGAGACCAGCTTCGTCTACGGATGGCGCGATATTGAGCACTCGGACCGTCGACATGGCCCGAATCGTAACACAAGTTCCCCCTTCGCAGATCTCTCTTGCTTGAGAAGTGACGCACCACTACGGGCGCGCAATTCAAAACAATTTGTGATTTAGTCAACAGAGGCACGGCTGTTCACTATCGAGGGTGGGAAGGGAAGGCGGGGGCGCGGCGAAGGCAGGCACGGCATGGCGCCGGCTTGTCGAAGCGGCGTTTCTGAGGCGGTTTGGTCGGCCGGATGGCTGCTGCTACTCCTAGCATCATTTCCTGGGGCAGCAGGGCTGAACGACGAGCACATCTTCCGTGGTAGCGGCCCGGGACTGCTGATGGGGAAAGATGACCAGATCCCGAGACTGCAGGGGTGCGATGTAGGGACGCCACCGGACGGTTTCGTGTTTCCAATGACGTGCACGATAAAGTCGTCTGACCAAGTCAATTGCACTACCGCCTCGTTCCACGTGATCGCCAACAGGTCTAGCGTCGAGGCGATAGTCTTCGACGACCCGCTACCCTCGGGGCGCTTTGCCGTTTTACCATCTGAAACATGCAGGGAGCCGAGCCAGATGTGCAAACACAACTATGATCAAAAGTGCGGTGCGGAGAATGTGGGTCACGGCAGTGGGGATGGGAGGGAATACTTCGTTACACACGACGAGCAGTGCATTGACCCGACGTGCCAGACCAACGGATGCGCGTGCGGCGGCGCCGGGGCGGGGACGTGTGAATGCTACTGGGGAAGTCGCTACACTGTACGGGCAAATGGCATGGTGGGGGCAGCAGCTGGCGAGACTGGGATCCAGGACGCGAAAGTCTGCTACACAGCAAAGCTTTTTGGCGGGGGAGAGGCTCGGCGGTGCGTTCACTTTGACGTGATGGTACCGCCGGACCAATTGTTTGTCTCGACGTCGCCGTCTGTAGCGGACAAGACGACAAGAGTGGATGTCGTAGTGGGGTACGAGTTGAGCTTGTATGTGTTTTCACACGACTACAACCTGCACCAGAGTGTCGCTATCGACATGCGTCGGGTGTTCGGGAATCACGATATTCCCACCGTTGAGCTGCCGAACCAGCGATGGGACGGACTACCGATCTGCGTCAACGGGGCGATCGGACAGCAAAGTGCGAACATGACTCAAATCTGCCCGGGGGGTCTTTGGAGGCGCACCCTGAAGTACACGGCTCGGCACTCTGAGGCCGGCTTGTCCTACGATCTGTACTTCCAGGGAACCGACAGCGGTCTCTCCCAGGCGACGCTGATGGGAACGCTTTCGACATCAGAATCACAGCCGGGTGGAACTTGCGTAGATCGGACCGTGATGTGTTCGGCGGCGGGGCAAGTGATCACGTTGGACCAGCGTTCAATTAGAGTCAACGTTAAGCAGGTGGAGCCGGTGTTTGTGTTCGAGGACAACGCTGGGAACAAGGATATCTTCTCTGAGCAGAATCGCGAAGCTTACACGCCGCTACTCTCCACGACAATCTTTTTGGGGACGCCTGAGGACGAGGCAAAGCTACCTAACGCTTACGTGAACTGCGAGATCGTGCCGTTCGGCGTCTTCGCCTACAAGCCAGGCGCGATTCTTGATTTTGAACTCTCGGATGATGGGGCGGAGTATGGCAATGCATTAGATTACGGGCTGCAGCGCACGGACCGTTTTTTCTATCCGCGGACGTACTCGCAGACAGACCTCAATGGAGACTTCTACAGCTACATGGGGATTACATGGCGGCCGCGGCAGGGTTCCGAGGGGCGCACATACCGCCTTTGCGTGCGCGCCTTTGACGCTTTTTCAGAGGCGCGACGCTGTTTTACGATTGACGTGGTGCGCTGCATGTACTGCACTACGACAGAGGACCGTGAGTCGATTCAGAGCGTGGCCGCACGATTTTCATCCAACTGGTTGCAGGTTTGGGCCGCGAACGGGGAATGGATCCGGTATGAACGGGAGGCGATCGAGGCGTCGGGGGCGACACCCTGGGTGCAGACTGACAACCCCAACTACATTGAGCAGGGGGCGCTTGTCAAGTTGGGGCCAGTTTACACCACGCGCCGCGAGCATTCGCTTGAGGACCTCGCGACGCGATTCCAGACGACTGCCAAGTCGCTGCTTGCGGCCAATCCGGACATTCGGGAACGTGGTGCAAATGCGATGCTCCCGGCTGGGCAGGAGGTCTGTGTGCTGCCAGGGATTTGCACTGCGTCCAGTGCGTGAATGATGCGTGAGGGAGAAAAGTGGTTGGGGTGACGGTGTGGAGTACATTGCTCGAAAAGCCAGTAAGCGATCTGCTGATTACCATCAATCCTTCGCGCCTTGGCCACTCGCAAGCGCGTTGTACATTTACGTAGAAAGGGAGCGCAGGCCCGATGGCCCGCGCTCCGCCGCACCGCGCCCCGGTGCTAGTCATCGTCTGGGCCGAGAACCGCGAGGATTGCGTCGGGCCGTTGTGGAGGGAGCGCGATGCCATGGGCGAGGAAGGAATGCACCTCGTGGAGCATTGCCGACAAGACAGGATACACCAGCGGGCCGGTCTTCTCACGCCATGAGTAGCCCCCACGCCGGCAGAAAACCTTCGCAGATTTGACCTGGCGTCCCACAGACGTCCACTGCACAGCGAAGCAGCCGGGCGTGGCGCTGTAGCGCACCACGAACGTGCCCGGGTCGGCGGTGGTGAGCAGGTGTGTGCTCTCTTGGAACGGGAGGTGCGGGTAGAACCACATCGGCATGTTTCCGCCATCGTCGAGAAGATTCACCTCTGCGAGCTTGAGGGCGTCGACGAAGCCGTGCCCACGCTCCGGCCATGCAAAGCTGTCGACCTCTCCCCAGCGGCAGGGTGGGAGCCAGCGATCGATGAATGACTGGATGTCGACGGCGGAAACGCAGTCGTCGACACGAATACCTATCAGCGCCGCGGCAAAAGATGTTTGTTGCGTTGTCAAGAGCTTGAAGCCGAGGTTGCGCAATTCGTTCTGCACTGCAGCAATCCACTCACGCATCTTGGTGCAGCGCCGTCCGGAGAAGTATCCCCGCCAAACCATTTGCGAAAACGGGTCCTTTACGATGTGCTCACGGCTGTACTCGCTTTCCAGGGTGCGTGCGATGCCCACGTCGAGCCCCAGGTCCTTGGAGAGCCTCAGGCAACGGTGATTAATCTTCATCGCCTCGTTCTCGACAACAGATTGGTGCCATTTCAGCTCAGTGAGACGCATTAGCGGCTTCTTCACACCCCACTCCTCGATCTCGAAGCGCAGAGACATGAGAGACGTCTCCAGGAAGCGAACGCGGTTCAAGATTTCAGCAGGCAGGCGGTCGCACTGCACGCGCGTCCGTTCTTCTCCCTGGCGCCGCATCGTGGCGCGGACGGGGTGCGGCACGTCTGGTCGCTTGAAGACAACTGTGACGCTAGTTCCTTGTCGCCCAAGCAGGATGTCCGCCATGTCCTGTTGGGGTTCCGCTTCTCTGAGCACAAGCAAGGGCACCGTGCACAGCACAATTTCCCACACCTCTGGGAAACGGACCTGGAAGTCTATTCGATAGACGCTCTTGCCGTCGATTTCGGATAGCTCGTCTGTACAAACCCGACCGGTCGCACTCAGATGCATCGCGACACCAGCACGCAGACACCAATACAAGAAAGAAACAAGGACGTGCACTTGAAACGCTGGAAGGATGCTTTAGCACACCTCCCACAAGGATGTCTGTGTCCTCAGCTGGACCACCCTGCACGATTTCTTTTACGATCGCAGTGTTCTTACTATCTACACGGAACTTGATGCCGACACCAACCATCTTGCTGGACACAAACGAGTCTGACAAATCACACAGGTCTTTCGCCCAGTGAAGATACTCCGAAATGCAAACGGCGCCGTGGATCGGAACTCCGTCCTGTATTAGCTCTGCAACGAGCTTTGCCAACTGCACCGGGAGGCGAATTGTGGGGTGAGAGGTGAGGACGGCCTTCGCAATGTCGGTTTGAGGAGAAGCGGGGGAACCTGCTGTGCAACGCGTGCAACTTTGACAATGCGTTCACCATTGATGATTACATTCTGCTTCTCCCAGAGGTTTGATCCTTTCACTACCTTCTCCTTGATCCTGTCGTTCCGCCCGCGGAGGTCAGAGTGACCCGCATCGTACTGCTTAGCGCGCGTGAGAGCGGAACCTTGCTGTAAGCTCGGCAAGACACAGAAAGCTCATGCATTAGCTGGTGAATACAACCAAGACTAAGCAAGAGAGCCAACGGAACTGACGATTGTTCTTTGCCCTCTGCCAGCAGGAGGTCGAGCTCGTCCGGTTCCTCCTTACCCCCAGCCGCCATCTTTCGGATCGCGGGGTTTCTACCCCCAAGGCGGGCCTGAAACGTCGGCGGGAGAAGATTCCCGCGTCCGAAATCAGATATTCGGAGACTCGTCACCGGTGTTCTTGTGCCGGCTCGAAAGCGTCAACACCCAAGGCGTGCGTTCTGGCGCAAACAGCAAGGATTGTGCGGGCCGAAATGGCACCCTCCGACAATGTCGCGGTTGCCTCCGACGAAATATTCGCGGCGATCGGCGGAATCGAGCCTTTATGGCTAATCGAGGAACATGTGGAAGACTCAATATGCCAGGTGGTTTTCCGATCGAATCGAAAGTTCGCCTGGCGCTATCGCGCGCTGCGGAGTCCCCGCACACACCCCATAGATTTAGTCGGTACGAATGTGGAATGCATCCAGCTGGGTGTGGTCTGTTCCAGGCCTCCGGGCAGATTCCTCTCTGGATCTCCCAACGCAAGATTCCATGCGAGAGTCGGCTATTTGTTAACAGCGGTAGGAAATGTAGCGCCTCAGGATGTGCCATGCTATGTATGCCAAATTGGCCCATCCTCAAGACTGAACAAGATGATTTGCACCAACGGGACGGCCTTAGGACACCGTTCACTGAACTGGTGCAACAAGGATTTCTGACCGGATTCTCATCGCTCCAGATTTGCCTCAACGTGCTCGATGTTCCCACATCAGGATGTCCAGAAGGTCACACGTACTGCCGCGAGTGCTTTCGCAAGGTTATGCAGAAGCAGCGCAGATGCCCGGCGTGTCGCCACCCGCTAAGCGAGGCGCAACTCCAGCGCAACCGACCCCTGGAAGGCATGATCGCGCGCCTGCGCCTGCGCTGCAAGCACGCGGAGCACGAGGGCGACGACAAAGTCGCAGCGTCCGCACCAGGGGAGGTCCCCGGCCACAAACCATGTGCAGAGGTGACCGCCGACGAGCTGCGCTCGGAGCTGCGCGCCGGCGGCTTGGACCCCTCCGGCCGGCCGGAGCTCGCGGTCAGCCGCCCCCCTCCGCCCCTGCCGCCAAGTGCTGGCGCAGAGTACGAGCACCGACGTATGGGAGAAAGGCGACGGGTGGAATGCTCACAGAGCACGGTGTGGGCGTGGCAGGCACGCGTGGAGGGGCTGCGGGACACCGCGGGTTGCGGGTGGCGCGGGGTGGTGGGCGAGCTCACGGCGCATTTGCGCAGCGACTGCCAGTTTGAACCAGTGCCGTGTCCAAATACGGGATGCACCGAGACGCGGGCGCGGCGGCGCATTGCGGAGCACGCAGACGGTCTCTGTCCGTTTCGTCTTGTTGCATGCCGATTCTGCGCGGGGGCCTTCGTTCAGAAAACTCTCAGCGAGCACGAAGACGAGTGTCCGCAGTCCGTGACTGCCTGCCCCAACGAGGGATGCGGTCAGGTGATCACGCGAGCCGAGTTGCAGGCGCATCGCGATGCGTGTTCTATGGAGCAGGTGACGTGTCCGTGCGCGGGCTGCTTCGTCAAAATGCAGCGAAGAGAGCTCGACCAACACATCGAAGGTGCATGCCTTGTCGCCAAACGGCCTTCACCGGGACAGAGGGCCGCCGACGGTTGCCAGGCGGGAGGTTGGGGTGCGCTGTGTACCTAACCGCACTCGCTGGGCTTCGTGCGCAGGCAGCATGGCGATGCATCTCCGCTTCGCGCTCGAAGCTATGGTGCAGCACGAGGCTCAGCAGAGTGATTTAAAGGCGGAGCGGAGCGCGCTCGTCGCCCGCGTGCAAGAGCTCGAGGCGCGCGTCGCACTACCGCCCCCCATGGTGCGCATGTTCACGTGGCGCATCGTCTCGTGGGATCGCGAGACAGTGTCCGAAAAGGCGGCTCTCGACGTGAACGGTGACCTCGCTGCCCAACCGCGCCCGCCTCGGCGCCGCGTGGCGCTGATCACACATGGGATGGGGGTGCCTGTAGGTGAGCTGACCAGCCGTGAGAGAGCGCACTGCTCCCTGAAGCCATTGGCGGCGGCGGCGAGCGCGGTGCGCGGAGCTACCCACGAGATGGCAGTGGTCCTCTCGTCATCCCTCGCCCGCTGCAAGATCCACGCGACGTTCTGCATCGAGGGCGAGGGGGGGCGGCCCCCGCGCCGGCTCTGTGAGATCGGTTCAGCGGGCGATCCGTGCGCGCTCACGTCCCGAGGTGGCAAGGCGGTCAAGACTGTACGCTTCACACTGACGCCGGCCGACTGCCGGCAACTCAGGACGCACTCGTCGGTGGTGCTGCGCGCGGTGGTGGCCCTGCACGTGCACAGAGGCGATGTGCCCCCCCATAAAGAGCGGCAGGGTGCCAGTGACGCTCAGGTCACGGCCGCCCATCATTCCGAAAGGCGGGGGTCGGGTTCGAGAGGGGTTCGAACGGCTGCTGCGAGCCGCAGCGATCGAACGATCGCAGCCGCCACTTCCGCGGGCGCCCGCTCCGCGGAGCGGGCGTCCGCAGATTCGCGGAGCAGACGCGCGCTTCGCGAATCCTCCTGGCCTCTGTCAGATGACGCCTCAGACGCTGGTCCCACCGTGGCTGTGACTTCGACCTTGGGGCGGAGGAGGCGCCGTGACGATTCTGATCCGATGGCTGGCTTGAGGCGCGACTTCTTGGGAGAGGAGGACGAGGAGGAGGACGATGACGAGGAGGATGATGATGACGAGGAGGAGCAAGGGAGTGATGACTCGGCGAGTTATCGAGCATGGCGCCGGAGAAGGTGTGCTTTGCCTTGACCGCTGCTCCCCCGAGCCCTAATGGCAAGCGCCGGGCGCTCCGTGAGCCACTCTGCGTACAATCACGCCACTCTGCGTACAATCATGTCTAGGTTGCAAGAGGGAAACCGTCGCGGGTCGTCCGACAGTGGCGAAGGCGAAGACGCAAACCGTCGCGGGTCGTCCGACAGTGGCGAAGGCGAAGACGCTACTGAGGTCGACCTTTATCACCAAGTGTGACCCGCGGGCAGAGGGCGCCATGCGATCGTGCTGCACGGCGCTATCTTACACTCGAGATTGTTTGCAGTTCGCAAGTTGGATGGAGATGGCCGCGAGTTGGAGGTGGCCGCGAGTTGGGGGCCATCTACGGGACAGTGCGATGAGGGGCGGACGCAACCGAGGGCGTGGAGGGCGGCCGGTGTCCGAGTCGGATGAGGAGGACGCTGTCTACGGCTCTCGCGCGAACGATCTCACGGCGCACTCGACGGACTCGTCTGACCTGGACGACTAGCGCGGGCGCTGCGCGCGATCAAGAGTGCCGCAGGGTGGAGGCGTGCCGGCAGCGTGGGACCGCGTCGCTCCGGTTGTACTCGGTATGCCCACATCTAAAGACTCACAAGAGCTCCACAACCATCCGCACGATTCCGACCTCAAGTCCCTGCCGTGCCGCACAATGAGACTCAATGGCTGCGCTGCATGGGTCTAAAAGCCAACCGTGCCATATGCTAAACTCTCAAGTATAAAGGTGCTAGCGAAACGGCGGTCGGTGCAGGGACCTGTAGCGGCGACCGCTCCCCTAGCCGCGAGTGCAGGCCCATAGCAAACGCCGCCCGCCGCCTCTCGCGCTGAAGGTCCCTGCGCAGCGGCGAGCCAGAGCCGCTTCGGCGTCAGGGCTTTGAGGCTCAAAGCCCTGACGCGGGCAGAAAAAAATGGGCGCCGCCGACAGAGCCTACACGGGCGCGGTCGCGACCGGGGAGAGGGGTTCCGGGCGAACCTGCCCACTGCGACGGCCCGCACGGGCGCGCCAGCGTGCGCGGTGCGCAGCAGGGCGCCCGCGTGCGCGTCCCACAGCTTCGCGGTGCCGTCTGCGGAGCCGCTCGCGAGGACCGTGCCGCGCGGGGCCCAGGCAAGCGCCACGACCGGCTCCCGGTGCCCGGCGACGGGGCACGCGGGGTCGACACCGGGCGGGTGCCAGACCGGGTGCTCGGGCTCACCCGGCGGCCCGCACGCGCACGCCCCGCGGTGGTGCCCGCGCATCTCGGCGGCGCGGGAGCCCGAGCGGGCGTCCCACAGCCGGACTGCGCAGTCCTGCCCGCCCGTCGCGAGATGCATCCCCATCGGCGCGTGTGCCAGCGCGCGGATGTACCCGTTTCGCGAGTCGAGCGCGTGTGCGAAGCTCCCGGTTGCGCACGTCCACACGCTCGCCGCGCCTGCTCCGTCAGCCGTGGCGATGTGCGCGTTGTCTGACGTAAACGACGCTGCAAGAAGCATGTCGTCGGTAGCAGCGATCGTGAGAAGAAGTGTGCCGGTGATCGCACTCCAAAGTGAGAGCCGCCCGCTCTGGCTCTCTGTCTTGGCAACCTTCTGGCCATCAGGGGAGAAGCACACCGAGAGCACCTCGTTCAGCATGTTCTGCCGCCACCGCTCTTCGTCACCCTCGTCTTCACGCCAGAGGCGGTGCTGAACTTTTCCGGAGTGTACATCCCAAATGGCAGCCAGCCCGTCCTCGCCGCCTGTTGCCAGCCAGCGGCCGCACGGCGAAAATGCCGCGTCGTTGACGGCCCAGGAGTGGCCCCAGCGCGGGCAGTGCGGTGCGACAGCTTTGCACAGGCCTCGCTCGTCCATCTGGCAAGAACAGCCTGCGTAGCCATCGTGGCCAGGCACGCAGAGCAACTCTATCCCGCTCTCAGTGCTCCATATCTTCCAGGACCTGTCCTCGCTGCCTGTTGCAACGCGAGTGCCGTCAGACGAGAAGCACGCAGCGTTCACGCAGTTCCATGCCGCTCGCGAGTGCGCCACCTCCCATCGTAATTCTCCCGTCTCGGCGTTTTCCAACCGCATCCGCCCATCCTGCGTTCCCAAAGCCAGCAGCCCTATGATCCCCACAGGTCGGGCTGGATAATCATCATCCTCCCCACCTCCGCCATGCATTCCGACTTGTCAAGCCCCGCGCCCCGACTGATACAGTCGTGTCGCCTCACAATTCACGGCAGGATCTTGAAAATGTGCCGCGCGCTGAACCCCTTCACACTCGTGAGCCTTTGCGGTGCGGGGCTGAGCTCCGTCGGTCTGCAACAGGAGCCCAAGGTCGCAAGTGCGAAGCTCTCTTTTGAACCATTAAAGAGCTCCAATCGCCAGGCTTGCGAAGGGTTGTGAGGGATGGCCGTCTCTGCGCCACTGCTGGGCGGAACCCAGAAGGGGCGCTTCACGACGTTCGCGGGGCTCGCGGGTGTCGGTGCCTTGGCACTCGTCTGCACTGTGGCCCTGGCGTTCTCGGCAGGTTCGCAGCGTGTTGCCCTCGACGAGATCAACGTCAACTGCGACGGGTAAGCGCCAGTTGTTTGCTGGGCTCGTGGGCCTCACCACCGAGCGTTTGTATCGAGCGTGGCTGCTGCTAGCTTCGTAGAATCTGCCCGTACCTCTGTGTGCCGTCCTAGTTTCCGCGAGGGACGCGCAACCGCCGAGGCTACTCTGTTCCTGGCTCGACAGAGTACAGCGAACTGACCCAACTTCTGGCGTGGACAGGTCTGTTGATGTGACTACCACTTCACTTGTCCCATGCGCTGGTGGAGTGCTCCCCGCGACCACTGTTTACACATCCTACGCGCCGGCGTACTTTCAGCCGCCGCCCATGGTGCCGGCTGTGCCGGCCGCTGCCCCGGCGGGGTACCCGAACGCGTTCCAGTATCCTACAGTGTGGAGTGGTGATCACGTGCTCAGCGGCGGTCAGCTTGAATGGGCGGCCGAAGATGCGGCGCAGCATGCTCTGAACCTGGACAACTGGCGCATCAAGATTCTTGAGTCGAAGCGTCGTCAGGCAGAGCTGCAGAACGAGATCCGGGAGGCGTCAGCTGGTGCCGGTCTTGGGGGAAGCCCGATGCGGCTCTCACAGACGGAGGGGCAGAGTGAGCTTTCGTCCGTGAAGCGCCAGATTGCGACGCTGGCTCGCGGGACGGCCGAGGCTGTTGATGCGGTGCAGAAGGAGGTCAAGCTTCGCAACAGCAAGATCGGCTCGCTCAAGAAGCTCGAGGAGTCGACCGACAAGGAGCTGAGTGGCATCATGAAGGAGCTGGACCAGCTCAGCGACGAAGACTACAACTAAAGCTGATTGTTAAGGAAGTGCTGGGGGATTCACCCTCATCTTGCTGGGCTCAGCCATGCTAGATGTTGAGCGATGCAGCGAAGCGGGGTTTGTGAGTTGAATCCAGGCAAACGCTACCATCTCGATGCGGCACCGGGCAGTATTAGGGTGTAGCAATGCCTGCAGGACCTGTCTGGGATTCTAGACGCGCTGGCAGGCAGTCAACGGCACTCGGCTCCGTGAGCGGGCAAGAATCGTGTGTCTCTTATCAAAGGAGAGACACAAATCCATTCCTTCCCAAAACCCAGGGAGACAGTCTGCCAAGTCTCCAAACGACGAGATCCCTTCAAGCGAGGGTCTCGTCCACATGCACAAAAATCACCAGTTGATCGGTGCACACGCCCGCCGCCCGAGAGCGCTGGGCAGACACCGAGCCTCCTCCACACAACCCCTCCCGCGCGCGCCCGAGCCTGCGTCAGCGGCACGGCGGAGATCCGCGGCCGGCGCCCGCAGCGCGTCCCTCGCGCCCAAAGGCGAGGTCGTCGTAGGCTTGTCGCGACTGCGAAACCGTCATCTGCTCAAGCTGCAGCGAGATCTCCTCCTGCTCGAAGCGCTCCCAGCTCGCACGCAGCGCCTGCTCGAGGAGAGCAGCCTCGATGTCGTCCTGCTCGGACGCAACGACCGTCTTGCGGAACTCCTCTTCGGAAATGCGCTCCTCCTCCTGCACCCGCTGGTCGGAGGGCAGCCCGAGCCCAACCCCGACAGTGTGCTCGCGCGGGTCGCGCACCGAGTTGTAGTGATTCCCCCGATGGTACGCGAGGCGCAGCGGCGCAGCACCAGAATGATAGCCCTCGTGGAAAATCTTCATCGGCTCTTCTGAGAAGCGGTACACCTGCTCGCAAAGCAGAGGCGCGCGAGGGTCAGGAGCAGCGCGGACCGGGGTTCGAGGAGAACACAGCGCAAACCTCAATAGGTCTGTTGTAGAGCTCTGCCATGGCCTGCATCTCCAAGTTGTTGCCAAACACTCCGTCAACGCGTTTTCGTGCCACGTAGCGGTCGAAGTCCTGCTCGTGGGGATCGTGGAGACTCAACTTGCGCGCCGGGGTTGCCCCATTGAGCTCTGCGCAACGGCTGGGACAGGGCATCGGTTTGCAGAGCCCATAGGGGTGCGGGAGCGCGCCTGGGTCACAAAGTTGGAGAAGTGATCGCGCTCAGCCAGAAGGTAGTCCATGCACTTCTCGCGCACCTGCGAGTGCGGCGCCACGCTGGTGAGCCCCGGTTTCTACAGGGGAGCAATGGCAGTTTGCCAGGCTTGAGTCTCCAGTTCCGGCACGCCGCTGCAAAAATATGGGAGCAGAAATTGTGTTGAAACAGGAAGAACACCTCTTCGTGCATGCCCGAGTCACCGTAAATTTGGTCGGAGATCGCGCGGAAGAGGCAGTTGCCGTCTTGGTCCATCTTCCGAACGATGAACCCCTTCTTCTTGTAGAGCAGGTCGGAGAGCTCGTCTTCGGTCAGTTCGCGGCGGCTGGCTGGGCCATGAGAGCGTCCACCAGCCTCCCACTCATCTTCGCTGTTCGCGCGCTCGTCCTCCTCGTGCCAATGGTCGCCCGAGATGCGATCGTACCTGCGTGCCCCTGCAGTGCTGGCGCCCCACGCGGCGCCGCACTGGGAGTCACCAACCACAGCCAGCTCGCGCTGCCCCTGCCACCACCCATTGGAGCCCGCATCTGCATGCACGACACTGCCTCCAGCGATACAGCCCCCAGCGGCGTCGTTGTCGTCGTACGATGACCGCACTGCTGCAGCCGCACTTGTGAAACCTGAAGAGCGGGCTGCTGCCTCAGGGAGGGAGCGCGCAGCCCCTTGCGCCTCCTCGCGTGGACGATGCACATGAAAGTTGATTGCTGCAGACGCAGCCTCTGCTGTCTGCTGCGCTTCGGGCGGCTCACGTGACACGATCAGCCGCATGCTCGCTGCGATCACCGTCGAAAACGGCTTGGCAATAGTCGTCTCTTAAGTGAACGGTTGTCTAAAGTTTCTTACCGGGGAGGACCAGTCACCACGTCGGGGAGACGAGGTGAGTGGGATCAACGTGTTGCTCCCAGGCCCTGCGGGGAGGTCGGTGGGAGAAATGCGACGGCGCGACCGTACAGGTTTGGACCGCCACGGAGACGAAAGTTGGGGGCTGGAGGATGAGCATGTCCAGAGCAAGCGCCGAGCCGCGTCAGAGTGGTATGCCTCTAACCGGGCACCAAGAGACCATAGATGCGATCCGGGACTCAGCCTGCAAGTCCAGCAGCGCAGGGACAGTGCGAGAAGATTTATCAGTAGATCCCGGCTAGTCTGTGAGCGTAGTGTTGCATGTTGTTGGTCGGACAGCGGCCAAGTTCGGAAAGGCAGTGTGGCAAAAAGCTCAGCGGCCAGCGCAGTCTGCAAGCTAGTTGACAAGCGTTGTCCTGCGCTTCCCAGAGCGAGGGATTTGACAGTAATGCGCTGTGATTCATCCCTCACGGAACAGGTGGCAGCTCCGCGCGCAACTTGTCGGGATCAGCATGTTTGTTTTTCTCGCCGGCGTGTTGATGAGGCAACAGTGGTACGGGGAGGCCCCTATGAGCGCAACAGAGAGGGAGGTGGCCAAGTATATCTCTCAGTCGGACTACGACGTGTGGAACGCGACACGGCGCGAGGCGCACAAGTTCAGAGATTCCAAAGGCAAGCACGAACTTGGGCTGTATGGACTGACGAAGGGGTGAGCAGCCGTCCCTGAGGGCCGCCACCCGGCGGGTCCCAGCCCGCACCTGACACGGCGGCGGGCATGGTCGCCAGGAACTACTGGCAGATGGACGGGAAGCACTGCAAGAACTGCGCGGGCAAGCTGCGCAGCCTGTGCAAATACAACCCGAGCAATATGTCCTACCCTCCGGGCGAGCTCATGATCCCCGGCAGGCTCAGCAGGCGCCCGAGGCTGCGCGAGCGCAACCTCTGCTTTCTCTGGTACGCCAACAACTTCTGGACGCGTGCGACCGGCGGCATCAGGGGGCGCCTCATGTGGCGGCTCGGCGCTGGCATCGACGACAAGGGTGCGCGCCTCCTCCTTCCGCGGCGCGCCTGTACTTGCGCAGCGCGTGTTCTGGCTGGCAAGCTGAACGCGGTGGGCGTGCGCGGTCTGCAGCCTTCCTCGTGCAGGCGCTGCTGCGGTATGCAGCCAAGAACAAGTGCACGCCGTGGACTGGGTACCCTGTCACGCTGGAGCTCAACAAGACGGAGACGTGCGGCGAGTTCTTCCGCAACAACGCCCAGTGGGCGCGCAAGCCCGACCAGCTGTGGTTCATGAAGGCGATCGACGGTTCCACGGGGCGCCACATCAACCTCATGCGGCGCAACGACATCGAGGCCCTGCACGCCGCGGGCGACTTCGCGTGCCCGATGAACGGGAGCATCGCGTCCCTCGAAGTGCCAGGTGCGCCCGCCGCCTCCCCGCTGCGTGTCCGGGGGTGATGGAGCACGTGCAGCCTAGGAACATCCCAGCGTGCTTGCGCGAGGGTCGGGGCGCGTGGGCGCGCTGACGGGCCGCGGCGCGCGGGCAGGGATGTGGACGCCCCGGGGCAAGAAATTCGACAACCGGGTGTACATGCTGATACCGTCGATCCACCCGCTGACGGCGCCGCCCCCCCACCCCTCCCTCCCGTACTAACTGGACGCGTCTCGTCCCTCCTC
>ENA-UOXV01004689-UOXV01004689.1-marine-metagenome-genome-assembly--contig:-NODE-4689-length-15504-cov-5.927050_pt1 | contig 15504 bp, 23 predicted proteins | sample MGYA00238165_ERZ766961 | MGnify/ENA primary metagenome ERZ766961 (study PRJEB28924, sample SAMN03173240) | marine metagenome | biome: Marine; feature: Water; material: Subsurface seawater | place: North... | reverse complement strand
GCGGCGGCGCACGGTCCGGGTAGCCGCCGCCGCCGCCGCCGCGGTCACCAGGATACCCGCCGCCGCCGCGGTCACCAGGATAACCGCCGCCGCCGCCTCCCCGGGATGGCTCGCCCCGGTATGGCGACGGTTCCCTCCGTGGGTAGCGGTCGTCGCCGTGCCGCCCCTTCTCAGCGCCGCCTTCGTACCGGGCGCCGCCGCCGCCACTATACCCGCCCTCACGATACCCGCCGCCTCCGCCATCGCGATACGCCTCGCGGTAGCCGCCGCCACCACCGGCGCCGCCATAGTACCCTGCGCCGCCTGCGGACGCACCTCCTCGGGGCGCCGACACGCGCACCGTGCGCTCCTCACCATCACGCGAACAGAAAAGCGAGTCGTCGAGCATCCTGCACACACGCGGCGGAGCGGGGCTTCAGCGCGTGTGCGTCGGGCGGCGCGGCGCGTACGGACCCGCGGCACGGCCCTCTCCTGGCGCGAAGCGGTAGTGTCCAAGGGCGGGGCACGATGACCGAATAGCATTCACGGCGTGCTCTGGCTCCCGATAGACCACTTCGCCGACCTTACCATGCCTCCCATCTGAAACGTTGGAACGCATCGGCTCTCCGGCTTTCCGCGCAAAGTCCTTGAGGTCCTGCAAGAGGCGGCAGCAACACGTTAGCGACCCTACGAGAAACTTGGGTAGCCTAGCGGGGTAGCCTAGCGGCCATCTTCTCCGGATGCCGGCGGGCCTGGGCCATGTGATTTGAGCAGAAGGAAAGCACACCTGCCAGCTTGCACGGTCCGGGAGGTTCTCGACGATGATGGTGCATTCGGGGCGAGCTTCAGGTTTCCCGGGCGGGAAATCTGACATGCGATTGCTCGGGGGAGGCCCCGCACGGCCCATACCGGAGTCCCGCATACCGGAGTCCCGCGCGTTTTGATCGCTTTTGGGTTTCGAAACATCGACACGCAGCCGTAGATCGCCCATGTCATGCCCGTCCAGGGCTGCCCTAGCATTCTCAGCATCTTTCGGGTCCGTGAACTCAACGAACGCGTAGAGGTTCGGACCACCCCGGGCGTCTTGCCGAATCGCAACTCCGTTTACACGCCCATACTTGCCAAACAGCTCCTCAAGATCTCTTCGCTCGGTGCGAGGGGGAACATTCCCCACGAACAATGTCGGCGGCCTCTGCGTCATGCTGGGATGGTGGTCTCGAGCGGGGAACGTTTTGCCAGCGCGGCGGCACCTCTGCTCCTATTTTGCTAAGGGTCACCTACCGTAGTGAACAACGTAGGCTTTTTCACCGCACAGATGAAATCGAAAACAGGATCCTCTATGTTGCATGGGGAGAGACCAAGTCGCGACTCTGGCCCTCTTGACCTTGGCCTTTGGACCACGCGTACCAGTCGTGCTGTCGTTCACGCGGGCAAGGGCCTTCCCTCAGGCCTACGCATCCACCCCGAAAGGGGGTCTAGCTTCACGGTTCCGCACATGCTCTGAGGCCCGCGGAGCCTGTCTTCACCGAGGCGTGATCAAGATGGCCACGGGTCGCAAGTGGACCGAGTGGGGTGGCATAGTTGACAACTCATTCGTGCGCGAACTTACCCCGGAGGCGCATCGCGAGGACGCTCTTTCTCAATTTGACGTGCGCGAGGCAGGCTGCCCTCCAGTACCAAAATATTTGGTTTTGCTGTGATGCAAGCGAGCCCCCCAAGGCCAGCTCTGTGCACCGCACGATTTTAATACGCGCGCCAAAATCGTAGGTTCGGCGAGCGCACTACACTCTCGTAAGGCCTGAAACTGTGCAGAATCCGGAGTTGGTGGCATTTTCAGCTGACTGTGCAGACCTCGTTGGCCTTGACCCAGGGGAGTGCGAATCGGACTTGTTTACGAAGGTCATGGCAGGGAACGCACCATTTCCAGCGTCTCCGAGTGCATGGGCGTCTGTGTACGGATGCTCGCACGCGGGGATGTGGTTTGGGCAGCTGGGTGACGGACGGGCGATGTCAATTGCCGAGGTGGTCCCGCGCAGCGGAGAGCGCTACGAACTGCAGCTCAAGGGATGCGGGCGGACACCGTTCTCGCGGCGCTTTGACGGACGCGCGGTGCTTCGTTCCTGTATCCGGTGCGCGCCCACCTCTGATGCTGCGTATCTCGCACAGCACTTCACAGGCCTGGAGGCCTCTGCAGCCTGGGTGCACGAGGGCGCAGCTGAACCGGACAGAGAGCGCACAGGGAGTTCCTGCAGTCGGAGGCAATGCACGCACTCGGCGTCCCAACCACGCGCGCCTTGTCCATCGTCCGCACTTCAGACCTCATCATGCGTGCCTGGTACTCGCTTGCCGAACCCTTTCGCAGCCAGCGCTTGTGTCGGCAGAGCTACCGGCCTGCGTCGGGCACTGACCCGCGGTTCTGGCGACAGGTATCAAGACACCGCTGCGGCCCGTACGGCGGAGGATGAATTGGGAGAGCTTGGCCAAGCTGGCGGGGGTGGATCAGACAGATTTCCGTTTCCGCCAAATGTGGTAAAGGAGGAGCAGGGCGCCGTCATGTGCCGCGTCGCACGAAGCTTCATCCCGCCCGTCCCGCCGCCCCGCCGCCCCGCCGCCCCGCCGCCCCGCCGCCCCGCCGCCCCGCCGCGCGCTGTCAACTGTTGCATTGGGTCGCCAACCTTGGCGAGGTGCAGGTTCGGACAGCTCGAGCTCTTCTGGCGGCGCGAGGAGTTTGAGCAGATGGCTGCGCTCGCCGACCACGCACTCGCTCGCGAGTTCCCCGAAGCCGCGCCGAGCGGCGCCCCCGCGAGCGATCGATACCGTGCCCTCTTCCGCGCCGTAGTCGAAAAGGTTTGTCAAGCGCACCATGCTCTCCTTCGTTGGTCGCGAGCCCGGGCGTGCTTGGCCGCGCGGCAGCGCCGGCGCCAGGCCGCGCCGCCTGCTCACGCGCACGGCCCAGGCGGCAGACCTCGTCGCAGAGTGGATGCGCGTCGGTTTCATCCAAGGGAACATGAATTCTGACAACACCGCAGTGCGTGCACGCCCATACACGCGCGCTCTGAGGGTCTGCTGTGCTGCGTTGTCGTGACGGGCAGCAGGGTCTTATGCTGGGCGTGCCTCGGCGCTTTTCCCCCTCGCCACGCGTGCGCATCCGTCGGGCCTGACGCGGCGCGCCCCGCAGATTGGAGGTGTAACGCTCGACTACGGACCGTTCGCCATGCTCGAAAGGTGCTATCCCACGCGTGCTTGCTGTCCCACGCGTGCTTGCTGACGCACGGTAGGGCGTATTGAAATCTGTCCGCGGGCTGCTCTTGCTGACTGCGGAGCTCTGCGCCCCAGATTCCGACCACTTGCCACACCCTTCACGTCGGACGGCGACCGCAAATTTTCGTTTGCCCAGCAGGTCCGGTCCTCCGGTGTCGCGGTGCTTCACTTCGCTTTCGTATTGTGGGTTGTATCGTCAGCGGCATTGTTCTGTTCTGTTCTTGCCAGCGCACAACGATTTGACTAACTATGTGTGCCCGCTTGCAGCCGAGCGCCATGGCTGTCAACGTAGCGGTGCTGGGGGAGGCATTCAAGGCCCTTGTGGCGCATGCGCTGGAGCAAGAAGGGCGAGCAGACGAGTGCGACGAGGCCGAGCGTGAAATTGGTCTGGTTGCCCAAGTAAGTCGCCGCCCAATCGAATTGAACATAACCAGACCAACGTCCGCTGATGTTGACAACCAAGCTGAACACGTGCATCCACATCGCCCCGGCCTCTTGAATGGGTGGCTGGCGCAAGGGCCCCAAACTGTAGCCTAGGACGTGAGACCACATTTATTGGGGGCAGGAGGGTTATGCTAAGCGGTTCGCCAAGACGCATCACGCGCTGTGCGCTCGTAAGCTTGGACTGCAGCCTAGTGACGAGACAGCGGCCCTCTGGACGGAGCTCATGCAAGTGATGGCTAGAGGCGACGCCGACTGGACCATTTTCTTCCGGTGCCCATCTGTACCCCAGGAAATGATAAGTGCTGCCCGCTTCGTCTGATTCCTGCTGGGCTGGGTCCGCAGCGCCCTCGCGGAGCTCAACATCGAGCAAGATCTCATTTCGGCAGTGCCCAACGCCACCGGCGGTGCCTCGGCGGCACTTGCAGAGCTTTCCGTGGCAAAATCTTTCTACACGGCCCCGGACGATGGCTGTGCACAAGCGTGGCTCGAATGGCTGACGCGGTACGCGGCACAAGTGCGCAGCGAAGCCCGTGGCGCGGAACGAGTGGGTGAGATGCGTGCAGCAAATCCAAAGTACATCCTGCGCAACTGGATGGCTGCGCAGGCTCGTTATGCCCCTCCGCCCCTTTTTATATTGAAAGGATTGGGCAACTGTGCTTTTCCTGACCGTTTGTCTAGACTGATGATCAACCGAATCACAAAATAGCCGGGAGCAAGAAAGTGAGTGCGGTTGCCCTGAACGTCGGCGCTTGCACACAGGCCTACGAAGCGGCTGAGGTCGGAGATTTTACACTTGTGTCGACGCTTCAGGACAGCACCCACTTCTGCGAGAGGCGATGAAAGAAAGGAGAGCGATCTGAGCGCAGTGCCTGAGCGATCCTGTGTGTGCAGGCTGTGCTTGCGCGGCCATACGACGAACTAGCTCCAGAAGTATCCGACAAGTTTTTCCAGCGCACACCAGCATGGGCGGAGCGAATGCCGGGCGTTGCCTTCATGAGCTGATCTTCGTAGGGTGCGCGCTGCAAGTTAGTGGAGGTGCGCAGGGAGGAGGGAGAATCCGTGCCAAGACTTTGCAAAGACGACTGGGTGCCCAGGGCTCAAGTTGTCCGGTCGATGTTGCATGGTGACGGGTTCGGGGACTCACGAAATGTTGGGCCGCGAGTGACGTTACTGGCAAAAAGCGCGTAAGCGATCACCAGTGACTGAGGAGTGGCCCATGCTGGGTGAAGTAATCTCTTTGAGATTCGACGCTCCGTGAGGATCCAGGGGGAAGATCAGGCGAAGTATGATTTTATGAGACCCTAGATTCAGATTGAAACCAAGTACGCTTCAATGCAGCCTGCAGACCATCCAAACGCAGAGATGTAATGAATATCCTTGTATAAAAGATTAACACACTAGAAAGAAACCAGGAGGCCTTAACAAAGTTCCGTGGGAAGAAAAAGCACACCGCATCCTTGGGATCGGCACCCTCCTTGAAAATGCAAAGGGAGAAACTGGACACAAAGCCAACAATTAGTAATATAAAAAGGTTTGAACCACGGAGGACGCCCGTACTCTGCTGCCATGGTAGGATCCAGGCACCGAAATATGACGACGAATCTGGTGAGCCTTGGCAAAAGCTTGCAGGCTGTGACCGAGGATCTAGGCGAGGCAGCCAGTGAAAAGGACGCGTTGACAGCAGAGGTCTCGAGGACGCGGCGCGCGCTGGACGCCTCCAGGTAACATCGATATGCGAAGCTGAACGTATGCATGAGATCGAAGCACCCCAGCCCCTCGTTGTGAAGTCCTGTGTGTTGATATTTTGCGTTCCACGCTCAAAAACAGGAAAGCGGTGTATGAGCACAGCAAGCAACACCGGCTGATGGATGCAGAGACGGAGGTGCTCAGACAAAAGGCGGCCAAGAAGGAGAAGGAGGCAATCGTTCGCGTCAACGAGACGCAGAGCCTTGAGAACAAGGTTCGTGCTGTAAATCAGCGTTCAGCAAAGTTAGACGAGAAATTGCGCGGCCTCTTCAGGACGGGAGCCACCGCTTTTCCCCTGAAGTCGTCGCTGCGATGATGCATTTGTTGGTTGATCATTGATCGCACAGGTGCTCGGACTCCAGCAGGAGCTGCAGATCGTCAGGTTGGAACGGAAAGAGGCGCTTCGGGCCATGGAACGAGATATGAGCGTAAGGGAGACGCTCCTGGACATCATCGCGCGTGCGCAGCGCGAAGAGCAAGTCCAGCGGGTGGGCCCTGCCGCTTTTTGCTCCTTTCCGCCCCCCGTGCAGCACAGAGTAGGTAGCTTCCGTGCTGTAGCCCCCGGTTTCTTCCCCAGTCGGATCCACTTTTCGGGCAATGGGGCGTCCTGCGGCTCCGTGCGGCGTCTGGTACGCACCTCACTGCGTCAGGGGCTCCTGCCGCCGAATCCTCGCATTATGCACGCCGACTTGCTCCTTCTTCGCGAAATATCAATTTCCTGTCTCCCGGACAGACCTGGCGCGTGGATGCACTGTGAATTAAATGTTGCTGATGTCGTACGCACCGCGCAGCATGACCGAGACGTGTTTCGCCGGGAGGCGCTGAGCGAGGCCAAGAACAGTGATATGCTGAGGCATAAACTCAAGGTCTGGCCCCTCTCTCTAGACGCAATAAACCGGTTGGTTGTGGCTTGTCGAAGTGCGGAGGTTGAGCGACCAGCCGCACAGCCGCATTTCTTTGCCTTGCCTTATCGTTGCATGGCAGCTGCACACCCCCGTTCGCCGTACGCCAACCAAGAACCCTATCGTGTCGAAGGCGGTTGGTCTGTCACTCACGTGATGATTACTGGGCCGTCGCAGATGTGCGTCGAGATGAATGGGCATCTCCTTCAGTAACTTCACATCTCACAAGGCACTGCCTCTATCATGGCGTTTGCCTTCTCGGCTTGGATTTTTCTGGGCCTTGGAAGTACACTGCAGTTAAGAAAGCTGTGATGCTTCGAAAATGGGCCTGTCCGGAGCTTCTTTGACCCGGTTTTGTGCACACGCCTAGCTCCCACCTAGTCACCATACGACATGCCGTTGTCAAGGTTAACTCGGATATCCCGGGCATCTCCGGGATTCATTTCAACGGGAAGTTTCACTTGCTGTCGAGCGCCCCCCCGCTCCCTTCCGCATACTATTTAGGAAGCTGTGCGCAGGCCCCGGTTGCAACCTTGGCACGAAGCATTGCCGTCCGCCATTCCCGCATCAAGTCTTCAGCTGAGCTGTGGGTTGTGGTGTTTCTGCCCACCTCGTCGCCGCAATCCATGACAGCCGGTTGAAGCCGATACTGGCTTTGGGAACCTCATGGGCCGCGTCACAGTGGCAAAGAACCCCGAGTTTATTCACATACACCGCCGCGCTGCATATTCACCCTACGAGCCCAGGCCAGTGGGCCCAATTCATGCCTCATCTTTCTCACAGCATCCGAGAGTGCGGGTCGCGTGCACCGTTATATGTGTCGCGCCACCTGCTCTGAGTATCGGAGTCCCACATTCCACCCAGCATTTGTTCGCGCCCCGGCTTGACTGCAACGGTGACCGCCGGGTGGCTCAGCAGGAGGGACAACATGGCGGCGTTTGGTTTCTAAAATACTACGGTTTTAAAATGCTCGAAAGTTGTCCAAGGTCGAAATTCTAGAGTCACAGATTCAGCCAACCCTCCGCGAAGGGGCGTGCTGGGCAGCATGGTTGCGGGGTCACTCTCGGCACCCAGCCGCAGGGACCGTTGGGGAAACCGCGGACTGCTCGTGGCATGTGCTGCCGTCATTGTCTTGGTGACTGCTGTGATTATGAATGCGTCACAGGTTCCCCTTCCCGATCTTCAGCCAGTGACTGCGAACGCGCCTGTCGCCTGTCCTGTACCAAGCTCCCACTTGTGACAAGCCTTGCTGATACCGTGCCTCGCTCCCGCAGCGCCACTCGAAAACTGCACTCGCAGCCGACATCATCGACCCGGAGGGTGTGAATCCGCAGCGCGTGGTTGATGTCGTGAACGACCTCGAATCCTCTGCAGACATGGGCAGTAGCAAAGTGCGCAGGGTGATTGCAAAGGCAAAGAAGCTCTTGGACAAGAAATTGTCCATCATTGTGGACACGCAGACCCTGAAGACGGGAGGCCGCCCTGGGCCTCCCGGTCCGCAGGGCAAGCAGGGGTACCCGGGTTACCAAGGCCCGCAAGGTGCGGAAGGGGATCGCGGGCCCACGGGTCCACAGGGGGAGAAGGGCCCGCAAGGCTGGCCTGGTCCGAGAGGCTTCAGGGGCAAGACAGGGCCGATTGGTCCCGAGGTATCCCCCGATGTGTCCTGGAGAGCAACTCTCCCAGTGAAAAGGGCCGTCTGAAGTGCCCTGACGCTCCGTTTTTTGCTCCGCAGGGCGACCGTGGTGAGAAGGGCGAGGAGGGCCCGGCCGGCTATGACGGTCCACCGGGCCCCAAAGGCTTGATGGGTCCAGGAGGCATCCGGGGACTGCGCGGACTTCGTGGTGAGCCGGGCTTCAAGGGTCAGCAAGGGGCGCAGGGAGTGCCAGGTACGCGTTTCCCAGGGCGCTGCACGCCACAGGCCAGATCGCGCGGCGGGCCGCCGGCCCTGATGCTGTCCCCGCTTAACGCAGGGCGCCGTGGATTGACTGGGCCGCAAGGATCGTACGACATTGTCGACGTGACGAAAAAGTGCAAGGAGATCGCGGGGACGCTCTACAGAGGTGTGTGCCTCAAGGCCAACAAAATCCTGAAACACGAAGACAAAACTCCCACGGATTGTAAGTCGTACATTCCGAATACGAATTGGAACAAGGATGATTGGCGTGATGTCATCGAAATCATGAAGCCGCCTGGCTACTCGGGCTGGTTGGCACTCCCCCCCCCCCTTCCCGCTGGACACGCTCAATCCGCACTCTTCTTTTGGCATCGTTCTCAGGCGTTGCTGCGTTCGATCTGCTGACGGTAAAGCGGTGTTCAGGAGCCATCACTTTAATGATGGCAGTCAAAGTGATATGTATGGAGGCTACTGCAGCAACAAGAACATGATCGCCGGCTTCACATACCAAAGTTCAAACAACAACGCGTACGTCCATTCGGGCGCATTTTCCAATTTTTTGCCGAATCACTGCCGATACAAACAGTATTATCGGTACGGGGGCTATCATTGTGATCGACCATGTGAATCATGGAAGGGTGTCGCGATCTACGCGTGCCAGATGTACAAGTAATTGTGCAATTTTACCCGGATCCGTGTCAACAGGCCCTTGAATGAGACTGGTGCGCCTGCTGTCGTACCGCACGTATTTGCTGGTCGAGCGTGTGAGTGAAGTCGCGAAAGAGACGCACATTTGCCAGCCCATCGCACGAGTGTGACACGTCCTGGTCGTCCCTTCCTGCCTTGCGAAACATGCCGAGCAGCGTGGCGTTCACGCGGGATTTCAGGTCTCCGTGTGTTCAGCGAGTAGCGTCCCGGGACGAAACGACGCGGCAGATGCTGACGCCCGTGCTTTTTCGGTCCAACAGCGCTGTGCAACGTGTGTACTCGAATAACCACTGTATTGCCAGAGAAGCTCACGTCGCGTCGCTTTGTCGACAGGCATCGTGCTGGTCTGAGCCGCTACTGGCTGCCGCGTTTGACTGTGATGCATCAGAGTGCGGCGCGCGCGATGAGCCCCGCGTTCTTGAAGAGAAATCCCGATGCAGTGTCGCGCTCGAGCACAAGCTCCTGCGCCGCGAATGGTGTGTCAGCCGCCGAGCCACCTCACGGCCGCGCCTGTCGGCCCGCGTTGCCTGGGTGGAAGAGTTCCACCGATGCCTGAAAGGAGGCACACGCAGTGCACGGAAGGCGCGGGTGTCCACACCTTTTGGGTCGCGTCCAGCATCTGGCGCGAAAAGATATCGACCGGCAGACCCTGCACGATATCGTACCTGCAGGCGGATGGCGCCCGCCGTGACCTTCACATGGGCCCGGGTCGGGGCGAGAGCGTCGGCGCACTACATGCGCCGGGACATTCCTAGCCTGCATACGGCCTCCCTCTTCCGAACGCGGATGGCACACGAGCGCCAGGCCAGCTCACCGTCCATTGCCGGTGCAGACAACTGGGAAGGAGAACATGAGGCCCTTTTCGATCCCGTAGCTCCCGTCGGACGGCACCTGCTCCCGATCCGCAGTCGCGTGATCTCACACGGCCCTGCACACCAGGCGTGCATGCAGCCAGGCGCACTCGGGGCCTTGCACAGCGCTTGGGGGCATTGCGAGGGCCCTCAGAACCGCGTACGCACATACCGCCATGGAGACGACGCGGCCGTCAGAGCCGCAGACAAAGTCATGCATGTGGTCCGAGATCGCCTTGGCTGCAGACATGGCCTGTTTCGTTGCACCTATCGCTGAGACTATGCAAGTGCACCCCCCGGGCCCGGAGAGATTTGTGGGACACAAAAAAGCCACACGTGGGAGGGGACGGGACTGATGAGAGCTTGCGGGCGTTGATGATTGCCGCGCCACGGGATTGCACCTGCGCGGGTGTTGGCGAACGAATCGCGCGCTGAGCATCAGTGTGGGGTCGCACTTTGAAGTTTGCCATGCTCTCCGCGAGATTCGGCGGGCAAATACCGTCTTGATGAATTCGCCTTGCAGGTAGGCATCGTTGTTCACCGCCGCACGCACCGTGGTCTTCCCAGACGTGGCCAGCACCTTTGGTCGGGGTGTGTTTGAGGTGTGTTGGGCGCTCTCTGACGTGCTGTACTAGTACGTGCAGAGCACGGGCCTGTATTCGCGTGCCGTTCGCAGTCAAGAGCTGAGATACCTTAGCACTCGTCACATCTGGATACTGCGTGGAAGAGTGGTTGCCCCAAATGAGCGCCTGCACTGCTCCCCACGCGTCAGACATTATGTTGCACCGCATTAGTAGGCCTGGCGGTAGCTGCGCGGAGGACCAGGGCGGGACATCCTTCCTGCTCGACCTTGGAAGCGGGCACGCCGAGTCGCATGGCGATCTGTTCCAAGCAACACATTCTGTCACGGTGCACGATCCTTGGCTGCGCTGCGGCAGAATTCGGTGGAGTCACAGCTGCATCGCAGCCGGCGAAATGGGCTACGCGCATTGACGGCTGGAGTCCAGCGCCCGTGGCCCGGGGTACACACCTGGGACTGAGCACGGTTGGCATCGAGGCGGGTGAGAGCTGTGAAGTTGCTCTTGGGGATCGCAGGCGCGCATTCGGCGCACACCCATGCGTTGGTGTTGGCCGGGTTACCGACGACAACAACCTGCGATGAAGGTCCGGGCGCATCAGAGTCGGAGCGGCTCGCGGTTCTGCGATGCACGGGCGGCACGGCTCGGACCTTGACGTCGCGCGAAGCAATTTCGTTGAGCAGACGGCCCTGTGGCCGAGGCGCATGATGCGTGTGAGAAGAAGAGAAAAGGCAGTTGCAGCTGAAGAACCAACCGGAACGGGTGGATGGGTTGCGCGGAACCTGTTGCTTGAAAATGTTGCAGTTCTTGGCAAGCAAGTCGGCTCGCTCCATGCCGGGCCCGCGAGGGAAAGCGCCCAGCATGATGACAATATCGACATCTTTGAATGCGACTGATGCATCCGAGGTGCAGACTACTTCCTGCACAGGGGGATCACTGCGTCAAGTCTCCTGATCGCTTGCTCGGTTGCGCCGAATATCTTGAAGACGCGTGACGGGAAAACATTTGCACGGCAGGTGCGCAGACCCGAAGAAGGTCGAAACCGCAGTCCTCGAGCTCCATCTTCACGCCAGCAAGAGCCTGCACGCCACACTTTGAATCAGTTCCAACGCATTTTTGCCAACTCCTTCAACAACGGCCCAAGTATGTCACTGTAGACGGAATACATCTCCCAATCGTAGTCCCAGACAGTGAATGCACAATGGCCATCCGCGGGATGTTCGAGGCAGGGGCGCATTGCCCAGGACCAACCTTCTGGGCCCTTTCGATATCAAGGAGGCGAAGTGAAATGGGACGGTCCATGCCAAAAGTGCGACCGAGGCATATGTGCGGAAGAAGAGAGTACGCAATCTGGCCTGCCGCGCCTGTCACAGCGACTTGCAGAGGAGCGGCCATCGCAAGATACTCCTTGCGCGTGGAGACGAATTGGAGCCGTTTTCGATCTCACAAGCACAGGTTGCGAACCGCAAGTGAAGGCAAATTGGGCCACAACTCATGGAAGCAGCTGAAGCAGGTGGACGCTAAGTACGAACGGCCGAGACGGACATCCTGAAGGGGGGTTCAGGCGAATTGCGATCGAAACGGTTTTGGGCGAGACACTGCGGTGACCATCTGAATGGGGGGTCCACTGGAGGGTCTGGCGATCAGTGTGACTGGAAACTTTGACCGTCAGGTACTACCGGCGCCTAGCTGCTCCTTCTGCACTGTTGATTGCCGGAACCGCTTCGAAATCTGCGAACCCTCCGTCTTATTGAAAAGGGTCCAGCATGCTGATTCGCGTGTTCAATCTCGCAGGCAATGGGCAGTGCCGTGCGGCGCGCTGGTGGGCGTGTTGACGCGCTTGTTCACAAAAATTTGTCCTACTTGGTGGCTGACGAGAAAAGCCTGGAGCTAAACACTCAGGCATGATCCCCTTCTCTTTCTGGCTGCTCTCTTTCTCGCGTCTTCCCTGCGTTTGATCATTGTCGTCTGGGCAGCGAGTTCGCAAGGCTGAGAAGTTCCATGTCCCAATCGTGTCGGAGAAATTTATCCTCAAATGTCTCTCGGAGAAAAAGCGAGTCGACCACGCGCCGTATCTCCTTCGAGATGCTGATGCGGCTCTCGACAACACTGCAGGAAAGAAACGGCCCCGAGCTTCCAGCAAAGACACACGTGGTGATATCGATGAGACTGGACGCGAGGAATCAGAAGCTTGGCGGAAAAGGGCTAAAAACAAGTTCAAGCCGGAGGTCCTAACCCCGGATAGTGAAGAGCGCGACAAGACGGAGGGTGATGTGAACAGCAGCGTGGTAGGTAGCAGCAAGCTCGGCGTGGAAGCGACGGCTGATCCGAAAGGAAAAAAGAGAGGTGGAAAACGGAGAAAGGAGCTCAGTAGGACTAGCGATGCTCTGGTTCACAGGGGCTCCAAGCAAGGTGGCATACAGTGAAGCTGGGGCACGTCCTCGAATCCGTTGACACAGATTACAACAGACGCACCGACTGGCTAGAAAGCGGCTGCCGATCACTTCAGCGTTTCGTAGAGGTTCAATGCAAGTGATCTGCAGAACCTGTCTGCATCTCCTGCACACAGGGGCTCAATATCTAGGTTCTGTCGACCCGAGCAACCCATCCGAGGCCGGTGCGGGTGCTTGCTACAGCTGGCAAAGTTTCGACCAGAGCCCTTCAAAGGTCTGGATCTTCCGTGGGGGGCGCTGCGTCTTTCCCATCCCAGGCCGGATACTTGACGAATTTCATGGGCCACGGCCGGACCTGCAAGGGTGCAAGCATAAGATCGCGCAGCATGAGGCGGGGGCCGTAAGATGGCACGGCCAGAGCTTGCTCGCAAATCACGGGCCCACCAGGCCTGAAAACTCTGAGCATACTCGAGCGCTAGCTCCATATTACAGACTTTCCATGTGCGCAGCACTGGGCATACCTCTGACGTGGATTCTTTACCGCGTACAACCCCTGAGAGGAACGAATCGATGTTGGCCGTGTCAAATACACCCTTCATGACCGCGAAACGCTTCTTTCCGGGGCTCACCTGCCACCGCCATCGCCAGCTCGCGTGCGTGAGAAGGAACACTGCTCAAATTCTTTGGGACCTCCTTTGCGCGATTCGGGTCGACAGGCATCTTACCGCGACCATAGCGGGATAGCCAAATCCGAGGCCAAGCTTCTCCTCCAGCTCATAGTTTTCGCCCCCCGCGACCCACGCGAAGCGGAACGTGCCTCCCGCAGTCTTGCGCGCCGCAGCGAGCTTGTCGAGACGGGACCCGCGCCCCTTAGACTGGTCGTCGAGGATGTTTGGCAGAAAGGCAACCTGGCAGCGGACTCGGATCAGCATAAGAACTGCGTGTTAGCCGCTTGAAACAGCAGCTGCGGCCACATCCCCGCCTGCCTGTGCAGCCTGTGCCCAGCTTGAATAGGCAGAGCACGCACCACGCATATGCCAACGAAATCAGCTGGGCAGGCTGCGTCAAATGCAGATTGTGACGTGATCTCCGGAATCGGTTTGTCAACGATAAGGCCCTGCAAGGCAACAGGCGGCGATCAAACAAGATATCGTAGGCATGCCTGGTGCCGAGCCGTTCAAAACAAATGGCATCACGTCCTGGGACACCTGCACAAAATTGACGATTGACGCCGCGTCGCGCCCACCAGGATAATCGGTCGGCCGTTTCTTGCCCGCTGCGCCGCCCGAAAAAAGCTTGATAGTGGGATACCTGCGTCACGACCGTTCTGTATCAGTGCAGGCATGCACACACGCGCAGGATGCCATCACATTGCTTCACATACTCACCCCTGCACTCCGTAACTTTGTGCAAGCGATGTCTCCTGTGTAGCGTCGACCACCCCGAGCTTGAACTGCCCAGAAAGCTGCTTCGCCGCATCCTCCCATTCGGGCTGTGTGGTTGCGCATGCTTCACTTGGGTGAGTTGACGCAGGGCCAGCGCCTGGGCTCGGCAGCATTCACAGCTTTGCCCATGGGTTCTTCTCCCCTTTTCTCCTTCTCCCGTTCACGGAAACACAGACACTTAGACACACACACACACACACACACACACACACAGACACAAAAAGATGTACCTTAAGGCGCTGGCAGTGACCGCACCAAGGTGCCATGAACTCCACGAGCCAGTCGTCCTCGGAATCGATGACCTAGGGCGTGCTTCCGAGTAAGGCAGGGCAGTCCCCTGCTAGCCAGGCAGACACCTCCGCAATCCTGGCCGTTGAAAGGTTGGTTGGTGGTATTAGCTTGTACAGAGCATATCATCACCTTGGCCTGAAAGTCTGCGGCATTGAGCATGATGGCGTGCTCCTTTCCTCCGCTGTTGCGAGAGCTCGATGAACGCTGCTTCACACCAAGGCGTTCTTGGATCTGGTCTCCAAGTATCCTCACAGACTGCTGTGCCAGGGCTTCCGCCGTGCGCTGGCCTTGGTAAGCGATTGGTGTCTGCTTATCTGCCCCAAAGAACTTGATTGTTGGAAATCCCTGCACCTGATACTTGCCCGCGAGGTCCTTGTTCTGGTCACAATCCACCTGCTCTGACTGGTGGGTCAGAGAGCCATCGACGGTACCCAAGCGGCGGGCACCAATGGGGTAAACGGGATGAAGCAGTGGCCAAGTGAACTGCATGAGGGAAGCATGTGGTACCGGGGGCGAATGTGGGGCTTACAGCACCTGCCCAACCTTGATTGATGGGCCAACGGCCTCGGCGAACTTCTTCCAGTCTGGAAACAACGCCTTGCAGTGTCCGCACCACGGGGCATAGAAGAGAACGGCCCAAATGTCGTCGCTGTCGATTACCTGCATGCCCGTCGACATTCTCACCAGCTTTTACATACCAGGGCCAGAGCAGGGCGGGCCTGAAATGAAACGCATGGCGAACCTTTTCTCTGAAGTCTTTACCCCTGAGCTCTTCGCTCTTGATCTTCGCGCCAAGAATGGCAGCCGGTGCAAGCGCACAAAGAAGCAGAACCACTAACGACACTCGCGCCATTTTACGGTGCCCGCCAAGGACTTCCTGATGTGGGGGCTCTTCTGTCGCAGAAGAGCTCCTACCTACGTCATTCGCTTTTAAAACGTTTTTAATTAAAACGTTTCTAGTGGTGTGGGCCTGGGACTTAGTTGTTCTCCGGCTTCACTGCTGTGGTCCCCC
>ENA-UOXV01004686-UOXV01004686.1-marine-metagenome-genome-assembly--contig:-NODE-4686-length-15510-cov-5.798253_pt1 | contig 15510 bp, 12 predicted proteins | sample MGYA00238165_ERZ766961 | MGnify/ENA primary metagenome ERZ766961 (study PRJEB28924, sample SAMN03173240) | marine metagenome | biome: Marine; feature: Water; material: Subsurface seawater | place: North... | reverse complement strand
CAAAGCCTAAAAGAATTTTACAAAATGAAGATGTTAAATCAAATATTCCTACTTTATTAATAGTCACAGAGGATGATCTTTCTATAAGGGATGCCCCGTTACCCCATTCAAATATTGTGGGTATCATTTCCCTAAACTCGACAAAAGACCGCTCAATCACGGAAGTATCAGACAGTGTGCTGAAATTCTCTGCGGAAGCCATAGAAGTGTCAGTAACCGATTATGTTAGGGTGAATGCAACACACATTACTTATATTTCAGACGGACCGATAGGTGAGATACCTAAAATAGCACATAAGCTCGGTGTATCTCAAATTGTGTCTTTATATTCTCCTGTTGGGCCTTCCCAAGATACTGTAGGCAAAGTGAACGCAATAACAAAAAAACAAGGTTTGCCTATTATCACAATTATGCGTGATTGGGATACTAATTGCTGGCCATATGCAACCAAAGGGTTTTTTAAGTTTAAAGAGGCCATTCCCACAATTATTAAACAATTTAATTTAACTTAATCATATTTTTATAGAGAGAACGCTAATAATTTTATTATATCAATTTAAATAAGATTGACTCTCTATACGCTATTAACTCAAAAAACTATAGTTGCCTCAGAGTTACTCTGAGTTCTCGCCTGTTATATTCCATTTCTGTCAAATAGTCCCAGTTGAACCTCTTTCGCGGGTTGCTCTAATTTCTTCTTATTATTGGATAAGCGTTCGTAATTTGATTTCTTAAATCTTTTTTTTCTACTTCCATGTTTATCTTGTATTTTTAATGCTATCTCTTTGTGGCTATCACTTCCTCGAATTGCCCAAACTTTCTCACGCGCAATTCTCGCAACCTTTAGATGGTCGACTATCGGGTGGGGGTACGTGTCTTTTAAAAATTGGGTCGCATCGCCCCAGTCCCATGGCTCGTGAATATATTCATCCGGAACGACTGCAAGCTCAGGTAACCAATGCCTAACGAAAAAACCAGCTGGATCCTGTTCTTTTCCTTGTTTAACTGGATTGTAAACACGTGGTAAATTTATACCGGTAGTACCAGACTGCATTTGGATCTGAGACCAATGTATACCCGGTTCATAATCGGTAAAAAGCCGCGCCAATTGCTCACCTGGTTTTCGCCAGTCCATCCACAAGTGGTAGCTTGCAATTGATGCCAACATCGCCCGCATCCTGAAGTTTATCCATCCTGTGGCTCGTAACATACGCATACAAGCATCAACAAATGGCCATCCCGTCTCGCCCTTAGACCACGATTGAAAATAATGTTTATTATCACCTCTCATACCGTCATAAGCTGAATGCAGATTTTTCCACTCTAACTCCACTTCATCTTCTAATTTCTGCATGAAATGACAATGCCAATACAAACGGCTATTAAATGATGATAAACTTCGACCCCAAGAACTAGAGTTTTCAACTTTTCCTTCAAGGATAGTATTCTTTTGCTTCTGGGTTGCTTGAGAAACTTCTCGTATAGATAATGATCCATATGCTAGATGTGGTGAAATACGGGAACATGATTTTTGAGCAGATATAGGGGATGACATATCTACCCTATAATTAAGTCCCCTTTTGAATATAAAGCTTTCTAATGTCTTTAGTCCCTCGCTCCTGCCACCTTTTTGCCGAAAAACACAGTCATCATATTCAATTTTAAGATCTTTGCTTTTAGGTATTGACCCTAAGGGTAGCTTAGAAACATTCTTGTTTAAATTAGGAAGAGAACATTGTTTTCTACTCGCAAATTTCTTTCTCTCCGCAGCCCATTTATCGCGGTTTGATGGTCCTCGAATGACCCCGTTCTGAGGAAGCTCAGTCCATTCAATACCTCTAATTTTGCACCACCCAGCCACATTTTTATCTCTATTAAAAGTCCAAGCATTTCCTGTTTCTTCATGTGACCACAGATTTCTAAACTTATTACTTTGAAGAATTTGAGAGAGAATCTCGATTGCATTTCCACACCTTACGATTAAGGGCACACCCAACTGATCAAAAGTTGTACGAAGTTCAATCAAGCAATCGCGAATAAAATTCCATTGTCGAGCAGAGGTATCCGGACCTAACCAGTACTCTGGTTCTACAATATATAGAGGCAAAACAGGACCCTTTTCAGCCGCTTGAGTTAGAACTGTATTATCCTCGATCCTAAGGTCGCGTTTAAACCAGACCAATTGTGTATCACCATCTCTCATTCTATGGGTACGTACTCTTCGGTTAGTCAGATTGTCTTGTATCTGGTATTCTGCTAACTTCTTTATCATTGTAAATACTATCGTCATCATTATCTGCAATAGAAAGGTTGCTTATGTTGAAACTTTATCATCACGGATCTTCCGTTTGCGCAGCTAAGGTAAGAATGTTTTTGGATGAAAAAGAAATTGAATGGGAGGGTGTGTATATTGACATTCTTAAAGGCGATCAATTCCAAGCTAATTACCTAAAAATTAACCCGAAAGCCGTAGTTCCAACACTTGTTCATAATAAAGCAGTAATTAGAGAATCAACGGTTATTTGCGAGTATATTGAAAATGTATTTCCAGAGCCTTTTATCAGACCTCAAAATCCTATCGAATGTGCAGAAGTCATGTATTGGACAAAAGGCGTTGATGAGGATCTTCACCCCGCCTGTGCAGCACTTACATTTATGGCGTCCCATCGCCATACGATTAACAGACTAGGTAAAGAAGGTGTAAAAGAATTTTTGGAGAGCACTCCTCCATTTTCCGTCAGTCCAGATTGGCATGAACAAAAAAAGATTTATGTGCGAGAAGCCTTTAAGGCGCCTGATGCGGCAAAAAAAGTTAAACTTTATGATGACTATATTTCTAAAATGGAGAATGCTCTGTCTGAAAATGATTGGTTAGTTGGAAAGCATTTCTCCCTCGCAGATATTGCAATGGTTCCATATATCGTAAGATTGGATATGTTGAAAATGTCAGAGATGTGGGAAGGCGGACGCAGACCAAATGTAAAACATTGGTTTGATAAAGTAAAAATTCGACCCAGTTATCAATCAGCTCTGCTTAAATGGGTGCCAAATGAATTAGAACAAGACCTGAATAGAAATGGAGCCGAAAGTTGGCCCGATGTCGCTAAAATACTCGAAATAAGAGTATAAAAATTATACTTAATTAAAGTTAAGAGTTAAAATCAAATTTTATCATTTAAATCTTCACGTCTGTAAATAATAAAGTTATTATGATTACCTCTAAAATAAAGGCTCTATTTTATGTCTGACCATTCATCGCTATCAAACTCAATAGAAGCCCGTGACTCCAATTCTGTAATACATCCACTTACAAATCTTAAAACTCATTTGGAAAAGAAAGCTTTAGTAATACAAGAGGGAGATGGCGTTTGGGTAACTGATGTACATGGAAATAAATATATAGAGGGTATGTCAGGCCTCTGGTGCGTCTCTCTTGGTTATGGTCAGGAAAGACTTGTCAACGCTGCTACGGATCAAATGAGGCGGCTGCCATATTATCATTTAACAAATCATAAAAGTCATCAACCAGCTATCGAGTTAGCTGAAAAATTATTAGAAATAGCACCAGTCCCAATGTCCAAAATTTGGTTTTCCAACTCTGGATCGGAGGGCAACGATAGTGCAGTTCGAATTGTTTGGTACTATTGGCATGCAATGGGAAAACCAGAGAAGAGAAAAATAATAGCTCACCAAAGAGCCTATCATGGTAATACCATCGCATCGGCCAGTCTCTCTGGGATGTATTACAACCATGCATCGTTTGGACTGCCTCTAGATGGATTTTTACATATTACGCCGCCTCATTACTACCGATATTCGAACCCACGGGAGAGTGAAGAAGATTTTGCTACACGCCTAGCAAACGAACTTGATCAATTGATTCGAGCCGAAGGTCCTGAGACAGTTGGTGGATTCTTTGCTGAGCCAATAATGGGTTCTGGCGGCGTAATCATTCCACCTCCAACCTATTATCGAAAAGTTCAAGATGTCCTTAAAAAATATGATGTTTTGCTAGTTGCAGATGAAGTAATAACGGCTTTTGGGCGAACTGGTAATATGTTTGGTACAACTACGATGGAGCTTAACCCAGATATGTTAGTCTGCGCAAAAGGGCTTTCTAGTGCTTATATTCCAATATCCGCATTAATGGTCAATGCACGTATTTTTGATGTAATTGCTAATGAAAGCGATAAAGTTGGAGTATTTGGCCTCAGCTTTACTTACTCGGGGCACCCTGTATCAGCAGCAGTAGCAAGAGAGGCCCTGAGTATTTATGAAGACGAAAATATTATAGAACATGTACAATTAATGGAACCATATTTGATTGACGGCCTAAAAGAACTTTTAGGTCACCCACTGATTGGGGAGGTGCGCGGAAAAGGGCTTCTTGCGGGTGTTGAGCTAGTCAAAAACGAAATCACCGGAGATGCCTTTGATCCATCACACCAAATTGGCGGATACTGTGCTGATCGTGCTGAGTCACATGGACTAATTGTACGTGCCATTGGTGATACAATATCCTTCTGCCCACCACTTATTATTAATGAAATTGAGATTAAAGAACTAATTACTCGCTTTGAGGCTGCTCTCGATGATACCCTAATAATGGCAAAACAGAATAATTTACTCTCCTAAGTATAAAGATAAATTAACATTATCGGAGCTTCAATGAGACAAGGATCTTAATAATCTTCTAATAGGATATTGCCACGAATTGTTATCAAATGTTTTACTAAACAATTACCAATTGTTAAGAAGTGAATTAGTTATAAGGTAAATCGGGATAGTTATGGAAAGAAAACTGAGTACAATTTTTGCTCTAGATGTTGTTAGTTTCAGCAAACTAATGGCTAAGGATGAAGCAAACACTCTAAAAACTTTGAATAAAAGACGCACATTCATTGATGCTTTGATTGAAGAGTACGATGGTAGAATCTTTAATACTGCTGGGGATAGCGTATTAGCCGAGTTTACCAGTCCCGTAAGGGCACTGGAGTGCGCGATACAAATTCAAAATAATTCACAAGCACTAAATAATATTGCCGATGATAATAATATCATGAGCTTCAGAATTGGTATTAATATTGGTGATGTTATGGTTTCAGATGACAACTTATTTGGGGATGCCGTAAATATTGCAGCTAGATTAGAGGCTGAAGCTATTGTTGATGGAATATGCATATCTCAGAGTACATTTGATATGGTCAATCTTAAAGTGAAGGTTTCCTATGAAGATGCCGGTGAGTTGGATCTTAAGAATATAGAGCGGCCGATAAAAGCTTACAATGTGCTTAAAAGTAAGGGAGCAACAAGGCGTATAGTTAACTCAGATGAAGCACCAAAAATAAAATTCGAAAATGTGACACCAGGTTCGGTGGCAGTTATGTTATTTAAAAATTTGAGTAAAGATGAGGAACAAGACTATTTTTGCGAGGGCTTCTCAGAAGATTTAGTATCCGCACTTTCTAGATATAAGAATTTATTTGTTTCATCAAGTAATGCCAGTTTTTCATACTCTTTAAAAGAAAAAGTCCCCGCAGACATTGGCGTAGAACTTGGTGTAATGTACCTATTGGAGGGAAAAGTCAGAAAGCTGGGTAACAAAATACGGATAACAGCCTCTCTAATTATAGCAGAAAATGGGAATACCATTTGGTCTAATAATTTTGATGCAGAGCTTGATAATATTTTTGATGTACAGGACGAGTTGATCCTCAACATTGTATCAAAGATTGTTGGAAACGTAGAACGTGATCAAGTCGAACAACTAGCAAATTCAAAACCTGAGAATATGAGAGCTTATGACCTCGTATTACAAGGATTAGAATTTCATAGAAAAAGCTCTATTTTGGCTGAAAATAATAAAAAAGCGCTAGCTCTTTTTACACAAGCTATCGAAGTTGATCCTTCATATGCACGGGCATACGCTTGGAAGGCTTGCTCTCTGGGGAATAATGCTGAGTGGTATCCAGACGATATGCCAAAAAATTGGATCGAAGATGCGCTTGGTTCACTAAACCGTTCTCTGAAGTTGGATCCAAATGATCCCGAAGCCCACAGAATAATGGGTGCTGTAAAATTACTATTCGAAGGGGATATAGAAAGTGCGATTTTCCATCATGAAAAAGCTATAGAAATATGCCCAAGTGATACATACCACATTGCAAGATATACAATTTTATTATGTTATTTGGGCAAACCAGATAAGGGTCTGCTCGAGATAGAGAGAGCAATGAGAATTGATCCTTTTTGCTCAGATTTAGTGTTAGAAGCTCAAGGCCTATGTTTTTACGTTCTAAAAAAATATAGAGATGTTGTTACAAGTTTCAAGAAAATGCAAATAGATACGAGGAATAGTCTTTTCTATCATGCTTCGAGTTTACAGGAATTGGGGGAAAATGAAAAAGCGACAAACACTCTAAATATTGCTTTAAACGAGAGTGGCATGTCTATTGAAAAATTTATTTCCACTCAACTTTTCAAGAACAAAGATACTTTGCAGAGTTTGAAATTATCATTAGTTTCTATACAGCAGTAAAGGTATTGAAGAAATAAAGCCAATACAATCATCTATACTTAACAGAAATTAAAAGGAGAGAAAATGAAAACATCTAAAGATTATCTTGATGAAGCAAACGCTGTCGTAAAGAAAATAGATACCGGTGAAGCTATCAAAAAACATAAATCGAGTTCTGCTATTTTTATTGATGTTAGAGATAGCGCTGACATCGCCAAAACTGGCACAATAACTAACGCACTAAAAATTCAACGTGGATTAATAGAATTTGTAGCTGATGAAGCAACAGGTTTGTATAATGATGCCCTTAAAAAAGACTCGGAAATAATTCTTGTTTGTGCTGCTGGAGGACAAGCGGCATTAACTGGGAAAACCCTGATAGACATGGGCTATACAAATGTTTCAAATGTTGGAGCAATAGGTGATTGGGAAAAAAATGGAGGCCCAATGGAATAATACTTTGAGAAGTTAACATTTCTCAACATTTAATACTCATAATTTAAAGACACCGGGGTTTTTAGCATTTGGGATTTAATGAGTTTATAAATGTAAGTAATTGTTTAGTGCTCCTTGATATTACCGTTAACCAGAGCATATCTAGTAAGTCTATGAAAATGTTGTAGCCATTTCCATAAACTGTCTTGATATCCGAGCTTAGATTTGTATTTTTTGAATTACTCTTAGTAACAACTAAATATTGATACACTAAATCGGCAAAAGAAAGCTGATGATATCCATCGGCTAGACGTTTCATGGATCTATGTTAATAGTCTCGCCCACGGCCATGGAGATAAAAGTCTTTTGATCCATATTTAGTTTTTTACGCTGCTTAGATAACTCTATTATTGGATCGGCTGGGCCTTCAGCCGTAAGCGGAAATGTACCCCAGTGCATGCCGATTGATTTTTTTGCTCTTACGTCTTTGTGTATCTTCAGAGCCTCTTTAGGATCCACATGATAAAAGCGCATGAATGAACGAGGCAAATATCCACCAATCGGTATCAAAGCGAGGTCTACTGGCCCCAATTTGCGTCCAATTTCTTTGAATTGCTTGTCATTATAACCCGTATCGCCTGCAAACCAAATACTTATTCCTTTTAGATTAATACGCCAACTTGCCCATAGTGTTTTACGTCTATCAAACAAACCGCGCGCCGACCAATGTTGGGATGGTAGGGCTCTAAAGCGGGCATCAGGAAATATGGCTGTGTCCCACCAATCTAATTCTTTGATGCGATCTGAGTTTATACCATTTTCCAAGAACCACGCCTTCAACCTTAAGGGCACTAAATAAATAGGACTATTTCCAAGTAGTTGGACGGCAGCTACATCTAGGTGATCGTAGTGGTTATGACTTATTATCACATAATCGATGGGTGGGAGATTTTTATATTCTATCGCGTGAGGAATATACCGCCGCGGGCCAACGAACGATAGTGGTGATGCCCGATCGGCAAAAATAGGGTCTGTGAGAATATTCAAACCTTTCCATTGTAATAAAAAAGAAGAATGCCCAAGCCAGCTGACCCGAAGATTTTTTGGATTCGATTGAATAGATTTTAGTTTAAGGCGTTTGATTGGAACTTCTGTTGCGCGAGCTGAATGGTCAGCCCATTCAATGTCACCGAATAAACGCATAGCCAGAAAGCCAAATACAGTCTTTTTAGTATCATCAATATGTAGATTACGAAATCCCGTCGCTGTATGGTGGGCTGGCGTATCAAGCTTTTGAGCTTTTAGCGTAGTACAAGAACTTATTGTAAACATAACCAACAAAATTAATAATTTCGGAAAAAAAATAGAAATAAACTTATTATATAAACGGAGGTTTTTATAGATATCAGCGGTCAACACCTCATTTGATGCAAAAAACATAGCGAACATACCTAACAATTTTTCTATTGATAAAATGACTGGCGATATATGACACGTGACTTTTGAATTTACTTTGTAAGTAAAAAATTTAAAAGCATATAATAATATTTATTGCAATTATGTAATGTAATGTTATAACATTACAATAGTAGCTTTCAATGGTGATGAAATCAACTCCTATGCATCAAATTCACCACATGGAATATGATTAAGATAGTTTTATTGGATATTGTTATGTTAACAAAACTAGAAATTAAACCAAACAAAAAAATCAACAGTGAGTCGGAGATATTAACGACCAATAACGAACAAGGCTTAGCCAAAATTAATCTCCCTAATTCCCAGATGGTACTTTGGCAACGTCGTCTATTAAAAGATCTAAAACTTTGGTTGAACCAACTAGACCTCAGGTGTTTACCAAATTTGCGTGTAACCACCAAACCCCAAGAGTTAAGGTCGGTGATGCATTCATTGTTCGATGATTGTGGAATGCCCAGTACTAAAATGCGCTCATATCTTATAGAAGATATTGAAAAGCTCGTTTTCCTATTCTCTGATATTATTAATAACACCCAAGTGGATGTTCGATTTGAAAGTCTTAATCATGATGGTTGTTGGAAATTTCATCAAGATAGCGTCGAAAAGCGTCTTATAACAACTTATTTGGGCCCAACAACAGAATGGGTTAAAAATCAGTATGCGGAACAAGCACTAAGAAACCAGAGAGAATACCAAGGCCCTATAGAACACTTCCAACCTTACGAAGTCGGAATTTTTAAAGGAAGCCGCGATAGTTTAGGATCGGGCATTGTACACCGGTCACCTGCCATTTCCGAAAGTGGCACAACACGCCTACTACTATGCCTGAATAAACCGTTATAAAAAAAACAACCACCATGGTTTTACTATGGCTGTACTTTTGATAATTTTGTGAATACTTGTAGGCGCGTTTTAGGAAAAACCTTAAATTTATTACTACATTAAATATAATAAAAAAATCAACTAATTTGCGGATAAAATAACAGCGACTGTTTTTGAAGCCTAATGGTGGTGGGTCAAATGGAAAAAAGGTTAGAAGGTCATGATGCTCTAAATTGGTGGGATTGATCAGGCTTAGTAATATTTTTGTATTTATAAACAAGATATACTGTATTTAGCAGATGCTTATATAGACCGTAATCACAGACCTTCTGATTGCGGTATTGGGACATAACCCTTCTATTCTGAACAAATAATTCTGTTCAAAGCTGAAAGACTTTATTAATTCAATGATACTATTTACCTGTGTTGATTTCTATTAAAATCAGAACTTATTTTCCCGTATAAACACCGCGGAACGAACGGATAATTATCTGTTATAAAATACGCATAAATACCTAATATCTCCCCACCATTACATCGATCAAGTGTATTTTTACCACCCACATACTCATAATCTTCATTAAATAATCCATCATAAACGCCGGGTGGTCCCCCTCTCGGCCTAATCCCCTCCTTGAGTTTCCAGCCAGATTTTTTTTCCCCTGGAAGGTAGTGAATTTCAAAACCATCTCTGGCAAACCCTACAAGCGAACTTCCAGATGTTTTGGTCAGACTACTCGCTATACCGTGATAGTGATATAAGCCCGCCCGCCCCACGTGACCGTTATTAAAATCGAGACCTAGCTTGCCGGGTGCACCAAATATTTCTAAACTCCAATTTTTATTTCCTTTTCGACTATGACCTCGCCGAGCGTTTGCATCCCAGAATCCCGCAGTGCTTGGCCTGAATGGTACGCCATTTATTGCTATCCCGATAATTCCTTTAATTGGCTTTGAAACAGTTCCCTTTTTTGGTTTCATTGGCACACAACCATTTAGAGTCTGTTCCGAGATAGCATTAGGATTTCCTCGGTTCGGAAAAACTCCTATCGAGTGATCAGGAATTCCATTCGCTATAAAACATCGGTTCCCATTTATTGTTGATATTTTAATTTTATTAATACTAGCACTCGAAACGGGAGGAGCAGATATAAACGCAATCAAACCAACAATAATAAACCAGGCAAATTTCTTCAAACGATATACATTAGTAATTTTATTCTTATTATCAAGAAAAATTGAACGTGCTCGTTAGCTGCATTTTTTTAACAATTTTCTTAAAATTTACAAAGTCTTTGTATGTAGAAAATACCTGTGCAACCACTGTTTCTTCATCAGCAGACTTGGTAATTTATACCATCTTTATTGTCACTAATTCTATATGTTGGTCGGGAGGTGCGGACGCTTGTGGATACGTTTTTGGATAAACCTGAGAGTTTTTGATAACCTAAATGCAACAAAAATCTAACTAGTTCGCCAATTCGCGCAGAAAGATTTTCATTTCTTTAGTAAAAACATGGACCCAGCGGCCACTTTTTGTTGCCGATAAAATAACAGCAACGATTTTTTTTGCCGGATTAATAAGGATTAGTTGCCCATACTTCCCCATAAAAAATATAGACGAGCCACTCGGACTTTTCCACGTTTGATAGGTATACCCAAAGGGTCCAAGGCCGGGACAGTTTTTACCAGCACCGATTGGACAATCTGTAAACTCCTTACCTCTTCCAAACATCTTATTCATCCAATTAATGGAAATTAATTGTTCACCTAGAAAATTCCTACCATTATTGGCCATCATCAAACCTAACCTCATATAGTCACGGGGGCGCGCGTTAAAAAAAGCGTTAGTCAGAATCTCGCCACTTCTGCTTGTTAAAACATTAGCATTATCCTCAGACCCTATTTTTCTCCATATTTCCGACTCAAAAACCTTATTCCAAGGTTTATTAAAGACCCTCTCAATGACCTTACCTAGAATAAGGGTATTTGCATCATTATAACTAAAAACATTACCTGGCGGTGCAATACTGGAGTCCTGTTTGATAACCTCCTCCAGAATTCCAGAATCACCAAATAAAAGTGGCACTAGCATTTTTCTTTGCGCCGCTTTAATGCCACTGGTCATTGTTAAAAGTTGTCTTATGGTTATTGAAGCCCATTCTGTGTCACTTAGTTCCTCAAGATATCCAACTACCGGTTCATCTAAATTTTTAATCAAATTCTTATCATACGCTATTCCAATCAATAATGCATTTAGTGACTTATGCATTGAGAATGAGGCAAACCGTTGATCAGGCTTTCTAGAATAACCATAGTATTCGGTTACAATCCTGTTATTTTTGGCAACTATCAGAGCAGTTAAAGGATAATTCTCTATGAGATCAACAAATACACTTTTAAGTCTGCTGTTACTAACGACTTTTGTATATTCGAGGGGATAATAATTTTCTGACTTTAGGACTTTCTTACTATTAAATAGACGTTCCATATTAGTAAAGGAACCAATTTTATAACAATCTTGTGTAAAATCTCTATCTCCCTTGGCCATAGTAGGTATCGGATAATTACGATCAGCACAGAACATTTCACTAGCGAGGAATCCTTTCTTTGACTCTATAATACGCGCCGGACCCGCTTTAACCTCAACTGTTAATATAGAAATTAATAACAGCAAAAAACTGGCTATAAACTTTTGAGATAAATCAAATATTTTCGTATACATATCAAAAATATAATAAGCTATTTTACCTCAAAAAAAAAATTAAAAATCCCCACTCAAACGTGTGCTCATTGAAGACTTTCCGAATAAAGTTATTTTAAACTCTGAGTTTCAATGATGAGAGGTTGGCAGGTTTCGCAGGCAAATGTGCGTCGCCCATTAATCTCAAAACGACGTACCGCTTCTTTACATGTCGGACAATGTTCTTTTGCAAAGATATTCACGCGCTCACGATAACGGCTTTTAGAGGGGCGAGCACCGTTAACAGTGATAATGGCATTGCTTTTTACACCAATCTTGAGTAACGCTTTTGCATCGTCCCAAATGCGATCGAATGTTTGCCGGTCGATAGCTTTCCCAGGCGTTTCCGGGTGTACTGATTGTCGCCATAAGATTTCCGAGCGGTAAATATTACCGATGCCCGCCATCACTGACTGATCCATAATTAGACGGCCAATAGGAGCCTTACTCTTAGTTATTTTATTAAAAGCTAGGCTAGGCTCTGAGTCCGAACGCAACACATCGGGACCAATCCTATCAAATAACGACAAGACCTCTCGTCCCCCCAAAACTCGGCAAATTGTTGGGCCATTTACATCTATTACATGTGTATCGCATATCAGACGTACACGAACCGCGCCACGAGGTTCAACTAGCGGCAGTTTTCGCTGTCGAATACGTCCAAAAAGACCTAAATGGATGTGGAGCACATTACCATTGTAAAAACGATAAAGAAGATGCTTTCCGACCGCCTCGACGGCAAGACAAAGCTGGCCAGTTAGGAGAGAAGCCCCGTCATCGAATCTTCCCTGAGGTGACGAAACAGTTAACTGTTTGCCGGCGAGTATCCTATGGTGATCGTTTGCCGCGCGATGGATAGTGTGTCCTTCCGGCACTGTACTCTCCTAACCTAATGCTGCTGCTCGCATTTTAAAACTTTCTATTATGTTTATTTTATTTGACGTTTAGTTATTGCTATCTGAGTGGTTCAATTGCCGCCGAAATCACTCAGGTACCTTGTTGTGATAATCAAGGTCATTGCTATTTTAAACCGGTGTCCAGCAACGCCTTAATTTTCTGAACGCTGGTCTGGGCTACAAGACGGTCAATTTCCTTACCATCTTTAATGAGCACTAAAGTCGACCTGCGCGGAATTTTTCTGCTGGTAGTTATCGCGTGTGAAACAAAAGTATCCCAGTCAATGAGAAAAAATGTTATTGAATCATTGTATTGAGGATAGCTCGCACGGAGCCTTTTAAGCACGTTTTTTTGACGCGCACAGGTTCCTCAATAGGACGATAAATAACCGAGAAGTAGAGTTTCGCCTCTCGTTATGGCCGCCTTGACGAGACCGGGTTTATAGGTTGTCCAACCCGTCCCAGCATGACCACTCATCGGCGTGATAACTAGCAACAGCGACAGTGTTACAATCTTTAATATAAGCTTTTTCATAAATTCTTTCCTTCCAAATTGCCTACGTAAAATTCTGGCCTTTAGATTATCTTCAAGTACCTTGCACTAGAGTTTACATTAATCTAACAGAAGCTTTACATATAATAGCCAACATATAGATTTTATAGCAAAAAACATGGGCCTTGGTTTTGGTGCGGCGTTACTTCCAGTGGTTTTGTAACAATATCGGATTTTTACTCGAATTGATGAACTTGTTTTTAGTCTCTAAGTTTAAATGCGGGGGTAGGATTAGAATTTACGGCGTTCTGGTTATAAATATGAAATTTAATAGAAATTTTATTAATACTTGATATCGGAAATTTTTATTTCTATACAGTGGAATGCAAGAGGCTCAAAAAAAAAATGTCTCCAATCTAAAAATTATTCATTATTTAATTATTATAATTATCGTATTATCGACGACTGAGTTATTGAGTTTTGGAGTCCTAAATTTTCTGCAAAATAAATATGGAGTTTTTGCCTATGATGATCAGCGAATAAAAGAAACTCGCTTAAAATCGTTTAGTCATTATGATGAGAAAATTGGTTGGGTACCAAGAAACGTCGATAACTACGGTGCAAGAACCGACACCTCAAATTTTTCAGATTCACCACCATGTATCGAGATGTATGGAGACTCCTTCACTGAGTCTGCAGAGGTAGAGAAAGAGTTCGCATGGCCGAACCTAATTTCAGAATCATTAGGTTGCCGTGTTTTGAACTTTGGGGTTGGGGGGTATGGAACAGACCAAGCTCTCTTAAGGTATCTAAGTCATAAAAAATTTGCAAATATTGTGGTTATGAATCACCTTTCGGAAAATATCATACGAAATGTCAATCAGCTTAGAAATCTTATATATCCCAATCACCAGCTTTCTATTAAACCCAGGTATATTATTAAAAATAAAAAATTAGTATATGTTCCAATGCCAATAATTGATGTGAATAATCTTGCTGGAATAAAGAATTATTTATTTCATGAGTATTTTATTCCAGATGGTGATAGCGGCATAGTTTCAACACTTTCATTTCCTTTTACCCAAACATTAATTAATTTTACAATATCCCATTTTCATCTTAATGCCAGTCTTCGAGGTCAACCCAGGCACAAATCGTTCTATAATTATGGACACTCGTCTAATGCACTTGCGACGACAAAAAAAATAATGAGAACTTTCTATGAGGAAGCTAAGGTACGAGGACAACGACCCTTGCTCACAATTATTCCAACATGTAGGGATTTTGAATATTACGAGTCCAGGGAAGAATTACCCTACCAAAATCTGATAGATACTTTAAGTAAAGAGGGTATTCCAGTTTTTGACTTTGCCCTACCAATGTTAGCCTATGAGGACGATTATCATTCCCTCTACCGACTATGTTCGTCCCATCCTAATGAGAAAGGGTATCGCGTCATGGCACAAGTGTTTATGGCCTACTTAAATGAAGTAGGCATAAAAAGTAGATGATCTCTAAATATCTGAGGAAAAATAGATTACGCCGACTAAAATTATTAAGCCACCTGTAAGAGCTGGTCGCACCATGCGCAAAACATATACTGCCCACCTCGATGATTTGCCAACACGAGATGACAAAATAATCAGCCTTTACTCGATAAATGTCAAATAATGGTCGTGTACCGCTCTATGAATGTGTAGCCTTCTGGCACTGACCCCGCCTAAACAAGTAAGACAGCTATTCGCGTTTTTTATCTTTTAATAATTTCTATTTCATTTACCGATCATTTATTGCAAACATAGCAATTTGAACGCTTCGATAACAATTTAATTTTATTGTTAACTTACTCCAGTCCAAAGTTACTTCAAACCCTTATCTAACAATATCTTCATTTTCTGTTCACTGGTCTGTGCAACAAGCCGGCCGATTTCTTTACCTCTCTTGATCAGCACAATGGTTGAACGGCGAGGTATTTTCCTGCTGGTGGTTACAGTGTGAGAACCGAAGGTGTCCCAGTCAATGAGAATAAAATTTATAGATTTATTGTATTGCGGATAGCTCGCACGGAGCCTTTTAAGCACGCGTTTTTGACGCGCACACGTACCTCACCACGGGGAAAGATAGC
>ENA-UOXV01004684-UOXV01004684.1-marine-metagenome-genome-assembly--contig:-NODE-4684-length-15511-cov-133.521351_pt1 | contig 15511 bp, 7 predicted proteins | sample MGYA00238165_ERZ766961 | MGnify/ENA primary metagenome ERZ766961 (study PRJEB28924, sample SAMN03173240) | marine metagenome | biome: Marine; feature: Water; material: Subsurface seawater | place: North... | reverse complement strand
GTCACCGAAATTCGATCTCCAAAGTTGGCTTGCAGCCGCAGTTCGTGGGAATAGTTCCAGACGTCTTCCAAAACCGTTTGTCGATATTTAGAGAAGTCGCTATCGTACCCGTCGATATCAATATTAAACGTGTATTCAAAATCGTTGGTGCCGAAGAGGTAGGTCAACGCCATATCGTCATTGATATCCCAAGTCAGCTCGAAGCTGCTCGACATATGATCAAACTTAGAATGATTACACTCGGTATTGGCATAGGGCCATTGGCAATCACCACCGGAATCGTTCACGAGGTTGCGCATATTATCCATATCCGCTGAGCCATAAAGCCCCTCGACATCTGTTCGACCAAAGGACGCATTTGGCATATGCGTTGCCGCAGGATCCATACCCGGCCGCACTGGCATCCCGGATATGATCGCCCCGTTACCGGGATTGGTGTAGTTCACAGAGCCTGGCGTGCCATTGGGCACTTGCCTCAAGCCGTAAGCGGCATAGTCTGTCCCTGCACCTCGAAAGCCAGCCGGTCCTTGATCAATGTACCCGTACTGACCAATCGCTCGATCCGAGATGCGATCATTGCCGCGCACCTTGATCGAGAGATTCGGCCGAACGTCGATCAATAAAGAGACTGCGACGTTACGATCATGGGTCGAATCCAGATCGGGCGAGCCATTAAGGCCTTTTTGATGACCATCGCGATCCCGCTTGGTTGCAGTAATCCGGCCCGCGAGCACCTCATCCAATATCGTGCCATTGACCATGCCGTAGAGTTCTTTGGTGTCGTAGGCGCCCATCTGAACGCGAACTTCGCCTGCTGGCTCGTAGTCGGCAGAGTTGGTGACATAATTTAAGGCGCCCCCAATCGAGTTTCGGCCATAGAGCGTGCCTTGCGGTCCCCGCAACACTTCGACCCGTGCCAAATCGTACAAACCGTTTTCAGAGGCTGCAATCCCAAAGTCTGGGGAATAGATGCCGTTATAGTAGGTCGCAACGCCGGGATCGCCGCCGAGCGCTCTAAAGTTCCGGCCAACACCGCGGATACGAATGTCAAACGCGTCTCGAGTGGTCGCCGGGAGATAGTTGACCAGTTCGTCGGCGCCCTGAATTCCAAAGTCCTCGATCGCTTCTTCTGAGAAGGCGGTAATGGAAATGGAGGTATCCGAGACGGTCGCTTCAACCTTTTCCGCCGTTACGACGACCTCTTCGAGGCGGCGTTGACCGTCTTCAGCATACAGAGGTGCAGTGAGCACTAAACCAGCACCCGCGACGAGCGCAGCGAAGTATTGCGTCTGTTTTGATAACCCCATTTTCCACCTCATTTTAATTTTTATTGTTGGTCATTAGCGCTGTCTAAACACCGTGAAAGGGTTCAAAACCCCCTCTTGGCAATCGTTATCCGACCCTTCCCACAGAGTCGCTTAACAGCCAGACGCGCGTTCAACAGCTTAAACCCGCCGTTTCGAGCCGGTCAATCAAAATTTTAAGCCTGTTTTTATCTTTAACTGACCTCGAATGACGGACGCCAACCTCAATCGGTCATCACCAAACGTGTTTATTCCAATATTGAAACCACTGCCCGTGACAGCACTGAGGACGACGCTCGACATTAAACCGATACTCGACAGCCAGGGTGCCGAAGCAAGTGCTCTGTTCCGTCGACCCGAGCCGCGGCGTTTTTTTTTATTTCATTCTGCATGCTGTAGGAAGCAGCGCGCCTGCCTGTCGAGAGGCCGGTCTTGTGACTCAACGCATCAGCCTTATCCGAAAACGGTAGGCCGACATCAACGGGCTCACGAATGCAATCTACGCTGTCAGCAACGCCAAGGCCTTTGCGCGATCCGGCACGATACCCGGCGTATCTTCACAAAACTCGACCATGATGCCGTTCGGGTCGAGGTAGTAAAGACTCTGACACCAGTCGTGATCGACCGCCATGAGCGGCTCAATGCCCGCATCGCTGAGCGTTGCCAAAACCTGCTGTTTTCGGTCCGCGTCGGCCTTAAAGGCGACATGATTAACCCAAACAGGCAGTCCCATGCCCGTTGAAATGTCCGTTGGATACGCGCTTGGAAAGCCGGGCCCCTCCAAATAAAAAAAGGCCATCGAACTGCCATCGCCCACATCAAAAAATAGATGTTTCATACGCGCCTTGTCATCGCCTTCTAGTTCCGTGTGAGTCAGGGCGAATCCTAATAAGTCTTCGTAAAAATGACGCGTCGCTTCTGGGTCTCGGCACGCAAATGCCACATGATGAAAGCCTTTTTGCATTGGGAGATATCTCCTTTTGGTTGGGGTATAACTTGTTTAAAACACAAACTGAACGGCCAACGGTTGCGCCCATCTTCGTTACACGCAGCGTGTGCGACCGCCACATTACAACGGATGCAATCGCACCGGCATGTCAGTGAAACCTTTGACAAAGGTTGAATAGGTTCGCGTGGGTTGCGCCATGACTTCCACAAAAGCGAACCGTTTTTGAATTTCTTCCCAGAGGATTCTCAGTTGCATCTCGGCCAGTCGGTTTCCCATGCACCGGTGAATGCCAAAACCAAAGGATAGATGCTGGCGCGCCTTGTCCCGATCGATCAAAAACTCGGAGGCCCGGGCAATTGACCGTTCATCTCGATTACCCGAGACATACCACATGACCACTTTTTCGCCCTGAGGAATGGTGACGCCGTTCAATTCAACCGTTTCTGTGGTCGTGCGGCGCATGTGCGCGAGCGGGGTTTGCCACCGAATGATTTCCGAGACCATATTCGGAATCAATCCGGGCTCAGCCCGCAGCTTGGCATACTCAGCCGGATTCTCATTCAACGCCAGCACCCCGCCAGAGATTGAGTTTCGGGTCGTGTCATTGCCGCCCACAATCAAGAGCAGTAGATTGCCGAGGAACTCAAAGGGCACCATGTTCTTTGTTGCCTCACCATGCGCCAACATCGAAATTAAATCGCCTTTTTTTGGGGCTTTAACCCGCTCATTCCAGAGCGCGGTAAAGTAGGTCAAACATTCAACCAGTTCTTCTCGTCGTTGCGCTGCCGATTCCGTCACCCCAGTGCCAGGCGGATTGGTTGCCACGTCGCTCCAACGAGTGAGCTTCCGGCGATCTTCAAAGGGAAAATCAAAAAGCGTCGCCAACATCTGAGTGGTTAATTCAATCGAAACACGGTCGACCCAGTCAAAAGTCTCACCAAGGGGCAATGAGTCAAGAATGGCGCCAGCACGCGTGCGGATGGTCGTCGCCATGACCGCCAGGTTCGGCGGTGCAACGACGCCCGTAACGGTTGCGCGCTGCAAATCATGTTTCGGCGGATCCATCGCGATGAACATGCCAAAACCATCAAACTGCTGCTGCACTTTTTGCTTTTCCGTGCCTTGTAGCTGTTGGTCTTTCGGCACCGGCGTGCCGCCCGCCCCACCAATGGTAATGCCTTGCGCCGAAGAAAAACGTCTCGGGTCGGTATCCACCTTAAAGATATCTTGATAACGCGTGACGGACCAATAGGGGCCAAAATCACTGTCTGCGCAATAGTGCACCGGGGCCTCGTTGCGCAGACGTTCGAAATATCGCCACTGACCGTCGGCCTGGAACAAGCCTGGTTGCGCCACGTTTAACGATTCAATCGGTAGATCATAAGGGTCGGCCCACTCTGTCTCGCTCGTCATCGTATTACTGCTCCTCTTGCCGCTCTCTGAATTGCCGCGCTCTGAATTGCCAAGCTCTGTTCACGCGCTGACCGCTCAGCACTTGCTGAAATTGCACCGCGATCGCACCCAAGCCACGCCTAAACCACCCCGGACGCGCGCAAATCTTCTATTTGCCCGGCCGCGTAACCCAGCTCGCTCAAGATTGCCGCCGCGTCTGCCCCCAAATCCGGCGCGGGCTGAACCTCGGCGCGTGGCAAGCCCTCTACGTTGACGGGATGATTGAGCAGCATCGCCATACCCGCCATGTCATCCGGCGCTGGCCGTATCATCTCATTCACTCGAACTTGGGGATCCGTTAGGGTTTCTTCGATCGTTTGAACTCGGTTCATCGGCACGCCTGCCGCTTCGCATTTTTTCATCCACACACTGGCGCTTTCATCCTTTAATCGCGCTGCAACCAGCTCGACCAGTTCAGCCCCGTGTGCAATGCGTAATTCCGGCGTCAAAAAGCGCGGGTCGGTTACGACCGACGTCAACTGGGTGACAGCCAGAAACTGCTCGAACTCCTCCTGGGTGCGAATCATGGTCAGTTGCACGAACCGGCCGTCTTGGCATTCATAGAGAAACCGACCGAACCCGGCCTCGGCCTTAAATGCTCGATAACGCTCATAGTCACCGCCAGCAAAGCCGGCTTGCGCAATGCACGCAGCGCTCCAAAGCCCATTGCCTAATAACGAGGTATGAACCATCGAGCCTTCACCCGTTCGCTCGCGGTGCAACAAGGCGGTGACGATGCTCGCGTAAAGCGAAACCGCCGTCGGATGATCGCCCATACCCGGCAATGCCATCGCAGGCTTTGCACTGGCATCGCGTACCAAGTCCATCAGACCCGATCGAGCCCAATAGGCGACTAGATCAAACCCCTCACCATCGCGATCGGGACCCTTTTCACCATAGGCTGTGAGCGATGCGTAGATAATGGCCGGGTTTATGGCTTGGATATCCTCGTAATTCAACCCCAAGGCTCGACGCATCGGTAGCGGCTGATTGGTAATATAGACATCGCTGGCTTCAACCAATTGCCGCAGGATCGCAATGCCCTCGGCGCGTTTCAAATTTAACGTCAGGCTGCGTTTATTTCGAGCATCCATTTGCCAACAATAGTTGGCGTCGGCATCGGGCACACCCGGGGTTGCAGACAACAACCGGTACTGATCCCCCACACCCGGCATCTCAATTTTGATCACCTCAGCGCCATAATCGGCCATGATCGTTGCTGCCACCGGCCCGGCGATCCAAGAACCCACATCCAGCACCTTTAAACCCTGAAACACCGACTGCATTAGCACTCCCCCTGATCCTTAATCCTCGGCCTTGTTTTGAATGATTCGCTGTGGGCGCTCGGTTTTCACACGCGCCGTCCTCGGGTAGGATGACACAAATTGAGAAACCTAGCTCGATGTTACGCCTCATTCAATCCAATGATCTAGTACAGCTTGCCCAGCACTTCGGTGCGGTATCGGCTGCGGCGTCGCGAGACCCTCTGGCACCCGAGGTTGTCATCATACAGTCGGTTGGCACCGGCCAATGGCTCAAACTGCAAACCGCCGAGCACCTGGGCATTTCTGCGAACCTTGATTGCCAACTACCCGCTCAGTTCATTTGGCGGCTTTACCAAACCATTCTTGGTCTTGGAAGCCAAAAGCCGGTTGAAGCAAACGCCTTAACCTTCAAGTTGATGCAACGCCTGCCCACGTTTAAAGCGCCCGCAGTTCAACAATACTTGAATGCGGGACCTCGCCTGGATCTACGGTGCTTTCAGCTGGCAACCCGAATCAGCGCTGCCTTTGAAGGCTATCTTTTGTACCGTCCAGACTGGATTATGGCCTTCGAGCAGGGTCAGAATCCGATTAGTGCTGCACCCAACAGCGCCTGGCAAGCCGAATTGTGGCGGTCTCTGATTGCAGCAGACCCAGGTCTTCGAACGACGCACCGAGCCTACCTGCACCAACAGTTGTTGAAAGCGCTAAAGACCACTGATCACAGCACACAGTTGCCCACTCGGATCAGCCTCTTTGGTCTATCGAGCCTTGCCCCGTTACACCTCGAAACCTTCAACCATCTTGCGAATCAGTGCCCTGTGGATCTTTATTTTATGAACCCGAGCGAGACCTACTGGGGGGATATTACGACTGAAAAAAGCGCGCAACAATCAAGACTTGACGCTTTATCGCAAACAGCCCAGACGCCAAACGATGACTATGCGTTCCTCGGCAACCCGTTATTGGCCTCTCTGGGTCGCCAAGGCCAGGAGTTTCATGAACTCCTTACGGCTCAGGCGGATCTCATTGCTGAGGAAGACTTTGTTCCCCGACATCGAACGCATCGATTGGGAATTCTACAAGATGATATTTATTGGGCCCGAGAAACCGAGGATTCTGTGATCGATGGCCTGCTCCCGGAAACCCAGGATGCAAGCCTTGGGTTTCACAGCTGTCACTCACCCCTTCGTGAAATGGAGGTTTTACTCGATCGAATCTACCGAGCGCTGGCAGACCCAGCGATTCGAGTCACCGATATCCTGGTCATGGCCCCAGATATTCAAAAGTACATCGCGGTTATTCAAGCGGTCTTCGGCGACGCCCTCCCCTATGGCATCGCCGATCAAAACCAATACCAAAATTCTGATATTTTGCGCAGTTTCATCCAACTCCTGAATCTACCCAATAGCCGGCTGCCAGCCTCTGAACTGATTACCTACCTAGAAGTCCCAGCCATTGCGCGACGCTTTGGCATTGATGACGAGGGCGTCACGTTTATTAAGGCTTGGATCAAAGAAACGGGCATTCGTTGGGGCCGGGATGGCGCAAGTAAACAAAAATGGTCAGTGCCCGATGAGACGCACTTCACCTGGCAATTTGGACTCGACCAGCTGCTCATGGGCGTTTTGACTGACGAGCCGATCACGGACCTTTCTGTTTTGCCCTATGCACTTCCGCTGGATCACCTCCTGGTTCTGAACGCCTTCCTCGACTTTTGCCAGACGGTGTTTGAAACACAAACCCAACTTGAGACGGTCCGCTCGCCAGAACAATGGGCGAGTGCGATCAGCAGCCTGCTCGAGCGTTTGTTTGATCCTGTGGATCAAGAACGCCAGGATCTTATGAAGTTGCTGGACCTGAACGAAGCGTTTTTACAGCTCTCAGTTGACGAAAACTTTGATCGACGCGTTTCCTTGGATTTTGTGATCGCATGGTTTGATGGACAGTTGAACCGGCCCAATCCAGCAATGCGGTTTATTAATGGCGGCATTACCTTTAGCACGCTCACCCCTATGCGCAGTATTCCGTTCAAAATGGTGTGCTTGATCGGCATGAACGAAAGTGATTTTCCGCGACGAGATGCCGTTCACCCCTTTGATTTAATGACGGCTGCACCAGCTCGAATCGGGGATCGTTCCCGGCGCGATGATGACCGTTATTTATTTTTAGAAGCGCTTTTATCGGCCAGGGACCGATTACACATTTCTTATTGTGGCCGGGGTATCCGAGACAATGAACTCAAGCCCCCCAGTGTTTTGGTCAGCGAACTGCTGGATTATTGCAATGCGGTCTTTGGGCAGCAAACGGTCATCGATCACCCTTTGCAGCCATTTTCTCAACGCTACTTCCAAGACCCCTTGATCCAAAGCTTTGAAAATCACTGGCGCGTTAATCCCTCGCGTCAATCCAAAGATCTAACAAGACTGTCGGAAATCACGTCAAGCGAGCCCATACCGACGAGCCTAAGCATTGAAACCTTGTCCCGGTTCTTGCTGAACCCGGCTCGCTATTTTTTTGAGTCGCGGTTAAATATCAATCTAACCCTGCGCCATGAAGCCATTGAAGACCTAGAACCTTTTAGCTTAGATCCGTTAACCCGTTTTCACATTACAGACCTTGCCATCCAAGCCCAAGCAACCGGCACGCCAAAAAAACAATGGGTCGCCGACATTTTAAAACAGGGTCTCGTTCCAAACTTCAGTCTCGGCAAGCAGGCCCTGAATACTATTGCCCTTGCGGCTGAACTCTTGTTCAACGAAATTCAGGGCGTGTACCAACTCGGCCGGCCTAGCGTGACGCGAACGCAAAACGTTCATAGCTTCACCTTGCAAGGTCGGTTCGATCAACTCAGTGCAGAGCACTATCTCAGTTATCGAGCGGGTGACCTGACGGCTCGGCATCTCATGCAACCCTTTCTGGCGCATTTATTACTCGCCTCGTCTGGCGCTCCTATCAAAACCCTGACCTATGGCGTTCGAAAAGGACAGCTTGTATCGGGTCATTTTGAGCCGATGGACCAAGCCCGAGCCAAGGACTTGTTAGGCACTTATCTGCAAGCCTTTACGCAAGGCAATTCGGCTTTGCTGGTTTTCCCCTTTGAGACCTGTCGCGCGCTGCTGTCTCATCTCGACAAGGGACTTGCCCTGCCGGATGCGCTCGATCAGGTTGAGCAGACTTGGCGTGACCCAAAGGCCCTAACCGACGCTCAAGATCCCTATTGGTCGCGCTTGATCGAATCACCCTTGACGCTCAATCAACTTAATATCGATCTAGCCCGAGCGCTGCTTGACCCGCTCACCGAAGCTTGGGTCCAATCATGAGCTTTGATCACACCCTTTTATTACGCGAGCAACATCTCATTGAGGCCAGTGCCGGGACCGGTAAAACCCATCTCATCACGACCTTGTATCTCAGGCTGATTCTAGGTCGTGGCACGCCGGAGGGCATTGCGCACCGCGTCCAAAACATCTTGGTTGTCACGTTTACGATCGCCGCAACCCAAGAACTGAAGAACCGAATTAGAAGCAGGATCAAACTCGCTCACGACGCCTTTAAACAAGGCGCTAGCCAAGACGCCGAAATTTCAGGGCTGATTGCTGCCAGCGCACATCCTGAACAGGACCTTGAATATTTAAAACGGGCCCTTTTGTGGTTCGACGAAGCCAAGATTTTCACCATCCACGGATTTTGTGCCCGTGTGATTCAAGACACTAGCTTTGAAGCTGGCTTGTTGTTCGAGCAGCGCTTGGATGCGCACCCTCATGATGCCTTGACCCGAGCAGCGCAAGACGTCTTTCGCAACCTTATGTCAGGTCTTCCGCCCCTTGAAGAAGCCTTAGCATTGAGCCTCTGGCCAACACCCGATGTCCTGGCGAGCGCCATGGCCCCACTGATTAGAGTCCCTCAACTACACTTTTCACCAGCGCCCGCAACAACAGGCTTTCCGAGCAACCTGCCAGCACAAATGCGCGCGGCCAAGGAAGCTTGGATCGCGGAGGACATCACAGCCCTGCTGCGGCGCAGTGACATTCGCAAAAACAGCAAGGCCTGGCATCGTCTGGCGGAGATGGAGAAATTCTGCCAAAACGACATCCTTGCGCCCGATCAAGTGCTCTGGCACTTGTGGACCACCAGCGCTTTAAAGACTCAAATGAAAAAGGGCTTTGAGCCACCGATACATCCTTTGTTCGATGCGCTCGAGGTCATCCAGACGGCTTTAGCCCGGCAAGGGCAGGTCATCAGCTGGCTCTGGCAAACCAATTTAGAGGCCCTGCGCGCGCACCTTATCGCGCAACAAACTCAAGGCGCACTGACCCTGGACGATCTGTTAACGATCGTTATGCACGCCGTAATCGAGCAACCGCTGCTGGCTAAAACCTTGAGTCAAGACTATCCCGCGATCCTCGTTGATGAGTTTCAAGACACTGACCAGCAACAATATGCGATTTTTAAGGGCATTCACCAGGCCGCAAGCCCAGACCACTTACTGATGCTCATTGGAGACCCCAAGCAGGCGATTTACAGTTTTCGTGGCGCCGACATTCATACCTACCTCAAGGCCAAGGACGACAGCGAGCACCAGCATAGTCTTCAAACCAATTGGCGCTCCTCAGCTGAGCTGGTCGCGGCAACCAATCGGTTATTTGATCAACACCAGCTGTTCTCGATGGAGAATCGCATTGCCTTCTTGCCATCACTTGCCAATGCAAAACCGAATCCAGATGCGCTGACGCTGGCTGGTCGACCCGCACCGCCAATCTGGTTTTGCATCGACGATCCAGAATTCGCTCTGAGAACCCAGCCCCAAGATCGCGCCCGCTTGGCCGCAAAATGTGCCGACGAAATCGCGTCCTGGCTCAAACCGGACGCATCGCTTCGGGTTAATCACAGTCAAATTCGCGCCGAGCAGATCGCTTTATTAACCCGAAATCGCTTAGAAGCAGAGCTGCTCAAAGCAGCTTTGCAACAACGGGGTGTCGATAGCGTGTTTCTATCTCAGGATAAGGTGCTTGAGCAGGACGTAACGGTTGAATTGGCCCTCATTTTAAACGCCGTGTTAACGCCCAGGCATCGACCCGCCGTACTATCGGCGCTATCCACCCAATTGCTTCAAACACCGCTTCAAAAGCTACAAGCCCTCCTGCAGGATACGCAAGCGCTCAATCGGGCTTTCGAAACCTTTACCGACTATCAGAGGATTTGGCGGGGCCGAGGCATTGCGGCGCTCATCCTTCACCTGATTAAAGATCAAAACTTGGCGCAACGCTGGCTGAGCCAAGCGGGCGGACCCAGAGTCTTGACCAATCTAAGACACCTTGCAGAACTCTTGCAGCAGCAATCCCAGATAACCTCCAGCCGGGAGCAACTGATTGCTTGGCTCATTCAAGACCACCAGCAGGACACCCAAAGCGTTGAGGACACCCAACAATTACGTCTGGAAACGGATGCGGACCTTGTCAAGATCATGACGCTGCATGGCGCTAAAGGCTTAGAGTTCGATATTGTCTGCTTGCCCTTCGCGCACTTTGGCAAGCCGCCCGCAAACGCGGCCAACAAACCCCTAGTGTGCTACCAAGCCAATCAAGCGGGCACGATTGAGGCTTGGGTCAATCTCGATGGCCGAGACGATCTCAAGCAAGCAGCCGTCGTCGCGCAGCAAGAAGAAGACATGCGATTGCTTTATGTCGCCATGACCCGCGCGCGGTATCTCACTTTGCTCGGGCTCGGCGCCAGCAAGGGGTTTCAAGCCTCCCCAGCCGCGCAGCTGTTAGGGTACCCATTGACCGATCCGCTTGCGGCTTTATCACAGCTGCCAGCGTCGCAGTTCAGACTGTGCTTGGACGACACCCCATCAAACCATTCAGCTGAGCCGCACCTTGCCGCTGCTGAGAATTGGTTACCCGCCCTGACAAAACCCGTGGTTCATAACACTTGGCAACTACACAGCTATACCCGGATCGTTAAAACACAATTACAACCAGCGGCGCCCATTCCACCGCTTCCAACCAGCAACACAGATTATGTCAGGGGCTTCGATGATGACGAACCCGAGCCGGTTGAACAACTGACCCTGCCCGAGCGGGACACCTTGGATGCCTATGTCACCCAGAGCTTTCCAAGGGGGCCTCATGTGGGCGTTCTGATGCATCAACTCCTCGAGAATATTGACTTTTCAGCGCCGGTTGCGGCCTTTGATCACGCGATTGACAGCCTACGGGCGCGCCTGAATTTGAAGGCTGGCGATATGCCGCTACTGCGGCGGTGGCTAACAGCCATTTTGCGCCAACGACTGACCCCAACCGGACTCACCCTGCAAGGCCTTACTTTCAGCGATCGCTCGGATGAACTCGAGTTTCACTTCCCCGTGCACGGCGCGCCCAAGCTGATCGAAACCGCAAAGCAATTCGGATACTTGACCGATCTAGAGACAGCGCCACTGCAGCTTGAAGGCATGATGACGGGTAGCATTGATCTTTTATGCCGTCATCAGGGGCGTTATTATGTGATTGATTATAAGACCAATCATCTTGGGAACGCGCCCTCGGACTATGCGGCCGAGGCCTTAACCGCGTCGATCCGCCATCATCAGTATGATTTGCAATACCTACTGTATTGCGTGGCCGTTAAAAAAATATTGGCTTTGCGCCAGCCTGAAGTCCCCTTTGAAGACCTCTTTGGCGGCGTGGTGTATCTTTTTTTAAGGGGTATGACCGGCAGCCCAGACGGCGGCGTGCACTTTGATCCGGTGCCAATAGCCCTTATCGAGGCCCTCGAAGCGGGTTTAAACTCATGAATAGCCTGAGATCCGATACCCGCGCGCTCAAACATCAAATGAGCCTGTTGATCCAAAGGATTATGCCGGCAACGCCGCCGGCAACGCTTGCTTTGGTTCATGCTTTGATCGATGCGCTAGACGCCCAGCACAGTCATATCCTACTGACGCCAGAACAAGTGCAAGCCCTTGATACACCAGCCCACAAGGCGCTGATCGGCAGCCCAGGAGACCAGAGCCCCTTGGTGCAACTCGACAACCGATTGTATTTGCGGCGATTGTTTAATCTCGAAAAACGCGTGGCTCAGCAGCTTTTCGCTCGGAACCGCCAGGTTAACCCGGCGTCTGTTACGGCGCCAAAACACCAGGATGAGACAATCAGCGGCGTTGATGCGTTGTCGGTTTCACAACAAGCCGCCGTCGCAACGGCCTTAAACCGGCAACTGACGATTATCAGTGGTGGCCCAGGCACCGGGAAAACCACGGTAATTCGCAGCATCGTGTCAGCACTGAAACAGCTAGACCCAAACCTTCGAATTGCGATCACCGCCCCCACTGGCAAAGCCACAGCAAGACTGGAAGACAGCTTTCGCCAGGACCTCCGCGCAGACCTTGGCCCCGAAATCAAAACCATCCACCGCTTACTGGGCTATGGCGCCGGTAACCGACCCAGGTTTAATCAGATGCGCAGGCTCCCGACCGATGTACTCATTGCCGATGAAGCCAGCATGATCGACCTAAGTTTGGCGGATGCCCTGTTCAGCGCTTTGCCGGACACCGCCCGATTAATTTTAGTGGGTGACCCAGATCAATTACCCTCGGTGAATCTAGGTCGCCTACTGACCGATATCACCCCACGCAACGCGACAGGCAGGCCGCCGCTGATGCCGCACAACGCAACAGCCCGCCCGCTAATGCCGGTCTTGGCCTCGGCCCAATGCCGGTTAACGGAAAACTTTCGATTCACCGAAGGCGCCAGTATCCATGAACTGGCCGAGGCGCTGCTGGCGGGACAGGTGACCCTACCTGCTGCCGGTGACCGCATTAAAACCATCGCGCCCAAGGCCTTAACCGATGCGCTTTTAAGGTCAGCCTTTAGCGACTACTTCAGTGCGCTCGCCAAGTGCGCAAGCGTCCAGGACCTGCTTAAAGCATTTGAATCTGTCCGCCTGCTGGCCCCGCGTTATCAAGGGCCTTTGGGCGTGCATGACCTTAATGCAAAAATAGAGCAGCTGATGCAGAAACTGGGGCTCTTAAAACGTCTAAGGGGTGCGCATTATCACGGGCAACCGATCCTGATTTTAAAAAATGATTACCAACTGGGGTTATACAATGGCGACGTGGGTCTCTGCCTCGACACCCAGCAACTGAACCCGGCTGACCCAGATCGCGACGAAGACGCGCGTGGACTGATCGCTTTTTTTAACACCGGCTCCGACGCGCAAACGCGGCGCTTTGCAATGAACGCATTACCCGAGCATGAAACCTGTTTTGCGATGACGGTGCACAAGGCCCAGGGTTCCGAATTCGATCAGGTTCTCTTTGTACTAGCAGATGCTTTGGACGACGCAACCCAAAGAACCGGGTCTCGGGAATTGATTTATACTGGCATCACTCGAGCCAAGCGCCAACTTACCTTGGTTACAACACCAGAATCCTGGCACCGCGCAGCAAACAATGTCTTGAATCGGCGAAGCGGCTTAGCGCTGCAACTTCAACTGCTTGAGACCGCACTATGAGCCACCTAAAACGACTGCTTTTACAGGGTTTAAGCGTCCTATCGTGCATCTGGTTTTTCAGTAACCTGATGGTTTGGTTGACGGGCCTTGTCTTCATCACGCCATTGAAGCTCATTCCCCTGCCGCGGCTTCAGACCCAGGTCATCACCCCACTCGCACACGGCTTCTACCGAGCGGCTGTACGAATCAACAGCTTCTGGATGCAACGGGTCGTGGGCATTGAAATCACCTTAGAAGGCAGTATCAATCGCCACCCAAACCCCATCGTTGTCTGCAACCATCAATCTTGGTTTGATATCCCCTTAGTCCAGGAGGTCATCGCAGGCCAGGGTCCTATCGTTCAATTTCTCATTAAACGCGAGCTCGTTTGGGTGCCGATTATTGGCTGGATTTGCTTGGTCTTGAATTTTCCGAGGCTAAATCGCTCCGGCGCAGCCAGCGATCGCGCCCTGGACTTGGCGGCCATCGAATCCGCAGCACAAAAACTGGGCCGAGCGCCCGGCGCGCTGCTCGTTTTTGCAGAAGGCAGCCGTTTTAGCACTGAAAAATCAAAGCTTCAAAACTCGCCGTATCCCCACCTGCTAAAGCCGAAACTGGGCGGATTCAGCACGATGCTGAAATATGCGCGGCCCGACACGCCGGTGCTCGACCTCACGATCTCCTACGCCGCAGGCCAAGCTCAATTTTGGCGCTGCTTGCATGGCGGCACGCCTCGCATTCGGATTCGGGTGGAGGAATTTCTAGCAGCCGATATTACTGATCCTGAAGCTTGGCTAAACAAACGCTGGCAGGCCAAATCGGCTTGGCTCACTCAGAACATCCAGGCCAACGAACCCTAGCTTAGAGGCCGCCGAAGTGATCCGCCGAAGGCTCATAAAGATACTGATCAAACGTTGGGGCGGCCATCACAGGCTCTGACACCTTTTCGCTACCCGAGGGACTCGCCCCGCTCAGCAAATCGCTCAGGACGTACACATCAACGCCAAGATCCGTATCTTGAAACAACGCGTAGGTCGTGCCATCCCCGTACAAATCAATGCCGGTTTGCACGGCCGTTTGATTGCGAATATCAACCCCGTTTAAAATAAGCGCATCCTCCGAATCACCATTAATCACCAACACCTTATGGTCATTGGCCGGCACATAAGCGTCCAGACTGTTATCCCCAACCAACTCAAACACATCGGCAAAGGTTAAGCTCAGGCTGTCTGCACTGTTGTTGCCGGACATATCGACTTGTTCAAAGTTGGCTAACTGATCGAGTTGACTGAAATCCACGCTGCCGGAAAGCAGGAGCGTATCCACGCCATTGCCGCCATCCATCTCAAGATCCGCGCTGTCAAAGACAATTGAATCGTTGCCATCTCCGCCCAACTGCCGGTCCGCGCCGGCAAGGGCATCTAACTGATCATCACCGCCGCGCCCTGCGAGCGTCTCGCCCCCAAGGCTTGAGCCTGCAAGCACATCATCACCTGAATGACCATAACGGCTCACGCCCGCATTGGTGTGCGTGACATTCACGAGCACATCTTGATCGAAGAACAAAGACACCGCGCCGTCAGAAACCCCGGTAAACAGCTCCGGCGCGTAGGTCATCGTGACGGCACTACCACTCGCGGGTTCAACCGCGGTTCGCATCTGGGCGAATCGGTCTTCGGTATAGTCAAAATCGCCGCTGAGATTGATGACATCCCCAATGTTCCCCTTGACCACCAAGCCCGCTTCATCGTTTAAAAGCCCATTTGCGCCATCGTTGATACTGCGCAGCGCGCTGGCATCCAGCGCCATCGTCTGGTTGGTGGCATCCTCCATACTCAGCAGCTCAATCCGCTCAAAGCGGTGTCCTAGCCAGTCGTCGGCAGTCCCTAAGGTCTTATCAATGCCTTCTTTGGTAAAATCAAAATTAACGGTTCCGGGAAGCACAATTTGATCGATGCCAGTGCCGCCATCAATCCGATTGATCGCAACCGAGTTCAGCACAAACGTATCGTCACCGGCTTCACCAAAAGCGCTATCTCCTGAATCAACGC
>ENA-UOXV01004683-UOXV01004683.1-marine-metagenome-genome-assembly--contig:-NODE-4683-length-15513-cov-8.163734_pt1 | contig 15513 bp, 18 predicted proteins | sample MGYA00238165_ERZ766961 | MGnify/ENA primary metagenome ERZ766961 (study PRJEB28924, sample SAMN03173240) | marine metagenome | biome: Marine; feature: Water; material: Subsurface seawater | place: North... | reverse complement strand
CCCAGTGAGCCGTGTAGCTGAGGCCCGGAGGCTGTACAGCTGAGCCTCCATCCGGGAACCAGCATTTGCTGCCTGCGGCACGTTTGCTTTTCAAACTGTTCAGAAGTGTTTTTGATCGCGATTTGACACCAGTAAAAAAAGTTAGGTGTTTCCATCTCCAAGACCAATTTTACGCAGTGCTGCACTAAGTTTCTCTCCTTCCCAAGGTGCCTATTTCGCTCTTCTCCCCCGGCGATTTCATTTCTCCATTTACTAGACAGGCTGGCCAAGGTGTGTGGGACGCCGAGACAGGCGCCTGTCTCCGAACACTCCAAGGCCACACAGACCACGTGCAGGGTGCAGCGATGTCGGCGGACGGCGGGCGCACGTCTGCCTCCGAGCGCGCTGCGCTGCATTCTGTCCGTGTCCTCACAACGAATTCCCCGACTGAACACGCGTAGGTGAGCTTCATAAGTCCCACCAGGAGTGCGATGCTCTGTACAGAAAAACAAAACGCCCATGTCTATATCTATCTAAAGCCATGGAGTCCAGCCATGATAAATCCTCGCCAAGTGGCTTTCGTTCCTCGCCTCCTGGATCAGCTGCTTGACCTGAGGCGAGCGCACGAACCAGATCAGCCAGAATCAAGGCTGAGCAAAGGGATGAGAGAGTGAGAAGCGAATGAGTGCTGCCGAGGAGGAGTTGATTCAGACCTGTCCCTGAACCCCAAGCAACTCTCCACGGTCCCATCCCTCAAGCTTCTCTTTCAACTTCATGCGTACGAGCCTCGCGTTTGCGCCCGCCACCTCCGACTCCATCGGCGTGTCACCATCCTTTCTCTCTGACTCCTGTTGTCTCGCGGCTTTTTCTGGAGTCATTCGCCAGCTGTCGAGTGGGTCGTGCAGCAGAACATCTGCAATCGCGAGCAGCGCCTGCTTGTTGTCACGCAGCACGCGCAGAGTTTCCTCACAGCACCTCGTCATGACGCCCTCCGTGCCCGCAACCCCCATTCCGTCGACCATGTCACGCGTCAGGCGGAAGGGGACCGTCTCTGGGATTGAAAGAAGCTTTCCCTGGTCGAACACCATGCCCAAGTCGATATGCACAAGTTCACCACAACGCTGGATGTCCTTTCGGACAAGGATGTTGCTCGTGTGGCGGTCACCCAGCCCAACGATGTAGCCTGCCATCGAGGACGCGGCAACACTTCGAGTGTAGGCGAGGCGCATGCGGAACCACTCCAGGGCAGAAGAAGACTGCTCAAGAAAGAAGTGCCGGAAAACGGGCTTGGTATTCTCCATGATGTCCTTCCACGCCTCGTCGGGTTGTGGAAACTTTGTCTTTTGGAGTGTTTCTCTTCTCATCCTATCGCTGCACGCCCGTGCTGTCCATCCTTTCTTGTCGTACCGAGCGTGCAAAGAGGATGGCCACGTGTCATTGGCCCTTCCAAGTATGGTACCAAGAGCCTCTGTGTCCTCAACCCACTCAAGGACGCATGCCTTTGCAGAGAGTGGTATGACCTTGTACGTGCTGATATTCAGGCCGCGCAACCTGCACTGCTTATCAGTTTCCAGCAGCATTCGCATGACATCGAAGAGCTGCGAGGCCACTGCATCTGGACGCGGGTCTTCCCCTTTAACGAGTTGTGTGAACGGGCGATCACGGGTGTCGAAGCACGTGATTTTCTTTGGGCACGTCACTCCGCCAGGATACTGTGCTTTCTCGTCGAAGCGTTTCACCAAGGGTAAAACGCTTTGGTGATGCGATGCTGTGGCGGTCAAAACCGGAACGAGACTGTCCCGTGCTTTCATCCACGCTTTGAGCTTCGGCGTAATGTCAAATTGTTGTCCAGGGTCTGGCGGTCGTTGTCCAGGGACTTTGATGGAAAAGTCTGCAAGCTCGATGTAAGCTTCAACCAGCTCAGCAGTTTGCTTCACGCGCTGTGCCTGGTTGAAGCTTACATCGCTCAGCTTATTGATGAGGTCCTTTGCTGCTCTGACCCTGCCTGAGTTCATCGTGCCCTCGCCTTCGTTTCGTGCCGCGAACATGTTGAGCAGCATCTGATCAGGAAACTCTTCCATGAGACGATAGACCAGCTTCATAATCGCCTCCTGCAAGGTGCAGATCGATTAGTGCAATGACACGTGAAATTGTGCAGAAATGCTATCATCCAACCCTCGCCTGTCTTTGAAGACCAAGTGACAGGGCCGGCCTCAGGTGTAACCTGGAAATCCCTCTTGTCCTCCGAAGAATGCTTCACATCGTCCAGGCGAGAGATAAGTTGGCGAGCGACGAACAGGAAGGGACGCACCGTGTCCAGATCTGTGATGTAGCCCAACATCAACTTGTTCAGGCACGGAAAATGCAATTTCCGTGTCTTTGATGCAGTATCCGTCTCCTTTGATGCAGTCTCCGTGTCTTTGTCCTCGCAGTTTTCAAACCAAAGATGCAAGATGCGGAACACGATGGCCTGGTTTCGCTTCGCGTCTGAGGAATGCTTGATACTGCTCATGTACTGCTCCAGTGCTTTCTCGAGGTTGTCTCGTCGGCGAGACGAGAGGTTGTCTTGTTCCTTTTCCAGCGAACTCAGGAACTGAGCAGAGCTTTTGAATTTCTTGTTCTGAGCAGAGGCTTTCATGACTTTTCTTTGCGTCTGTATATGCATGCGGTATTCTTCGGACTGCAGATCGTGCGAAAACATGCTGTCGTAGAACTCAGCTAAGTGAAGGTGCGCCTTTGCCTGTGCATGTGTCTTCCTTGCGATGAATTCTTCTGTGCCAGGGAGCTTTTCGCACCTTTCCAGGCCCCTCTCAAGCCGGTCTAGGATCTCACTTGAACCCTCGACGCGGGAATGAGCCAGCCATCGGGCGGATAAATCGAGCAGTCGGGCCCAAACGAGATTTTTAGCTCCATCCAGATAGGAATCATCTAGTCCTGCGCAAAGCCCAGAAATCAAAGCCTGAGAGCAATTGTGCCGCACGGGTGCTCGGCACATCCGTGTAGAGAGCCACAGGTTTCAGAAAGCTGCAGCCTCGAGTCTTCACACTCACACTGACTCGTTTGTGAAGCGCAGTCTCACCTCGGAAGTGACGGTCCAGGGCACACAGCAATGCAACAGCCTGCGTGAGCAACTCGTGGTGACTGAAGTGTCCAAAGTTACAAAAGGAATACAAGCTAACTCACGTTGAACCATGGAAGCTAGTCGTTCTAGGGCTCTGGAGCACCTTATCCTTCTGTCCATCAACCCACAGCGTCTTCGCCTCTCGGATCCGCCAGGCACTCGGCACTTCATGCGGCTTGGGAGCCTCGAATGCAGATGGATGATACAAACGCATGCGCTGTAGAGCTGCCCGAGCAAACGCCATGTTGCCATGTCTGCTCGCCATTTTTGCCGCACGGCAAAGATGGTCGCCTAATTGGGTCCTAATTGGGTCCTCAGCATGAAGGCTGCGCGAGCAAATAGAGAGCAAGGCAGTATGCATGGACACGCATGGTTCGACGAGACCAAAGTCATGTTCGAATGCAGCATAGCGCGTGTGCCAGCGCGTCACAAGCTTGCTGAGATTTTCGCCAAGATTTTCGCCAGAGCTGAGCGCCTGTACGCATTCGTCGACATTTTCGCATGCCTGAAGCTGCAGCAACAAAGACTTCGAGCGCTTCGTGACCTGTACGTCGTCTCTTCCAATATCTGCCATTGTCGCGTGCCGAGCAGCTCGGAGCCACTTTTGGACCTCCCCCTCACCTGTGCTCTGTCCTTTGTACAAACCGTTGAGCGCAAAAAATATGCTGGAGTGGAATCCAGAACCGGCCTCCGGGCCTGACGCCGAGAGAAGATCTGCAGTATCCCAGGCCCCAGCTCGCCACAGCGCTTCGCATCGCGCCTCCTGCATTAGGTAAGAGGATCACAGTTCAGTCCTCTGGTAGCACGATGATGGTTAGTACAGCCATCACGCCAGACAGGCGTACTGGCGGACAAGGAGGGGAAGCAAACCTGGTCGCGTGCTTCATGCAGTAGGACAGTAGCAGCAGTCCTCGCCAAATGTGAGCAGCCGAGCATGCTCAGCGAATTGACGAGGCCCTGCGCCTCTGTGCGCTCGAGTAGCTCTCCCCCCGAGGACCTCGCTCCTCCATCAGTTTCATTGGAACTGGCCAGGATGCTGTCGAACATCCCCAGAGCACGCTCCCATAGCCCCTCCTGCTCCCACGATACTAGCAGGGAAGGACCGTCGCAAAGCCTGTTGAACGCCGCCATTCCGTCTGGCTCATCGATTTGACGGTATGCACGCAGGCGGAGACGGTCGTTATCGCTCATGGACCCAAGTACACCACCAACAGAAAATCTGTGCGGCTGATCTTCTTTATCCACGTGATCTGCAAGCTCCATGTACAGCAGAGCGGTGATGTGCAAATCGCATTTCAGAGCAGCGCGTGCCACGTCAGCACAGCGAATGTCAAGCCAGAACGGTTTTCGCCATTCCATAACCTTTTTTGAAAGCAAGCACTTAGTTGCCTCCGGATCTCTCATGACTTTTTGGTATATAATTCGCAGCTGCTCCAGCGCGCCAAGTACTAATCGTATCGCCTTCACTTCCATGTTTTGACTCTCGAGAAATTTCTGCACTGCCATTCCAAGCGCCTCTTCGACCTTATCATTATTCGTCTCCTGGGACCTTGCTTCTCCAATAAATCGCCCAACAATGAGATAGGGAAAAACCAATTCTGCAAAGTCTTGACGAAGTGTGCACATGTGGGCACAGAGCGGCCACATTTCATTGCTTTGATCGGTTGCGCAAAGTGCAGCAGCAAGTTCTTTGACCCAATCCGGATACGATTTCTTCAGACCTGTTACTGGATCCTCGCAGGTAAATAGACTGAATGGATCCACATTCGTAGTCGGCTCAGCAGGCCGTTGCCATTCTGATTTTTCCTCCACGTGAATGAAGGGGAGAAAGAAGTCTCGAATCTCTTCGCTCTCTCCGCTTTCAAAACTCTTGCGACAGCTTTCTGTTTGGAAAATCCGTTTAAGAAGTGTAGAGGCCTCTTCAATCACATCGATCCTGTCGTCGGATAGGCAGGAGCGTAGCAAGGTTGCTACATCGATGGTCGCAGTTTGCTTGATGCCGTCAAGGGTTCTAAGCGAACATTGGACTTCCTTTCTCTCCGTACTTCTGCGGCGCTTGACTTCCCTTTTCGAGGTCGTTGTCCCAGACTCATTCAGACCCCCAACCAAATTTGGGCTGGAGAGGACTGGTGCCTGCAGGAACAGTGTTCATCGCCCATGCATTTCAAGGTCGTAATAATGCAGATAGTCTCAGGCAGTGGAAAGTGTGTACCAGCTTTCCGAGGCAATTCCCTACGAGCTGAAGCATTTCCGTGTCCTGAAATTTGATTCGGCGTAATTCAGAGAAAAAGATCCTTCTCTGATGGTAGATAATCGCCACAAATGTCAACAACACACAAATGAAGGCAAACCTGATTCAGGTAGAGGCTGCTGCGTTGCGCAAGCCCGAGAAGCTTCTTAAAGCAACGCGAAAGTGACGCAGCAGATATTGCGAACGAGCTAATGTCTTGATCGCAAAGGAGCTTGTGAAGCTCGTGAACAGTCGCTTGACTCACCTAAGGAATGCCACATTTTTCAGGCTTGACAGTCCCGTTCTGGAGAATGGTATTAGTGGAAAATTTCACAGTAGCGAACCTCCAATGGCACGTGATCTTTACTTTTGCCGATCAATTCGATTATCTGCAGAACCGATGGATTGGGACATTTAGTATCAGAGCTCCAAAATTAAATGCTTCGTATCGACTCTGAGTAGTCAGAAAGCATGGCATCTTAGACAACCTCATTGATGTTGCGCTTCGCAAGACGTGTCGACACATTCTTGAAGACATCTTGTTCCGGCAAAGGTGGGAAATCTTTCAGGGCCTGCGGGAAAATGACTCAAGATGATTCACAAATATTCGTTTTGATCAGCGTGTGCAGGGATTACCTGGACGCGATCCTCGCTCTCCAGGATCATATCAATGACAACCTCGATGATCTGAATACTTCTCGACTGGAACTCAATTGCGAAGGGCACCAAAGTGCACACTATGTCGTTCAAAAATGGAAACAGAGCTTTCGGAGTATTGGTTTCATTCGTCTGCCGAAAACAGGCAAATTTCACATGGAAACAGGTGCACAAAACCTTGAATGGCAAAGAAATTTTATATCTTCCACGATGGTATCTTGTTGAAAGGCAAGACCAAATACGGAATGGATTGAAATTACAATTCTCATTGTTTGTTCGAGAAGACGTTCAGCTTTCTGTCGCACGTCTGTATCTTTTTGACGAAGGAAGTGGAGTAATAGTGACACAGTGTGCTGGAGGATCCACGGAGCTGATGCGACTGAACAACCCAGGACACGATCCTCAAGAAGAATCTCCAGCGCTCCTAAAACACGCATCTTCTGACGCGATGTTTTCGACTTCTTCAACTCGCTAAGAATGAAGTGATAGAGGCGCTGCAGACGATCGTTGACGTCAGGAGGTCTCGATCTCTGACTTGCAACTTTCTGACTTGCTGCACTTCTCGGTTGTTCGCCGAGCAGAAGTGAAGAAACCTGGTGCAAATTTTGTGCTTAATTTCATCAATGTTTGCCCAACGTTCTAATTCGACCGATAAGAAGTGCATTGGGATGGGTTCGAACGTCTTTTATTCCATTGGTTTCTTTCAGTGCCTCGAATACTCGTATGACTGCCTCAGCAACTTCTTTTGATGATGGGGGCCTTTCTTCATCTGGATCCCATTTGACCAGGCTGCCTGATATAATGGTTCCGACAAGATGTCTCAAGATTGCAAAGCAGTTTGGCCTCGGCTTAATGCCGGCCTCTTTGCAAAGTCGATTCCAGAACTCGGTCGACGCGACGAAATCATGGCGTCGAGTCGCCATGAAATTTATCGGTGTATGCCGCGCGTAGACAGCTGAGTACATATCCTTCAGAAGCTCCGAAGTACCCTGTCCTCTCAAGCACATTAGTACTTCACTCTCTGCATAGAGCCTGGCAGAGAATACTAGGCTGAATCATCAAAGCGTCTGCATACCCCCAAAAAGAATGATAAGCATCTGGACCCGGAAAACAACATAACCTTTTTGTAGTGTTTTGAAAGCTTCTTGAGTTGTTTTTCCCCGCGTTCTTCGCCAAGGAGTAGAAGCTCTGGGACAAGCACCGGAGCAGCTTTGGTTGCTAGCTCATCCAAATTACGATAGCCCAACAGTTCCAGGGGAAACTTCGACCAGCAATCCTCGGCATGCACCCAATCACCTGAGAGAAGGTTCGATTTGGCACTTGGACTAAATGAGAACAATCTCTTGTATATGTTGCAGAACGCGTGAGCTGAGGCGACACTAGAGGGGGTAATACGCACACAGTATTCTCGATGAATGAGCATTTACAAGGTCTTGCACTGTCCTCATTCCATGGACCTCTGCGACGACTTCAAGCAATCGAAGTACGAGTTGCTGTTCGGATTAAGACCTCAACACAAGCAAAAAAGGTCGTCTGAAGTTGGACATCAATGCATCGCATTGGTGTGAGCAAGGGAAGAGAGTTGCAACATCACAAGGAAATTGTACATGTGTTTACCGCGATTTTATCCGATTTGAAGTATATGTGACACAACGAAAAGATGCAGTAAGCTTCAATTTCGTCATGACTGCATGGATCTTTAAGAGCAGCAATCACCTGGATTTCGCAATCAAAGTCCAGCAGCGAAATGGGCGTAAATATCTGGAGATTACTTAATTGAAATGGATAAGCAGGGGTCGAGCAGGACGTCACCCCGTATGTGATGGCTTGAGAGTGAAGAATTGCGAGTTGCCCGCGGTCCTCGGGCATGTGCTTTTTGACCACCGAAATAATCCAATGAACCTCATCACTTGCGCGAAAAATATATGATGTCAATACTGCAGCCCTCAGACGCACAGCGAAGGCAGGATCCTTGTGACATGCTGGCCAGATCTGATCTTTCGCCAAGCGAAGGAAGGTATCATCTTGGCCGGAGCAACGAAGCCGAAGGAGCAGTCGGAAACACTCCAGAGCCTGCGTCCGAGCCTGCCCAGAAGAGTATTTTTAAAACTTGAGAGTTGACTGGGTGAAGAGAATTCCGCAAAAGTTTCTGAAATTCAGTTTCTGAATCGCGTGTACCCGTCGATCGAGCGGATCTTTTTTGATTTCGAACTTGGTGATACATCGTTCAACCAGAATGCGAATAGACTGTTCTGCCTCAATTCCAAGCTCCCATGCTATCGTTGCGCTGCAATCCTGGTTGTCGAATTTACCCCCCGCGATTTTAACGGAATGCTGCATCTCTTCACTGGTCAAACAAGCTGATTGGCCATTTTGCAGTGCGACGACTCGGCACAAGAAACGTGCAATGAAGTGAAGCACTGCAAGTCGACGAGCATGAATAGAAACCTCTTGGCGTCTCAGCAGCTTCCACATGGATGGTACCAGACCTGTAAAACTAGGATCACTTCGGAACGGTGCTCTAGTAATCTGCGAATTGGGACCAAAACTCGGATCTCGTCTCAACTTACACAACAGGATCATTACCTGGATTCTTGACGACGACAATTTTCTTTCCGTCTTGACTGGTTCTTTCTTCTTCTTCTAATTTACCGATCGCTGGCAAAAAGAAAGTCCGTGATGCGAAGTCGATAGCTTGAACATGGATGCGCATTGGTGTAGTTTTTCCGTCGCTCACCTGCACAAAGAAAGGACAACGCGGCATTCTCATTTAGTAAGATGAATGCAACAATGAACTCTTCCAAGCCCTCCCTTTCGTTCCAAGATTGAAGAAATCCAACACGACAAATGATAATTACCTCGCCAAGGTACTTTGTCACTGTCTTGGCGTATTCGCAATATTCTTCACCCTCTGGAATCTGAAACTTGCAACAAAGCCATTCAGATATTTTGAAATGATGTTGGGCACTGGTCATATCTCCAAGCCACATGAGAACTTGAGATCAAAATCGGACCTGACCAGACGATAAAATACGGAGAAGAATTCGGAAAGCCGCAAATCTTACTCGCTTGCTGGTTTCGTCCGAGGAATCGCTCATACTTTCCTGCTCGTTGCCATCTGTAAGCATGAAATCAACTTGTGTTGCGCAAATGAGTATCACAGCGAAGCACCTTTGTGGAAAAGCCATCATCATCTATAGCCATCTGTTGACTGCTTGCTTCGTCCACTGTGACATCTTCCTCCAAAATTTTCTTACACCAGGAGGCGACCTGCAACTCAGGGTGATAAGCATCCCTCTGTCACCATATGTTTGGCAAGTGCAACGTCATCAACTTTTGCACGAGGGATGGCGACACCTGAAGGAGAGACTCCTTGAATCTTCCCAGGCTTTCCTGAAAGTCTTCATCGGAAGTCGTCTCTGGAGCGTGGGTAGTGACCAACAGAATGTTGAAGACAACACATTCTAGGCCTTCGACCAATGACAGAAGCTGCGTGTTACTCTGTGATTCCACTTGAGTGATCGCAACGGCAAAATCCTTCTTGGAGACTTCGGTGAAGACTGCTCGAACCTTGACGTTTCGAAATCCATTCTTGACATTGCAGGCCAGGCATAACATCACTGATGTCCAAAACATCGCTCTGTTAACCCATTTCGCTGCCTTCGCAGGATCATTGTCGTCAACTTTCGCAGGATCATCATTCTCCAGTTTAACCATCAGATCCGCCCACAATTTTATTCGTTTTTTCGGTTCGAGAGGATCATGTAATTGCAGCGGAAAACTTTTGTCCGGGGCTGCAGGCTGCGTGGTAGGGAACCTCATCGCTAACCATACCTGTCACGACAGAGGAGCATAAGCCTCAAATTCTCAAGCCCCTAGACAAAGATGAGTAGTCCACATCAGGGATCAGGAAGAGGAAGGACGTTTTGACCTCTCCGAGCGATTTCTCAAAGAACACTTGATCATTTTCAAGGGTCGACATCTTTAGAAGCTTCTGAAGCTTCTCATCGCAACAATCGACATTCCACGTGACATCATCCTCAATCTTCACATCGTCCGAGCGGTCAGATACAGAATGCAAAATCACTGTGTTGTACCCATGGGATGACTGAGCCGCATAGTTTCTCTGCTGCTGCTGCTGTCGCTTCTGCTGCTCTGTACAAAGCCACCCCGAGATGGGCACGGCACGGGAATCCTGCGGTGCAACGATAGCAGAAACATAGAGTGAGGCTAACTGAGTCGTCATTCGAAGCCTTCGATCATAATTCTGGGTACCGCTGATATCCAGAGAGTTCATGAGCGACAAGAACTTTTTTTCTTGAGTCTTAAGAAGGTTGAAAAGATACTCGATGAGAAGTTCGCGACCCTTCCGACCACTTGAATCACTCGGGTCCAAAAGAGAATGTCTACTAAGGATGATCGCCAGCATCTGCATAGTTCATGGCCCCGGTATGGAATGACTTCATATGGATGAATCAAATTCATGATCCTCAACTTCGATTCCCCAGGAGGCGCATTCTGGCCACGGCAATTTTGTCGGGGAGATCACCTCAAAAAATGCAGAGGTGTCTCCTCGTAAAATGTCTTGTCTACTTTCCAGGTCCCACTTCTCAATCAACCTCCAAATTGTCTGCAGTGGAAAAATCGTTAGGAACCAACAAACCGAACGCGACACTCGAATTTTTGTCTCATTTACGCACGGGGACTCTTCAGGGCACCGGAAGAGTCTCCTTTTTGGAGAGGCAATCGTCGGTTATGAGATTCTTCTGCGAGAGAAGTGCCACCAAAAGCAGAAACACTTCGGTACTGCCAGCTCTGAAAATCCGTTTTGAGGGTTTCGCAAGATTCTTGAGCATCTCGCAAAATACGAATTCCCAATCTGGGCAATCCTCCGAGAGACTGTAAGGCAGTATGCATGACAGGCATCCAGCCACTAGATGAAGTTCTTTCTCGACAACCTAAAACAGATTTAAAAGACCTCAGCTCTTGTCGATTTGCAAGGAGAATTCTATCGCTATGCCAGATCAGGCCACAAATCCAAACTTACAACTTCGATCGGAACTTGCCCTTTGATCCCCAGAGCGCAAAACAAAAAGGAGTGCGTGGAAGAGCTTTTGACGGTCATCTTTAGGAAGTTGGCTTCCATACTTTGAAACAAGGAAGTGAAGGAGCTGAATCGCGTTGATGTGATACCTATCTGTGAGGCAGCATAGGGAGTTAGCTTTGACAAGCAGTACACGAAAAGGGTGCAGCAATGATACAACGCTTCACCGTTCAGAGGCGAAAAACTCACTGTTTGGATCTGACGCGATACTGAGGAGCTCTTTGAAATTATCTGTTGGTCTCATGCGCTTCTGTGGTCTGCCATGAGCAGATTCATGGATCTGAGACCCGATTTCCTGTCCGGGAGAAGGGTAATAAGTTCGTGGTATCGATCGATGATGTTGTGACCTTGAGGATATCCACCCGCATTCCGCTTGGGAATTTTGAGCAGGAGACCACCTGCTCTTCTGGTTGTTGGGCGAACAACATGTCGCTCATCAAATCAAGCCAAATAGAGTCGCGATACCCAAGATCGCCCCCGTCGCCTGCTTTAGGAGTGAATGACTCGGCTTCTATTGCCAGCAAACACATGGCCCTCACTTCTACATACACGGTCCGATCTAGATATTTTGAGATTGATTGTGAAATTGATTATGCGTTTTGGTACGCACCGCCAATCCTGCCTGAATTGAAGTTGGTCACGTCAAAACACGTCGAACGAAGAATCTGAGCATGATTTCGCCGGTTACTTGAGAAAGAAAGACGGTGCAGTCTAGCGCTACCTTACCTTTTCTTGTTTCTCCGGACTCAAAAGATCGGCTCTCATGTAAATTCGAAGCATCTGCACAAATGGTGTCGAAATGGCAGAGCGCATCGCTTGCCCCATCAAACGGAATATGTTGTCGTAGACACCTGTTGCCTGCTCGCGGAAGTCGGCAACAAATTGGAGGAGCAATTCGTTGAACGCCTCGATAAGCGCGTCAGAAACTTGCAAGAAGTTTGTCTGCAAGTTGCCAGAACCCAAGGGCAGCATCTGACAAATAGTGTCACAACCTTCAGATCGCAAGCTGGCTCACTAGCAATGTCGAGGAGGGCGGGACTGATTTGTTGAAAGAATTTGTCAGCTGAGGCTCGCGAGGGCCGTAAACCTCTTTTGAAGCTTCTGTGAAAAAGGTGAAGAGGCCGGTGATAAAAAGTTCGTTCAATTCGTTCTCATCATTCTTCATTCCGAAACCGAAACATCCCGAGCTCCTGACAAGGTTTCGTTTATGAATGCCTTGCTGGCCGCAAACTGCACTAGTCTCCTCTCAGCAAGCTTCAGGAGGGTGAAATGGTCAGAGATGCACCTGCACAACTCCCGAACGAGGAAGCGAATGCTTTTGAAGCAATTTTGTAGAAAAACGAAGTCTTGCGTAGATTTTGGTTGAGTCTCGAATACCTTAAATACCTGCAATCAATGAATCAAGCAAGCGTCAGCCAGAGGATTTCCAGGACCCTGCATGCATCATGATTCGCTAGGTCGTGTACCCGGCGTTATACAAAAATTCAGACAAGTGAGGAATCGCATCACGAGTGCTCCGTGACCTGAGTTTGGAGTTCCTCCAACTTTTTGCAAACGTCCTTAATAGTGTATCTCTCCCTGTAGACCTCGCTTTTCTCGTACAGCTGCCGTTTCAGTGATGACATCAGGGGCTCTCACAAGACAGCTAGGCTACATCAAAAGAGGAGACAAGTATGGCCAGATGTGAGGATGGATCTCCGCGATGGAAAAAATCAGCGCAGATAAGCCGTGGTATGATTGAGACCTCTGTCAGGAGCCCGCGAAATTTGCGAGAAATCTCTTCATCATGTTCATTGAGGTACTCTTCAATGCAACGGAGCAGATTCTCGATTATGTCATCTTCATACTTGAAACCCTTCCGTTCTGCATTCGACAGTTCAGCAGATTATGGATTGAAATGGCAAGGTGGCCCGTCCGCGACACGCTCGCATACCCGTTTCTTTGGTGAAGGAAATGCCGTATTCTGTCCCGAGCGGTAACTAGCCCATGAGGGGGGTATGGGTCAAGCTTACTACGATCGGAGTCGTCAAAGAACTTGAGCAGCCTGATTGGAAAATTGGCATAAACACACAAAATTGTCAGCACATCGAGATATCGTCAGAGGCGCTAGCATCCACCGGTGACTAGGTGAAGTGCATGAGAGCTGGACGCACATTTTGTGGCACAGATCAGGCGGATTTTTCGCCCCCTTCTTCCCCGGGGGCGTCGAAAACTTGACAACATTTTCAGCCAAGTTCTGCAGCTCCTGAAACGTTTCTTCGCCTGATTTGTCTTCTGCGATGCAGCGATCCAAGGTGAGAAGAGGAAGGCGTCTGTGAATACTTGTGCACAAGCAAGTGAGCGGGTTATACCTGCCGCGAAAGCCCACACATTGGGGTGGTCATCAATCCATTTGCAGATTCCATCGCAACATTCACGGGCTCCCGTGACCTGTACGCGTACGAGTGACAGTCAAGAAAGCACTGTCGAACTGCGATGTTCTTGCGTTTGAACGGGATCAGCTACAAACGGTGAATGTGGAGTGATCCACCGCGTTCCAGCTGGAGTCTGTCTCCCTATCATAGACAGTCTCGCCGCATTCGCGCCAGCACGGCTGCCACAGCCTCATGCGGCTCCGAGTGGGGATCTGGCCTTTGTTGCTTGGAGCAGGTCTTCGCCAAACTGTATGAGTTTCGACGGCCAGTCAGCTTGATCCCCCATATTGCCTGAGGCACAGACGGCCCGACAAGAATGCCCCACCGCCTCAACTTGCCTGGTTCGCCGTCCCCTCTTTCCTTGTTTGATCGCTGCGGCCGCGGCGGTCTCCCGATTCACATTTTGGACAAGACTCTCCCTTCCCGGGAAAATTCTTGGGGTAGAGGATGCGCCTGGTGTATTGATGCGCCTCCTTCCCCTTGCGCTTCTCCTCACCATCCTCGTGCGCGAAGTATCTTGCGGTGCGCGGGCTGGTTCTGCAGTTGGACGAGGGGAAGGTTGCATTGAGAGCGTGGACCCACGCGGCATTTTCTTCTCGCACTCTAGGATCTTCGGAACCTTTTCGTGTCCCCCGAGCCCAATTCCAATGCCCAGCACTGCGCACCGATGCCTCTGCACATCTTTTCAAGAACGGAAATATGCATGTTACAAAAGAGCTTGCATTTATGTCAATGCATCGCAGGTGCGGACGGACGGTCGAAGATACTCTGCAGCAGCTGCGGTCGGGGGCGCTGAGAGTCGACCATCTCCCGCGCATCACCCTGGTCGAAGATGTAGATGCAGAGGTCCATTCCTCTCTCACCCGCATAACAACTGTATTAGCCTCTCCTTTAAGGGGATTACTCCACTTCGCAGGGGTCGCGAGTGCTGATCTCTCTGAATAATCGTCGGCTCTACGTGCTAAAGCAGGCCCGGAGCCGCGCCCCAAAAGCCGCGCCCTCCTTTGTATATGTTTGAGCGCCGCGAGTTCCCGGCTGCAAGCCCAACCCTTTGCGCCAGCGGTGCTGTGGTTGTGGCCGCATACCCTCACGGCCACTGCGCACAGGTCCGAGAGGAGGGTCTGCTGGAGGGCGGCGTTGTTGCGGCCCGGGTCGTCCCGAACGCAGGGCGGCGTAGCAAAGTGTACTCCATGGCCGCCAACTACTCCAAAAGCGCGAGGATCATCCCGTCGCGTGCGCGCAGTGCTCAGCCTCCAGACTACGGTGCTGGAGGAGCACCAGCAGTTGAACACAGAAGCGGTCCTGGCGGGCACGTGGGCGCCGACAGTCGGGCCTAATCTGTACATATCGGTTCAACTTCTCACAGCCTGCCGCGTCTTCCTCCCTCCCCTACAGCGGATCCGTGTCCTCCCAGCAGTCTGCGTCCACGCCCGCAGCTGCGCGGTGTGCCAGTCCAGCCTCAGGACAGGCCGTCTCCGCTCCAGCTCCCGCATCGTCGTCCTCCTCCTCCAATTCCCACGCCGTTTCGCCTGCTGTCTGCGACCACTTTCCGGCGCCTGCGCATGCTCGCTCGAGCAGCGCGGCTAGCGCCGCGGGGAATGAGCGCATTCCGTGGAAGCCGGGGAAGTGGTTCACGTCCACAACAAGAACCTGCCACGGCCACAACCACAGCGATGCACCTCAGCACATAGCACATCTCAGGTAGCGCATCTCGCAGCCTGCCGTTCTCTTCGACGGTCCCGCCACCAGGCGCAGTATCGCACCGCTCCCGCGGTACTCAAGGCGTGACGCACCTCGTTCGTGCCCAGACGCCGAACGACATCGACACCGAACAGCCCCGCACCACCCGTGCTGCCCGAACGTCCCGAGTCAGCACCGCAGAGCCAGCACCCTGTCATGTCCCAGCAGGCGCTCGATGCTGTCGCGCGAGCATTGGGCCCGGGCGGTCGGATAGGGCTTGACTTATGGATGATGACTTAGGTGTGCTAGCCATGACTTATGTGTGCTA
>ENA-UOXV01004681-UOXV01004681.1-marine-metagenome-genome-assembly--contig:-NODE-4681-length-15520-cov-5.187585_pt1 | contig 15520 bp, 22 predicted proteins | sample MGYA00238165_ERZ766961 | MGnify/ENA primary metagenome ERZ766961 (study PRJEB28924, sample SAMN03173240) | marine metagenome | biome: Marine; feature: Water; material: Subsurface seawater | place: North... | reverse complement strand
CGCCGAGGCAGACTCCCAGGTCCTGGTACATGATGCCTGAAAAGTCGACGGTCGGAGTGAGCTAAAGTTGACGGTCAGCGCGGCACCTGGGCGCGCTGCAGCGCCTCCTCCCCTGGACATCCTCCCTCCTGCGGCCTCGACACACGCGCGCGCCGCAAACGGCCAAACCCCCCGGCTCGCCCGACCGGCCGCGGCAGGTCTGGGCTCAGGCCACCTAGCGGCGCGTCGCTGATGGGCGCGGGGCCTGGCGCTGCTGCGCTCGCTGGCACACCCCTGTGTATTGTCGGCTGCGCGGCATTGCTGCGTGAGGCCTCCGCAGCCTCCACCGCCTTCTCGAAGAAGGGGAGCGCCTGCACCCAGCGCCAGGCCGGCGGCGTGGGGTCAGCTCCCGAGGTGCCTGTCGCTCGACGCGGCAGACGCCTCGGGCCAGGCGGTCGGTTCCACCTGGTCAGGTGACTGGTGCGCGAGGAAGATGCGCCCGATGCCCTGTGCCGGGGGGGGTCAGGTGCGCGCTGATGTGAAAGCGCGGGGCGGAGCGAACCCAGTACGCCTTGCTGTTGCCGCGGGGGTCGAGCTCCAGTGCCTTCTGAAACCTAGACGAGGGGGGGGCGTTGCAGATGACGCAGTGGGTAGGGCGCACCGACCAGCTTTGAGCGGCGAGCGTCGTGTCGAGGGGCCCGCACAGGGCACGGACCTCGCGAGCGCTTCTTCGTGGCGGTTCTCTCGACGAAGAGCTTCCGCTTCCCGCCGAACCAGCTCCGCTTCCTGTCGAATTTATGCGGAAAGTGACCACGCATCCCACAGCTACAAGGCTGGCTGGCCGCTTCAGCACGCGCAGGACGCGAGAGCTGGAATCCTGGTCTTCAGTGCACACCCGAGTCACAAACGGGTCAAGCTTTTCGCCGGTTACCGCGCCAGGGACAGAGACCTCGGCAGTGGTGTCACCCGCGGAATAAACCGAGAGGGCAAGGAGAAGGACTACGATGCGCAGGGCGTGCATCATCAACACCACGCCCTCGCAGCTGCTCGGTGGGATCAGCGCCCCGGGAGATCCCTCCGCGAGCGCCGCAGCGCCTCGATCCCAGCTTGGATCTCTGGGTTCGGGAGTTCCCCGAAAAGTAGTACCACGACCACATAAAAAATCAACGTTGACATCGAAACATCTTTTGTCGGAACCGTCCGAGTGGGGCCGCGGTGGAAGGAATCCCGTCGGGGCATGGCGGCGATCTCCGCGGGACAGGCTTGCAGTACGCGGAGATATACGAACTCTTTTGCATCGCCTTTGGATCGGAGAAGTCCAAGAGGGCAGATGATATGTGTTGCCCTCATCTCGGTACTGCTTCTTTGCGTCGGGGTGGACGGAGATCTTGCGGTGGGAGGCTGCTGTCAGAGTGGACCAGTGCTGGCAGGAGGGGGGTTGTCGGGCGATTCATTCAAAGGCTGGGGGCATCAGTGCAGGGTGGTAGGGCGGCAAGTTTCGGAATGTGCGAAGGAGAATGCTCTGGCCCCCCAAGGAACCCTGGCTCTTCGGGGAGGCGATATCGCGCTCTCTCCAGCACACCGAGGGTGCAGGGCCTTGTTCGAACTGCAGGTGCACGAAGATATTCTACGCGGCAATGAGTGTGCCGCAATCGTCGGGAGCCATGCGGCGCTCGGTAGCTGGGACCCAGACGGCGCAGTGCTGATGGAAAAATTCGAGGAGGGCAAGAAGGTACTCTGGCGGGCCGAGGTCGACTTACCCGCCGGGTTGGAGATCAGCTACAAGTACGTAGTGTTCCAGGCGTCTCAAAATCAGCTCATGTCGTCTCGGCAAGATTCCGTCCCCAAGGTGGACCGGGCGTTCCTCTGGGAAAACTTCATCGGCAACCGGGTGGTCGATGTTATGCAGGAGGGCGCGGTGCGCGTGATATCCGAGGTCTTCAACTCGTGGCATCGAGTGAAGGACGAGTACTATTCACCTGGTGTGTATGAAACGGGTCCGATGGAGGATGCGGGCGAAAACCCACTTCTGAAGGGAGCAATCGCAATCGTTTCCTCGGTGTCGCCTGACTCCCCGGCGGCTGAGGCGGGGCTTCTTCCTGGACACGCGATCACCCGACTCGGGAGTGTGCGTGCGAAGCATGTGACTAAGGACGGGATTGCAAGGATTGTGGACGAGGTGGGAAAGCACGAGGGGAAGAAACTTCTTCTCGAGGTCGTGGCGCCAGATGGCACCCGTCACAAATTTACGCTGCGGCCCCGCCGTTGGTCGGGTGATGGGCTCCTTGGTTGCCTCCTCACGGAGCACGTCACGGCTCAAACATTCGAATCATTCGGCGGTCCCCCGGAAGTATTTGAGGAAGCTATCAGTGGTATCACTGTCACTGTGGCGGGCATTGCAAAGCTCGCCGTTCAGTCGGTCGGGCTGGTTGCCAACGGTGCAAGTGCGCCGGTGCGAATCGCGGGCGCCCTCTGTCGGGACAACCTTCTGAAGCCACTGTTGTCGATAAAGGGGCAAGGAGATGGAGAAGCGTATGAAGGCGACACATCGACGGACAAGCAGCCTGGCCCGATGCTCCCCTTCGAGAAGGGGCATGTGACGCTGATCTTCCTTCCAGCTATCTTGTCGTACGCCGTTGCAGCGGCCCTCGGGAACGCCGGGCCTATCGAACCGGTGCTCGAGCTCTCGTCGGCTCTTACCGGCGTGGTGGGCGGTGCCTCGTCGGCTCTCACCAGTGCCGTGGGCGGTGCCTCTTCAGCTCTAGCCGGCGCTGCGGGTGGTGTACTATCTGAGCTCCCCTCCGTCCTCGCCGGCGCGTCAGCTCTCGCCGTGAAGGGTCTCGCCGGCGCCGTGAAGGGTGTGCTATCTGTGCCAGCCTCCTTGATCAAGAATCGAAAGCAGCGTATCAGGAAGATTGGTGATCTGAAAGGGCACAGAATAGACCCGACGCTGAAGTCAAGGAACGAAGTGCCCTGGTGGGCTTGGTGGTGAATCCTGAGACCGCGTCGCTACCTCTTAAACTACAACTAGAACTCGTGCGGTAATGCGTTTGTGAAAGCAGACCACGTGCGGCTGATGCAGTGCTCTCTCGCCCGCTGGTAGCTGCGCCGCGAGCCCGGTCGTTTGGAGGTTTGTACACGTGTATTTCCCTCGCTCCTGCGCTGCACGTGCATTTCCCTCCCTTTTTCCCCCTCGCTGTCGTGAGCGCGAGCGGACGCTCACAGCTGAGCCGCCTCTCGGTTCGCGCCGGTTCCGCCGCCACCGCCCTCGCCACAGTCCCCCCCGTCGAGCTTGCGGACGAACGCGCCCCAGCGCGCCTCGAGCTCCGCGCGCACGAGGTGCTTGCGCGACACCGCGTGCCGCGCGCGGTCCTCCGCAGACGTGAAAATCTTGTCGCACTCTTCGCACCTGCCGCCGCACAACCACGCGCCTCAGGCGGCGCCCCGCCGCCCCGCCGCCCCGCCCGCACGCCCCGCCCCCGTTCCGTCCCTGGCGCGGGCAGCAGGAACGCTTGTGCCGCGTCACCGGCGCGGCGGGCGCGCCCCTGTTCACTGATTATTTTAGTCAATTTATGGCGGAACGCGCCTGATCCCGAAGCCCACGACGCGCTGTCGGTCGCGATCCGCCGCCGAGAGCGCGGGCTCCGCGTTGTCGCCAGCAGCTGCCGCAGCTTCGTCCACCCCCGCGGCGGCGTGCGCTGCCGCCCCCGCGCAGTCGCCGGCCAGCCCTGCGGCCGCAGCTGGCTCCCCCTCGGCGGAGCGAGGCACGCCGAACACGAACGTGCTGGCGTGGTCAACCGGGAAGCCGTGCGCCTGTCCCTTCTGGAGCGCGCGGCGGTTGATCAAGCCGCTCTCCACGTTGGCCGCCACGAAGCCGGGGTAGGCCGCGGGGTCGAAAACGTCGCGCCGGAGCAGCGTGAGCGGAGGCGCGTGCAGCGCAAGTCGGTCCACCCTCCAGAAGGAGTAGGGCGCCGTGTCCTTGACGGTCACGTGGATCTCTCCGCACGCTGCGAGGAAGGGCAGCGCGGTGCGCAGAAATGCGAGGATCAGGTACCGGTTCTGGATCGTGTAGTCGGCGCCGTCCCGCACCTCCTTGCTCACCTTCTCGCGACCCTCGATCAGCGGGTTGTTGAAAACTATGCGATCGTACCCACTGAAGTCCTCTTCGATCCCCAGCTCGCATTGGAAGTCCCCGAGACGCATTGCATCCACTCCATGCACCACTCTGCACCCTACGCGGCGCAACTCGCTCACTGTCTCGCTGCACGGCTCGCCGTACTTTGTGATGAGCAGCTCGTACGGATCGTACGATGTTGCGGTAAGTTGCGCTGGTAGGCAGCCGCCCGCAGCCAGCAGCGCGAGGCAGAAGGAGAAGTTGCCATCGCCGACCACGAGCGTCCGCAAGGGGACAGCTGTTGTTGCCATTGCCGTCACCAAGCGCCTCAGGGGCGCGGTGGATGGGCTCATGCAATATCCCTGCACCGCGAAGTGCGCCCACCGCGCTCCTTCCTGCTTCGTGCACCTCGTGCAATTTTGACCAGTATTAGTATTTTGTTGGTACAACACAGGCTGGAGTACCGATCGACACAGCGAAATGCCTGGCGTGTACCCATCAACGCAGCGAAAGCTGGGTTCTGTTCGCCAAGGCGTGGACGGGGCGGAAAACTCTTGAATACGCGCATCCTGCTGGGATTTCTGACTGAGAAGTCTGCCAACATCGCGGGGCAATGCTCCGGTGGACCCGGTTTAGTTGTGGGCTCCGGCAGGTCAAACGATCTATGCCGTGGAGCCGAACAAACTTTCGGCCCATTGATTCACGAGTGGAATCAGTCGCAAGATCCGTCACAAACTTTCCTGGAGGCGTTGGGGTCGAAGACCTTCGGCGGGCCGCCGCGGCAGAGTTTGGAGTGCACATGACAGGAGGGCGCTGGTGCCCCCCGGAGGCGATAAACGATCCTGCGTACGCGTATGTTTTTCAGGAAGCGAAGCATCAAAACGACTGCTTTCTGGACTTGCTCATCGTCTTCGTTCGCGCGGACACGGACAGGTGAGAACGAGAAAAATCCTTATCGCAGTCTGCAGCTACTGAAATGTCGGTGAACGGGCAGGACGGGAACCCTAGACCGGCAGCAGCTAAGCAACGCAATCAAGGATCTCAAGGGCAATGCTCTCTCGCGCAGCGAGCTCCAGGAGATGTTTTACACTCTCGACCGCAATGGGGACGGCACGATCGACTACCTCGAGTTTGCCCAGGTGGTCGAGATTTTCAACGAGGGAGAATTCGAGTAGACGCGCGCGACACTGCGCGACTGCCGGTAGACACCGTTTACTTATTCACATTACAGGCATTCCCGCCAGTGATTTGCCATCGCCCACAGCGGCGCTCACCCAGCGCCTCCCAATGTGTATACACGCCCCAATGAATAAACACGAACACCTGCAGCCTCCTCGAGCCTCACAACGCGCCACAGCCCGCGGGTCCAAGGGGCGCGGCACCGCTCGCGACGGCGTCGGCTTTGGGCGCGCCGCGCGTGCTTCGTCGCCGGCGCGGCGAGTGGCGCGGCGGAGAGCTCGAGTGCGAGCGCGGCGGCGACGGCGCTGGGCTCGCCTCGGCCGGCGAGCCTGCACGGTTGTGCACCGTTACCCACCCGTCGGAGTCCTCCTCGCTCCGCAGCAGCGCGGTCCCCTCGTCGCCCATCACCCCCGCGGGCGGCGTGCGCGGCGCCGCCCGCAGCGAGTGCCTCGTCCGCCGGTGGGGGCCCGCCCCCGCGTCCGCCCCGAGCCCTGCCGCCTCTCCCCGCGCGTCCTCGTCCTCGCGCTCCTCCTTGTCGACGCTCTGCGGCGCGGAGGCCGCCCAGGACAACGCGAGGCCCGCGAAGAAAAGCGCAAGGCCCGAGGCGTGCCGCGGGTGCATCTCCTTGGGGAAGATCGCGTACGACGCGAGCACCGACGCCAGCTTGCGGCAGATGCCCATCCCCGTCGCAACCACCGCGCCGACCGCCTTGATCGCCGCGGTGAAGGCGTACGACCCGCCATACGCGAGCACGACGGTGAGCAGCAGCCAGCCGACCGCGGCGGGGCGCTCGTGGACGCGCTCGTGCAGCGCGGAGAGCTCCCCGCGCGTCGCGGCGACGGCCCAGAGCAATGCGGCGCCGAGTGCGTTGGTAACGAGAATCATCTCGGCGAGCGGGCGGTGCTCGTGCTTCAGAGCATGCTCCTGCAGCGTGCTGACCGTGGCCTCGCAGCACACAGCCAGCAGCATCATTGCAAAGCCACTCGCCGAATCGCCTGCACCTTCCGACGAGCGCCCTGCAGAGGAGAAGAGATAGAGCCCCGCTACCGCCAGCACGGCGGACAGGTACTCGGAAGGCGCGTGCTTGGTCCGGAGCAGCACGAGGCCGGAAATCATGACGACAATGATCTTCGAGGACTTGAAGAGCAGGACACTCGGGTAGGAGAGCGAGCCGTACCCGACCCAGGTGAGGCCGCGTCCCACCGAGATGCACACCGCAATGAGCATGTACAACTTCCAGGGCGTGTGGCGCGCATCAAGGCGCAACCCGGTAAGGCGGGCTTCCGTCAGCGAGAGAGCTGCGTAGACTGAGAGCTCAATCGACGCGGCGGCCCACATGAGCCCAGAGAGCACGCCGTGTGCAACGTACTCTGTGAGAATGCCCTGCAAGATGTGGCATGCGAACATGGCGCCGAAAAGTACCACGAGCTGTGTCTGCACATACACATTGGGCGCGGGAATATCAGCGACTGCAAGCTCTCTCGCCTGCGCGCAGACGCAACACATGGCCCCCCGCAGATCCTGGTGGCCACCCTGTTGTGACCAGGCCATCGCCGACCACACAGCAAGCGGAGAAGCGCTATGCGCCTCGCAATTGTCTTTTTTTCGCATATTACCAGCATCAGGGGACTAAACATCCCGCCTCTGAGACTGTGCACTCGCGCGCCGCTCGGGACACGTCCTGTACCTTGGGTGCGACGTGGTCGAGGCTGAATCCCCAGAGCACGATGTGCTTGTTCCGTGGTTGCTTCTCCATCTTGGCTGCCGCTGGCTTTGTTTCCTCGCCTACCGGCTGCGCAGTGACCTCCGACCAAAGCTCCCGCGTGGGACGCACGTGGCACATCGCCGCCGCCGCTCAGGGGTTCGTCGGACTGTCTTTTTGTTACTGTGGCAAGGGCAGGGCTCCGCCGCCGCACCGCACCGCAATGACCGGCGAGTCCACCAGTACCCGTGTATACTTGCGCAATGAGCGTGTGGTCGTTCCCTGCAGGGCGCCGCCAGCAGCAAGGAGCGCAGGCTCCGGGACTGCGGAACGGGGGCCGGGGGAAGATTCTCGCTGCTCTCGTGGTGTGGCTCCAAGCGTGTCCACCTTAGACACCAAAGTGGACACCTGGATCTTTAGGTCTGCACTTGCCGTTACGGACTCCGTTGCTGGCAACGGAGTCGAAATTTTGTCCTGTCATCGCTGTCTTCTACTGCCCCTCCAAGCGGGGCGAGCGGCGCGGGCGTCAGCTAGGCGCAGAGGAGCAGCTTTGCGCAGCAGGTGGACTGTGACTGTTCAGCCTTGCTGAATCACTGGGGCGTTGGGGAAGAGCGTGCGCGATGGCGGCGCAGAACAAAACCTTCCAGTTCAAGCTGGTTCTCCTGGGCGAGAGTGCCGTCGGGAAGTCGTCGCTGGTGCTGCGATTCGTGCGCGGCCAGTTCTTCGACTACCAAGAGTCGACCATTGGGGGTCCATACCCGCTCGCAGTGCCCTGCTGCGCCGCGCTCGGCCCTCAGGCGGCTCGTGGCGGCGCATCCCCGGGTTTGCGGCATTTCTCCCCCGTTGCGCGGGTGGCGCGGCCAACCGGCAGCTGCGACACCCGAGATGTGACTCGTGTCACGACCTACTACCAAATGAAACATGTTTCGCCATGCTTGTTCAGCCTCTGAAGCGCCGCGTTGGGTTGTTGCAGCGGCGTTCCTGACGCAGACAGTCGCACTCAATGATACGACCGTCAAGTTCGAGATCTGGGACACTGCCGGGCAGGAGCGCTATCACAGTCTTGCACCCATGTACTACCGTGGGGCGGCAGCAGCAATCGTGGTGTATGACATCACGAGCCCCGACTCGTTCGCGCGCGCCAAGAGCTGGGTGCGCGAGCTGCAGAGACAGGGAAACCCCAACATCGTGATTGCGCTGGCCGGAAACAAGTCGGACCTGGCGTCCAAGCGCAAGGTGGAGCCGGACGAGGCACGGGCATATGCAGAGGAGAATAACATCATGTTCATGGAAACCTCGGCGAAGACCGCCTCGAACGTGAACGAGCTGTTCGTGCAGATCGGTGCTTCCCGCACCTTCCCTGGGTGTCCCATCCAGCTGCAGCCCTGGAGCCTCCCTCGCTGGGCGCGCCAACGAATGCGGTCCCAGCAGCAGGAGCGGTGATGAAACTACGTTAGCAGATGCGAGCGCTGACAAAATCACAAAATCTTTGTGGGGTGCAGCACGGAAGCTGCCGAAGCAGCAGGCGGAGCCCAAGACAGGCGGGGCGGCACAGGTCAAGCTTTCTGAGCCCAAGGCCGGGGCGGCCAAGGCAAGCGGAAGCTGCGCTGGGGGCTGCTGAGATCAGTCTGGTTCAGCGGACCTCAAGCGCAGCACGAGAGGAACGCACCGCAGCACAGCTGCGGTGCGGTTCGTTCGTCGAAGGACCATAATCGTGCTCGACAAGAGGGCGGGCAAGGTGGGGAGGGGCTCAACGTGCAGGTGGTAGATCACACAGATCTCAACAAACTGCTCAAACATATGGGTTCTGGACCCTTTGAGATCCATCGCGTCAGTGCCTGTGAAGCAGAAAGCTTGCGAACCGCACACAGAAAGCACCAGTCTTGTTTGCGTTGGACACTCACAGCAGTTCACATACACTTGCACTTACACACTGCATCAACAATACCTCATCGATGCGCGCCCTGCTACGAGCATGCTTCGCAATCCCAAATCACAGGGTCCCCGCGTTCGGCTTCCCACTCGAGCCTGAACAGTGAAGTTTTCACGCCTCGCCCTTGACCTACAGGGAAGGGGAAAGGGGGCTCTCTCAGTCGCGCGCATATCGAAGTTCGCTGCAGCGTGACAAAGCAACAACACATGCGACATCCAAGCCAGTGGGCTCCGAGTGCGGAGGGGGGAGACCTGCAGTGAGTCGAGCGCGAAGGAGTCGAAGCCCTTGTTGGAGCCCGGCTCGACCCAGATGCCCTTGGACGCGGACGGAGGCGGAGCAGGGTTGGGGTTGGCCATAGCCTCAGCCTCGCTTTCCTCGCCGAGGTCGACGAGAGCCTCCTGCTCCGAACCCGCGTCAAGGTCTCCGGCAGTCGAGTCAGCCCTGACGTGGAACTCCGTCGGGAGCTGGTCAACGTCCGACATCGTCTTCGAGTTGCTCTTCACCATGTGAAACGGCGAACGTGCCGCCCGCCTCTGGCCCATGGCCAGCTCCCCCCGCGAATCGATGTTGCGTGCCTCGCTCGCCATGTCGTGAGCGCCGCGCATCTCGTACAGCTTGTTGGTCGGCACCTCGTAGCGGGCCTGGATCGCATCTGCGCGGTCGCTGTCAAGCTTGAAGGACCGCGAAAGCGAGTTAAGGAGGTTAACATCTGCGAGATCGCCATCGTCGCGCAGGCCGTCTGGCCCGCGGACGAAGCGGCTCGACGACGATCCTGTGAGGCCAAGGTCATCGACGTCGCCGCTCTGGCCCATCTGTTGTGAGAGCGAGAGCATCCGCATCTTCCTCCTCAACGGCTGGCGGACGTCCATGTTTGACCGCAAGATGCTGAGCGGGTCGTTGACCGCGTCGGACGCGTGCTTCATGTCGTGGACGCGCCCCGCTTGAGCGTGCTCCTTCGCAGCCCTGGCGTGCACCTTTTTGGGCGCATGCACCGCCGAGGCCTTGGCCTGCACGAGTGCAGCCGGGCGCCGCATGTCTGCCGATGCAATGAGCGCAACGCAGACCAGCACAGCCACCCCGGCCAGCGCAAACACTGCGCCCAAGGCGCGGAGGCTCCCCCGAGGCGCCATCGCCGTCCTTTCGCAAAGCGCGTTGACTGATTAGAATGTGCATCCTGCCCCTCAAAAGTTGATTTCATGATTTTGTCGGCCAAAGTCAACTCAAACCGGTTCTTGGAGACGTCCGCAAGAGCACTCCGGGGCGCGTTTGACGCGTCACAGCCTCACAGCAAGCGTCAATAGGGAGGTTTGGCGGATCAGACTGTGCGATGACGGATGCTTCCATCGATAGCTTGGTGGTGGGCTTACCTGGCCTGCGGTTCGCGGACTCCGAGGTACTAGAGCACGCCCAGCGGGCGCTCATGCTGCTCTCGCAGCTCGAGATGAAGCGTACCAAGGCGAACGAAAAAGCATCAACCAGGCTGGCTAGCGAGAACTTGGGGCCCGATCAGTCTGTGCGTGATTCGCCTGCTGCGGTCGAGCGGTCGTCTCCGGCTTCGAAGCCTCCTCTGGTGCCGCGCAGCCCGCCGGGAACTGCCTCGCCGCAGAAGCACACCCCGCCGCCGATGGGCCTACGTCCGCAGTCGGAGCTACCTCGGTGGAATCCGAACCAGGGTACAGAAGGTAGGAGCATCGAATTGCGGCTGCAGTCACACAGGACATTGATATCCTGTGTCGACGACTTGATGAAGGAGGAGGAGCCACAGAAAGAGTGGACGCACGACCAACTTGCGCAGAGCAGGGAGCTTGCTGCATGGCAGGAAGTGGCGTCTCAAGCAACTTCAAGAAACCATTCTCTGCGAGATTTCTTGCGGGAGCGGGACCGCTTGCTGCTGCCTGCACCAGCACCGACGATGGGCAAGGACTGGCGAGTCGCATCACAACGGCGTGAGAACGAGCCAGAGGTCATTTCGCTGCGCAACCAGCTTGTAGCGCAGCCGAACCTAATTGTGAATCCTCACGCGCCGCCACCACTAGACGACGACTGGGTCGTGAGACGGACGTCTCGTGGCGACTTTGTGGTGATTCAGTCGCCTCGCGCCCATGTTTCCGCGCAAGGTTTTGCGAGGGCAGGTCAACCAGCGTCAACTTCGCCCCTCGAGTCCGTGGAAGATCGGGTACGGAGGCGGGAAGCAGAGCGGATCTTCAAGGATAGCATTCTGCGCAACAGCGGCGCAAATCTCGCTGACGAGGTTGCGGGGGGGCGTGCGATTGATTGCTGATGTTGCTTCGGATGCCCTGCGTGATTTGGGGGGTCCAGTGTAACATCGCAAGACAGCATGCACTACGTACATACGTGCAAATTGCGTGTCTCCATTATTGGGCAGGGACGGGCAGAGGCAAGGCGTGATGGCGACAGCCTTTACAGACTGACGCTGTTACTCTGCGCAGCAGCAGCACCGGTGGCGCCTAGAACGTGCCCGCGCGCATCTTCTTCATTTCGTCGGGGACGTCGGTGCAGAAGCCCTCGCGCAGGCAGCCGACGACCGTGTCTACGGCGTTGATCACGGCGAGATCCTCGCCGTTGTCCTTTATGTAGAACGAGTTGCCAAAGAAGTTGCGCAGCCGCGTCCAGAACACCGGCGGCAGCGCGAGCTCCACCCCCTGACCAACATTGAAGTTGAGGATATTGCTCATCCCGCTCTTTGAGTTGCCGCGGTCAACGATCATGACAATGGTCTTGTCGTCCACCCCCCAGTAGTCCTTGATCGCCAGGCCGGGAGTCTCGGGGTAGCGCTGGCATAGCACGCGAAACTTGAAGCCTGTCAGAAGGCAGAGGCCCATCAATCACAGCACTGTGCGCCAATTTATAAACGCCAGGTTTCGGCTGCCAGGCAAAGATCAGCACCACAAGGCTTCGGGCGAGGCCCAAAGACGGGTGATGGGCGGCAACTGCACACCGCTGTCCGCCTCCAGCTTGGCAAGGAGCTTGTCCATCTTCTTCACCTACGGACATCATCAGAGTGGCGTTAAAGAACAGGCTCGCAGGCGCGAGCCTATTCTTTGGCGTGCGGGCTGGCCCGCTCCTGCCGATGCGGGAGCAGGATGTGCGCGGAGAAAGGACTCTCGGGCGGCTTGGACCTGTCCCTTGCTGAGGAACTTCTCCAAATCAATGACATTGACTTTGTCGCCCTCCGGAAGAAGGTCCGGACGGTTGACTCCCTCGGGTCCCCTTCCGCGCTCGCGCGCACCAAGCGGGACAGAGCGTCCCTGCGGTAGCGCCGTCGCCGGGAGCGGCGACAGAGCAGCAGTCCCGGCCGCCAAGAAGAACGTCTACTCAACCGGAAGTGACTTGTGTCAGGAGAGGGGCGCAGGCTAATATAGCATGGTTCTGTATGAGAGTATCGTGTACAGCGACGGGCACGCGGGATCAGAGAGAGGAACTGACCTGGAGCGCCGCTCGGCGTCCAGTGGCGGAGCCCTCTGTGCCCACGGACTGCATTCTGCATGTGCCTGCGGCAGAGACCCGCAAACCGCGAGAGGGCAGAAGAAGTGCGGGTCCAGTGAGGAAGCCGGAAGCGCCTGCCGCGAGGCCCGCACAGAGGATCGCACGAAGGAAACGCATCGTGGCGGCCACAGGATCCTTTGGATGGGAAGGGAAGAAGTGTAGACTTTTGAGATTCAAATACTTTTTGCCGCCTCAGAAAACGCAAACGAACCCCCTTTCCCGCGAGTGCGCGGGCGCCAGCGGAAAGGATGCCGCTCACGCCCAAGTACACCTGGGAGCAAGATGAGGGGAGTGTCTCGCTGACCATCGCGCTGTCGAGTGCTGCTGCGACGCGCAATGCTCGTGTTGAGTGCACGGATGCCATGATCAAGGTCACATGTCCGCCGTATTTCCTTCAGGTATGTTTCAACCGGACGTGCGCAAACAGTACAGCCGCTGCCACGAAGGCTCACGATCGTCCGTGCCGGCCAATTTACATGTATGCCTGCGCTGCTGGCGAGGCCACTGACAGCTAGCGATCCACAAGTGGCACGACTCGAGGGCGCTCGTGTGCGAAATTGCAATCCAATCGAGCCATGCAGACCAAGGAAGCAGGCCGCGGCCGCTGATCGGCCCGCTCTCTTGACACGGTGTGGCTTGCGCACAGGTTGATCTTCATGGCGATATCCACGAGCAGCAGTCACGAGCGACACTACTTCCTGGCACGGTGACCGTCAAGGTTCCAAAGCAAGAGCGAGGCCTGTGGCCACAGCTCCTGGCAAGTGGGACACCCGAAGCAATCAAGGCGCGGCGGATGGCCGCCATCGCAGAAAAAGAAAAGCGGGACGAGGTGGCTCGAGATGACAGGAAGGAGAAGAAGCGGCAGGATAGCGACTATGTGTTCCACAAGCAGTGGGATTTGGAGAAGGAGGAAAAACGCACGATCGAGCGCTTGGCGGAGGTGCACAAAAAGGAGGCCGAAAAGGACCTCAACGATTGGGCGGACAAGTCTGAGGGGCGGAAAGGTGGGCCTCCCCCTGTTGACAACAAGGAAATCGACACCTACTTCGACAAGCAGCTCGTGGAGGGCATCAGGGAGCTTGAGACGACGCGGGAGGACGACTCGGTGGTGCCGCTGCCGGGGACGTACAACAGGAAAACCGCCCGCACTGCGGCGGTTGAGGCTTCGGTGTCGGCTGCACCCCGCAGTGAGTTTGACCAGCGCCTCGAGGAGGAGAAGCGGCTGAGGGAGAAGGCGGAGCGGGAGGCCAAGGCCAAGGAGGAGGAGGAGGAGAAGTTCCGCGCAGCGCGCGCAGAGAAGGCTGCGGAGGAGGACCGCCGGAAGGAGGCACAGGCGGCAGCGCAGGCGGCAGAGGCCAAGAAGTGCGAGGATGCGCGCCGGGCGGCGGAGGAGGAGGAGCTGCGAGTGGCCAATGCCAAGGCGGAGGCGTTTGAGGCGGAGGAGGCGGAGCGCGAGCGGCGCGAGGCGGCAGGGGATGCACATGCGGGAGAGGAGGCACAGGAGCAGGCAGAAGGAGAAGTGAGCAAGGCACGGGAGAGGCGACCACTTTCTGCAGAAGAAGCTGCAGCGAAGGCTGCAGAGGAGGAGAAGAGGGCCAAGGCCGCGAAGGCCAAGGAGGACGAGGAGCGGATCCTGGGGCGGCGCTCGGGGGCGAGCATCAACCGCTTCGAGTCGGAGGCGATCGCAGAGCGGCACCGCGTGCTGGGAGAGGCGTACTTTAAGGCGGGGTACCTGGCCGAGGCGCGCAAGGCGGAAGAGGAGGCGCGCAAGGCGGCGCCGTGGGTCGAGGAGCGGCGCGAGTACGAGACGCCCGAAGAGAACGCGGCGCGCAAGGCGCGGGAGGAGGAGGAGGAGGCGGCGCGGCGCGCCAAGGACGAGGCGTGCGGGATCCCGGCGCCGCGTGGGGCGGGGCGGGTAGAGCTGAACTTTTCCAAGGGGCGCAAGAGCATGCCGGCGCGCGAGCGCATCGAGACGGACGAGGAGGTGGCACTGCGCGAGGCGGAGGACCTCCGTAGGAAGAAGGCGGAGAACCCAGACGCGCACGGCCCGGCGGAGGAGCAGGCGCAGTGGCTCAAGCAACGCGGTGACCACTTCTACCGCCAGCGCGACTTTCGCGCGGCGGTCAACGCGTACTCGTCCGCGCTGGAGCTCAACAAGCGCGACGCGCTGAGCTTCTCGAACCGCGCGGTGTGCAACCTCCGGCTCAAGGCCTTCGCGGCCGCCATTGCGGACTGCACGTCGGCGTTCGACCTCTTGAGACGCGTCAAGACGGTAGGCATGGACAAGGAGAAGATCGAGCAGGAGACCATGAAGAAGGCGCGCTGCCTCCTGCGGCGCGGCATGGCGCACACGCGGCTCGGGATGCTCGACGCGGCCATCAAGGACCTCGACGCCGCGGGCAAGCTGCTGCCGGACCGCGAAGTGCTCAAGGACGACCTCGAGGGCCTGCGGCAGGCGGTCGCGGCGCACCCCTACTTCCAGCACAAGGAGCAGGGCGACGCGGCTTTCAAGGCCGGCGACCACGACGCGGCGCTCGCCGCCTACGATGCAGCGCTCGCGGCGGACCCTGGCTGCTTCCAGGCGCTGTCGAACCGCGCCGCGTGCTGGCTGGCCAAGGAAAACTACGAAAAGACGATTGACGACTGCTCCGCGGCGCTCAGAATCGTCGACCCCGCCGGGCAGGCCGCCACAAAGCTCGCGCTGCGCCTGCTGGTGCGGCGCGGGACAGCGTATTGCTGGCAGGGCTCGTTCGACAAGGGCCGGGCGGACTTCAAGGCGGCGCTGCTCCTCGACAAGGGCAACAAGACGCTGCAGGAGGACGTCGAGATGCTGGTGACCACCACCGGCGCTGCACGCTCTCTCTCGCAGTTCATGGGCGAGAATCTCTCCGACGCGCGCAACCACGCGCTGGCCGCGCTGGGCGCCGCTGGTGTGCAGCGCCCGGGCGAAATGTAGGCGTGAAGGTGAGTAGACGCTGCAATAGGATGTGCAGCAGCTCGGATCATGCCGCCTGTGAAGCGTGTGCTTTACTTCTGCTGTGAGTACATGGTTGGCCTGGGACCTAGTTATTATCCGGCTTCACTGCTGTGGTCCCCCGGCCCCCGC
>ENA-UOXV01004677-UOXV01004677.1-marine-metagenome-genome-assembly--contig:-NODE-4677-length-15532-cov-16.635201_pt1 | contig 15532 bp, 10 predicted proteins | sample MGYA00238165_ERZ766961 | MGnify/ENA primary metagenome ERZ766961 (study PRJEB28924, sample SAMN03173240) | marine metagenome | biome: Marine; feature: Water; material: Subsurface seawater | place: North... | reverse complement strand
TGTGTGTTGTATCTCTTTCTTCTTCCTCTTTGTCTTTGTCTTCGCTCGAAAAAGCGATCCTATCTGAGCTGCTCTTTTTCTCCTCTTGAAGCGATGATGATGAGAGCGAGGAGTTCGTTCGGGTGTTCGACGTCGTCGTCGTCGTCGTCGTTCGCATTGCCCTTTTTGACGACGGGGAAGAATCGAATGGGATTAAAGCGCTTCAATAATACTAATAACAAAAAGAACAACAACAACAACAAGAGTAGCGTTGTTAGTATTCGAGCGGGGAAGAAGAAATCGTCCTCTTCTTCATTCGAACAACTTCCAGAACTCACCGAGGACGAAACCGCGAAGAAATGGGCGGGAGAATCCAACGACTCGCCAACGATTGTGAGTAAAAAAGAGAGTGGCAGAGGTGATGCGACAAATCCTACGACGAGTTCTACGAGAAAGTTGAGAAAAAAAGAAGACGCGATAGAGCAGGACGTGCTAGAAGGCGAGGCATGTTTGTTGGGAGACGGGATATGGGAAAAGTTATGCGAAGAAGCAAAGATGGAGATTGAATTAGAACCCGCGTTGGCGTCGTATTTGTATTCCACGATCCTCTCGCATAAGGAGATGTCGGACGCGTTGGCGTTTGTGTTGGCGAACAAACTCGGGTCGTCTGTCTTGTTGGATTCGCAACTGTTGGAGCTGTTTTCGAAGTGTTATCGGGAAGATCCGGAGTTGGTACAATGCGCGATTGCAGATATGCAAGCGGTGTTGGAAAGAGATCCAGCGTGCGATAAGTACGTGATGATTTTGTTGTATTTTAAAGGCTTTCAGGCGTTGCAAGCGCAAAGAATCGCGCACTCGTTGTGGTCGAAAGGGAGACAGTCGTTGGCGTTGTTGTTGCAGCATAGGGTTTCGGAGGCATTTCATGTCGATGCGCATCCTGCCGCGAAAATTGGAAAAGGGGTTATGATTGATCACGCGACTGGGGTAGTTATTGGGGAAACCGCGGTAGTTGGGAATAACGTGTCTATCTTACACAACGTGACGTTAGGCGGGACCGGGACGACGGACGGAGATAGGCACCCGAAAATTGGCGACGGGGTAGTTTTAGGTGCCGGGGCGACCATTTTAGGACCAGTGATTGTTGGTACGAACGTGAAGATTGGCGCAGGGAGCGTTGTGCTGCAAGATATTCCGGATAACTCCGTCGCGGTAGGAATTCCAGCAAAAATTTTACGAAGAGAGCGAAGCGAGGAGGTGATCGAGCCGAGTTTATCGATGGACCAGACAGACTTTTTAGAGGGATGGGACTTTACTATATAGAACGTTATTTATTTTCATTGTTACAATTGCTACTATTATTGCTATTATTATGAGAAACAAACTCCGAGAGGCGGACAGCGAACGAATCGACGTACGAAGAGTGTCGCGCGCCTATATTGAACAACACATCCGGCGACGACGCTCTCGTAAACTTTTCATCAAACATCTTTTCATGATACATGTTTATTCTATAGAGATACTCTCCTTCTTTTCCCCCAACTCCTGTTGTGCTTCCTCTCTTTTCTCGTATGATTTTGGCCATAATTTGAGGCGGTTCAAACTCCGGCAAGTGTCCGAGTAAATTTACGTTGAGCATCGGTCCTATGTGAAGACCAAACGTCGACGGAACGAAAATGTGCTGGTAAAAATCAAACGTATACACGAGTTCTGGCAAAAACTCGTATTTAGAACCAAACTCTGGACTGTTGAAGAGTCTCTTCCTCTGCTTTGATGAAATAGCACTCTCACAACGATCAAACGCCTTTCCTAATAATCGAGTATTTTCCGCAAACGAGGTGGCTGTCGTCACGTCCGGTTCCTCCCCAGGAACATCTGCTCGCAAAACCTGCGCAGTCGCGCACAACGGCGCGTAAATGAAAGGCTTATTTCCAGTAATATTCGCTTCCAAACCAGGCGTCAGTTTTCGAATTACTTTCAAAGCGGTCGACACGAGCCATCTCGCGGGTATTCTTCGAAACCGGCTCTCGAACTCGTGCCCGGTGACTACCTCGGAGCACTTGATGCCTTTTCGTAAAAATCTTCCTTGCACGACTGTTTGAAACGTGCGTTTCTTATTCGCGAAATACTTCTTCGTCACGTCATTGCCTTCTTCATCTCCTTCTCTCGATGGAACGTCTCGACATCGAACCAAAAGTTTACCCGCGAACGCGTTTGTGCGTATTTCAATACCCCTCGTATCGTTTATCGGTAACTCTTCATCGATCGTCGCCGATGACAGAGCGTTTTCCAACCGCAAAGGTCCATGCGTCCACTTAGAAACTCCTCCTCTGAACAACGCTGGTTTCGATGACGAGAACGAAGAAGAAAACGGAGCAGCGGCAGCCTCTCTTCCGCCGTTGTGTTCCTTCTCTTCGACGAAAACCTCGTTGGCGTCGAACCACACTTCTTCTTCTTCTTCTTCTTTGTCTTCTTTTACTTCTTCGACGGATGATCGCGCAAAATCATCACCACTCGCGGCGGCGGCGTCACTTCTTCTTCGGCAAGATAAGCAAAAGCATCGCATGCTGCTGCTGCTGCTGATAATGATGATACTAATGTGGTGCTCTCGTGTATGAGTGGATATTTTATCCCGGGGCCTAAAAATACACCAAAGTCCAAACTCTTTTTTTTTCGCTCTTTAAACTCTTCTCACTTTATGGATGGAGGGAGAGACGTGTCACTTCGTCCAAAGAAAATAAAAAACACCAGCGCCGTTCTCCGCGCGCAAGTTCGAATTTTGACCACCGGTTTCTCGCTCATGCTTCATACTTCAACAAACAACAACAACAGTAGTAGCGGTAACATATATCATCGCTTCTTTGATTGGTTTTAGATCCTTAATTTACGCATCGTGTGTGTACTGTTTCCAACCTCCAACATTGATTTTTGCAAATTTGAGCACATTCATGCGAGAGAAAAAGAATAAAAAGAAATGGTGCCGAAATTGCCCCCTCTTTTGATGAAAAAAACTTCTTGTTTTTCTGTTTTGTTTCATCACACACGACGACAAATAATATTCAAATACCACACACGTGTTCTGTATACTCTCGTCTCGTATCTGTTGTATATACGTTTTGCCAATCAAAACCTCTCTCTCTCTCTCTCTTTCTCTCTCATTGATTAATACATGACTGGTGGAGCAAAACGAGAGGCAGAATCTTTGAACGATAGTAGTAAAAACCACGACGACGACGCTTTAAAGAAGAAAAAGAAGGTTGAAGAAAACATCGTCGTCGTCACGACGATGAGTAATACGAATGAAAATAAGATCGATGAGGATTTACACTCTCGACAATTGGCCGTGTACGGACGCGAATCCTTTCGAAAACTAGTGGGCGCGAAAGTATTAATTTCCGGTTTGAACGGCTTAGGCGCGGAAGTCGCGAAGAACGTCATCTTAGCCGGGGTGAAGAAGGTCACTTTGAGCGATGATTGCGACGCGACGATGAGCGATCTGGCGAGTCAGTTTTATTTGACTGAGGAAGATTGCGGGAAAAATCGAGCGGAATCGTGCGCAGCGAAACTGCAAGAGTTGAATCCAGCCGTGGAAGTGGTGACGGTAATGACTAAAGATGTCACGGAAGACGTGCTGTTGGCGCACGACGTCGTGGTCGTGTGCGACTCGTCGTTGCACTCGCAACAAGACTGCGAAAAGTGGGACGAGATTTTACGCAAAGAGAAAGGCAAGGCGTTTATTAAAGGCGACACGAAAGGCGTGTTTGGGTCGGTGTTTTGTGATTTCGGGGATTCGTTTACGGTTGTCGATCAAGACGGGGAAGAGCCGAAGACGTGCATCATCGCTTCCATTTCCAACGAGCATCCGGCGTTGGTTACGTGTACGGACGACGAACGCGTCGAGTTAGAGGAAGGGGATTTGGTCACATTTTCAGAGGTGAAAGGGATGAACGAGTTGAACTCAATCAAGGAAGGAGTGAAGATCAAGTCGGTTAAAAAGCACGGGTTCGAGTTGGACATCGACGCGAGTAAGTTCTCGCAATACGTGGGTGGAGGCATCGCCACGCAAGTCAAGTTGCCGAAAGAGATGAAATTCAAATCTTTCGCGGACTCGTTGAAAGAACCGGGGGAGTTTTTGTTGTCTGATTTCGCAAAAATGGAGCGCTCGCCGCAAATTCACTTGATGTTTTTAACCTTAGAGGCGTGGAAAAGCAAGAACGGCGGTCAGTTACCGCAACCCGGGAGCGATGCGGATGCTGCCGTGTTCGTCGCGTTGGCGAAAGACGAAGTCAACGCGCAGTACAAATCGGTCGAAGAAGTGGACGAAAAATTATTCGCGACGTTTGCAAAGACGTGCAGAGGCGACATTTCGCCCATGGCAGCTATGTTTGGTGGCATCATCGGTCAAGAAGTCGTCAAAGCGTGCACCGGGAAGTTTACGCCGTTGAATCAGTTTTTCTATTTTGATTCGTGCGAATCGTTGCCGGAAAAGTTAGAAGAGGCGGATTTGAAACCGACTGGTTCTCGATACGACGGTCAAATCCAGTGTTTTGGACAAGCTACGCAGGCGATCATGGAGAAGCAAAATGTCTTTTTGGTCGGCGCGGGCGCGTTAGGATGTGAATTCATCAAGAACCTAGCGTTGATGGGCGTTTCCTGCGGCGCCTCGGGTGAAGGTAAACTCACCATCACCGACGACGACATCATAGAAAAGTCCAACTTATCGAGACAGTTCTTGTTTCGCGATTGGGACATTAAACAACCGAAATCGACGTGCGCGACGAATGCGGCAAAGAAAATCAACTCGAAGTTGAATGTCACCGCGTTGCAAAACCGAGTGAGTCCAGATACCGAAGAAGTCTTTGACGATGAGTTTTGGGGTGGTTTAGACGTCGTCGTGAACGCGTTGGATAACGTCAACGCGCGTTTATACGTCGACTCTCGATGCGTATACTTTGAGAAGCCGTTGCTAGAGTCTGGAACCTTAGGTACCAAGTGCAACACGCAAATGGTCGTTCCGCACTTGACGGAGAACTACGGCGCGTCCAGAGATCCCCCGGAGAAGTCTGCGCCCATGTGCACTTTGCACTCGTTCCCGCACAACATCGATCACTGCTTAACTTGGGCCCGATCAGAATTCGAAGGCTTGTTTGAAAAATCTCCTGCCGAGGCGAACGCGTACCTTTCCAAACCGGACGAATACGAGTCGAACGCGCGCGCGAACGCGGACGCGAGCATGCGCGAAAACGTTGAGAAAATTTCGCAGTGTCTCATTCACACGCGGTGCGCGACATTTCAAGAGTGCATCAACTGGGCGCGCTTACGATTTCAAGAATACTTCCACGATAGAGTCGCGCAATTGACGTTCACCTTTCCCGAAGACGCCGTGACGTCAACCGGGAACGCGTTCTGGTCCGCGCCGAAACGATTTCCGAAACCGGTCATCTTCTCCGAGAAGGACGACGGGCACGTCAATTTGCTCAAAGCCATGGCGATTTTGAAAGCTGAATTACACGGCGTTACCGTCGGTGTTCCATCCGCAGAAGTTCGAGGAGATGAGAAAGCGATGAATAAAATCGTTGTCGAGATGGCGGCGAAAGTAGAAGTCCCAGTGTTTGTACCGAAAGACGGCGTGAAGATTGAAACCGATCCGACCAAGAAAGAAGGCGACAACGATGATAACGGCATGGGTGGCGTCGAAGACGATCAAATCATCGACGATTTGCTCACGCAATTGAACAACGTGCGTACAAGTGACTTGAAAGGCGACGCGGAGTACCGCTTGTCCGTCATCGAGTTTGAAAAGGATGACGATACGAACTTCCACATGGAATGCATCGCCGGGTTGTCGAACATGCGCGCGCGAAACTACGACATTGCTGAAGTTGACAAGCTCCAAGCGAAGTTGATCGCTGGTAGAATCATTCCAGCTATTGCAACGACCACTGCTATGGCGACTGGTTTAGTCTGCTTGGAGTTGTACAAAGTCATTCACAAAGCTCCTTTGGAGAGCTTTAGAAACACTTTCGCCAACTTGGCGTTGCCGTTGTTTGCGATGGCTGAACCAATCGCGCCAAAGTTCCAAACGTACAAAGACGAAAAGTGGAGCTTGTGGTCGCGATGGATCATCGAGAAAGATTACACCGTGCGAGAACTTTTAAAATACTTCGAGGACAAGGAATTGGAGTGCTATTCTGTTTCCTACGGCCCGGCGTTGATTTACAACGCCATGTTTCCCAGACACAAAGAACGCATGGATCAAAAACTCTCTGAATTGGTACAAACGGTTGGGAAAATCACGTTCCCAGCGAAACGAAAGCACTTTGATTTAATAGCCGCCACGGAAACGACCGAAGGCGAAGATATCGACGTTCCGTTGATTTCAATCGTGTTTAGATAAAAAGAAAAATTACGTAAAAACAACACACAACACAGACACACATTTTAATATTAACCATACTTAGAACCTAATGAATCAAAATCCGATCCACACTGCATGTATCTACAACACTAGTACCTATAATAACTATCACGAAAGCTCTATAACTTAAAATCGCGTGGATCTCGCCAGAAACGTTTCCTTCCTTTGATCTTCCGGTTTCGTGCTCGAAGTGAATAAAGAGGAGTACACGGAGGCGGTGGCGCCTTGCGGCATGTGCTTTGGATCGGTCGCTTTGAACGATTTCTTCGCCTGCTCTGCGCTCACGTCGTCGCATCCGTTCTTTCTTTTATTGTTATTGTTCGTGCTATCTTCTTCTACGTCATTATCACCCACATTATCAGCTTTATTGTTCTTCTTCTTCTTCGCGTTCTTCTTCTCCTTCTTTTCCTTCTTCATCAAGTTTTCCTTCTCCAACTGTTCTTTCATAGCCTCCAAAACATCTCCAGTTGGATTAATAGGAATAAATGGTGGAGCGTCTTTCAAGCTCACTCCATCGTTCATCTCTTCGCAACTCTCTTTCGCCTCTCGAATGGCTTTTTCAGAGACGACGACGCCGCTCGGTCGCAACACGACGAACTTCGTCTTGCCGTTGAAATCCAACCCGGTCAGAGGACAAGAAAACACTCCTTTCTCAATCGTCGGTCGAAAACTGTTATTCTTTTTGTGAACATCGTCTTTATTCTTCTTATTCATCTTTTCCTTCGCTTCTTCTTCTTTTTTGTGAAACTTACACGTCACCAGTGCTTTCAACCCGGTCACGTGTTCAATCCTCATCGGCAACGGCGTCTTCTCCACCGCTTTGCGTTGCAAACACTTCAACACCGCCTCTTTATTGTACAAGTTTCCAATCAAATCGACGACTATTCCATCCTCGATCGTCGAATCTAACATCTCCTCCGTCAGCGAACAGTTGAAATATCTCGACAGCTCGTCTTCTTTCTTATCGAAATCTCTCACCGTCGATTGACTCGAAAAGCTCACAAACCCGCCCAAAGTTTCCTTCTTTTTCGCAAACGGATTGTCGTTGTACATCTCGAGATAGGCAGATCTGGATTCCGCTCCGGTCGCGCCGCCATCGCCGCCACCGCCGAGTAAAGAGACGTGAAGGATAAAGTGGTCGTTGTTCTGAACGCCTAATTGGCGCAACGATGGTAAAGACGACGACGATTGAAGATGATGGTTGTTGTTCTTGTTGGAAAATGAAATTGGAAACATTTGCCCGGTACGCGTTGAGCGCAAATTGATCCCCTCCAGGTTTCGACCATCATCACTATCACCCATTAAAGAGGACAACACATCGCTCACCGCAAACGTTTCTAAATCCACGGAAATAGCTTTAATCGTTTTAGCATCGCTTGTCGTCACGAACACTTGTTCGTTCATCTTCTTCTTCTTCTTCTTCTTCTTCTTATTAGGTGTTTCCGTCGTCCTTTGAAAGTGAGGCGGAAAAGAAGAGAATTTTTCTTCTTCTTCCATTCTTCATTCATAAACAAACGCGCTATTAACACCATTAGAACCATTAGTCATCATAACTCTTCTTGGATATAGAAAGAGAGAGTGTTTGTGTGTTATTGTTTGAGAGAGAGAGTGAAATAAAGAATCGCAAAAGTCTCTCGTCGTGCTCGCTCTTGGTATTATTCATCACATTCCTTTTGCACAAAATCACCTACCGGGGAAATCCCCAATTTCCTCCTCCTCATTATGTTAGTAAACATGAAAATACTCTACGCGACAGAAACTGGAAACGCCCGGGACGTCGCGGAACGCGTGGCGAGAGAATGTTCCAGACAAAGTATAAATAAAATATCGCTCGCATCGATCGATGCGTACGATGCGAGACAGTTACCGAAAGAAGACAAAAACATTCTCTTATTCGTCTGTTCGACGATGGGTCAGGGCGATCCACCGAAATCGTTCGAAAAATTCTGGAAATTTTTGCTGAAGAAAAATTTACCTCTCTCAACCTCTCTGTTAAATCTTAAATTCGCGGTGTTTGGTCTGGGAGATTCCTCGTACGAGAAGTATAACTTCGTGGCGAAGAAGTTATTTCGACGGTTGGAACAATTAGGAGGCGAAAGCGTGATTGAGTTAGGGTTAGGGGACGATCAACATTTTAGCGGGTACGACGGCGGTTTGGACCAGTGGTTGGAAACGTTGTACGTGAAGATTTTTGGAAGTGAGTTTTATCGAGAGAAGATTATTGGGTTTAAGGATAAGTTGGACGTGTGTCCAGTAGAAGTGAGCGTCGTCGTTCGCGATGGTGATGGTGATGGTGTTGGTAGTGTGGATGGAGTAAACGACGACGACGACGCGCCGGTGGAAACGCGAAGAGGGGTGATGCGCGCGGTGGATTCGATGGCGACGGAAGAGGTCTCCGACGATAACAACGGTACGTATTGGCGCGCATTGAAAGTGATGAAGAACGAGTGTTGTACTTCAGAGAGCGCGGTCAGACAGGTACATCACATCGAATTGGATAACAGGTACACGGACGTGCACGATTTCAGCCCGGGAGAGGTGTTGGAAGTTTTGCCGTGTTCGCGCTCTGCTATTGGACGAGAGGTTTTGGATTTGCTCACGAATTCAATCGTCGTCAAAGACGGTGATAATGGATACCGAGCAATCTTGGATGCTGAGAACTTGGTCGTGTCGGTATCATCGTCGGGGTCTTCATCCAAAAACAGTCGTTACATCTGTCGCGCGAAATATCTCGTCGCGTACTTTCTCGATTGTTTCTCGGCATCGCCTCGATCGTACTTCTTCGAAGTGTGCGCATATTTTGCCAAAGATCCGCTCGAAAAAGAAAAGTTGCAGCATTTTGCCTCCCCGGAAGGACGCGCGGATTGCTATCAATACTGCCAACGCGAGAGACGGTCGGTGAAAGAGTTTTTCGAGGAGTTCACCTCGGTAAAACTTCCGTTGGAGTGGTTACTTCACGTGGCGCCAAAATTGAAACCGAGACAGTTTTCAATCTCATCTTCGCCGAGTCAACACAAAAATAGCGATGGAACGCACGTTGATTTAATATCGATAACCGTCGCAGTCGCAAAATGGACAACGCCTCTAAAACGTCTCCGTTCCGGTTTGTGTTCGACTTGGATGGCGGAGAAATTAAGGACCAGCGATGTTGTCTACGCGAGGGTTGTCAAGAACGGTGGTTTGCCGTATTCACATACAGGGTCTATGATCTTGATTGGACCAGGTACTGGTGCCGCACCGTTTCGTTCATTCATACTGGAACGATGTTCGCGTCGCAACTTTGACGATAAAATTCTCATGTTCTTTGGGTGTCGAAGAAAAGCGGAGGATAACTTGTACGAGACTGATTGGGAAAACGTCGAAAAGTGGTCTCAAGGCAACATCAAAGTCGTCACTGCTTTCAGCCGAGAGCAGGAGAATAAAGTATACGTCCAGGATAAAATTCGAGGCGACTCTTCGAAGGAAGTGTGGGATTTAATCTCTCGCTGCGAGGCGAAGATTTTTGTCGCCGGGTCGTCCGAGGATATGCCCGCGCGAGTCCGCGAGGCGATTCGAGATGTTTGCGCGAAAGAAGGCGGCATGGACAAAGAAAGCGCGACTCGATACATCGCCGAATTAGAAGCCAAGAAGAGGTATTTCGTCGAAGCGTGGTAGAAATTATATTATATGTACAGTACGGTAGTTAGATTTTTAGATAGTGTTTGTATGTTTGTATGTAGTACTGGTAGTTCTTTGTAAGTACAAAACGTTGAATAGCTCCAAATCTGCTTTATGGATAGATGCTTACGGATACTCGCATCCTGTTTGCTGAACTGTGACCAACATGCTCGTATCGATGCCCAACGCGTTCGCTTTTTTCTTCATCGTTTCGACGAGTTCCTCGGAAACCTCCTTCTCTCTCGTAAACAACCATAAGCCGCCTTGGTTACGCACGTTATTGGCGCTTTCCGTGGTGCACAAACCGTCGGAAACAAAAATCGTAGGTTGACCTCCAGAAATAATGGCCCACCCCTCTTCTTCTTCGTACGCGACGATCCAATAATCGCCGTATAGTGCTCTCGGCACGAATTTCGGACCGACCTTCAGTTTACTTTTGACGTCGACGTCGGGTATGAACGCGTTCAAGACCATATCTTCGTTGGAAGGCTCACCTTCCACCGAACCTTTTCGAGCAAAATTAAACACGTCCAACGTCGTCGGAGACGTCACGGTATACACCGCTCTCACGCAGAAAAGGTTTTCAACGGGTTGATACCTGTTTGGAAGTTGCGCTTGGACGTACCAAGGTTTCGAGGCGTACGCTTCGATGCTTACGTCTGAAACCGTTGGAACTGGCGGGCACCTTCTTGCTTGTGTGAACCAACCTCCCGCAAGAGCCGGGGTGACGAACGAGGATGCACAAGCCGCGATTGCTAAGAGTGCAACGAGGAGTGAGGACGAGGCAAAATCGTTCTTTCTTCTTAAACAACAACGCGTTTGCAGCATGATTTGGTTTCAATGATGATCCGAGAATGCAGCAAACGCGCACAAAAGTAAAGTATTTTTTGTATCTCGTTGCATCGACACGCTCGTATTTTTTGCATAAAACTCGACCTTTTTTAACTAAAAACTACTTTCACTAATTTCTATGACTACATCAACTAAAGTCATCCTCTCGGACGCCACTAAACACACCTTTGACTTTCTCAGCGATCGCAGAAAACGCCTTGTGCGGTTCTTTTCGCATGCCTTTATGCGAGACCCAGAGCTGGACTTTATTCGGAAGTTTTTTGGCGATGACGGCGGCGGCGATGTGTTCGATGTTGAAGTTATGCACCGGATCTTTCCACCCGCTTCGGTCGGAATGACCGGACCATGCCAACGCGTGACCGCAATTGGTCGTGTTGCATAAACCAAACACAGTCACGCAATCGCACTGTCGAGTTAAATACAACAGAGTAGAAAAGCCCGTCGTCGGCGTTTTATCGTACTTGTGTTTCGCTCCGTGCGTTTCTTTTGTGAGTTTCTTTAAACACACGACGCCGCGGTGCGATTCGCCTTTAATAAATCTCAACGATTTCACCGGTTTATGTTTCAACTTTTGGTTCAACTTCACGCACCACGGCTGAGGACTTCTGTGCGAACACGTGGAAAACATCAACCAGTTTTCCTGATTCTTCGCGTACGAAATCGAATGATCTAACCCGATGTTCACCAAAGCCGCGGTGATGGCTCTCACGTCCGTTCTCGATCCCATATCTTTCGCGTCTCGACTAAACTTTTTCGGCGCGTTGTGCCCATTCAATCGAATAACCCAATCGTGCGCTTCTATTTGCATCCCAGCGCCACCGACGGATAAGTGCCCGGTTGGAAAAACCAACGCGCACGACCCTTTCAGAAAACCCGTGTTTTCTCGTTGATACGCGGACGTGTCCACGCACTCCTCCGGTTCTTTCCCGCTCACTTTCTCCAAAACCTTTCGAAACAACTGCACCTCTTTATTTTCTTTTTCTTTTTGGTCGTCCTCTTCATCGTTGTTGCTCCTGTCAAAGTCGAAATCTGCGTACCGTCCCCAGCTCGCGTCTCGGTTGTGTTGCAACACCGGAAAGCACTTATTCATTTCAACCGGTTTTTCATCTTCGTTTCTCCCTCTCGCATACGTCGTCGTCGCGGATGATGATGATGCTTTACTTTCGTCTTCTTCTCCTCCTTCTTCTTCCATGTGCTCCATCACTTCTTTCAAATCTTCCTTCCATTCGTTTTCTTCGTTCGTGTTTTCCCTCAGCATCTGTTCCATCTTTTCGATTTCTTTCTCGTGGTCGCCGTCGGAGTAGACGGAACGGAGAACGAAATAAAGAATCACAATCAGAAGTTTTACGACGAGTAACAGTTTCAATCGTCGTTTATTTTTCGGAGTGAAAAAAGGAGGAGAGGTGGAAGGAGACATATCACGTTTTCGAGTGGACGACTTTATCTCTCGCGTTCATGCGCGCGTACGAAAGAGAGAGAGAGAGAATGGAGAATTTTGGGGAACTTTTCTCTCCAAAATTCATCACTTTTTACGCATGCGCACGAATACGTAACAAAGACGCAAGCAAAACATGAGCGCTTCTTTCAAAACCTGCTGCGTTCAGAAAGGGTTCAGAGCGAACGTTTCCGTTGAACGAGTTGGACGACGTCACGGGCGACGACATAATAATAATAATTTTAATAATAGTAATGAGAAGAAGAGCAACACCAAGAGAATCAACGACGGTTTTAGGAGACAACGGGTACGAGTAAAAGTAACATCAGCGGCGGGAACGACGGGAAATGGCGATGATGATGAAGAAACAATAAAAGTTATCCTGAAAGTACCGGATATGATGTGCGAAGGATGCGCGGAATCCGTCACGAACGCGTTGGAAAGTAGCGATTCTTTCGCCTCCTCCTCCTCTGTGAAAGGAGAGATTTCGATCGATTTGGAGACAAAGTTCGTCACGGTGAGCGTAAAAGGGTGCGCGTCGGCGGTTGAAGCGATGGGGAAGATACCAGAGTTTGTGCAAGCGCTGAAAGAGAACGGATTCGACTCGGAGCCGGTGTTTGATTAACAATAATAATAATAATTTTAATTGATGTGTATTAGTAGAGAAGAAAATAGTTTTGGTAATAGTATTACAAGAAGAGTGCGACGATGATTCTACACTTCGCACTCGAACGCGAGCATGTTCAAGCTCTGTCTGGTCTGAAGAATTTCCGGCGACGACAGGGCGGTTAACTTCTTGGTCGGTTGAACGCGCTTCTTGATATCATCCTTTTCATTTTTTGGAGAAAATGATGAAGACGCCTTTTTCTTTGTCGACCCCGTCGAGCGGATGGTTTTCGTACCAGAGAGACCCGGATGTAAATGAGATGGCGGCGGCGTAGCCGGAGGCGTTCTTTTTGAAGTTTTATTGTTATTGTTGTTATTATTATTGAGCACATTCTCTAACGCGCTTTCCAACCTCGCGCACCTTTCTTTCAACTCGTCGAGTTCTTTTTGCATCAAGAGTTTCTCCATCTCCTTCTGCTCTTTCTCCACGACCGAAACGTACGATAAAGAAGAAGAAGGAGGAGAAGACATTTTTGACCTTTGGTCTTCTTCCTTTTCAAACAGTTTCGCCATCAAATCTTTCGATGATGATGATGTTGATGATGATAAACACGGCGGTTTACCCGGCGGCATCGGCGGATTGACAACAACTCGTGAAAATGTTTTTGTATTCTTTTTTTTTTCTTCCTCTTGATCTTCGGAAGAGGAAGAATAAGCGTTTTCGTTTACCTCCGTGTCCTCCTCCTCCTCCTCCGAGGAAAAAGAATTGATGTTCTTCTTCTTCTTCTTCTTTTTGGTATCATCATCATCATCGTGAACATCATCATCTTTATCGTTTTCGTCATCTCTTTTATATAATCCAGCCAGCTTCATCAGAAAGGATGATGCGTTTTTGACTTCTTCTTCGTTTACGTTTTTAGCAGATCGATGATGACGCGATGATGCGTTGGATGTTTTTCGGTTGGTGTTTGACGGAGCGAAAGGAGGAGGCGACACAAAAGTCGCTGCCATCGCGTCGTCAATGAGCAAACAAACAACGATAATGAAAACGAATGCGTGTGTGTGTGTGTGCGCTCGCGCGCGTGTGTGCGCTACCTTTGGAGAGAGAAGAAGTGAAGATGAAAAGTTTCTTTCTCGTTTCCACAATCGAAGCGTTTTCACAAAACGAAAGACAAAAACAAAACCCTAAATTAATTTTTCGTGCTTGTATTATTAAATATTTTTGTGAACCCTACCATGAGTATTAACAACGGTTCCGTTGGTTTAGTTGGTTATAACGTCCGCTTAACAAAACGTCAAGCAATACGCGGAAGGTCACCAGTTCGATTCTGGTATGGAATACTTTTTTTGCCAAAAGCGGTGCCTGGCACCGCGAGAGGTGCATTTTGGATGGATGAGCGTCGCTTTTCGTTCGTGTTCTAATTTTTTTACTACTACGTACACTATAAAAACTACTTGCTACCACCGTGCCGCCGCTGCTGCTGCTGTTGTTGTTGTTGTTGTTGCTTACCTCTCGAGAGCGATCTCAACAACGCCGCTTTTCTCAAATTTGTCATCAACGGCGATTGGTCCGACGGACTGGCTGGATAGAAACTCGCCGGAGCGACTTCTTCTAACACGTTGTCGTCGTTCCTCGGCGTGGTAGGATTACTATTATTACTATTGCTTTTCTCTTTCTCTTCGTCTACTTCTTGATCTGCGACTACGACTTCCAATGCCTTAGGAAAATGAAATTCTTTTAAATTCTTTTGCTCCTGAGCGTACTTCATCGCGCGTCTTCGAAGCAAGTCCATGCTCCCTCCACCGTTGTTGAGCAACGAGTCTTCCCCGCTCACGTCCGATGCGCTCACGGTCCTTCTCAACGCGTTCGCGGTAGCGTTATTGTTGTTGCCGTGCATCGAAGATGGGCTAATGATGATCGTGTTATTATTTTCCCTGCTGTGACTTGTCGTATCTAAATCCATCGATTGTCGTCTCGATTGGTTCCCGTCCATCGAAAGACTCGTCGTCGTCGTCGTCGTTTCCGTCTGTTGGGTGTTGTTGTTTCCATTGGTTTCTTCTAAGCTCCATTTCCATCCTAATTCGTTCGCCATGGCGTCCGAGAGAAACCGCTTCGAGTTTAAAGTTCTCGGGTGACAATCGTCCTCCATCGGAAAACCGTCCATGGACGCTCGCGGGCGTTTGTTGTTGTGATTATTCATCGATAACTTCTCCGTCGACGGCGACCGGTGCACCCCGCTTGAATAAGTGAGATTTTTATTCCCAAAAGCGATGGTTGAAGGGGCGGATTTTTTAGAGACCAACTCGTCTTCTTCCTCGCCTTGGCCCACGGACATGGACATGGAGTTCGTGGTGGTCGAGTGCGTTATTTTCGGAGGAGGAGGAGGGGGTGAAAAAGGGGGTTTCCCTTTCCCCCGCTGGGGGAAGGACGACGACATGTTTCTTCTTCTTCTTCCCTCAACAAAAGTGGATTTTGTAACGAGATTTGCTCAAGATACGAGTTGAAATAAAAAAGTTGTCTCTTCTTAGGAGGAGAAGAAACCACACGCGAGAAAGAGAGGCGAAAGAGAGAACATTTACATAGTACT
>ENA-UOXV01004676-UOXV01004676.1-marine-metagenome-genome-assembly--contig:-NODE-4676-length-15533-cov-5.457036_pt1 | contig 15533 bp, 14 predicted proteins | sample MGYA00238165_ERZ766961 | MGnify/ENA primary metagenome ERZ766961 (study PRJEB28924, sample SAMN03173240) | marine metagenome | biome: Marine; feature: Water; material: Subsurface seawater | place: North... | reverse complement strand
GGAATGCTTATCAATGTCCAACCTAGGTATAAAACGATACTTGCAATCAACAAAAACATAAAGTTTGCATTCGAAGGAGGGTTCATCAAAAGAATTGCGCCAGTACCTGCTACTATGGAACCAATAAATATCATGGGTTTTCTACGGCCTATCGATTTACCATTTATGGTCAATGTTTTATCACAAACCATTCCAATTACTGGATCGGAAATTACATCAAAAAGTCTGGCAAGAAATAATGCAAGTCCGGTAGCTACCAAACCAATACCTAAATTTTCAGCATATATTACAGGAACATGAACCATAAGAGGAAGTGTGGGCATGCCCAATGCAAAAGCCGCAGAACCGTAGTAAAAATTACGTTTGGCGTTATTCATATTGTCTGTAAATTTTATGACTTATTAAAATGAAACTGGCCAACATCAGTACATCCCGACTTAAAGCCCGCTGAAGTATAATCTAGATAATATTCCCATATTCTTTTGAATCGATCATCAAAATCTAGTTCCTCAAGTTTGTGCCATGCTTTTTGGAACCGCACCTGCCACTCCTCAAGCGTCTTCGCATAAGACTGACCAAAATAGTATGCGTCAGTAAGATTAAGACCCGCTTTTTTGCTTAAGATATTAATTGAATTTGGACAGATCAGCATGCCTCCTGGAAAAATATATTTTTGGATAAAATCTGTACCTGATTTATAGAAATCAAAATATTCATCCGGCACTGTAATAACTTGTACCAATGCGCTCCCCTGAACACCAAGTAATGAACTAACTGTATTAAAATATGTAGACCAATATGACTCTCCTACAGCTTCTAACATTTCAATTGATACGATTTTATCGAAAGTACCTTTAACATCCCTATAATCCTGCAACTTTATCTCAACACTATCTCCTAATTCTGAATTTTTAATTCTTTCAGAACTATAAACTAACTGTTCTTTAGAAATCGTAATCGCTGTGATTTTTGCTCCAGTTTTTTTCGCAGCATACTCTGCAAATCCTCCCCAACCACAACCGATTTCGAGAACTTTATCACTACTTTTTATATTTAGTTTTTCGATAATTCTCTGATACTTAGATTCTTGTGCTTGCTCCAAAGTTGTATTTGAATTCAGATGTATACCAGAGGAGTAAGTCATCGACTTATCTAACCATTCAGAAAAAAAATTATTTCCTAAATCATAGTGATTTGCAATATTTCTTCTACTTCCGTTTTTAGTATTGAGATTGGTCAAACTAACAATGAAATTGAGAAATTTTACCATCGAATTAGCTGTTATAGAACGATCAAGTTCTTCTAAATTCGCTGCACCGAAATCAAATACCGTGCTCCGGGATGGGCTTGACCATTCGCCATTAATGTAACTCTCAGCAATACCTAAATATCCACTCGCTACAATTCTTTTTATAAATTTATGGGATTTTATTTCAATTATTGCTTTTGGACCATCGAATCCACTATCACAGATAATCGGCGCACTACTTTTATAATAAAAAGTTATGCTGCCCTTAGAGATAGACCTTGTGAGCCTCTTAATTATTTTGCTCGCTAGAGACTGACTGTCTCTATGTATCGGTGAAAAGATCTGAATAATTTTTTTATTCGAACTTTGCTGATTGTTGTATTCCATGGAAACTAATTTCTCTCTCTATTAATTTTTGGATCCTTAATTACTTTTATGGTGCGTGTATTTTCCTCTAATTTAGGAATATGTTTATAAATTGGAAAGCGTTTAGCAAACAGTTTTACTGCTTCATAGTGTATACCTACAATTATTTTTATCGTCATTAAGGGATATAGAAAAAACATTTTAACAAGGTGTTTGTCACTGAGTTGCGTACGCAATCCTTCGAAAGTCGCATTGAGAAATGGACCATTTTCATCACTTTCATCAATAATTATTCTGACTTTATCATCTGGCAATCTAATTTTAAACTTATATAAACACGACTCTTGTACAAATGGTGAAACATAAAATTTCTTTTTACAACTATGCGATATAATATTTCCATTTTGATTTTCAACAATCAGAATATAAGAGTGTCTCTCGCCCCAGGTGTTATGAACTTCATATATTAATGCACCTAAAGCACCACTCTTTCTATAGCAATAAAAAACAGTTAAAGGATTGAATACATATCCTAAAATTCTCGGATAACACAGCATGAAAATCTGATGCGTACTATCGTTTTCGCCTATATTCCGAAGTTCGCTAACTACCCATTCTTTAATATTTTTTTGATTTCCATGGTCTTTATCAAAAATTGAAAAAAGATTAAATCTATTATAACTCAATAATTTATAATTGACGTTTAACGAATGTAGATTATTAACATCCAAAAGTAAGGAGAACACATTGTAACTTAAAAAATGGGTTCGAGGTCTAATTCTTGAATGTGTGACCTTTCCTGAGTATATGGCCGGTTTCATAGCTTTCATTAAATAGGTTTTCTGAAAATTCGTGAAGAGTGATTTTTTACACTCCATGGTCGTAGAATGTTTCCAATTTCTTCAGCAACGGCTAAACCAGATTGAATGCCATCTTCATGAAATCCGTAACCAAAATAGCTACCACAAAACCATACATTACCATGGCCTTGAATTTGCCATAACTGTTTTTGTGCATTTAGTGTTTCAGAATTCAAGACCGGATGAGCGTACTCGAACCTTGCATGCGTGAGATTTGGGTCAATATCCGATGTTGGGTTGACAGTTACAAATAACGGCAGACTATCTGGTAAAGACTGCAAATGATTCATCCAATATGTTACTGTTGGATTTTTTTCTGTTGAACCCAGGAAATTCCAGCTCGCCCAAACGGCTTTTCTTTTGGGCATAAGCTTAGGATCTGAGTGCAAAATAACATGGTTGCGGGTGTATTTAAACTTATTGAGCAATGCTCTCTCTTCAGGTGAAGGCGATGCGAGCATTTTATAAGCGCTGTCTGCATGTGTCGCAATAACAACTTTATCAAATTCGTAATTTTTATTGTTCTGATCGATAATTTTCACTAGATCATTCTCACGGACCACTGATTTAACCCCAGTATTAGTCAAAATTTTACTTAAAAAACTAGATGAAATTCGGTTAACATATTCAACACTTCCACCACTGACAGTTCTCCACGAAACTGGACTGTTAAACGTTAATAGCCCATGGCTATTGAAAAAATTTAAAAAGCTTGCGGTTGATTGAGATAAAATATTAGACGTTGAAGATGACCATATTGCTGCTCCCATCGGAAGTATAAAGTTATTAATGAATTCGTCCCCGTAGTTATTCTTTGCTATAAATTCTTTGAGTGTGGAAGAATTCAAATTGTCGGTTGCAAGAAACTGATTTGCATCAATGAAAAATGATCTTATGTCGCTAATCATCCGCCAAAACGATTTTTTGAAAATGTTGGAGCGCTGACCAAATAGTGAATTAATACCTGTACTTCCAAATTCTAAGTTACTCTTATTTAAAGAAACTGAAAATGACATTTCTGTCGCTTGGGTTGGCACATCTAAAAATTTGAACAGCTCAGTCAAATTTGGATAATTTTTTTCATTATAAACAATGAAACCTGTGTCTACCGGCTGTCTAACGCCGTTATTATTAACATATGCTGTATTCGAATGCCCACCAAGCCTGCATTCTTTTTCAAAAACTGTTACGTTATTTTGGGTATTGAGTAACCAAGCAGCTGAAAGACCTGATATACCCGTTCCTATAACTGCGACATTTTGTTGTTTTAACTTTGTCATTTAACCAAACAATTATTAAAGTGATGTAACCGTAATGATGTTTTCTCTTTCAAATACGGGGTTTTTAACATTTAGATCAAAAAATAAATAAATTTGATCTAGACATTGAAACAGTTCGTAATAGTACTATGTTTAAAGAAAGCAACAATACAAGTAAACACGTCTGGCGCCGCGGTATGAATACGCTGAATTCATTGCCTGGCTTGCCTGCAGAAATGGGACAGGAGCACAAAATCAAAATCGATAGCGGCGAACTCCTAACCAATGAAGACATGAATGCGGTTTTGAAGCGAATGGCGTTTTCGCGTAATAGAGATGATTTCAGTGTCTTATTCAGTCACTTTGCACCCCGGTTGAAGTCAATGCTACTTGGATCTGGCACTATTGCAGAGACTGCTGAAGAAATCGCGCAAGAAGCAATGTTATCAGTGTGGCGAAAATGCGAAATGTATGATTCCAAAAAGGCCTCAGCGTCGACGTGGATCTTTACAATCGCAAGAAATTTGAGAATTGATCGCTACCGCAAGGAGAAAAGGCCGGAGCTTGATCCAAATGATCCTTCATTAGTGCCTGCACAGGAAATTCCTGCCGATGAACAAGTTGATTTAAGAGATAGAGAAATTATAGTTAAGGACGCTTTGGAGGATTTACCCGAAGATCAGAGAATTGTCGTTAAACTTTCGTTTGAAAAAGGCCTTTCTCACCAGGAGATAGCCGAGGAATTAGGGTTGCCACTCGGTACCGTAAAGTCTCGGCTTCGTCTATCATTTGAAAAGTTACGAGTTAATTTAAGGAGCAGAATATGATTACTCATCATCCAGATGGCGATATTTTACTAAGTTATGCGGCAGGGGCTCTCGGAGAAAGTTGGAGTATAGGTGTTGCATCGCATCTGGCTTTTTGTGAGGAGTGTCGGAAGTCGGTAGATCTGTTAGAAGAATTGGGTGGACATGTGCTTGACTGTTCCCCCGTTAATCCTGTTCCGGAGTTCCACGGCGATCTTTCGTTGGATGTAGTTAACTTGGAGAATAAGCCCAATAACTTAAAAAGATTAAACTCGGATCTTCCAAGCCCTCTTAACCAATATGTTACCTCTGAAAATATTAGTTCAATCGATTGGCGTTACGTCGGTGGGGGTGTGCACGAGCACGCTATTGAGACAGCGGATGAAGGCAATGCTAGGTTATTAAAAATCCCCGCAGGTAGAGTTGTTCCAGAGCATAGCCATCACGGGAGAGAGTTAACCTTAGTTCTTCGAGGCAGTTTTGGTGATCATAATGGTGAGTTCTTTGCAGGTGATGTAGCTGATGTCAGTGATGGCGTTGTGCACAAACCAATAGCCAATGCTGGTGTTGATTGTATTTGTTTGGTAATCACCGATGCGCCCCTCAAGTTTAGCGGTATCATTCCGAACCTGGTTCAGCGCCTTTTTTGAGAGAGCAGTTCTTTAGTATAAGTTCACACATCCAGCAGCTTAGTATCGAGTTTAGAAGCATTTTGTTGTATAAAAGCTAGTCTAAGTTCTGGCTTTTTTCCCATAAGGTCTTCTACTAGTCGCGATAGTTCCCGTTTATCGTTTTCTCCCACCGTATCGTCATTTGTGGGTACTGTAACCCTCAGAAGTGTTCGAGTATCCGGTGACATTGCTGTTTCTTTAAGTTGGGCAGGCGGCATTTCCCCCAAGCCCTTAAATCGGCTCACATCTATTTTACTTTTTTTATTGAATTCAGTCTCGATCAGTAAATCTTTGTGCTCGTCATCCATTCCATACAATGTTTTGCCCCCTTGGGATATCCGATAGAGTGGAGGTAAAGCTATAAATAAATGTCCGTTTTCAATTAACTTGGGCATCTGGCGAAAAAAGAAAGTCATTAACAAGGAGGCAATGTGGGCTCCATCAACGTCAGCGTCAGTCATTATTATCACTTTCTCATAACGTAAATCATCTTCGTTATACCTACTTCCGACACCGCATCCAAGAGCCTCTTTCAAATCGTTAATCTCTTGATTAAGAGCGATCTTATCCTCCGTCGCACTAGCTACATTTAATATTTTTCCTTTCAGAGGCAGTATTGCTTGATTTTTTCTATTTCTACCTTGTTTTGCGGATCCTCCCGCAGAGTCACCTTCGACAATAAATATTTCCGTGCCTATAGCCGAAGTCTGAGAACAATCTGCTAATTTACCCGGCAACCTAATTCTTTTTGTTGCAGATTGTCTTTTCAAAATTTTATCTTGTTTGCGCTTCAGTCTCTCGGAAGAACGTTCTATAGCATATTCAAGTAATCCCCTAGATCTTTCAGGGTCTGCACTCACCCAATGATCAAATATATCAGAAATAGCATTCTCAACTAATTTATGGGCTTCGATTGTCGCTAATTTTTCTTTGGTCTGCCCTTGGAACTGGGGGTTATCTATAAATATTGATAACATTATGCACGCACTACCAAGTATATCCTCTGCATTAATCCGGGAGGCAGCCTTATTTTTGATCAGTTCCCCATAGTTTTTTAAACCGCGATTGACTGCACTCTTCAATCCGGTCTCGTGGGTTCCTCCTTCGGGAGTCGGAATTGTATTGCAATATGAATTGAAATAGCCATCTTCGTCGCGAGGCCATCCTATAGACCATTCGACTCTTCCCGCTTTGTTAGCAATATCTCTACTACCGGTAAATGGACTAGGAGTTAACGTGTTTCGCCCTTTTAAACTGAGTATTAAAAAATCATTGAGGCCACCGGGGAAATGCAGTGTCTCTGCTTCGGGTACTTTGGAGTTATCTTTTATTAGATTGCTATCACATTTCCATCTAATTTCCACGCCTTTGAATAAATAGGCTTTTGAACGAACCATTTTATACAAAATAATCGGATTAAACTCAATTTTGCTGTCAAAGATTTGGGGGTCGGGATGGAAACGAATCTTAGTTCCTCGCCGATTTGATGTTTTACCAATATTTTTGAGTGGAGTAATTGGATTGCCTCTAGCATAATTCTGACCCCATATTTTTTTATCCCGAGCAACCTCTATTTCTAATATGTCTGATAACGCATTTACAACTGAGAGACCAACACCATGAAGACCTCCTGAAGTCTCGTATGCTTCGCCATTAAATTTTCCACCCGAATGAAGTGTTGTTAAAATTACCTCTAACGCTGACTTTTCTTTAAACTTTGGGTGTTGGTCAACTGGAATACCCCGGCCATTATCAGAAATACTTACAAAATTATCCGTCTCTAATTCAATATCAATTCTTGTGGCTTCACCGGCGACAGCGTCGTCCATTGAATTATCTAAAATCTCAGCAACTAAATGATGCAAAGCTCGTTGGTCTGTTCCACCAACATACATGCCTGGACGAAGTCTTACTGGTTCAAGCCCCTCCAAAACTTCAATATCTTTAGCAGAATAGTCTGACTTTTTTCTGACGCCTTTTTTTGTTACGGGCTCAATTTGGTCAAAAAGATCAGTCATCATAATTTCCTTAAAAGTATTTTTATCAATTATCCACAAAATTTATTCATTATACTGTATGACAGTCTTAATTTACAACTATATGTTGTGACTTACTTATGTTAATGTGACAAGGCAAAATAGAACAAGGTTATTTAATGTTAAAAAAAAATATTCTAGCTGCGGTTGGGGATAAACCCGAAGGTGATAGAACAATAACAGTGGTTGCTATGCCCTCTGATACTAATCCGAGTGGGGACATATTTGGTGGTTGGATATTATCACAAATGGATATTGCTGGTGGAGTGCAGGCTAATCGAGTTGCAAATGGTAAAACTGCTACCGTGGGTGTAGAACATGTAAGATTCATGAAGCCTGTTAAAGTTGGAGATTTGGTAAGTTGTTACACACAGGTAAAAAAAATTGGGAACACTTCTGTATCAATTAATATTAGTGCATGGACAACAAATCATTATCATCCTGGAGATGCAGTAAAAGTTACTGAAGGCCTTTTTACATACGTTGCTATTGATAAAAATGGACTTCCCATATCGATTAGAGTAGATAATTAAGGGGTAAACTTGAATTTTAAAATTTTTTTATGGTTCAAATAATTTATGGTTGTGAATATTTATGTGGAAACCAAAAGATAAGATTAAATACAATCCAAACCCGGGTAAATGGCCAAGCCAAGAAATAGCTCGAGAATCAAAGTGGTTTAGCCCAATAAAGGTGGGTAGTGTCTCTCTGAGTACTCGAACTTGGATACCTGCGATGGTACCTTGGCGTTCTACCGATGATGGAATTGTCACTGATAGGGTGTTGGCATGGTATGAACGTTTTGCAGAGGGACAACCAGGATGTATTGTGGTAGAGGCGACAGGAATAAGAGATGTTCCCAGCGGCCCTTTACTGCGAATTGGTCATGATCGATATATTTCTGGCTTAAAAGAGCTTTCAGATACAGTACATCGCGCAAGTAATGGAAAAACCAAATTATTTATCCAATTGATTGATTTTTTGTCAATTAGGAGGCGACCTGATGTTAATAAATTCTTTTCTAGATTTTTAAAAATTACTGAAATTCATCGGAATGCAATCGGAAAAAAAGACTGGACGGATGATCAGATTAGAGATTTTTTATCCAATTGTTCTGATGGTGATTTAGATAAGATTTTATCATCGAGAGAACTAGAAGATTTGAGGATGGGCACGCGTGAAAGAGTTACCGACATGGAGCTTGAGCATATTAGATCATTACCCGAGGTTTTGCCTAACCTCTTCGCTGATGCGGCTGATCGTGCAAAACGGTCAGGACTAGACGGTGTAGAGTTACACTATGCGCATGCATACACCATGGCATCTTTCCTATCAAAAAAGAATACTAGAGATGACGGTTATGGTGGAGAGATAGAAAACCGAGTTAAATTACCTCTCGAAGTTTTTCAGGCAGTTAGGGATCGTGTTGGAGAAGATTATCCAGTTGGTTGCAGGTTTCTGTCTGATGAATGCATTGATGGAGGTAGCACGGTTGAAGATGCACAGTTTTTCGCTCTTGAATTTGCAAATGTGGGAATGGACTTTATATCTCTTTCCAGGGGTGGAAAATTTGAAGATGCAAAACAGCCACCAGTTGGAGGTGCAATTTATCCATATACCGGCAAAAGCGGCTATGAGTGCATGCCAGCATACATATCAGACAAGCAGGGCCCTTTTGGTCGTAATATTGAACCAACATCTTCTATTAAATCAGTTATTAATTCTGAAGGATTTAAAACACCAATTATTCTGGCGGGTGGTATTCATAGTTTTGAATTAGCTGAAAAATTGATAAACGAGGGGCATGCCGATATTGTTGCTTCTGCGAGGCAATCTCTGGCGGATCCGGATTGGTTCTTAAAGGCATCATTAGGAAAAGGGGAGGATATTCGATTGTGTACTTATTCTAACTACTGTGAAGGACTAGATCAAAAACATAAGATTGTTACGTGTAAATTGTGGGATCGAGAAGATTTAAGTGAGCCTAACATTCAAAAATCTGATGATAATAAAAGACGACTAATCGCTCCCAGTTGGGAAATATAGTTTTTTCGGTATTTTATTAAATTTTCTTATAGATTAAGTTTGAATAAGTCGTTCGAATTTGACCTACCAATCTTGACTCTATCGCGCTCACTAATACTTGTATTATCAAACCATAACGCAGCTTCTTCAATCCCTTCGAAAGGGTAATCGCTGGAAAATAATATGCGGTCCGAACCAATTTCTAAAATCGCATCGATTAGAGTTTGTGTTCGAAAATTTCCTGATGTTGTTATATAAAAATTCGAATTGAAGTAATCTACTATTTTTTTCTTAGCAGGATATTGAGGTTTAGATTTAACCCAACTATTCCTGTGATCAACTCTCCACATATTATAGGGCAATCCTTCTCCCATATGACCTAAAATCATTTTAATCTTGGGGTATTCATCAAATAAGCCACTTCCCATTAAGCGCAAAGCGTGTACAGCTGTTTCCTGTCCAAATGCCCACGTTGGACCCATTAGCCATGGGTGTCCCTCATATATCTGAGCCATACTAGGCAATGGATTTCTAGGATGAAGGTAAAATGGAACGTCAAGTTCTTCTACGACCCCCCAGAATGGCCAGTATTTTTTAAGATCTAAGTAAATTGCGCTATCTAACTTTTCAATTTGAGAAAAACCATTAACTAGAACCCCACAGAAATTTAACTCTTCAACACACCTTTTTAACTCTATGGCAGCCATTTCCGGATCCTGCATTGGAAGAGCGGCTAGTGCGCGAAATCGATCAGGTCTTTTGGCAACCTGTTCGGCTAATAAATCATTTGATTTTTTAGCAATTTCGATCGCTTTTTTTACATTGGGAATTCCCTGAACCGCGGGCGCATTTAATGAAAGTATCATCACTTCCATTCCATATTTATCCATAAATTTTAGTCTTTTATCACTAAAATCAAGTAAACGACTCTTTAGTTCAGGCCAAACACTAGGGTCAAGAAATCCATTAGAGTCCTCAATGGTATCTTCAAAGGAGAAATGTTCTTCTAATCCAATCTTGCCATCCATGGGACCTCCATTTTTAATGCTGAATATTTGAAATTATCTGACTGTTAAGTATAGTAAAAATACGCTCATTAGCGTTTGTGATTCTAATTTCTTCGATCTACAAAGCGAGGGGCTTTAATGGAATTTTCGAATTCTTTAGCAAGTGTCCCCCTCTCAAGAATAACTACTTTAGGCGTAATCTCAAATTTATTTTTGGTATCAGAAATTATTTTAGAAGAGAGTTCTGTCGAATTTCCGGAGTGCAGAACTTCGATTGAAAGACACAAAAGATCTAGATCATTCTCACTAATAATTTCTGCTTTAAAGTCTACCAGGTCCTCATAATCAAAAAGAAAATCTTCCAATTCTGGGTGATTAATATTGATACCTTTCACTTTAAAAAAGCCAACAGTTCTATGGGCATGTTTGATTACAGGAAAAACGGAGTAGGGACCATCGGTGTCATCTCCAACTTCTTTATAAGTAACTATATCACCAGAGCTCCAACGGATAAAAGGTGTCGCGTTATTGGTAAATAAAGAAGTTACTATTAAATTACCTTCCTCACCATCCTTAACGGGGAGACCGGTCTCAATATCAATTACTTCAATATGAAACAAATCGGTCCATATATGGAACCCATCACGTGCTCTAGACTCTCCCCCCATCATTCCACATTCTGTCATTCCAAAGCCATCCCAAACTTCAGCGCCCCACATACGACTTATTTTAGCCCTTTTGGCATCTGACATTGGTTCTGCCGAGGTTAGAATTGTCTTAACAGACGAACTAGCCAAGTCTATTCCTTGATCTTCAGCCATATTAGCAAGATGTATTCCATAACTAGACATACCCATCCAAACACTCGGTTGTAATCGATTTATAAGATCAATTTGGAGTAAAGATGGTGTTGAATTTCCAGCCCCAGCCCAGTTTACGCCAATTTCGTGTTGTTGACATGCACGCGCGTAAACATGACCAACTGGATGAATTCCAAGTGGGAACGAAACTTGTGCAGTATCCTTTTCGGTTAAACTTGGACCTATTAAATTTCGGGCAAATGATAAGATACAATAGGGTAAATCTTCGAATGTACGAGGATAAAATAATGGCACGCCAGTGGAGCCGCCAGACCTCCAAAGTTCAGCAATATGGCTTTGAGGTGCATGGCAAAAATCTGTAAAAAATCTGTCTGGGGAGATTTGTCTTAGTTCGTCTTTTGTTAAAATAGGGATCTTTCGCCATTCCTCTGGATCATCCAAATTATCTTCATTAATATGATCTAAACGACCGATGTGAAACTTGGACCTTCTGGCTTTTTGAAGTGCAATCTTTTTTTGGGCTTTTTGAATTTTGTTAATCTCATCGCGCGAAGATGGAATTTTCAACAAGTTATGCATGGTCATTTTATTTCTCCATTATGCCAATCCATCGGGATTGCGCTAAATAATTACCCTCATCTTCTCCATCAACCATATTTTTAAGACGCGCTGTTTTCTCTGGAGTTTCTTCAGCTATAAATTCAACCGCCTCTTTTAAAAGTAGCTCGTAGTCATCACCGACGGGGCAGACATCTTGGCAACGTCTACATCCAATTACTGCGCCAGCGCCTCTTAATATGCTTTGCCATAAATTAAAGCTATCTTCAGAGCGGATTAGATTCTTTTGTTGTTCAGTGTCTGTTTGGTCAATAACATTACCTAAAAATTCTGTTAGTTGTTTAAATCCATGCGGATTACGGTACGTATCACAATTCTCCCAATCACGGTCCCATTGTCCAATCACATCACCAGGACATGCGCTTAAGCATCTGCCACATTTTGGTCCTTCGCAAAGGGGAGTTTGCATTGGTTGATCAGCTTCAACTGGCGCTGAAGTAAGCACTGCGATTAACATTACGCGAGGGCCATATTTTGGCGTTAATAATTGAAGGTTTAAACCTAAAGTCCCCAATCCAGCTTCAACAGCCGCGTGATCCATTGAAAGGAGGGGTGAAAGATGTTTGTTTGGATCTCCATCATATTTCCAAGGGTCTACATGTGTGGGCGGCACGATTAAAGCAGGATAGCCTTGTTTTTCTAACCATAATACTAATTCAAGAGCTGTTTCTTCTAGTGCGGTTATAGCCAATTCATCATTATAAAATTTATGGCGATTATTCCAAGCGGGTATCTTTGAGGTACCAACACTAAGGCGTCGTGCCATAACAATTACACGATCTGCATCGTGATCTGTGATATCTGATGGTTTTTTTGGATCATCCGGAAATGGAGGATACTCATCCATTTTTTTGCCATCCGCTATCCCTACTAAATCAGCTCCAAATTCAAGAGCTTTTTGTTTTAAATCTACAGCCAAAATTGGACTTTGGAAAACAGAAACCATTAAACTAGATCCTCTTTTATTTTATTTCTTTTTTGTTCTGCTTCTTTTTTAAATTTTTGCATCTGACGTCCTACAATTCCCTTATAGCCCTCAGTTCCAACCCAGCGAATGTTCCAATCATCTAAACCTTCAATTTTTTCACCATTTTTTCGAGCCTCTTTAAATCGTTTAGCTTTTTGAACTTTTTCAGGAGTTTTCTCTGGAATTATTTTCTGCGGTTCTGCGAGAAATGCATGATAGTCGTTACCAACAGGGCATACCGCGAGACAACGAGGACAGTCGCCAAATGAGCCAACAACACGCAACAAACCCTGCCAAAATCCAAATACATCACGTGATTTAAGATCTGATTTTTTTTTATCTTTATCGCCATCACAAAAATTCTTAAAATAGTTTGTTGCTGTCATAAAGCCAAATTCCTGTGCCTCGACAGCACAATTTCGTTTATTTATACCAAAATGTTCCACAGCATCGGTTGGGCATGAATAAAGACAACGTGAACAACTTTCTCCAATACAAACCTGTTCGCTCATAGGAGAATCAGGGTCTAACTCCAATTCGGTTAATATCCCAGTTAAATATACTCGCGGTCCAAATTCAGGTGTTAGGATATTAACCTCCAGGCCAAAAGTTCCGAGGCCTGCTTCTATCCCAAGATGTCTGGTGGAGAGGTAACCATAGCTAGCTGATTTCATATTCCAATCTGTCTCTTGTGCTGCCGTTACAAAACTAGGATAACCCTCTCGCTCAAGTCCATCAGCTATTTTGTATGCTATACGATCCATCCGCCGCAAAATTAACATATCCAGATATTGCACTGGTATATTTTTTCTGGCTCGAAAGGCAGCCACGGGAATGTGATGGACTATAACGATAACACTTTTACATGATTTGAGTATTTTTTCTGGAGTTTGTGGCCAGCGTGGATCTGGTGGAAATGCATTCAAAGTTTTTGCAGATGCAATACCGACTAAATCAGCGCCTAAACTAAGAGCAAAGTCTTTCACTTCCTGGGAATTCAAAAATACGGCCTCCTAATTTTGATTTTGTGCATTATTAATCAAATCGACAATAGCTTCATAGGGCTGCGCTCCAACTAAAGCTGCACCGCCCGCTACGAAAGTTGGCACTCCCGTAACACCCATATTACGTGCCTTTGACCAATCGGCATCTACTTGTTTTTCAAAAGTTCTGTTTTCCAATACCTCTTTTATTTTTAATTCATCGAAACCAAGATTTATCGCAATATCGATAAGCACCTGTTTTTCGGCAATATTTTTTTGATGTACGAAGTAAGACTCGTAAATGCTATTATGTATATTCTCACCATTTAACTGTGTATCCGCCCAACTTCCTAATTCTTGAGCTAAACGGCTATTATACGTCATATCTCGGTTATTATAGGCCAAACCCTCGTTTTCCATTAATGCTTTCATTTTCCGATTCATCTCATCAATATCTTTTCCAGGACCAAACATTTGTTTTAATGACTGGCCTTCTATGGGTGTGTCTGGATGTAATGGAAAATGCACAAGTTTAACCTTTACATTATGACTTTTCTTTAGTTTTTCAACACGAACCGTGCTGAGATAACACCAAGGTCACACGTAGTCAGTAAATAATTCAATTTTAATTAATTTATCCAAAATAGTCCCCATTTATTCAATTTAATAATACTTCACAATATATTATTAATTTAATCAACAATTACGTTAAATAAGATGAAGAATTGTATCAAAGATATAAACTATTTCCTAAGGTTTAAATTGCTATGAAAGCAAGTCCAGTAAGTATTAATAAGAAATTTACACAGTTTTTGAACCAACTGATCGGAAATCTTTCAAAAAAATATTTTCCAATAAAACTTCCTAAAATGAACGCTGGGGTTAAAACAAGAGAAAGAAACAATGCTTGAGTCGAAATTTGATTATGAAATGCCAGTGTTACAATAAACGCTGCGACTGTGATCAAAACTATAACTATTATATTAGCTCGTTTTATTTTTATAGGTTCTTTGCCAGACATTAGATATATCACCATTATCGGACCGGTTGGGATACCCAGTCCCCCAAGAAATAAACCTGATAAAGCGCCGGCAATAACGCTAACCTTATAATTCTTTGGTCCTGAATAATTCCAACCTTTTAAAAACAAGATACCCGAGATTAGCACAAAAAGCCCCATTCCACGCATAATGAGTTTGGGATCAGCAGCAATTAAAAAAAGCAGGCCTAAAGGTATCGTTATTAAGACCCCGAGTGACACAGTTAAACATTCGATTTTATTTATTTCCTTTATTGTGCTTGGAATGAGGAAACTGTGAGTAATTAGTGCACCAACACATGATATTAAAATTGCATCTATGGGATTATACAAAGATGCTACTAATGGAACAAAAATTAATCCACCTCCGAAACCAGAGTATCCCTGTATAATCGCACAAAAAATAGAAATCAAAATTGCGATTAGAAGGGTTTGATCAATAAATATCGCAATCAGATCTGTAATGGAATTTAGCATTCGATTTTACACTTAATTAAAAAAAAATATTTAGTGTCATTTAAAATACTTGCTAATTTAAAAAAAACTTTATGAAAATCTAATCTTTTTGTACTTTTTTTCTTTTGTAAAATAAAGAATGATAGCAACGGTGGGGAAAATTATACATTTTACAATTTATAAGGAGTTTGTATTCTAAACTGTATAACTATAATTTTTAGCAAATAAGACTTAATTGTTATTTATTTTTAACGCGTGATTTCAGGAATAATCGAATGTTATCGCAAACTGAATTGATCGATAAAGTAAAAGCTTATGATGAAACTGCCGACGAGGGTGATTTGGGTAATGCCTATGAATTTGCAATAGA
>ENA-UOXV01004673-UOXV01004673.1-marine-metagenome-genome-assembly--contig:-NODE-4673-length-15541-cov-5.751388_pt1 | contig 15541 bp, 8 predicted proteins | sample MGYA00238165_ERZ766961 | MGnify/ENA primary metagenome ERZ766961 (study PRJEB28924, sample SAMN03173240) | marine metagenome | biome: Marine; feature: Water; material: Subsurface seawater | place: North... | reverse complement strand
GGCTCCTCATGGCCGGGGACGATTCCCCGGGCTCCTCGCCGCAGGCGATCGCTCGGGGGACCTGCGACGACACAAAAGCTGATAAAAATGTTGATGTATCAAAAGACGGGAATGCTACTGCTGATGGGGCTCCGGGCCAGGAGGAGGTCGTTGGACCAGGCGCAGAATGTTTGCCTGACCAACACAGGCCTAACGAAGACGGACACAGAGATAATGGAGTCAGCGAGCCGGACCAGAAAGCTGAAGGGGCCACATTTCCAGTACTCAAGCAGACCGACGTGGGTCAGGTAGCTGCTGATCAGGCAGGACGGTCTTCTGGAGATGCTGCTCACAAGCTGCCTGAAGTTCAAGATTCTCAACACGACGACGAAAGCGAACCACGAGACAATGCAGAACACAGTGTGTCGGAATGCAAGACTCAACACGATGTAACTGAAGGAGAATCGGAAGTTGCTGACGGATCCGCAGACGGGAATCAGGTGGGAGATGCCTTCAGGGCTGATGCATCGGAACCTGACACACATGGACTCACCAACGAAGACGTTGATTCTGGAATCAAAAGAGGGCGACTAGGGCCTGCAGAAGAGCGTAGTACCGACCCCGAGATGCCGACAGCGCTCTCTGGAGTTGCTCCTGAGGCGGGCTCATCGGGAGGCAATGACAAAGACCAAGGCGCCGGCGCCGGTGCACGAGAACTCTCTGCGGGGGATGGCACCGAGGACGGCGAGGCTGCGCAGCCGCAGAGGAAGGAAGAAACCGCGGATAAGAGGAAGGCAGATGCCTCAGACGACAATGCCAAGGACGCGTGCCAGGCAGAAATCACGCGTGATACTGGCGAGGATTCGGGTTTTGGAGACAGAGCGAGCGCTGAGCCTGCGGACAAAGTTGAGACTGCGAACACTCTCGATGAAGGGACGCCGCGGTCCGGCCGTAAATCGAGACGGGGGACTCGTGGGGCAGGACGGCCCGGGAAACCGCGCGACGCGGCCTCGCCTGCTGAAGCGGAGGCGAGTGCAGAGGATGACCGCAGCGCGGAGAGGAGGACAGGCGGGGGGGAGGGTGACACGGCCGAAGGGCGACGGACTCGAGGAGGCGGGGTGGGAGGCGCCGACTCTCTCTCGACAGCCAATGACAGGAACGTGGAGGCGGCTTTTGAGGGGACTGCGGCTGTGCAGAGTATGCAGCGGAGCTCACGGGAGCCTCGTAAGCGGGACGCCCCAGCGGTGGCTCCCGCACCGGTGCCGGAGGTCGGCGCAAGCCGCGCTGGGAAGCGGCGCAAGGGCAAAAGAGGTGCGGCGGCTGAAGTTGCAGAGGGGGGCGGGGATGTCGACAGCGTGTCAGCGAGGGAATCAAGTGCAGCCGAGGCCGAGAGTAGCTCGGAGGTCGCTGAGGCAACCAATGCCGGGGAGACAGCAGATGCCGGGGAGACAGCAGAAGCAGACACCGCCGAGTTGGTGCACGATGCGGCTCAAGGGGAGGCTGACGGCGGAGAACCTTCAGAGGAGGCGTGTGCGCAGGATAGTGAAGCTACTGTGGAAGGTGGCGCCTTGGGCTGCAAGAAGACTGCCCGAGGAAAGAAAGGGAAGCGGAAGGGCCGGGGTTCATTGGAAAGCGTGGATGATAAGGATGGTGACGTGGAGGAGGTAGACGGTGCTGCGGACAAAGACGGGGAGAGTATCCGAGAGGCAAGCGCTTCTCGGGAGCCAGTCGAAGGTGCAGGGGACACAGAGCAGGGCACCCAAGGCACAGCGGACGCCTCGCAGATCAGCGATCCCGATGCCACTGGAGAAGCAAAAGAGGAGCAGACCGATGGCGGCGCGAAAATGGACGTGGACGATGACGGCGCCCAGCCAGTTGCCTCTGATATGAAGGGGTCAACTGAGGATGCGATGGAGGTTGACTCCGCCCCGTGCAGGGAGGCCAAAGATGACCAGAGTGATGAAGCGGGGACACGGCCGCCAGAAGTGAAAGTTGAAAACGAAGCTCTGGACCAGGCACATGGCAGTGGCAAGAAAGGTGACGATGACAAGTGGGATGCAGAGCCTGCAAAGGAAGTGCAAGGTGCTTCCGAGGGCGACACGGATCTGGAAAGCGGCCTTTCGGTGACAAAGGCTGAGAGTCAAGACACGCAGGTTTCTTCCCAGACGGAAGCACTGCAGCAAGAAGAAGGTAAGAGCGTTCAGACGACTGCTGCCAGCAGAACTGCCGCTGCCGACGAGCTGCCTGGAGTGGGGCCCACTGCCACAGAAGCCGCAGTGGAAGCGAGCCATAAGGCCGAAGCCGGTTCAGGCAGCGGACTTGAGACGGGGGGCAAGGGCGATGAGGCCAAGGGCGAGAACGCTGCTACAGAAGCAGAAGCAGAAGCAGAGGGTGACTCACATACAGAGTCTGCAGTGAAGCAAGAGGCGGAGGCCGACAGGCAGACGGTCGGCGGGCAGACGGCAGCGATCGCGAATCCCACGGGGGCCGAGAAGCCTGTGGTGCTGAAAGTGGGCCCCGTTGTCGTGCGGTCCCTCGGCACGGTGTCGCCACTGCCGGGGTATCACACTCGGCGCGCGCTCTTTCCCATCGGCTTTTCGTCAGAGCGGCCGTACCCATCGTACGTAACGCCAGGCAAGCAGGCAATCTACGCGTGCCAAGTGCTGGAGGGCGAGCGGGGGCCGCGCTTCCGCGTGACGCCGACAGACGACCCCGGCAACGCCATCACCGCCGAGACCCCCACCGCCGCTTGGCGCATTGCCGAGCAGCGCGTGCAGGCCGCGCCTGGTGCCCCAGGCGCCACCCGTCCTGCCCCCTCCGCGCGCATGTGCGGCGCCGGGTACTTCGGCCTTGCGAGCCCGTCGGTCATCCGGCTCCTCCTCAGCCAGCAGAGCCCTGCGATCGAAGCCTGCGGCGGCTTCTCCGCGGCGCGCAAGGCGAACCTCTTCACCTCGGCCGCGGAGGAAGACTCGCTCCCCGCGTCGGCAGCGGACCAGACCGGTCAAACGCCTGTGCACAAGGCCACCGCAGGGCAGGGCAGCCCGTCGACGAGCGCGGCGGGCGCGGCGGCCGCGGGGAAAGAGGGCGAGTGGCTCGGAGAGATGCAGCGGGAACTCGGGGGCCTCAAACACCGCACGAGGCAGACGATCCAGCCCTTGTCACACTCGCAGCTGCAGCCCGAGGGCTGGAACGCGGCCGAGGTGGACGCCTACTTCAACGGGCTCAACGAGCACCAGATGCAGGCCGCGGGGCTGGCGGCCGCGATCGGAAGCAAGTCGGCGCAGCAGGTTCTGCAGTACGCCGAGTACGTGTGCGACGTCATGGACCGCCGCGTGCGCGCCTCGCGCGAGGAGCAGCTCCAGAAGCAGGCCGTCGCTCTCGCCACGGCGCAGCAGTCCGTCGCAGGCTCTGCCCACGACGCAGGAGCCGCCGCGCTGCAGGCTGCGGTTGCGGCCGCGGCAATTGCCCCCAAGGAGGGCACCCCGCTGAAGCAGATGCTGCGCGACCCCGCGCTGCACCCGACGCTGGTGCACGTGCTCACGCACCTCTGGCACACCGAGCGCCTCTGGCGGCACGCGCTGCAGCAAGGGCTGGTGCTCTTCAACGAGACGCACGCGCTTTCAGACCGCATGCTCGAGAAGCTGGCCGTCGTGCGCACCAAACTCAAGGGGGTCGGCGGCGGCGGCGGTGGCGGCGGTGGTGGAACGGCGCTGCAGAAGCGGCTGGAGGAGGATCTACGCCGGTCGCGCGTGGAGAGTGCGGAGCGGCACAAGAAGCTCACCGACGCCGAAAAGCTGGTTTGCCCCGCTGCACCCTGCTGCGCCCCACCGCTGTGCGGAGCGAGAGACGGCGCAGGTGGGTGGTCGGCGAGCAGGACGTTGCCGTTTGCGCTTGCGGCCGGCTGAAGGTCTCTTTTCTTTTCCTGGTCTTTCGAAGGTTAAAAAGCTGCAGGGAGACACGAAACGGCAGCTGCAAGAGGCGCAGGAGCTGGAGGCGGCGGCCAAGCGCGCTGCGCAGGAGCTGCGGGAGGTGGAGGCGCTGCGGGACACGGCGATCGGGCAGGCGCTGGAGGTGCGGGTGCAGGTGCTGCGGGAGCACAAGGCGCGGCACGCCCTCATGCTGCGCAACGACCGCCTCGAGGCAGAGGTGCTCCGCCTCCGCGCCGCCGCGGAGGCCGACAGCCGCGCGCAGCGCGCGTTGCGCGCCAAGCTCGACGCCGAGCGGCGGGCCGCGGCGGAGTTGGCCCAGCAGCTGTGCGCGGCGGGGCTCGCGGCGCGCGCAGACCTGCACGCGCCAGGGCAGAGTGGGGCTCCGGGCGAGGCTGAGGCCGGGCGGGCCTCGCCCCGCCGCGGACTTTCTGGGCTGGGTGCGACGGGGTGGGGCGCGGCGGCCGGGCGAGACGGGGGTGGTGTGGACGCGAGAGCCTTGGGGGCGGCGACGGGCGGCGCATCTCAACGGAGCCTGCTGGGACTGGCGGTGCGGGGGTGGAGCCGGAGCGCGGATGGCACATGGTTCAAACATGGGCAGGACGAGGCATACTCGCAGAGCCACCCAGGGCAGGACGAGGCATACTCGCAGAGCCACCCAGGGAGCAGGAGTGACACTGAGACATCCGCAGCAGCTCAATGCGCGCCGCGCCCGGGCAGCCTCTCCCTCGAGGCGTCGGAGCAGGCAGCGCAGGAACCCCCCTTCAAGAAGCTCAAGACAGAGCAGAAGGGGAGGACGGAGGAGATTGGGGATGGGGCAGCGAGCGAGGGCGCGGGTTGAGAGGGCGCTGGCGAGCGCTTGGGGTAGTACAAAGTGGCGCCCTCGTTGCGTGGTGCCATGACTGTATCAGTGAGTAGAGTGACGGCGGTCGGAGCGGGTGACATCGAGTAATAAAGTGAGTAGGCGCTCCAGAGAATCCGTTTGACCGAGCACGCAGTGCCGATCACGAGCTCTCCATGCCACGCTTCACTCAAAACCTCCCTCACATGCCCTCTTAAGAGATCTAAGAGAAGTTGGGCGGCTTCTCCTCAAAGGTGGCTTTGGACGGTTCAACGAGCTGTGGCGCCTTCGTGCCCCCGAGCTGGGCATTCTGCTTCCTCGGAGACAGGTCCAGAAGCGTGCCTGCTGGCGCATCCTCGTCTTGCGCCATGACGTACGCGAGGACAAGCCCCGATTCGCCTTCCATTGGATGGCCGTTCATGATCCCGCCGATGGAAGGGCCCGTGAGCGCAATGTTGTAGATCGCTACGTCCGTCATGTCTCCGACGAAACCCCCCGCTGCAGCCCCAACCACGCCCTGCTTGGTCTGCGGCATACCAAGTACCAGATCACCTCCGTCTGGGAGCGTAAGCCCCTGCCCGAGAGTGCCGGACCATGCCTGCTCGCCGTTGACGAACAGCTTTGTGCCGACGCTCGAATCCCACGTGACGGCGACGTGGTGCCACTTGCCATCGTTCACAGAGACTTCTGTGTTCTTGCATTCTCCAACGATGCAGATCGTAAGACCCTTAGTGTTACCCAGGAAGAATGCCTGCTCCTCATCACCAGAAGCGTACGACATGAGCGCTGGCATGGAATCGACGTCGTCGATCATCCACAGCATCGCCGTCATCTTCTGACGGGGGAAGCTGGAAACTTGCGGCGTGAGGGCGTACCCGCCCGCCGTTGTGAAGTCGAGGATTGCGCGATTCACGTCGGCGGCGATGACATAGCCCGTGCTGCCATCGATGTCGCATACGGTCCAAACCTCGCCGTCGTACTCGAGCTTCCCTTCCCCATCAACGACGTCAAACTGGAACACGCGCCCGTCCGACTGAAAGACAAAAACCTTGGCGTCCGAGTCGTAAATGTTGCCCTCCGAGTACCTATGCACGAAAACCTGGAAATTCCCCGGAGTCTGTTTGGTGATCGTCATGGTCTCTGGCCCTCCTCCCGTCAGGTCGTCGCGGTCAAGCGTCGCCACGGCTCCCTCCGGCCCGTCACACGAAGGGTTGCCCCAGTAGACGTGGCAGTGGTCGTTCCACGGCGTGATCATGTGGATATCCATGTCCGGAATCACCGGGTTCCATACCAGCACAATGCCTGCTCCGCCTTCCGGCAGAGTGGGGAACATGATAATGCGGTCCATGTCAACCATGCGCGGGAGCAGCATCACCCACGAGGAGTACTCCATGAAGCCCTCCATGGTGCCACGGATCGTGGTCTCTCCTGGCGTCACGTGCATCGTGAAGGCACCATCACTGTCTGACTCAGTGGTGGCAATCACGTGGCCGTCACGCTCTGCCGTGATCGTGACACCGGCGATACCAGCTCCCGTTTTCGGGTTGATAACCGTCGACGAGATCTCGGCGGGCGCCGGCGCGTCTGGGCCCCGCTCACCAGCAAGGCCCTGCATACCGACCGGACCCTGCGGTCCCGGTAGCCCCTGAATACCAACCGGGCCCTCGGGCGGAATCGGGCCCTCGGGGCCCTGCGGGCCCTCGCCACCGGTTGCTCCCTGGGCACCCTCCGGGCCCTGCGCGCCCATGTCACCTTGTTGCCCTGCAGGGCCTGCCGGGCCCTGGAGACCCGGATCACCCGTAGGGCCAGGCAATCCCGGCACGCCCTGCGCGCCTTCCATGCCCTGCGGTCCGTCGGGGCCCTGCGTCCCAGGAGGCCCCTCCTCGCCCTCCGGACCAGGCTCACCACGCGTGCCTTGATAACCGCGGGGACCACGGTTGCCTACAGGACCTTCCGGCGAAACGATGATGTCAACTTGCGTCTTGCCCTCGCCCTCAAGGACGTTCATGTCTTCCGTGACCTTCTTCTCAAGGTCCTTCTCCTCCTGGAGCGCCAACTGCAGGTTCTGCACCTCGCCCGTGCTGAGCGTACGTGGCGGCACAGGCGCAGCGCCAAGAGGCTTAACCGGAGTGTTCATTGCGCACTCCACTTCGTCGCATAGCTCCGTCGTTGTCGCGGGAGCCGCTCGCTCCAGGGAGACGACCCCAATGAGCGCGACAAGCGCCAGCGCAGCAAGGGCAAGCGCGAGCGCGCGCCGACCCTGGCCAACCCAGGGCCCAGTCTTCGCGACAGGCGGCGCCTGCGCGACGCCTTCGCGGATACTGCCGTACTGCATTCCGGGGACGAGGAGTACACCAGCAAGCTGCACCCTGCCCCGTCTCCGCCCTGTACGCGAAAAGCCAGCGGCTGCTGGCTTCAGTCAACCGTTCTCCCAACCAATCTCAAAAGTGATTGCAATTGAGTTTTTCCAAGGGACAATGCGAGGAGCAGGGAGCACCGCGCGCGGTCTCCTCCTTCTGGTAGTCGCACTCGTTGTGCTTGTCAGTGTGACTCATCGCACTATAGAGTCGCGCGTCGAGCTCGACAGCTATGCCCCTCCGGAAATCCCCCCTTTGAGCGCAAGAAGTGGAGCAGCCGCGACCCCGACGGCCGGACGTGGGCACACGTACGCTGGGCGACCGGGAGACTGGCGTCTGAACTTGGAATCCGGGCGTCATCCGACCGAGGCTGATATTCCGCATAGCGAGAACGTTCGTGCATTACAGAATCTTCTTGAAGCGGCCGGCGGAGGACAGATTCTCGACCCGGGCACAGCGATGGCTCAAGCCTCCGCTGCAAAAGAGAAAGCGGGAGAGATCATGGAGGAACGGCGAGACGAGGCTATTGAAGAAATGGACACTCCTAGCGGTCGGACTTGCTGCGGCGGCATGGGCCCAGAGGTACGTAAAATCTTGGCCTGGCGCTACGCGAGGGTCTACAGCGAGCAGATGTGGTCACGCGGGGATCTTGACCAGATGCACGTTGGCACGCAGGAAATGAAGGCTGTTCACGGCCCCGGGGTTCGGTACTTTGACCCGATTATGGTCCGTCACTCATTAAAGGGTGTACATCAGAGCTTGTACCGGGCGGCAGGCGAATCAAGTGAGCCCTCTCCTGCTGAATGAGACACGAATCTTGCAGCCTTCTTTGTTCGAGCCTGACGTGGATATGCGCCCGTGCAGGGAGCAGGGTGGTACTGAGGACAAGAACGAAAAGGACCTGAGCGGGTAAACCGCACGTGTGCCATATTACATGTTGAATGTGGATCCATTTTGCTGGTGCAGCGCGACTCAGTCCTCATCTTAGAACCCGCCTTGCACTTGGCCGGCACTCACCGTGCCATCGCAATGCGCGAGCCGGTCACCTGAACAAGAAAACAGACACTACCATCCATCCTGGTCCATTGCCGCATTTGCGCACTTATTCTTCATCACGTGGGCCACGCGCGGGCGCGAGCGCGCCCCCGCTGCTTCCGTGCTCCTGGTCAGCCTCGGTGTCGAGGGCCCGCCTCAGCAGCTGGTCCTGTACGCGCGCCATCGAGTGGGCCCAGGCTTCTCGATCGTAGCGGTCTGCATCCTGAAGCACCGTCCGTGTCTGGGTCGTCTTGCTCCGCGCACGCCTTTCGCGCACCGCCTCGGGCCCTATCTGCTCTTCGAGGCTCTCGCGAAGGTGCGATAGCCAGCCCTCGAAATCCTCCATTCGCGCTGGAGCCTTCAGAACATGGACTGGTGCGTGATCTTGTACTGCGCGTGCCTCAGCGCCCATGAATCGTCGTGCACCGCCCGCAGTCTGCTGCACCATCAGCGCCGAAGGAGGAGGAGCAAGATAGCAGGCGCGGATCTGCTGAGAGCGCGCGGGAGGAAGCACAGGTTGCCGAGCACCGCGCACCTGGACAATCCGTGCGGAAGCTATGCTTAGTCCGTGAATGGTTGTCAGTTCTGCGAGAAGCGTCTCGGCAATGCAAAGAATTGCTCTTTAACTGGACGAGCTGAAGTGTGTGGACGTCACCTTGCCATGATCAATGCACTTGACGAGCGAAATGCTGACATCCGTCTGACGACCAGGGGGGATCACAACAATACCAGACGGGCGCCGGTTCCAGCTGGCAGCAGTAAATGTAGTGCTGCGCCAGGAACTACCCGCTGTCCCCGGGCGCAATCTCGAGCTCTTTGCGGTCGTCGGTCGGGTTTGGGCAGTCCCTGGCCGGCTAGTAGCCGTGGCAGGGCGCCTCAAACCAATCGCAGTTGAGGGACGCGTCCTAGCGGTCTGACTTTCAGGCTCATCACTCTCTCCTGAGTCGTCCAGACCCCTGTGCTTCCTGCCCACAAATGCTGAGGGGGGACGTTGTTGCGGGCCATCGCGTCGCTCCGTTCTTGAAGCTAACTCGCGACGCGAACTCGCAGTGCTAGAAACTGAATGCTCAGGCTCCATATTCTCTGCCCTGACTCAGAGCTCCGCCTCTGCGGATCCGTCCTGTCCACTCGCTCGTGGGCCCCGTGACCTCGTCGGGCCCTCTCTCCAAGGCCAGTCGCGCAGGCAATCCAACGGAGAGTTTCCGATCCGACCCGCCTCAGAGCAGTTTTTCTTGTCTGTGTGTCGAACAGGCAAGGACGAAGTGACATGTGGTTTCCGATGGGCAAGCCCGCGCCTGGGCAGATGTTCTACGAGCTGCGAGGCGCGTACGGTGCGAACAAAACTTGCAAAGAACGCGACCACCCAGGTTCCCAGGGCTGGCACGCGGGAACATGCAAGTCACTGGGTGAGCCCCGCTCTGGCCTCGGCTGTCATCAGCCTTCCGCACAACCGTGAAACGCACACGGCGCGCGAATGATGGTGTACGCTGCAGTGGTCATGCATCTGGCTAGTTTCCTGCCTGTCTGTGTGAGTTGACGTAGGAGCACTTGCTTCGGCAGGGTACACTAAGGAGATCTCGGGCACCCTTGGCGCTCCTGAGTACCGAAAGCCCGGGCACCTGAGTGCCAATGTAAACTTCCTCATTTAAGGAAATGATTGAGAGGATGGGTACATGTACAGAACTTTTGTGAGCCAGTAAATTAATGTCAATACGGTGTGGTAACACTACTGGCGATGCCACTTCTAACCGCAGTCCAACCTTGCCGGAGGCTCAATTGTGAGGCTTAGGCCAGGCGAAGATGATTCTCAGGCGTTCGTGGCGATGCTTCACTTGTACACACTTTCCGATTCTAAACTACACGACTTTTTTTTGCCGACTCATATGCCTTCTGCGAGCCTGCGCTGGCGGCGAGCAGTCTCCTGCGGCAGCTGCCACGCACCCCAGCCAACCATGGTCATGCTGTTGGCACCCTGCGGTCGCCAGATCCCCGTGTCGACGGGATCATCGTACCATGCGCCGCCGTCCCCAATGTTGCATGGCACCATCTGCCCGCCGCTGCCCTGCCACCTGCACCACTGCGTCCGCCCCTTCACGCGGTGCTCGCTTCCGAACTTAGGCATCTCGGGCCAAGTTGCTCCCGGCGTAACCGTCCCCTCCTCCGTGGAGTTGCCGAACTTGGCGTACAGCTCCGCGAGGTAGTCCTTTGTCTCCTCCTCGCTCGGTTCTTTCCACTGCTTTCTGAAGTCAGTGCCAAAGAACTTTCGCGCATCCGAGTCCTTGATCTTGACGCCGTAAATTTCTGCGAGCCGCTGTTGCCGCGCCACCCGGTCCGGAACCTCCGCCAGTGACTGGATGTGTGCTTCCCCAAGCTCCGACGGAACAAGGTCCCGGTAGGGTTTCCCGTCGTACCACGGCAGCCCCTTGCCACGCCCTGTCAGCCGAAGCGGCAGCTGCCTGAGCGCACCTACTGAACCACCCTCTCTTTCCCGGCGCCGCGCCTCATCCCATGTCTCGCCTTTGCTCCCGCGGAGGAAAGGCTTTCCCGCCGTCGAAGGGTGGAACTTGTCAAAGTCGTGTGCAAGATTCTTGCCCTTGCCGACGTATCCCAAGCAGTCGCCAGTCGCGCCCCCGCACGTTGGTGCGACCCAGCCCTCCTTGACGTCGAACAGCTTGACGCGGCTGCCCAGCGCCGCTTGCGCGAACGCGGGGGACCAGTACGGATTGCCACCTGCCGTTCCCGACCAAGTTCCGGGACGCGGCGGCGCCTGCTCGAGTTGCGGGGTCGGGCGGAGCTCGTCGAGTGGGTCGTCCCACGTCTCCTCGCCCGAGTCGAGGTTCTTCCAGTACTGCTCCCCACTCTTGAGGTCAACGAGCCGCTCCCAGTTGCACCCTGGCACCTCGTCTGTCCCGTTCGTATCTTCGTTGCACGTGAGCGGCGCGTGCTTGGGGCCCTCGAACTTCAGCGCGCCGGTTGCGTGGTTGTAGAAAAACACCCCGCGCTCGCCGTTGACCCTGTTGACGCCCTCTGACCATTCAGGACCACGTGGCTTGTCCTGGACGAAACGCCCCACGTCCTTGCCGTGGAGGTCTGCATCCCCGATAGGCAGCGGAGCCTCCACGCCGGTCTGTGCAAAAGCAATCTTCGGGTCGACGACAGTTGGCGGAGTGAACTTGACGTTGCTGCCCAGAGGATCACCACCTGGGTTGAACATGTCCGCAAGAGCCCGCGTCGGAACCTTCGGGTGGTAGGTCCCAAAGAGACGTGGTTCGCCAGCAGCGGCTGAAGCCGCTACGCAATCAAAGCGTGAGCCGAATTGGTCGACCACAGTGCAGCCCTTTGGTGAGATGCAGAGCACTGCGCCGTCGGAATCCTCGTGCAAGACGCCGTGCTTCTTTTGCTCGCAATTGTTTTTGAAGTCCTGCGGCGTGACCGGCCCGTTCAATGCCGTTGGAGGGGTGCGTGGCGCCGAGTACTCGTCCGAAAGTGGGATCTCGCGCCGGCGCCGCCCGTACTGGTCCCACTCTGGCTCCGAGTACTTGACACAACGACCGTCCCTCCACTCCGCGTTCTTCTCTTGCTCGCAGCTCCGTCGCAAGTCCATCAGTCTGTAGTCGGTAGCGTCCCACTGGCGCCCTCGGTGGACCGCCGGCTCGTCCACTGGCATATGGTTGTGGATACATGTCCCGCTCCCAGAGCCATCTCCCTTCGGCTTCCACACGTAGCCCTTTCCACGCCGTGTGCACTCCGCCTCGATATCGAAGTGTTTCCAATCCGCGTCAGGCTTCTGTACCGCGTGCAGCCGCGGCACCTTTCCCCAATAAACGCAGCGCGCGCGGTCTTGATCCCACTCATAGCCGTCGTGCTTGGCTTTCGCCGCGAGGCATTCGCGCCGCATGTCCCACGTCTGGTACGCATCGGCCGCGGGGCCCGGCGCCGGCTTCTCGCGGGACATCTTCTTTCCACGGTATAGACAGATATGCTCCACATCATCCCATCTGTGATGAACGTCTTGCGCCTCGCACTCGTGCCTCTGGTCTGCATAAACCCAGTCTGCGCGGCTGCGCTTTGGAACCGGCTCGGCAGCACCTTGCGGGTCGAAGTAGTCCGCAAGTTCCTGCAGCCGTGCGGGAGCACGCACACGCATCTCGCGCGGAACATTATACTCGGTACCGTCCGGTAGCAGGCCAAGCTTCTTCCCCAGCTTCCAGCACTCGCCGGAGCGCCCAGGAAACTCGCTCGGACGCCACTCGTAGTTGGCCCCGCGCCCTTCACAATCCGACTTGAGATCTGCATATCGCCAGTCCATATCTACGAGGCTCGTCTCCTTTGGCTGCATCGCACGCCAGGCCTCGTTACTTCCGTCCACTTCACCCGCGGGCTCGCCCCCATCGAGGCATGCGTGCTGTACGGGGTCCCACTCGCGCTTGTCACCACCTGCCAGGCACTCTCGCCTCTCGTCCGCGTAGGCGAAATCCACCTCCACACCGTAGCGCTTGTCCCATGGCTCCTGAGGTGCAAAACGGTCTGGGCCATTGTACGCTTCCTCCTCGAGCTGCTGGGTGGGAGCCTTGGCGCGCTGCGTTGTGGCCGCCTCATCGCCTTCGACCGCCACGTCGGATGGCAGCGACCCCTCCAGCGTATATTGCTCGAAGGTCGTCGTTTGGGGAGAAACGACTTTGAGAGGCACTGACTCCGCATTGAGATTTACCGCCGACGGGATGGCACCGGCGCCGAACCGCCTGCGCGCCTCTGCAGCTTTGCGGGCGAAATACGGTGCCAGCCAACGCCGCTGGTCGTCCATCGCGCTTTCCGCCGAGAGAACTTCCCCGCCACCCGAGGCGGAAATCAGTGAGGCCATGGCTTCAGACTGCTCTCTGGAAGGAACACCTGCCTCGTTGGGCTGAAAACCATACTCGCCGCCACCGCGCACTGGGAGCACCTCGAGCTCAGTACGTGAGGCACCCCAGCTGCCCAGGGCAACGCACAGCAGTGCCACTGCGGCAAGCAGTACAGCTACTCTGACGATGCGACTCGGCATGCCAGAGGTCCCGCTCATCGTACCGTCTGCCGAAGCAGCCAGACGAGGCTATGCCCTGGTGCCAGCTCCGAACAGCCAAAGAACCCCCCTTTTTGACGAAAAAACGAGCAAATGTTGAGATCTGTCGCAGCGCTGGGGGGATCTTTTGAAGGGAACGGGAACACGGTGCGAAAAACAGGGAACGGGAACACGCGCGGGCGTGTTCCTGTGTTGTAAGCCCGGCTCGGACGCAACGGCACGTGTTCCGTGTTCCCGACCGGGAACACGATTCGGCCGGGAACCCGGGAACGGGAACACGATCTGCCTGTTCCCCGTGTTCCCCGCAGCGCTGGTCGATAGTCGCATGCGGCACAGAAGCGTCAAGAATGCTATTATCCTAGACCGAGAGGAAATCGCTGAAGATGAGTCTCTCGTGCTCGAACTGGTCGTTGTCGGTGCCATTTGCACTAGTAATGGCGTTTTGTGTGGCGCCTGGGGCGCAGAGTGCCGGGATGTTTCTGGTGCAAGAGCAAGACCATGGTTCGAGGCAGCTGCAACTCTAGGTGAGCGAACAGATTTACATGTGGCGGCTTACCTCGGGCTCATACAGGTGCACCCAGCACCGAGCCCCCATTCGCCGTTTTATCCGTTCCCTAACGACGATGCTTTCCCGAGCAGTCAATGCGCCGCCTCATTAGGGGACTCAGTCACGCCGACATGCGCTCGATCGGTGTCTCGCCACGCAGCGTCACGTTGGTCGTCAAAATTTCCAGCGAGACCCTTGTCCAGCAGATGAAGACACCCATGGGGCCGACCGAGGAGCGCATCGCGGGTCTGGAAACATTGCATTTGGTTGCACGCGGTCTTATGCGCGAGATGCGCGAAGTGACGTTCGAGCAAGCGACTGCGAACGATTCGAGACGCATTTCAGCGCTGGCTGCTGCGGCTGGACCCGTCCAAGCATCGGCGTGCGTTGAGTTGGCCATAAGCGGGGGGGGTGCGAGCAAGGCATGGATTGACGGCCTGGAGTTGATGGCGTCAAATGATTGGGACTCTCTCGGCAGAGACGGCGCTGCTCTGATCGACGCGGACTTCCTTGCGTCACTCCCGCCAGCGGTGGGCCTAGCGACTGGCGGGGGGCGGACAGCACTGGAGACACTCTCGGACGCGAGTCCGCTACGCCTCTGCACACACCCGTCTGCTCAGCTGGACGTCCTCGGCACGTGAAGCCGGGCCACTGCTGTGCTAGCGTAACTTTATACGCTATTGCAGAGCGCTTCATCGCCTGGTGGGCGCACTGAGTGGCGGGTTCCGCGGCAGGGATGCTATCGGCGCCACTTCCCATAGAATTCGGGGGCGGCGGGCCTGGAGCAGGCGCGTCAAGAATTGCGCTCAAGCGGGTTGTGGTGGTACGGGAGCTCCCCGTGCCATTCCACCTGCCCCTCCGGGGCAACCCCGAGCTGAGGTGGCCAGCCACCTCCTCCACCGAATCTGCTGTTAGAAGTGAGCCGTTGCATAGACGGATTAAGAAAGGCTTCTTATAAAATGCTTAGCAAAGCCGTGCGAGAGGGTGGTCAAGGCCTCGGTGGGACGCAGGGCGCGAGTGGAGGAGGCGCTGGCACAACGGCACGCGCCCGACGAAGAGGCACCGGGCGCACTGACATCGCCGGCGTTGGAGAGCGCGGATGGAACAGCTGGCGTGCGGCCGTCCATTCAGTGCTACGCCGGCGAATTGCTCCGCGCGGGGCACTTCCCAGAGGCCTACCGCGCACATCCCTTCTGGGCCAAGTCGCCGCTCGAGTGGGAGGCTCGGCGGCGGGCCAGCGCAGAGGGGCGCGGAGCCCCAACGCACCCAGATGTCGGCCTCGAAGCACTGCATGCGACCGCCGCGCGGTGACTCTCCGCCCCCATTTGCCCCACCGAAAGCAAATCTCATCGCCAGCGATTGCTGTTGGTAGGTCCGCGCTTTGGACGCCCCGGTACCGGCTTGCTGTTGCCGCCCTGGTCGTATCTGCAGCGGTTGCATTATCATGGATTTACAACAAAAACACTCTTGCCATGATCAACTTGACTTCTCCGGCTCTGCTCTTCATATACTCGTTCTCGTGGCGGTGAACGCTCGGCAGCAGGGCGCGCAGTGTGCGCCCAGATACAGAGCTTGGCTAGCCTGATGTAAATCCCTTCAACGCCCTCCTCAAGCTGAAAGCTTTACATCGAAGATCGCACGTTGGACGTGTTCGGTGTACGACAGGTTTGGGCCGTGAGACCACAGCTGTGAGGCGCGCGAAGTGAGCGTTGGCGTGCCAAAGAGAAAGGGCGGACCTGTCCTTACGTTTAATGACAAACAGTCACAAATCGCAGAGCGAAAAACTGGCGACGGGCG
>ENA-UOXV01004667-UOXV01004667.1-marine-metagenome-genome-assembly--contig:-NODE-4667-length-15555-cov-7.030323_pt1 | contig 15555 bp, 12 predicted proteins | sample MGYA00238165_ERZ766961 | MGnify/ENA primary metagenome ERZ766961 (study PRJEB28924, sample SAMN03173240) | marine metagenome | biome: Marine; feature: Water; material: Subsurface seawater | place: North... | reverse complement strand
GGGTGAGGGACGCGGCGTGTCCACTTAGTACGAGGGGAGGGATGAGACTTGTCCGTTTAGTACGGGGAAGGGGGGGAGGGGGCTCCGCGAGCGGAAAAGCAGCCCGGCTGTACCCGATCCCCGCGCCCCGCACCCGGCCCTGACTCGCGCCCGTTTTCTTGTAGAGGCCACCGCAGCGCGGTCTCGCGCCGGGCCCCGACGCAGTCGCCGGGCAGCGAGGTGCAGGAGGGCAACCCCCGCAAATGCAGAGAGGTGCCGGAGTCTGACTCCGGTGGCGTCGTTGGAGCCGTTATGCAGAACGACCCCGCGCTTGGGCTGCCGGCGCTGTACCCCGCGGGCCGGCCCCGTAGGCTCGCCCGTGCCAGCATCGAGCGAGATCCCACGGCCTGGGTTTCGTGCGTCCCCGCCTTCTCCGCACTGGCGGATTCGTGCGCGGCCTGGCAAATTCGTCACCTGAACCCTGCTCTGAAAGGTCGACTCTCCTCCAGGGAGCTTCGACCTGCGCGGTTGCGACGCAACCCCACGGATCGAGTTGGCGAAGCTTCAGCGGGAGCGGAAGACTCGCGGCGAGCGACGCAGCGCACGGGTCTGTCGGAGATGGGAGAGGAGCCTGAAAAGGGGCAGCCTGAGGTGAGGCGGGCCATTCCCATTCCTTCCGCGCGGACAGGACATGACCCACGGCCGGGTTCAAACGGTGCATCCTGCCGCTGCGTGACATGTCGAGCCTTGCAGCTCACACAATCACACAGTCACTTGGTCTGACGGGGCGTCGGTGTGTCGTGTGCAGTCACAGAGCGAGGTTGAAAAGTAGCGCTTCGGTGCTTGATGGCACACGGAGATCGAGCATGGATCAAACGTCAGTGCGGCAGTGAGTTTGATGGCGGACCTAGAGAACATAGACATGGTGCGGAGGTACTCAAGCCTTCGCTTTGCTACTCTGGACTTTCGAATTAGTCAGAGGCAAAGTTGTCCAGTATGTTGCCACAACACTAGGTGACTTTGTGCCTGCGCGTTCAAAAGCACAAATCGGCAGAGGTGCAGGCGGTTCGAATTGAGGTTAGAGCAGGTGTGAGCGTCGATGAATTTGAAATCGCAAAAATTGAGCCATGTGCCCCAACAAATCCGTTTGTCGCCAGAAAATGCCCCCGCAAACTGCCTGATTTCATGCCAGTATTGAGGTACCATGCCCAAGTCTCTAATCGGCCCGAATTCTTTCGCGATAGACGCCCCACCTTGGCCAGTTTTCGGTACACAGGCAATGATCGCACGTATTCAATGAGAAGAATAACACAAGGTAAGTACGAAACACACTTGACATTCTCCGTCCAGGCGTCAAAGCTCTTCCTTTCCACCTCCCGGAGAGCAAGGTGCGACTCTATTTTGCGTGTAGGACTCCTGTTGCTCGAGTTCCTGAACGGCAGTGTCCGAAAATGAGTTCTCTTTGCTCTCTTCGACGGGCTCTACCCCCCCTGCTTCCACACCCGCTGGCTCTGCAAACAATTCTTTATAGTCCACGACAGGTCGAGGCTGCGCGCTTTCGTAGAGATCTCGGTGCGCTTGCTGTACTTCCCCTGCTCCACAGTTTTTCAGAAGAAATGAATCCCATGTGAATGAGGTTGCTATGATTTGTGAATGAGGTTGCTATGATTTGTGAATGAGGTTGCTATGCTCCGGGCGGACGCAAGAGAGCACCTGGCGTCCACAAGGCCCGGAAGCGTCGCTGCCGCGCGACCATCTCTGCACGCCGCGTCGCATTGCCAACGACATCACGGATCGTCTGAACGATGTCTTGAAATTTCACCTGCCAAGGCAAGGCGTCAGATCGGGGAGATCAGCATGTAGCGGAGCTCTCGAGTCGAGACGAACGCTGTGTTCGTTCTGGATTATGAAAGTGTCTACTCAAAGCAATGTGCGCTGGTCCCAGTTTCAGTGCGCACCAGCTCGACCGCCTCCTTGAGATCGTGGAAATGTGTTGAGTCCTCACAGATCACAGGGACATCGGCAAGCAGTGCCATGCGTGCTGAGCCCGAGACGGCGTAGCATAGGTGATCTTGCTTGCGCAGGAATACCAAAACCTGACAATGCACCCGAGACGCCGCCAGTTATGTATTTCAAAGATCTATCGACCCTAGCATGCGGTGGCCAGGGTCATTAGGAAGACGACCGTGTACTCGGCAAGCTGCGCCAGCAGCTCGCCTGCCGAAAGAAAGTTCCTGCCACAGCGCTCGGCTTCAGTTGCTACGGGTGCTAGATAGAGCGGTGTCTTTGCTCATTGGCGGATCGATAGATTGGACGGTTGCGCCCGCAAGGACACCCTCGGCATGGAGAATGTGAGCGGGGGAATAAGTTCCTGTGGTAGACCACGAGTCCATCGCAACTCTGCCACGAACGCAACATCCGGTGAGACTCAATTTTCGAGAGTTCAATGCATGGGCACTCTTAAAAGGGAGATGACAGACAAGAGTGTCTGGGATCTTGCCTGCTTGCCGAAACGGCCTGGCGCTTGCGAGAAGAGATCAAATGCCACACCAGCCTCCTAAACAGTGCAGCAACATAATGCGATTTGATCAGCAGCCATGACATGCACCCGTGGAAGATGGTACATTCGTAATTCGAATTCTGGGGAAGCACAAAAAATGTTTCCGGGGCATAGATAAAAGTTTCTATGACTACCACAGCGATATCGCAGAGTATCTCGTGGCGCTTTCGCTCGTCCCAGAATCCGAATGACGCAACATGATTCATTCGTTTAATCCCAGAGGGCTGCCACTTCCCAACTTCTGGCACGCCGTGTTCGATCTGCTTGACCTGCGTTGATTCGAACACGCCCGTTTCAGTACTCGCCTGACGGCCATACCTGAGGCACTAACCGACAATAGAGCCCCGGTTGAGGCTACCGGAAACCGTAGGTGCTGTGCGACATGTGAATTCAGCACAACGATGTTGGACATCTGCCTCAGGAGGGCTCTGATTTATCATGGACCTCTCAACCGCATAGAATTTCCAAGCCCATGGCGAATTGGATCGAAATATCAATTCAGGACAAAAAAGTCAGCGCCCACATGTAAACGAGCATACCTGGGAGAGACGCCAGTAGAACAGTTGGCTTGGATAGTGTGCTAGTCGGAGTGTGTGAAGGGTGATGACGATCGCAACCGTTGGATGTTTCCTGATGCACAGTCGAGCGATTGGTGAGGACATTTTGCGTCAAACGTTCGCAAAGGCTGTGCAGCGGATTCGCTTTTTTGTCACACAAATAGTGACTGCTGCTCGGAGCATGGTCCACCTCTGGAAGGTGATTAAGGTCTGCGTGAATTCATCGTCGTTCCAGTACAGCCCGTGCTCATGTTGAATGTGCAGGACCTGGAAGATTTGAACAGATCAAGAGACCAAAAGCGTCACAGACACTCACTTCTTGATGGAGAAAATAACCTTTGGTTGTAGCAACTTGGTCGCGACAAATACGTCACTCCAGCTACGAGCAAAGCCGATACCCTCCATTTCAGAAAAGAGGTCGATCGTGTAGGATGAAATGCCACAAGCGATTCCCAGAGACTGTCAAAACATCAAATTATGCACTTCGGAGCGTCGGACAGGGAAAGCATGCTTCCTTATCTGAAGATCAAGCTGTCGACTCAGGGATCTGGTCTCTCTTCTAACCTTGGCGAAAACGATGACCGTCTTATTCAATTCTCTTCTGTATACCTCTCCTGCCTTTTCCCACGAGACTGGGCCGGGCAAAACAGGTGGTTTCCGCGCGCGTCCTGCAAGAATCCTGTGCACGTCCTTCATGACTTTCTGCGCTGCTACGAAGTCGGGCTCCAAAAACGACCCTGTGTCCTCACTTGTGAACCCGTACGTTGCCTTCAACTTGCCGCGAGACGCCACGACAAAGAGCTTGCCGTCGCGACGCGGGACATCCTCCCATGCAGGGATGTCCGAGATGATCGTTGGGACCCCTCGAGCCCACGCTTCGCGAGGGATCTGCCCCCAGCCCTCACCCTTTGCCAGCGAGATAACGCAGTCTGCCTGCACACAATTCCATTTGCTGTGAATGGTCCAGTCGCTGTCAGAATGTGGTCTGAAGAAGCTGGCAAGGTTCATAGCATAGCAAAATGATCTAGAAATGCTTTGTGCTTCGAGAAATTGCAACTTATTCGAGTGTTCTTTCCACCTTCGCCCAAAGCACCTCCAGCTCCTCCTCGCTGAGTGTTCCAATTGAGACCTGCTTGAGGGTTTTTGAACATCGATTGGCGTGGGTGCAATGAGACCTGACTCTTTCATTCGACGCAGACTGCCATCTAGCACTTTTGGCTTTATGGTTCAACTCAGGCTCTCATTATCTGGCAACTGCACCTCCACATTGGCGTGCTGCTTGCACGAATCCATGCTTTGAATTTCGTGACGGTCCACCCACCTGTAGTGCAGGAGTCTGAAAGCACGCCAAATACTCCACTAATAGCACACAAAGCAGTGAAAGAAGGCTCTTTTCATCGGAAGAGTTGCTGGAGAATCTGGGACATAATTCACTTTGCGTGAATGCGCAAACGGGGTGTCGCTGGCGCAGCGGATCCTCCACCGAACGCGGCGACAAAAGCCTCTGTGGTCTCAACCACGCTCTTTCGCGGCTGTGCACCAATAGATTTAGTTCCAGTGAGTCAGAAAATCTCGCAGTCAAGCGAGGGTACAGTACATCTTCTGAACATATCGGAATTCACCATAAAGGAAACGCTTCGGGACGTGCCTGCATGTTCGCGAGGAGCAGAAAAGTGAACACTTGCTTGTTGTGGGGGGCCTCATGCCACGGCACAGTTGAAGGTCGAACCGAATTGTCTGGAGGCAACTTGGTTCCAAGTGGCACAATTTTGATTGGCACATGCACCCCAGACGCGCGGTACGACTCGCGAAGCCATGGGAGCGTTGTCCACACCTGATTAAAACACGATGAGAGTCGAAGGGTGTACTCTGAGGTTTCCTAAACATGACACGTCAATGAAAACGAGCTGCATGGCAAGAACGTGAGCATGGTAGCCGCACGAGACCGGCTTATGTCTCAAGGGACAAGTGGTGGGGCCACTTGTGACCTCGGATGCGTGATCGTTGAGTTTCGTGACCCAGGACGCAGGTATGCGATCAGATTCAAAGAGAGTGAGATAGATTCGATACTCCCTCGGCAGACGACCGAGTTTTAGGCGATAAGGCTCAACGACCATTATTGAGATAGACCCATCTAGCCCTTTGTAGTCAGATGGAGCCTTGTTAACGTCCACGAAGGAAACATTTCCGTATCGCTCCAGGAGCGATGCTCGTAATGGGAGAGCATGTGACCTGCCACGCCACATCACGAGCCCTAATCTCGTCCTACGCTCGCGCAGATTTACATGCACCGGAAAGCGAGTAGCACCGGATGGGATACGCACCCTAGACCGTCGCTTTCCTGAGTGTAACCGCAGAGAACCACCGGCGTGTCCTCGGCGCGCGAGTGTTCAGACATTTGCTCTGATGCCTGGACATGATGAAGTACCTAACATTGCGTAAAATCCGCATCAGAATTCACACCGGGACGCACTTTCGGCTGCACAGGCCCAATTTCCTCGAACAACCGCCCCTCCAAAGAAATCCCCCCAAATAAAGCAGGAGCAGGCAAAACCAGTTTCTCATAGTTCTGCAGAGTGCGGTGCGCTGCAGCAATATTTTCCGATGCCCCGCGATAGCCCGGGTCAAGCACCAGTGCCTGCTCATACCTGCACTCAAGGCTTATCATCTGAGAAACATAGCAGTCTCGTTTTGTAGAGCCCAGCCATGCACGACCTGGCACCTCTCAACCCCAGGAACCGAGAGCGCACCATGCCAAGGCGCTGTGAATGTTGCCCATACGGGACATTAAAACCCCGAGGTTGTTGTATGATATCGCCATATCGCCGTTCAGTGTGATTGCAATCTGCAACAACAGAGAGCCTTCTTACTCCATCCTCTGGAAATATGCATATGATCTCTGGGCCTTGGAAGTGTTTGCATTTTCCGAAACGCGAATTTCCCGTGGCGCACCTTATATGATTCAGCAGCCAGGTGATCGTCCCCAAGACTTGAGAGCGCCAGCCCGCGCTGGTGCGCGGCGACGGCAGATTCGGGCCTCAGCTCGCACACCTGAGTACCACAATGCACCTCAGACTGTTTCCACGAGAACACACTAACCTTCACATCACCAGGGATAAATTATTGGCAAATTACAGCAACAACTTCCAACCATGGAGACAAATTACCCTCTCCATTGCGCGCACGGCACCCTCAAAGTCCCCAAGATCGCTGAGGATTCCGGCGAGATTGAAGAGACCCGACGAGTCTTTTGAGATCAATACCTTGCGCCGCGCACAATGCTCAGGTGGCGCTGTGCGACACTTTTGCCAGCAACAATTTACCCAACCATGGCAAGCCGACGCAAAATGGAGGGCACACCTTGCTGAGCGCCTCCGTAAGGCGTGTGCGAAGCTGGGTATCTATCACCATACCCCCTAACGCGTTGCGTCGTCTTCTCTCAGCGTCGAATATCAATTTTTGCAGTGCCGCGGTGACCTTGGCACGAAGGTCGGTGAGCACCCTACTGAGCGAGCAATCATGGCAGCGTATGTGCAACACTCTCTGTGCTATCATGGTGAAGGCAGAATCTTGCTCGCCAATTCAGGTGCGGTTTGAACCTGGATGTCGTTTGACTCTGATTGAACCTCAGGCAGGTCGATACTCTTTGCCTCTAGTGCACGGATCTGCTCTTCCTTCTCCTTTCCTTGCAACTGATCCACCAGAGTCAGATTTTGAGTTGACCAGCTATGACAACAGTCGAAACGTTGACCACAAAAATGTCTTTGTCGCGGTGGGTTGTTTGGAGCCGTTCCAGTCGACGCACGGCATCGAGGTTGGCGCGAGCATCATGGTACTCCGTATTGAGTTTGAGCGCCGCCGCGTAGTGCTGGTTAAATATCGAACGGTATCACGAAGCATCACGCTCAAGCTGCAGCTTTGAGAGCTAAAGCGCTGCGAACCCTTCTTCGTTGCTCACAGGGGGCTGGAGAAACCTGCTCTGCCTCCTCAAGGCGACCCATTTTGGAGAGCAGCACGCCGACGTTGTTGTAGCTGATTGCGTAGTTCGGCACCTGGACGCCATAGAAGGAACGCCGCGTCAAAGAATCTTGGGTTTGGACGCTCAGAAAGAATCAGATACTACCGGTTCCAAGCCTCACACGCTTCTGCGTTTTGCTGACTCGAAGCCTGCAAGTGAAAAATATTTCTTCGTGATTTTTTACTGGGTTTTGATCAGATACCAACTGCAAAGCAACCAGGTATTCCTGCGGAAATGAGGTAGGCATCAGACAAAATTTTAGTCAGCATGAATGCTCTTGCACTAATGCACTGACCCAGCGAGAACTCGGGCAGTGTTGGCGTTTCAGGCGCCGCAGGGCCGTCAAGGAGGCTCTAGTTGTGACCTGGAAGGCTTCATCGAGCTTATTCAAGCGTGAGAGCGCTAATCCCGCCTGTTGCACGGCTTTTAGAGTTCTACAAGATGATCGTGAAACAACCCAGGGAACGCGATTTGTGTGTGAGACGTGATGCATACTTTCCACGGGGCATATGGTGGGCCGGGCCGGCACGAATTGCTGGGCTGGGACAATCCTGGTGGTATGCACTTGCGAGACTGGGCATAAGACGTTGTATAGTGCGATAACCTGGATTGTAAGATTCGATCAGTAGTCAATGCTCAGGAGCGTACTCCATGATACTGGATGGGCGCATTACCCTTCAGCGCTTCATTGTGTGCTTCTGCGCGGACGCACGCCGTGCTCACTTGGAATAGTATCTCTGGGTCCATGTGCACGATCGCAGTGTACATTGCACTACTTAGAATCCCACGAGCTCCAATCTCATCGCGATCCTTACGGTTCAATAGCACAAGAGCTTCATCCACCTGAATGGTATGGCATCGAGAATTTTTTGGCTGTGGCCGTTGGCTACGAGGCAGAGAAATGCCCGACATTTGGTTGCTTCCCTGCCAAAACCATGGCATGTTGGGAAGATTTACCAGCCAGGTTGTGACTTCCTTTCGTATCTCGATGTCCTTTGCCAATTCCTCGATGAGCTCGCGAGCGCGTGGATGGTTGTACTGCTTGTGGAACGTGACCGCCAAACGGAGGTCATCGTCCCAGTCACCGTGCGCCGAGTACAAGATAGAGAGGAAACAAGCGGCTTTTATAGCCAGGATCACATTGCCTCGCCGCATAGCCCGGTCCTCTCCATGTATCGCGGTGAGGAGGAGCTCTCTGCACGGCAGAGAACAAAGCGAAAGTCAAAATATGCCAGAAGTCATCTCACAACTATTGGAGCCTCCTCTGTGACAAATTGGAAGGTCAAGCTGGTAGCTGCGCGCTGCGCTTGAGGGGAGCGGAGAGGGCCCTGGGCCACGTGTGGGGGAAAACGGATGCACGTCATGCCTATTATCCTCGTTGATATGGTGTACCAGCGATGATCATTTCTGTGCAGCAGCAGCGGGGGATTGTTGCTGTGTGAGGTCCGCCATTTCTTTCGGCGTGTGAGGCGCCGAAGAAGGAAGTCGAGCAGGGCAGTCTTCTTGAGGCAGAGATGGCAGTCGACAGCAAGAAGCCAGCTGATACAGGTGGTGGTGGTGAAAGAAAGAGGCTTGATGCCCCGGATTTTATTTACATTTCTGGCTTCTCCGAGGAGAGACTGAGGCTGCGAGAATTCGTAAGAAGCCGCTGGCTTAGCGGGTTCATCTACCTGGTGCACCCCATCCCTACTTCAAAGGCACCGCAGCGTCTCACCGCTGCTCAGTTGCTCAGTTTTTGGACAACCACGATTGGCTGGTGCCACTGCTTATTCATGTGAGCGACTCTTGTTTGCTTGTGGCTGAGAGCGGGCAACTGCTACCTGCGTTGCTGCGCGAATTCCACCCTCGCAACCTTGTCTGCTCCCAGCATTTAGCTGCCGCTCAGCGCACAGATCCCCGCGTGCAGGTCATTATTTTCAACACAATCATCATGGCAATGGACGATGTGTACGCTTCTAGAACGAAGGACTCGATTGTGCAGAGGATCTCGGTCTTTTCTGACTGGGCGATCCTAGCCATCTTCACGGTGGAGATGCTCCTCAAGATGATTGGGCTTGGTGTCGGCTTTCGCGCACCAGAAGACGAAACTCTGGATTCAGAACTCGCGGGGTACTTTGCATCGTCTTGGAATCGCTTCGACTGTTTCATAGTCATCATCTCGTGGATCCTCGTACCGATCGCACAAGTTTCTGGCGAGAACGTCCAAAACCTCGTGCGCGTCACGCGCCTCGCCCGTCCACTTCGCGCCCTACGCGACGTAAGGAATCTCGAGAGCGTTGAAATGCTCCTGCAGACGATTCCAGCGGCTCTTCCAGCATTCATGGACGTCACGAATCTCCTTTTGTTCCTTCTCGTGGTCTTTTCGATCCTTACTCTCAACCTCTGGGGCCTCGAGGGAAAGATGCATGGGCGCTGTGTAGTAGCGAAAGACCGCACAGATTTTGCAGCAAACTTGAGTACCTCTGGCTTTCTTCAGCAACCTGCGCCGGTCCTCTGCGGAAAGGACGGCTTCAATTGCGACCCGGGCTTCGTTTGTTCTTGTGTGCCGGAGGTGCTGGCGGACGGTTCGATCGAGAAGCGTCCGTACAAATTCACCGACCCCGTGCGGGGCGATACTGGGTGCCTTTGGCAGGGAACGCAGCGGCCGTGGACACAGGGGCTCCAGCAGGATGAGCCGATATGCCCGGACTTTGGCTTCACGTGCTGGGACTCATTCCCTCTGGCAATGTTCACGCATTTCAAAGTCATCACACTCGAGGGCTGGTCCCAGACGATGTGGTGGTCGCAAGCATCAATGAATCCTTGGGTTGCAATTGTTATTCTCGTCGTTCTGGTAATTCTTGTCACATTCAACGTCGTGAATTTATACGTTGCGTCGATTTCGAACGCGTATCGCGACGTCCGTAAGAGGCACCGAGACTTTGACAACAAGCGCAAGCTCGAGCGAGTACAGCGCAAGGCTGAAATCCAAAATGAGAAGGACCGCCTGAAGAAGCAGCGTGAAGATTTGATTGCGATTGGTGAAGATGTGGAGGAGGAGGAGGAGGAGGAAAAGAAAGACACACTCCTGGACAAGATCATCGCGATCCACGAGCGGCTGAAGGTGCACCGCGATGCGACAGACCCTATCAGCCCACTCTCATTGACAGTGCGCAAATTCATGGTGTACCCCTTGATTGTGGATGAGTGCGGGACGCTTGTGGACTATACCATTTGTCGGCTGCTCGCCGAGCGGAACCTTGAGGTTGTCTTCGGGCCGGCGGCTGGGAACTGGAGCATTTTTGTTAAGCGTGGGAAGAAGGCGCGGCGCCTTGGTGAGGTCAAGACGAACTTTGGTGGGGAAATGGTGAAAAATGGTCACACCAAGAACCACGAGCAACGTGTCGAGCTGAAGGCCGCAGTCCAGGCGAGCTCCTGGGCTGTCATCTTGACTGCGAGCGAGAACCGCTAGATCTTGTCCAGTCTACTTGCACCTACCCGACCGGTTTGCATGTAATCCAGTAAATGACGCTATTGTCGCATCCTGAGCAGGAATTCCATATTTCTGAGGAGGAAGAAGCAAAGGAGGCGAACGAGAAAAAGAAGCTTGGCCACAGGGTAATTGAAACCAAAGAGCCGGTTGCGTACGCAGACATTGTGGTACTTTCTGCAATCTTGCTCAATGCCGTCTCCTCTGCCGTGGATCACTACGAGGGCTATGCTGTACCAATTGACCCTGGAATCGACGGATCACCGAGCCGGAATTGCTGCGATAGCCTGTGCGAGGTGTCCAACGCAGAGACCTGCGCTCGCGGGATGATCAGGATGCGCACAACGTGGCGCGCCGTGATCTTCTGGGTGGAGCTTGTCTTCAACATCTTCTTTACCAGCGAGCTCTGCCTAAAGGTATGGGCATTGCGGTAGAGACTTCCGGATTGTACCCTCATCAAGCTCGGCTCTGGCCTTGTGGCGACCCTCTCGTGGTGCGAACGCTGAACTGCCATCTGACACTCGGACCCTCAATTGCAGCTCGTATCATGGTGGTCCATAGAGCGATTCATCACAGAGAACTACCCAGCAAACATTCTCGACATTGTGAGTTGCTCGCTCATCATTTCGGACTGTCGTGAAATACCAGAGCATCCCTCTTTGCCACGCCTACCCATCTCTTGTGGTCCAACCACGTTTGCCCCGCCGAACAGCACCTCATCTTTCATCCCTTGCAGGTTATTGTCGGGCTCTCTGATATTTTTTTCCTCCTCGACCTTTTCATCGAGGGCCTGTTCTCTGTTGCAGTTTTTCGTCTCTTTCGTCTGATCCGCGCCGTGAAGATGGCGCGCCGCTTGAACAAGCTGCGAGGGGTCCTCGACAAGTGCGCGGCCGTGCTCGGCACCCTCGTATATGTCTTGTTGATCCTTTTCCTCTGGCACACGCTAGGAGCGCTGATCGGCTTGCAGCTTTTCCGTTGTCCTGTCTCACCAGCGAACGCGTGCCGCGCCCGCACGGCGGAGGGGCTCTGCCCGCACTTCTGCCCAGTTGGACTGGAGAGGCGAGAGGGGGAGCCGTTCGACACTTGCTATGTTCCAGATTCCATGATGTTTGAACACTGCCCCTGGACCCCGCACCGCAATTTCAATACGTTTCGTGACTCGCTCCTCACGCTCTTCTTTGTCACGACTGGCGACAATTCGTGGTCAGACATCATCCACCGCGGGATGCGCTCAGGGGAATCGCCGATTCCTGGTCTGATATTCTTCCTGTCCTTCTTCATCATTTCCTACTACACAATCTGTAATCTCTTTATCTCCGTGATTCTTGAAGTGTTCGAGACAACCGACGAGAAAAAGACTGAGATGCAGTTGTCAGCGTTCCGCTACAAAACCATGCGGAGGATGAACCGACACTTCCGCAAGCTCGAGGCAGAGGGACGCCTTGATGAGTTTGACCATGGTTTTGGTTGGGAAACAGCCAATCCCGATGATCTATTTCAGAAGCACACACAAATAGGTAATGAGGTGGGCGATGAGGAGGAAGATGACGAAGTTGTAGAATCGATGGTATTCTGCTTCCCGCAGCCCCTCCCGAACAAGAAAATGCCTCTCGAGAGGCCTAATTTCCGCTACAAACTGCGAAAATTCGTGGAATCTACTTCTTGGACCATTTTCATTCTGTTGGTCATTATTACCTCAACTATTTTCCTTGCGTTGGACACGAATGTGCCATCACTTGCGATCGTTCCTGACACGGTTGCCCAAATCGCGGATTACACCTTCTTCGTCATTTTCTTTTTCGAATTCGCCCTCAAGATCGTTGACACAGGTGTTTTTTTGGAAGGCCCAAAGACGTACTTCCGGCAGTCGTGGAATTGGCTTGATTTCTTCCTGCTTCTTTTTCAGATCTTGGACCTGCTCGGTCTGAAAGGTCTCCGTGCACTGCGTGTTCTTCGCGTGCTGCGCCCACTTCGTCTACTCAACAAGATCAAGTCGCTGCAGCTGCTTCTCACAGCGATGGGCAAGGCGGTCGCTGACATCTCTTATGTCATGTTGATTTGGGTGGTGTGCTTCGTTGTCTTCGCAATCGTTGGCGTATTCCTGTTTGGGGGGCGCCTGCACTCGTGCTCCGACCTATCCTTCGTCGATTTAGGCTCCGTCGACGGGTATCGGGAAGACTGCGCTGGCAATTTCATCGCATATGAGACCAGCAAGGGGATTCCTTACGTCGCTCTGAACACGCCAACAGGGATTCTGAAGCCTCGTGTATGGTCGCTCCCCGGAACGCCCCCGTCTGACGTCGGATTTGGCTTTGACAACTTTTTTATCGCGTGCCAGACTCTCTTTGAGGCATCCACAGTCAAGCTGTGGTCCAAGTACGTTTATGCTGGGATGGATGTGACCTCTTATGGTCAGCAACCGAAAACGCATTATTCGCCGTCCACGGTAATATACTGGGTTTCGTGGGTGTCATTATCCTGCTTCTTTATCCTTCAGATGATCATCGGCGTACTTATCGACTCAATTAATCAAGAGACAGGATCCGCGCTCTTTACTGTGCTCCAACGCAATTGGATACAAATGGAGCAGCGCATGCGCGCGACGAAGCCGCTAATTCCGATTGAGATTCCGAAGAACAAAACTCGCAAGAATTTATGGTTTCTCGTTAATCACCCGTGGTTCCTCAATTTCATGACGGGAATCATAGGGATCAACATCATTCTCATGGCAACTGAGCACTACGATCAAAGTGATCAATGGACTCTGATCATGACAACGAGCAATACTGTCTTCCTTGCAATCTACATCGTGGAGATCATCTTGAAGTTCATTGCGTTCCAGCTTAATTTCTTTCACGACTCCGGCAATGTATTCGACTTGCTAGTGGTTATCTCGTCCATCGCCGACGAGATCACTGCTGCAGGTGGCGGCTCTTCTGGTCTGCAAGCTTTGCGTGTGCTGCGTGTACTGCGTGTGCTTCGCACACTTCGAATTGTGCGGCGCTCCGAGCGGCTTCTTCTAATTTTCAACACACTTGTATCATGCTTCTCTTCGGTTCTCTCTTCCCTTCTCTTTCTTGCTCTTTTTGTTCTCCTCCTCGCCGTCGTCGGCAACCAGTTCTTCTCAGGTCTCAAGTTTGGATCGGGAATCAACCGAGCCAACAATTTTGACACCCCCTGGAATGGTTTTCTAACCGTTCTCGTCGTCATCACGGGTGACAATTGGCAAGAGATTATGCGCTCTGCCGCGATCCAGGAACCATACTGCACCTCGGGCTCAGAGCTTGAGAGGCTAATCGCAGAAGGATTCAGGCCGAACGACCCCACATATACTAAAGGCGATTGTGGATCGACGCTCGGCGCCATGATTTTCTTCGACCTTGCGTACCTGCTTGGCTTCAATATTCTCCGTTCGCTCTTTATCGCAGTTCTGATGGAGTCATTCTTTGCTTTCAAGGGCGGTGCTGGCTTCATGATTTCACCTTATCATGTTGAACAGGTCTGTGCCCATCTCCGTCTTATGGTTGGAAATGATTCCCATTTGTGATCATTCACTGCAATTTCACGTGGAGGACCGACTTTGCTAGGAGAGTCTCTGCTCCTTGGTTCTTCCTGTTGTTAAGGTTTTTTCATTTTTTCGCAGTATCGTGCGGCTTGGCGCCAGATGGATCCAGGTGCCACGAGTCAGATGCCCGTTACCAAGTAAGTGCCAACGTCTCGAATGGATTCACCGTTTCGGATTCTCCTTCTGTTTCAATTTTTTGTGTCAGGCATGTTTGCGACTCTTACATGTCTTCATAGCTCTGACAAGGTTAGGGCTTTAGGCGTACACCCGATCATCCCTTGTGTAGTCAGGTCCTCACATTATGGACTCCCTACGACGTGTCACTTTCCTCACCCCACCCTGGCTGTGCGATAGGCTCCGCGCCCTCGTCGAAAACTTGCACAAGGCCAGAAACCCTCTCGGGCTTACCCCAGCAACAAATGAGTTCAAGTTTCAACAGCTCCGGATGGAGCTCACCACAGAAAGTGAACTTGGCAAGGATGAGGACGAAAATCAGATAATTGGACTCAATCAGACCCTCGTCTCATTGGGGCTCTGGTGCGTCGGTCTCGATGCGCTCAAGTACGAAGCACAGCTCGAGGCATGGCGCCCCAAACCCCCTGCCCTTGCCCTGAGTGATGTCCCACGACTAGCCTCCATGTGAAACACAATTTCTCGACAAACTGCAGCACCGAGATCATTACTCTGACCCCGTTCTCTGCAGCGCGCTGACCGGACCAGCTGGTACGGCCAGCTTGCCGCGTGCGCCAAGTTTGTCGCCATCTTCCGCGGCATCCGTCAGCGGCGCCAGGTGCGCCTCATCCCTCTCTGAAGCCACTTTTATCGCGCGAGTTGACACATCCACGCGTTGCTTCCTGCTCGCGCGGGGAAGATGCGCTAAATTATTCTTTTTCAACTTGCCCTTGAACCATTCCGCTATGAATCTTGGCAGGCTCATGAGTCAAGAATGGGTCTCAATGTCGGAGGTAGGGTCCGACCTTCAGAATTTCCCTCCTTGTTAGACTCGTGCAGCCTGCAACGTTCTTTTGCTGAGCGACCACGGGCGACCTGACCCAGCGAAGCCTTGCGCACTTGCGTGCTCACATACCACGATTTGCCCTGGCAGCTTTCGGGGATGCCCCCACCAAAAAGTTGCGACCGCAAGAAACCTCAAAGTTCATCGCAGACAACCGCGCCGAAAATGTGCGCCCCAATTTGCGAGGCCTTGGCGCCCATGTCCGTGCATGCACCAGCGTTGACAACACGTGACGCACACTGTGTGTTGGCCACAGCTCACAAAGGATTCTATTCGGGATCGTCGCGAGCAGAAGCGTGCGGAGGGCCTTGCGGTAGCGTCCCCAGCCTCTCCTTGTTCCCTGTGTGTGTGTGTGTGTGTGTGTGTGTGTGTGTGTGTGTGTGTGTGTGTGT
>ENA-UOXV01004664-UOXV01004664.1-marine-metagenome-genome-assembly--contig:-NODE-4664-length-15563-cov-5.835698_pt1 | contig 15563 bp, 22 predicted proteins | sample MGYA00238165_ERZ766961 | MGnify/ENA primary metagenome ERZ766961 (study PRJEB28924, sample SAMN03173240) | marine metagenome | biome: Marine; feature: Water; material: Subsurface seawater | place: North... | reverse complement strand
ACGGGAGGGAGGGGGGGGGGACTAGCCTCCTGCGCCTCGTGCGCCTCCCACCGCTCCTTGTTCCGCCCAGCGCTCCCGGGCGTCGACGCCAGCGGCAGCAGCGCCGCGCCGTCGGGCGGCGCCGAAGGGTCACCCGACGACGTCACCGGTGCAAATGGCTCCAACGACACGCTCAGCGTGCCCTGCGCGCGGTAGGGCGGCGGCGGGGCGGGCGCCTCCTGCGCTGCGGGCGCCGCGCCGCCCGCACCCAGCCGAGGGAGGGAGCTGTACGCTCCGTTAGTGCTCGCCGGCGCTACCTTCCGCGCGCCGCCGCCCCCGGGCTGCGGAACCGCCTGAGCCGTGGCCAGGCTCGCTGGCAGCCAGTCACTCGCCGCGCTCGCTGTGGCCAGAAACGCGTCTCCCTCCTCCTCGCCCTCGCCCTCGCCCTCCCACTCCGACGTGAAGCGCGAGTGCGCCCCGTCGGTCGGCCCGTCCCACCCCGCCTCCGACTCCGCGTCGCCTCCGCTGTGCTGCACCAACCAGGGCTGCGACTCGGAGAGCTTCCCGGCTCCGTTCCGCTCAGACAGCGAGGGGCCGCCGAGCGGAACCGACCAGGGATGCGACGCGAGAGCGGGCGCGCGCCTGCGCGGCGTCCCACGCGCTGGAGGAGCCGCGCGGGTGTCGCGGTCGCGCGAAGGGGAGCCGGAAGGAAAGTCGCCGAGCACTTGCGACTGGCCCTCCGACCATGCGGCACCCGGCTGCCGGCGCGTGGCCCCGCCCCCCGACTTGTCCATGCGCATCGCCCTCAGCGAGTCGGCAAGGGCTCCGACGGGTGGCGCGAGCCCAGGCGGCGTACGGCGTGAATACTGCGTGTCCGGAGGGAGCCGCGGACGGGGGCTGGAGTCTGCATATCCCTTTCCGTAGCGCTGTGGCGACTGCTGCAGCGCTGCGGTGTAGACATCATCCCCGGAGTCGCTCCCTGCCCCAAGGTGCGCTCCGTCAGAAAATTCCGGCGAAAGGGTCCCGTTCGTGGGGGAGACTCCCGGGCACAGCTGAGCAGCAGCAGCAGCGAGGGCAAGGAGTGCATTGGAAGCCAGAGGGGTTCACCATCTGAATTGACATCGAATGAGAGGTCAGAATTGTACTGGACCGGCATCGCCACAGCTGGGCCCACGCCCAGTCCACAAAGACGCGGAGACCCTTTTGAAATTACTACAGGCTTTTTCCGAGAGAGTGCGGAAAGTCGACAGCAAACCCTCCTAAAAAGTTGTTCGTTCTCGGTGCGCGGTCCCGCGATTTTCAAAGCACTTGCAGCGAGGGGCCTGTGTAGAGTGCAGGTGAGCAGCCAATAGCCACTGAGAAGAGCTGCAACGAAGCGCTCAACACGGCAAAGGAGGTTGATAGATAGAACAAGGGGTTGCAAAAAGCGGCAGGATGCCAGTGAAACGTAAGGCCGCCGACGGGCCCCTGTGCCCGATTACGGATTTTCCCGTGGATGGTCGCCTTTCGAAGCGCCTCAAGGGGACCTCCTCCGTGACGGCCAAGAAGATGCTGAATGTGCTCAAGAAGAAGTACGAGTGGAGTCCACCCGTCGACTTCCCTGAGGCTGATCGTGAGCGCGTCCTCGAGGAGTACGTTTCAGTGCTGAGCGGGAGCGGAACGGGAGCTTCGCCGTCGGCGCCGAGCCCGGCGCCAAGCCCATTGCCTGTCAAGCCCCCTCCCAGGAGTCAAACCCGTGCGAGTCGGGTTCCAGTCAGGGCGGCTGCTCCGTCGTACTCGCCGCCCTCGCCACCCCCCCGCACCCCCGGCGGCATTCGTTCGGTATCCAGTGTCTTCGAAACATTTTCGCCATTTTCGGCGTCTCCGAGTCCGGCGAAACCCTCCCCGTCCGCTCGCACGAGGAAGAGCAGGAGCCCGGCCGATTCTCCTGTGGGAGCGACCCGCTCTTCTCCTCGTGGCAAAGCCGCGCCCGTGAAGAAGTCGGGCTTCAAGTCCTGGGTCCTCCGCCTCCTCCTCTTCAACTTCTTCGTGCTCGTCGTGCTCGTCGTCCTCGGAACCGCCCTGGTGCCCCCTGCCCGCCCCATGCACGCAGATTCGCCTAGCTGTGCTGCACGCTCAACGCCCCGCACCTGCCCCTTGGCGCGCGGCACCATGCATGCCCTTGGCCGTGATGCGCCGCGGGGTGCCGCCAGATGTACGCGGTGCACGGCGACGACGCCAAGGGGCTGGTGGTGAGCGAGATGAACCGTGGGACCTCGCACAGCATGGTAGCCCTCGGGTTCTCCACGGTGCGCCTCTTCGCGAAGCAGTTTCTGCCGGACAGCTGGGTGGCTGGGGGCGCGCTCGACCGGACCATTCAGATGCTCGAGAGCGCCTTCCAGGCCGCGCTCGGGCTCCTTGTCCAGCTGCTGGGGTGCGCACGCGCCCCCGCCCATCCTTCATGGTGTGCAACGCGCAGCAGCCGGCCCCACTGGCCCGAGGCCTCATTCGCGCGCGTTTGCAGGATGATCACCGCCGCGCTCTACGACGCGGTCACCCGGGCCTCGGCGCCGGCCGCGGCGCCCGGCGCGGTCTCCTTCTCGCAGCCCACGCCGCCGCCGCCGCCGGCGCGCGTTGCGGAGGTGCGGGTCGAAGTGTCGGAGCCGGAGCCGGAGCCGGCGGCGGCGCACGCGAAGCCCGCAGCGCCTGAGGAGCCCGCGTACAACCCGGCCGCGGTCCCCTGCTCAGACTTCACCAAGTCGCACCCCGCCCGCCCGCTGCCTGGCCGCGCACATGCGCCGCCCCGCCGGTTGGTCGACACGCTGGCTTGGCGCTGACGACTCGGCGCGGGGCCTGCAGGTATGATTGCCATGCCGCCGTCACTGACTACGCAGCTTGTGAGCGTCGCGAGGCTGAGTGCTCGGCGCAGTAGGGCGACTGCTCCGAGGTGTGGCGCGTGCGTATGACACATGTGCAAGTCTGGCATGATCGGGCAACTTGGCCGTTAGATTGAGAATGAACGTGAACAATCCGACAGAGATCAGTCCGTCAGGCGGCAAGTGCGTGCCAGCTTGCCGTGTGGGCGAGGCAACGCAAGCGCCGCTAGCTTTTACACCACGAGACGTTTCCCACACGTTGTTTACTGACTGCGCGGCAAAAGAGACGATTTACCGCGCGGCCTGCTTGCCCGGAGCCGAGGAGCGAGCCGGCTTCATGGCCGCACCGCCCGCCTTGCCCATCTTGACGTTCTGGGCAGCGGCGCCGGCGGGAGCAGCCTTCTTCTCCTTCTTCTTCTGATCCTGGGCCTTCCGCTTGGCGTCCTTGGCCTCGCGAACAGTGGCGTCACGCATGGCCTTGCGCTTGTCCCCGGACTCGGCCTTCTTGGCCTTGAGGTCCTCGATGGAGATACCCGCGATACCACGCGCCATCACCGAGGACTGGATCGCCCTCTTCTTGGCCTTCTTGAGGGCATCCTCCTGGGTGCCCTTCTTGCGAAGGCGGCGGTAGAAGATCGTCCTGGGGAGGAAAAGGGTCATCAGAATCTAAGCCAGCATCCGATGACGAGAGTTGTTCGGTGCTGGAGCGGGCACGCGCAGCCCCTCTTGCCCAGGCTCATCCACTACTCGCACGCGAACCAATTTCTCACCCATCCCTCGCCAATAAGGGCCTGCGCAAGCATGCAAGACAAAGGTACAGCCATTCCTAGGCCCAGGTTCCAGCACATTCCTAGGCCCAGGTTCCAGCACAAGTAGACCCCAGCTGGACTACCCAGCCACAGCCCATGCCATGGGAAAAATCTCACCAGTTGATCTTACGCGGGTTGCGCTTCATGTGGAAGGACGCCTCGGTCTTGCCGTTAATGAAACGGAAGTTCTGTACAGATGCCGACACCGAGCACGTCAGACCGTGCGCCCAGCGACAACCCTCCCCCGCTCCTCGTGCCAGTCCTCAAGGACATGACTTGGGATCAGCAGCGCTACGCAGCCCAAATTTCCACACGCGCACACTGGGTCAAGCTTCATTACCTTGCCATCGGTACGCACAAAGAGCGTGCCGTGGCCAGGATAAATCCTGAAGTTGGAGAACGCGCACGTCTCGGTCCTGCAGGGCGGTACACGCACGCATCGTCAGCCAGAGTCCAACGGAGTCAACAGGAAAATCACATCCTGTTCTGGTCAACCAAGCCAGATGAATCCACGCACTTGATCCTGCAGGTAACCAAAAGCAGACCATGCTGCGGGAACCCGCTCACGCGTCCTGACCCACGCAGTCACACTGCGGGGCGCCACAAGAGCCGGTCCCGGCCTTGGCTGGCCCACTGAGTCGTTCCAGCCCGATCAGCACTAGCCAATAAACTATTGACGACCCATGGTGACACCGGAAGTGTGTGTGTGTGGCAGCAGGGCATCACAGAGAACATCCCGAGCCGCCATCCCCTCCCCGCGTGAGCCAAGCTGAGCAGACGTGCACCCCTAGCCCCACCGGTGCACCACGGAGCCTACGCTGCATACAAATCGAGACATGGTCGCTATATCTGGCGTTCCACGCCAACTGTACACCACGGGGAGACCCGGCGGGCCGCTAGCCAGGGACGGGGCGCTCACTTCACAACCATCGCGACGGTGCACACGCCGAAAAAAAGGACTCACCCCACTTTTGAAGGGCGAACCCCAAAAAAATATGAGGAGCTGATATTAGCCAACTTCATGGGGGTCTAAAGTGGCCTTCGAATCCTGAAAGTATGCGGTCTTTCCACAAGGTTCGAAAAAAAAAGGTCAGGTCTGCTGTTCTTCTACTCAACCTCGTACGCAGACGAGTGCGTGCGTACTTCGGAAGACGAAGACGAGCCAGAACAACCAGCTTCACCTTTCCAGCGCGACAAGAGAGCCTTCTAGCATCAGGCAGAGGCTCCTCGGCCTCGCCCCGAAGGTCCAACGAGCAGAAAGTGATTCAACTTCCCGGCAACATGTCACTGCCTGCAGGACGCTTTTACAGGTCGTGGTTGCTCAATAAATCGGGCTTTCCGAATACTTGGGGCAGCAACGACGCCCTACAACGGCCAGCGCCAGTGCCAGCGCGTTTGCATCAAGTGTGTATCACACAAGGACTGTGCACTGGACGGACAGAGAGAAGGCTTACTATAACTTCGTGGCGAATGCTTGATGGCCATGCTATTTGCGAATTTGCTGCAGAGCGACGCAGCTCATCACAGATGATCTGGTTACTAATCTCGCGAGGATATGCCACAATGCACGCTAGGCTGCTCCCAGAACAGCTTGCATTCGGGCGGGAGGCAATCTCAGTTCATTCCCACATTCTTCCACACACTAGCTTTCAGCAAACACTGCCGGGCGGAGCACGCGCAGACTCACAACGCGACATAGGGCCATCCCAGCCGTGGCACATCGATTCCGGGGACACGCCTGCAAGTGGTTTTTGGCGTTTAGCTATGCACTCCCGTCGCATGCGAGGGCGCGGGACGGGATTGGGTGAGGCAGAAACCAAAAACCAGCTCTTCCCAGTCCATGTCCCCAGCGCGCGAGGCTCTGTCCAAGAAGAGTCGAAACCATGCGACTGTGAGCACCGCGTTGCCGTACGGGTCGTCGAGCGGCTCGAGGTGCCCGGCGCCCCTGCCCCGAAAACACTCAGCCCGTGGGGACGTCTGTGGGGACGTTTGTGGGTCACTCTTTGCAGCCAGGGCACCGAGATAGGTGCGGGTAGTACATCTTATCGACGAACGCTTTCGTTGCGCACGCGCCCTGGAGCGAGGTACTGGGGTCAGACGCAGCACCAGTCTGGCAACACAGGATTCCGGGGAGGGAGGGGGGGGGCGGGCCCACCAGCTTCTCGTAGAAGTGGGCGGACATCCACGGGAACGCCAGCTCATCGTAGCTCCCCGTGAGCACGAGGAACGGGACAGCGGGCGCGGGGAACGTGTGCGTGAACGGGTGGTTCATAACCTGCAGTGTCCGCAGCGCACGTGCAAGTCATGGTCAGCGGCTGTTGCGGGGTCTGGCGTGTGGTGGGGAGGCGGGCATGGGCACCGCGGCGCGAATGTTGTACGCTGTCGTGTTCGCCTTCGCGGAGCTGAAGAGCGTAGCCTGTCCTCCCATGCTGTGTCCGGCAATTCCGACTCCAACAGTGGAATTGACCAGCGCAAAGGGCCCGTCCGTTGCGCTTTCAGCCTGCTCGGAAGCCCAGACGATGGCGCGCAGCTGCTGCTGGTAGTAGTGCGCGAAGCCGAGTGGATCCCCTGGAAGAGTGGCCCTGTCGTCAAAGCACGCAAGATCGCATGCACGTGGAAGTACCACGACGTATCCGTACGACGTGATCGTCGACACGATTGGATAGTAGATGTTGGTGAAGCCCCCGCCGCCCCAGAAGCCGTGCATGAACACGACAAGCGGGAACTTGTCGCCAGGCTGCGTCGTGTTCGCTGCAGGGAAGAAAACGTCGACGTGCTGGTCGCTGCTGTCCATTTCTGGCACCACAACGACCCTGCATCGCGCGCCAAAAGGATCCCCGCCATAAGCAGGACTCGAGGCTGATCGTACGCTGCGGGCCTGATGCACAAGAGGGGAGAGGGAAAGGGGTGGGGTGCCTTCGGTCGGGTAGGTAGCGCCCCATGCCCAGAAATTGGCCGGATTCCTTGAGCCCGTGGCCTGCATCTTCCTGATGCGCGCCGAAAGGCACGGCCGCGACCCCCCGCGGACCCCCCGCGGGAACTCCCCACAACACGAGAGCTAGCCAGAACGTCGAGGCAGCGACTTGCCGGCACATCGGCAGCCACCGACGCCCACCACTTCGGAGAGACAGCTGTGTTGCTTGCACGCCTTCTGCACGGGATCGGCGCGTCGCCGGATGCGCGGGCTCCGCAGCCATCCAGCCCGGTTGCAGCCTCGACTCGACGGCTCCAGCGTCCCAGTCGCTTGTCAACTTTTTACAGATACGACCGTCTACTGGCCAGTCACTTTGGCGACGAGGGCTGCGACCGATATCTGGGAGGTCCGCCCCCGTATCCTCCTAGGGGCCTCGTAGCGGCGGGGGGTTTTAAAAACGTTAGTTTGGTTTTTACGCCGGCCGCGAAGATCCGGCTGTTTGGTTCACTAGCGTTGGGGGGCGGATCCGCTTATCCAATGCGCGGCTCGACGGCGCTCTTCTTCGTTGCCGCGCTCGCGGCCACCGCGGCTGGCAAGCCGCCGCAGCCAGTAGCGCCCGAGAAGCCGAAGCCCTTCTTCGATCCCGACCACGCTCTGCCGTACGCGATCCTGTTCTGCGGCCCGAGGGCGCTACCGAAAGTCCACGCGAATGCTCGCCCATCGCTCTGCCCGGTCAGGGCGGCCGCCTCCGAGGACGCGGGTCTCTTCAAGAGGGGCCTGCTGGGTTTAGAGCGTCTTTTGGTCACGATCACCCAGGTCCGTGAGGCCCTAGTCCCGGGAAGCGGAGAACTTGCGCATGGACGCAGTAATTCAGTCTCAACCTGATCCGGAGTGTTGCTGGCACAGGGAGGTGAAATGGCGGACGCCGCTGTGGAGATGCAGAAGAACCAGCTCCATTTCTACGACAACATGAAGGTGTTGCGCCCCCCTGACTCCGCGATCGACTCGTGAAGACCGCAGCGGCGGCTCGACAGGAATGATGGTGCTTTTTCCTGTGCAGAAAAATGCGCGCAAGTTCACAGACACGCTCAAGCGGCGCATTGAGCCGTCAACTGCAAGCCTTGCGGACGCCTACGACATGCCTTTGACGCCGACGCCAGAGCAGGTCCCCCGCGCGGTCCCACGCTTGTTTTCGATCGACGCTATACGTTCAGCAGCACAAACTGTACAAGCCCGCTGCTGACTGTCCTGTCCAAGCACAGGCGGCCTGGCGCAAGCGCGTCAACACGCCCCTCTTCGCGCGCAACGTGCCCGCCCCTCGCAAGACCCTCGCAAAAATGGGCGACTGCTACGGCGACTTCTCCTCCGAGCTCTCGTTTGAGCTCTCCGGCGGCTATAACGAGGTCCGCACAGCCCTGCCTGGTGAACCCGGCCTGCACAGCCGCCTCGGTCAGAAGACGCACACCGTGCACGCTGACTTGTCGGTGCGACCAGGGCGCCGGGGACGACCTCAAGATGGAGCCCGGGTTCAACACGTGGCGCACGATGCCCAAGCGCATCAGCAAGTCTGCCGCCCCGCCCAGTCCAGCCCGCGCTCCATGCCCCGCCCCAACGCCGCAAGACGCCACCGGCCGGCGCATCTGGCGGCAAGCCTGGCCGCGTACATGAGCCTGGCCGCGTGCTGCCCTCTCTGAGTGTGCGAGACGACCAGACGGTCGGGTCTGGGATGTGCGCGGTGTACTTCACATCCTCTGAGTGTGCGCGCGGGCAGGTACACCGAGCGGGAGCTCCGCGAGCGCTACGGGAACGGCCTGCGCGACCAGGAAGACTGAGTGCGTGGCCGACGGTGCGGAAGAAGAGGAGGCGGGCCTTGCGCAGTGCCTGCCAGTGAGGCCTGGAGTTCTTCTCAATCGGATGGTTCTATGATATCTGCATGAGAGTACGGGGTTCGAGCGTGACCTGACTGGCGGGTCGGTCACGCTATTATTACTGGCCCGGTGCTGGCTCCTCCGTCTTCGGTTGCGTTCGCGGCCCCGATGGTGCAGGCGGTGGCGGTCTCGGCGGGCGGTGGGTCGTGTGCAGATGTGCTGGGCGGTGCAGGGTGAGGAGGCTCCCGGCCGTGGTTTTTCGCGGTCTTTGTTGTGGCCTTTCCCCGTTTTTGGGCGGTTTGCGTGCCTATCGGTTTGGTTTGGTCGTATGATACCCGGTCTGTACGGGCTTATTCAATACACACTCTCTCTCATTATTACTATGTTCAGTAAACGTTCCGTGCCAACTTCCAGCGTGCACCCAGAGGCCGAATCTATTCACCCTGCCTTGTCGGCGAGCTCCTTCTCTTCGTCCTCGTCGTCAGAACTGCATTCCCAGCCGTTTTCATGCACCGGGTCGTTATCCAGGCCCCTTCGATACATCTCTGCTGCCAGAACTTTGTCATCTGCCCAAAGGCAAGGGAGCACGAGTCAAACGAGGCTGGTTTTCCGGCGTCCGGTGAATTCGAATTCGAGCAGTCTCGAGGCTCGGACCAACCTCTACGTTCGAGTGCGAAATTCCCGTAGCTATACAGCCTGCATGAGTAGGAACACGGTTAAAGTTGATTTCCTCGTCCTCTGAGCGTCGGAAGCAAAACAGCAACAAGGTCACAATCAGAGTGGCCGTTCGAAAACGCACGTGTCGACATGTTTAGGGTGACGGTCAAGAGTTTGTTTGTAGATCAATTCAGCGTCCTCGTGGTTTCCATGGTGTTCGCTCAGAATCCGTGCGTACTGCAGCGTCCACAACTTCAGCTCAAGGGCCGGATCATGCGCCACGGCTGCAACGACGGCAGAGGCCGGCCCTTGCTCTGTGACCGCCACTCGCGGGCTGCAGGACCGCACCATGTGGTTTGCGTCTGGGTGCGTCGGCGCGCAGATCAGAGCGTTTTTCAGGTATGCCTCGGCCCGGTCGGTTTCGCCTTTCTGTGCGCAGAGCGCAGCGCCCGCGACGTGAGATCTTCGCGCCGGGGAGGCACGACGCGCAGAGGCGCGGGAGCGTGCGCTGGACGGACGCTTACCACCGTGTAGTAGAGCCACGCACAGTTGCAGAGCGTCTGCACATGCCCAGGATCCTGCGCACAAAGGCGAGCCTCTCTCAAGCCCGGAGGCCCCTCTCCGCAACCCGGCAGCTGCCACAGCAGTGAGAGCAGCGGGGGGGGCGGTACGTGGGAAGGGGAGTCAGTGCGTGTAAAGCCACGGAGGCAGGGAGGTGCGTGTGTAGCCACTCACCTTGGTCAGGATCGCCTCGTACATGGCGAGGGCACGGTCCTCTTCGCGGCGCAAGCGGTGCAGGATGCACGCGTAGTCGGCCGCCGCGTCGAGCAGCGCGCCGTCGGCCGCCACGGCCTGCGGCGCCCGCGGCTCTCAGAGACTCTCAGAGGCTCCGCTGTCAGCGGCAGCGGAAACGGGAGTGCTCAAATGTGCGGGGGGTGCGCCTTCCGAAAACACGCCTCGGCGCCTGTGGAGTTCCCCTGGTAGTAGAGCCAGACGCCGAACTCGTGCAGCGCGCGCGCGGCCTGCTCGGGTCGGGGGGCGCGCTTGAGCACACAGTCCCTATGTGGAAAGGAGCCTCTTGTCCCTATGATGGGCCCGCTCTATGTCAAGGTAGAGGCCCCTCATCCACTCGCATGAGTGTTGTCGGGTGGGATGGACCATGGCCACGGTGCCGCCCGCATGTGAAGCTTGGGTATCCGGACTCGGCTCCCGAGCTGCGCCCTCCTGCTCGCTGGAGGCGGCCGCGGTCGTCTCTGCAGCTTCTTCGCGGGACGATAGTAACGCGTCAGCCTCTGCAGCTGCCGAGCGTAGCACCTGCGTACGTCGGATATTTTTGGGTGTTTGGCAAATTGGAACGCAGCTGGGGAGCACTTTGCATCGGCAGCTGAAGTTCTGGGATTCACCTCTCCATCTGCTTCATTGCTTGGACGCGGGGTCATCACAAGGATGTAGTGCTTGATAATTTCGCTCTTTCTGTATCCCCCTCGTAGAATATTCACCGACCCCGTCTGCGCTGATCCTACTTCGCCATGGGAAACGAGATCGAGCCCCTGCCTCCGGCGAAACGCACGCGCAACCCCAGCAGCGTCCCAGCCACTGCGGAGATACAGCCTGCGAAACAAAAAGCTCTGCAGATTGATCGTGAGAGGCCATGAGGTAGGCGTCTGACTGCTGCGGACCAATTTCCCTCCTGAATCCGCATCTGATATTGGGGCGCATCCCTGGGATCCTACAGCACCCCCACTGCCAGCAACAACAACAAGCACGAAAGTAGCGATGATCGCCCAAGAGTTGCAGGAGCGAATCATCATGCGGGAGCTCGGGCACTTGACGTAATGCCGAACGCGGATCCCAGACCGCAAGCACCTCCACTTTCGGGTGAAGAGCACCCTCACTGCCGAGCACCGGGAGATGGCGAGGCTCACAACCTCGTGGCAGTTTATAATTTAAAACTCGCTCATGCTGAATCTTGAGATTGTATTCTTCCTACTTCAGGAATCAGCCGGCGGGCTCACTGCGCGTGGCGTACACGGCGCCGGGGCTCGCAGTCCTGCTGGTCCCCAGGACACCAACGTCCAAGTAGTGGCGTGGTCAAGTAGGGCCAGGCAACGGCGGAGTACAAAGCTGTCGAACGGCGTCGCAGCGATGGCTCGCGCGCGTGCGAGGTGGCGGATCAGGGAAGTTGTCGCAGCCACGGTGCTGCTTATTTCGCTACCTGCGAGGTGCAATGGTGACCTCGTCATCAACAGATTAGCGCCAAAAGGGCATACTCGCGCGTCAGGACTCTTCGGGTCCTCGTGTCTCCGGATGCGTGGTGGCGGAGAAGCGGAAGGCCCAAGAATAGGCGAGGCCACGGTAAGTCACGTTGGGTATGGCTTGCATGAGGACTCTTTAATGTCCTACCACGTCTACTTCTTCGTACAGCCCAATGTTCGTTCCTCTCTGACAACGCTTCCCCCCGCGCAGGACGCATATTACGCTGGCGGCAACCAGGTCCACACAACACCTACAAGGATTCTGCCATTCGTGCCAAGCTAGGCCAGCGGTGCAGATGCTGGCACCATCCATCGATAATTCGACGGTTTAACCTGCTGTTGCTGTAATGGCAGAGGGAACTTGATCTGGTGAACAACGAATTTCCGCAGATGCGTCAGCGCAGGTGAGTGGGGACCACGCCCTGCCGGCAAGCACTGCTGCGCAGATATTGCTGACTGTCAGACTGACGCATGGACCAATATGGCAGGGGTATTATGGCGCTCGACCATGACAAGCTCGTTCTTGTCATGGTTGGTCTGCCGGGCCGCGGTAAGTCCTTCATTGCCCGCAAGATCGAACAGTACTACTCGTGGTTCGATGGGCGCCAAACCAAAGCTTTCAACGTGGGGCGATATCGTCGAATGGTTGAGGACCCGGCCACGTCTGGAAAGGTGCTGCCCTGCTGAGACGTGGGCCAAGATCCTGTGAAACAAACGGGTGGTCGTGGCAGTATGCACCGTCTGCTCTTGCAAGTGTCCTGCCTCACAACCTTGTTCTGGTTTCTGAGAGACCGCTTCTTGGCCCTTCCAGGCCGAGTTCTTCGACAGCTTACACTCGGACAAGCGGGAGCACGCGGCGCGAATGTGCATGAACGACATGCTCGAGTGGCTTGACAAGGCACTGGCCCACGTCGTTTTGCCGTCGCCTGTTGCAATTCTCACCGAGTTGACTGGCTCTCTAAATCGTGGGCGTCTAAGCAGGACGGGGAACGCGTCGCCATCTACGATGCTACCAACAGCCAGCGCAAGCGCCGCAGGTTGAAACTCAAGCACACAACATTTCTTTCGCGAGTGAAGCCCTGTCTGGCTGTGTCCTTAGGTGTAAGCACCGTGGCCGCGCCGACCCCGCATTTTCAACTTGTGTATCCAAATCCGCAGGTGGGTGTGGAACATGGTGAAGCAAAAGTGCCCATCCTGGCACGTGGTCAGTGCCCCTGCCGGAGTAGGGCTGTACTCCAGCAATCTGCACCGCTGTGGAGTGGCCGCTCGCCTCGGACGCAGCAGGTCGGTGACGGGTGGTCCGTTGGCAGGTCTTTGTCGAGTCCATCTGCGATTCGCCAGAGGTCCTCGAGGCCAACATGGCGAGCAAGGTCGCCAACTCGCCAGACTTCGCGGGGATGCCACGAGAAGATGCTTTGCTCGAGGAAATCCCCGTTCCGCGTCACTGCGATTTGCGGGCATAGCAGTTGTTGTGAAGGAATCTGCTGAACTGGCCGTCAGCGAACACCTTCTCGGCGTTTGGCCCTGACAGCATGGCCCTCGCGCAGTTGAAAAAGAGGATCGCGTTGTACGAAGAGCAATATGAAGTGCTGGAGGGAAGCCGAGTATCATATATCAAGCTGTTCAATCTTTCAGCCCAGGTGCCGCTCCGGTGATTTCACCGGGCAAAATCGGTGCAGGCTCCGGAAATCGAGAATGCTTACCATGGGAGTCGAGTCGTGTCATGAATCCGAGTCTGCTAGTGAGAGGCTGCATTCAAATGGCGTTTTTTGCAGGTCTTTTGCAATGCGATCTATGGAAAGCTGGCGACTGGACTCCTCCCGTTCCTCATGGGTGTGCACATTGGCTCGCGGCCAGTGTGGCTAGTGCGGGCTGGCGAGACAAAGCGGGTTTGAGCCCTTCCCGAATCAACGCAGGCAGCCTATTTACAATTTGCCCTCGCTCCTTTCTTAGCCAAAACACCAAGGTGGTCTGAAGTATTTGCAATCAACGGCAGAGAGCGGTTGACGCGCACCCTCGCATTTGGCCGGAGCGTGAGATCAGCAAAGGTTTGTGAACCCGCTAGAGAAAGACTGGTAGCCTTTCCCCTGCGGACAACACACCCTCGCAGCGAGGCGCCATCCTCAGGCGGGGCGGGAAACTGCTTTTGCAGGCGCGGACCTGAGTGATAGGGGGGAGCAATTTGCGATCGCACTGGCGGCCTGGGTAAGGGTCCAACCTCAGCTGCATCTTCAAAAATTGACCTCCTTCATGTCGTCAGATCAGACCAACATTCTGCTTGAAAGCTCAATGCAAGTGCTCCCATCGCAGGTGGAGCAGCGTGCTGAGCAGTGGACCGCACGACTGGCCACGTGCCCCGCGCTGCAGTGTACAAAGTGCTCTCCCTCTTTTCCTCAACAGGTCTGCCTTATCATCGCGGGACCTGAAATCTGAAGCGAATGCAGGTTGCGGCACATGGGCCCCGTTTCAAGCGGGTCGTTTTGCCGATCGAAAGGAAAGCTCACGGAAGGTTCACGCCCGCCAAATCTGCCGCGCTGCTGGCTATCGTACCACACTACAGCACCACACTAAAGCTATCGTACCACACTACAGCACCACACCACACTAAAGCATGGTTGCGGGAATTGATACAACCCCCAGCGGTAGAGTTAGAAAACGACGACGAGGGGGAAGACTGGCAGATCGACGAGGGGCAGGCGCAAGTGCCCGAGCCGCTCTGCACGGTGCATTACAGTCCTGCCATTCCCCCTGCCGCGCTCCCTCCTGCGTCCTGACCCTCCACACGCGTCGCGCAAGTGCAAACCCCCACCCAGGGTGCCCGTCGCACTCAGAGTCAGCCCTGCGGCAGGTTTTCGTGTCGACTCTCCCCCGCGCGGCAAAGACCGCGGCGCATCTCCCATTCCAGCGCCTTTCACGGCCCCAGGCGAGTGAAGTAGTGCCCTGGGGGAGCCGCGAAGCTGGGGTTTCACAGCTCTTTTCTGACCGACGTGCGCTCCTTGCAGCTACTCCCCATCGACAAGGGGGAGTTCTCCCACCTCTGCGGTCCGCCCCTCAGCCCTAAACCGTCATCCTCTGCCTCAGCGTTGTCCACCAGCTCATCAGTCACGTGCTGCCGCTCACCCCGCCTGCTCTGCACGTGCCGCAGCCAAGGACATCGAGGAGAACATGCCCGAGACGTTTGCTGCGCTGCAGAAAGACCCACTGACCTTCCGCTTCCGTGGGGGAGAGAGCTTCAGCGACCTGGTCCGTCGCAGCCCCCCGCCACCCCAACGCCACCGCGGCCCTCCGCTGTAGCAAGCGCGCGCGTCTGCCAGGGGCTTCGTCCTGAGCGGGGCGCGGCGGCGCAGGCGGTGCGGCTGGAGCCCGTCATTCTCGAAATCGAGGCGCAGACCTCTCCGGTTCTCCCCCCCCCCCCCCGTACTAAGGGGACACGCCGCGTCCCTCACCCCGGTACAAATAGGACGCGCGTCTCTTCCCCGTCGCACGCACCGGAGAGGCGCAGACCTCTCCGGTGCGTGCGAAACGCGCCAGCCCATCCCCCAAGCGCGCGTCTGGCCGCGCGCCCAGGGGGTCTGGGGGCAGGGGCTCGCGGGTTCCCGAGAGCGCTGCGGGACAGCGCCGCGTTGGCCGCAGCGCGCACCCAACGACATAGGCCATCTCGCACGGGACTCCCCTTGTGGTTTCCCTCCACGACGCTGAGAGCACCATGCGCCCCCGCCGCTTGACAGGTGCTGGTCGTGGCGCATCTCGAGCCTCTCATGGCCATCCACGCATTTTTCACCGGCAGGCGAGCGCCCTGCCTCGCTGCTCCGCAGCCTCCGCGCACTGCCGCAGCGCGCAGCGTCGGGACCCCGCGGCGCTCCCTTGGAGCCATTTCGGGGCCCCGACGCCGCGCCGGAGTCTGCGGCGGCCGCGCCGCTTCCGGCACCGCCCGCAGCGCCCCTTAGAGCCATTGCCGCAGCAGCTCGCCGCTCGCCGCTGACTCTGCTGCGCTGTGCGTGGCGCAGGGACCCGGAGGAGTGCCCTACTCACTACGTGCCGCAGCACACTGTAATTGAGCTCACGCCATCGACGGGCGGCCGCTGGGCAGAGGAGTATTTTCCGATCGCGCCCGCAGTCGAGTGAGGTGCAGTGGGAGGCGCGGATAGGCGTGCGGGCCGTCCAACGCCGCCCTGGCTCCGATCTTTTTATATAAATTTGTCACTTGACGCGGCGTAGTGGGGGGG
>ENA-UOXV01004661-UOXV01004661.1-marine-metagenome-genome-assembly--contig:-NODE-4661-length-15570-cov-7.086948_pt1 | contig 15570 bp, 18 predicted proteins | sample MGYA00238165_ERZ766961 | MGnify/ENA primary metagenome ERZ766961 (study PRJEB28924, sample SAMN03173240) | marine metagenome | biome: Marine; feature: Water; material: Subsurface seawater | place: North... | reverse complement strand
AATAATAAATCATTTCTAAATTTGTGGCAAAAAGAGATTGATATAAGTTTAAAAGGAAGCATGATGATTATTTATGAAATTTCAAAAATTTTACAAAAATCAAAAAACTCTATTATAATAAATTTCTCTTCCGATCTTGGGATAATATCTCCTAATCAGAATATTTATTCAAAAAAATATTTTAAACCTTTGGTTTATTCTGTTTCTAAACATGGAATAATTGGTATGACTAAATATTTTTCAACTTTATTTGCAACTAAAGGTATAAGAGTTAATGCTGTTTGTTTTGGAGGTGTATATAATAAAACACTTAATAAAAGTTTTATAAAAAAATTCAGCCAGTTAGTTCCGATGAAAAGAATGTGTAATTTAAAAGAAATAATATCTCCAATAAATTTCTTACTTGATGAAAAAAATTCTTACATGAGTGGACATTCATTGGTAGTAGATGGTGGAAGAACTATTTGGTAAATTGTGATTATTGGAGAAGTTGGTTTAAATCATTTAGGAGATGAAAAATATGCACATGAATATGTCAATTATCATCTGAATAATGATTTTGAACGTTTAAGCTTCCAAATAAAAGAAAATAGCTTTTATAAAAAAAAATTATTTAAAACTCAATAAATTGTTTTATGAGCAAATTACAAATATTTATTCCAAAACTAAAAAAATATTACCACAGTTAATATTGCTCCTGTGCCAATAGATACAGACTGAATAAGAAGTTTAAATAAAGATATTCAAAAAGTTAAGATGAAGCTACCGCTAAAAAGACTGGGCATTGTGAAATAAATAGGTGAGCATGTAAAAAATATTATTTTAAAAGATATAAAATATATTAATGGGAAAACTATATTTATTGATGGTGGAAAATCAAAAACTTTATTTTAAGTTTTCAATGTATTTTTCAAAACTTTTAAAAAAAGTAGACTGTTCTTTACCTGAAGTAATCATGCCAATTTTATTTAATTTTAGCATATCCAAAAATTCAGTTGAAAAATCATCTAATTCATGGAGTTTAACATGATTACTAAAATATTTTGATGCTTCAGGTCTACTATGATTCTGGAACATTCTATTTATTGAGTTTTTTAAATAAAGCTCACAATTTTTTTTACTACCTATAGAAAAGTATATTGTATATTTATCTTTATAATTTTCATTATCTGGACTTATCTTTCTAGAAGTAGATCTATGTGGAAGTTTTGAATCAAACAAAATTGCAGAACCTTTTTTAAAATTAATAGTTTTTGAGAATAATATTGAAAAAAATTTTACTATGTAGATCTCAATAAACCTGGGAGTCCTTAAGGGAATAAATTTATGTAAAATACTTTTATCTACATCTATTCCTCCTCCATGATCAGAATTATTATCTTGAAGGTAGATTCCTACTCTAAAAAACTTTCTATTTTTTTCTTTTGAGTATTCGTTGCGTCTTTCTGATTGGCTATCATAATGCCAACCTGAAAATTTATCTTTTGGAAAATTGTTTATTTGAATATGCAGATCTGGCACTAAATAGACATCTTCTTGAATGATTTCTCTATATGTCTCTACGAGCTTTTTATTAAAAATAAGTTTATAGATTTCTATTTGCTTAAAACATAAAGCAGATAATAAAAACATCCTCTCTCGATTATTAGACAGCTCTTGTATTTTTTTTCTTAAATTTAATACCTCTTTTTCTGAAAATAAACTTTCAATTAATAAATATCCATTTTTTTTAAAAAAATTTAAATTTTTATTTTCCATAGGTGTTATTTTACTTTTTTTTATCCATGAATGAATTAAAATCTGATACTTTTCTAAATACAGGACTTACCAAGTCACCTTCGATTTTAGAATTAATATCTAAATCTTTCTTAATAACTTTTTGCAACATTTCAAAAATCTCTTCAAAGGCTTTTAAAGTTTTATTTATATTATTTTTTTTATGCATAAAACTTAAAGAATGATATGCAGCCCACAAAATACCCCTTCTAAATAATTCTTGTTGAATAAATGTTTTGATCTCTAAGTTTTTATAATTTTTAAAATCTTTAATTGTAACGATACTTCTGCAAGGGTGGCCATCGCAAGATATAAAAGACTCAAGTTCATAATTTCTGATAATCTTGTTTAAGCTATCTTTGTAATAAGATCCTACAGTTGCTAGATGGTTTGGAACCTTTTTTTTAATTAATTTTGTTATACATGCTTTTGCAGCTGCAAGCCCTAAGCACTCACCACCATAGGTAAATGAAAAAAACACATCATCACCTAAAAGAGACATATATTCTTTTTTACCTACAATAGCTGATAACGGAATACCATTGCTAATTCCTTTGGCTAGTGCCGTTAAATCAGGAGTAACATTGTAATATTGTTGGGCACCACCAATTGCATATCTAAATCCTGTAACCACTTCATCAAAAATTAACAATGCATTATTTTTTTTACAAATTTTTTTGACTTGATATAAAAAATTATTTTTTTTACAAATATTACTTGCTTTACAAATTTTATTTGTACAATTTTTTGTAAAACATTTTGGCTCTGGAACTGTTATAGGTTCCATAATTACGCAAGAAATCTCGTTTTTATTTTCCTCAAATATTTTTTCAAGGCTATTAATATTATTATATTCAAAACTGTGTACTAGTTGTTTATTAAAGTTTGGTATTCCGTTTGATTTATCTGTAGAGGCAATAAACCAATCATGCCATCCATGATAACCACAAAATGCAACTTTTTGTCTGCCGGTAACTGCTCTAGCTATTTTTATAGCTATCGTTGTTGCATCTCCACCATTTTTACCAAACCTAACCATTTCTGCGCTTGGTATATGTTTCACAAGTAACTCAGCAACTTCTATCTCTAGCTTGTTCATTAAAGAGAAAGTTGAACCAATTTTAAGCTGATTAGACACCGCTCTATTAATATCAGGATCGGAGTAACCCAATATCAAAGGTTGGCAAGCCATTACATAGTCAATAAATTTATTATTATCTACATCCCAAACGTTACAACCTTTCCCTTTTTTTAAATATTTAGGTGCAAAATTATTAGTGAATTGAGAAGGTCCTTTGCTAAAAGTTTGACTACCGCCTGGAATTATTTTTATAGCTTTTTTAAATAATTTATTTGAATTAGAAATTTTTGGTTTTTTCATTTTTTTTTATTTTTGTTAAATTTTTTTAATTCTTTAGGAGTGTCTACCTCAATCAATCTTTTTGAAGTATAATTATTTAAAATTATTGGAAATGTTTCTCTGGAGATTAATTCATTATTAAGTTTATTAATATAGTTTAAGTCAAAACCACATATATAATGATGGTGTGAGTAAGCTTCAGGAAAATCTTGACGTCTACATATTTCATTTTTTATAAACTGGTATGGTTTATTTTTTTTTAAGTACCAGCAACTCATAGGGTTAGTCTCTACTTTTTTAAAAGCACATATTGATTTTAATTTTTTTTCTTCGACAGTTTTAATTGCTTTTTTAAAATCGTTATTATTTTTATAAACCAAAGGAATATAAAATAACCATATAAAAGTATTATTTGTAAATTTAAGCTTTTTTTTCATATCAACAAAAACTTCCTTAATACAAGTTCTATCTGTAGCTAGTTTGTTATTTCTCTTAAAAAACATAAAGTGATATTTTTTTGCCAACTTGTCTAAGTACATGTCATCTGAATTAACGTAAACTTTGCTAAAAAGTTTATTTCCTTTCAAATATTTAGCTGTATGCTTAAATAAAAACCTATTTTTAAATGGTAAAGACTTACTATTTTTTCTAGCCGGGATAACTGCAATATGGTCATATTTATTATTCATTATCAATATTCTATTAAAGTAATCTTTTTTTTTGTCAAAAATAATATTTAATTTTTGATTTTAAAGTATTTGAGGGTTATTCATAGACAATTCTACTAGTTCCCAAGTATTTCCATTTTTACGAAATTTTTCAGACATATTTTTATTTAATTTAAAACCACTTTTTTTATATAAATTGATTGCCGCAGTATGTTCTTTTACAACTGGCATAGATATTTGCTTGAGATTAAGATAATTAAAACAAAAGTCTTTGGTATGATGCATTACTTCAGTTCCAATTCCTGTACCACGGAAATCTTTATTTCCAATTAATATTCCAAATTTACTTTTAGATAATTTAAAATCTATTGGTCCAAGCCTTACGTTACCTACATGAAGATTATTAATTTTTACTAGAATTGCGAAAAAATAATCCACTTCACTATTTATCATTTCATTAGTAAATACGTGTAAATCATTAAAAGAAATTTTTTTATCAGCTTTGAGAATAAATCTACTTGCATCTTTATCGTTCATCCAATTTAAATAGTCTTCGGATACAAACTTGCTTGAAAAGGGTTCAAGTATAACTTTATCTCCCTCAATTCTTTTTATTGGTGAAATTCTCATTTAACAAAATTTTTTATAAACCATGACAATTGTTTTTTAAAAATTTTTAATCCATCATCATCTCTAAAAGCTTGAAATATGATTAAACCTTGATAATCATATTTTACTAAAAGATTTATTATTTTTTTAAAATTAGTATCACCAGTTCCGAGTAATACTGAACCTCCACCAAGTAAGCGATCTTTTATATGAATATCTGTGATTTTAGCACCGTAACATTTAAATTCTTCTACTGGATCGTAACCAAGTGCTGCACTATTACCTGTATCATAATTGACTTTAATATTTTCTGAACCAATAGAATCAATTAATTTTGTAAAGGAAACAGGTTCTAAATCTGTTTCAAGAGAAATATTTATATGTTTTTTTTCAGCTGTACTAGTAACGATTTTAATATTTTGCACAAACCTATTTATATCTTGCTTGCTTTTTAAACTTGACTGATCCACACATGGAATTACGATATCTTTTACATTCATCATTGAGGCATTAATAATTAATTGTTCCAAAGTTTTTAAACTTTTTTCGACTACAGAAGTATCTTCACTATGAATTGGCGCTTCCATAAAATAATCTGCACAAATCGATCTAACCTTTACCCCAGATAATTTTTCTGTATTCAATATTTCTTCTGGGCCATCAATTGTTAACAAAGGATTTTTTTCAGAATCATTATAATCTAGGATAAATTCTATAGAGTCTAAACCTAGTTCTGATGCTATTAAAAATTCCTTTTTCCAATAACCTATGGGATGAGCTTGGTATCTATTTTGGTATTTTGGCAATAATCTTCCTTGCATTATGCCAATTTTATTTTTCATATTATTTATATTTCAGTTTAAAATGATCTAATCCTAAATTACTCTTAATTTTATTAAATTTTTATCTTTTAAATTATCATTAAATATTATTTTTTTACTTCCCTGAATAAAAGTAGATGGATTTTTTTTTAATAAAAGTTTTGTTTGATTAAATACAGAACTGCAATTAACAACTGAAAAGAAAAAAGGTTTTTTTATATATTTTATCAATTTTTTATTACTTAAAGTTTTTTCAATTTTAATGGTGTTTATAGGTAGTTTACTTAAACTTTTATATCTCAAATAATCATAATCATAGCTATTTGTAATTTTATTTCCTATTTTTTTTTTTACTTTAAAAGATTTATAAAAACGAAAATTGCAACCAGCCAAATGCTGAACATGATGAATGTAAGTACAACTTCTCCAAAAAGGAACACCTATATTAACAAACTTTATATTTAATTTTAAAAAGTGTTCAAAAGGACTATTTATTCCAAAACTAAAAATACCATGACCTTCTCTAATAATTTTCTTAAATTTTCCTATAGCGGATAATGAGTGAATTGAATGTTCAGATCTGACAGATGATTTATCTTCTAAAAAAATTTGACTAAAGATACCAACATCCGATTTTGTTTTCTTTATATCAAAATATTTTGTTTTTATTGGAGAAAAAGAAAAAGTAGGACAAATCAAAGATCCTTTATTTGAAACAAAATTTTTTAATATTTTTAAAACATACTTTGTAAAAAAAATTTTGTTTTTGTTAATCATAGTAATTTTGTCTGGATTATTTATATAATTAGTAAATATTGCTCCCATATCAAGAGATAGATATAAATGATCTTGGGGCTTAACACCTGTCTTGCTTAAGTTATATTTTAACACTTCCTTTAAATCTTGTTGTATTTGATTTTTTATATTTTTTTTCATTCAATATTATTATGGTAGTTAAGAATTAAATAATTACTATATATTTAAAAAATAATTTTATATTATATTTTCTTAAAATTAAAATTGTTTTAACTTTTGTTTTTCTAAAAAAAATTTAAGTTCAATTAAAAATTAAGTCAAATTAGTTTAAAAATGAAAAAAATTAAAATATTAGACCAAGAAATAAAACTAAACGATACTGATAAGGTCTTTGAACCAAATATAACAACTAGATTAATAATGCAAAGTTGTGACAAATTGAATTTTAACAAGAAAAAAAAGGTATTAGACTTGGGTTCCGGATCTGGAATAATTGGTATATTCTTAAAAAAAAAATACAAAGAAAAAATTGATCTTTATCTTTCAGATTATTCTGAGGATGCAGTAAAGGCAATTAAATTAAATCTAAAAATTAATAAAATTAAAGGTATAGTAAAAAAAAGTAATATTTTAAACAATTGGAAAGTAGAAAAATTCGATTTAATTATAAACGATATATCTGCAATTGATAAAGAGATAGCTGACAAATATTGGTATAATAAATTTATCCCGCATGATTGTGGGAAAGATGGTATTAAATTATCTAAAATATTTTTAATGACGGTACAAAAAAATTTGAATAAGAATGGAATTATTTTAATGCCTGTAATATCTTTATCTAATCATAAAAAAATAACCAGTATTTTTCAAAAAAAATTCAAAACTAAACTTTTAATTAAAAAAGAATGGCCAGCACCAAAAAAATTTTTTCTTGGGAAAGAAAAAGCTTTTATTAGAAAAAAGTATTTATTCAAAAAATTTGATATGTTTTTATGTTTTACAAAAATATATAAATTAAAATTTAAATAATCCTACGATTTAAAAAAGACTTATTTTTACTGTAAACTTTAATTTTTTATTAAAAATGTTTTTTTAAAAAACTTATTAAAAATAACCATTATCGCACTTTATAGTAGATCCATTACCAGTAGTATCTCGAACTATAAATTCAACTATTTTATGAATTTCCTCTATTTTAATTTTTTTTGTAATTGAACTTCTCTTTAAAATTGAACTTTTGAGTTCTTCAGTAATAGTTTTTTCTAAACCACCTTCAATCAATCCTAGAGAAACTACTCTAAAATTTAGTCCTAAATTTCCATATTCCAATGCCATTGATTTTACGAAAGACTCTAATCCAATTTTTGTTGATCCATATAACGCAATTCCTTTATCTATATTTAATGCTCTAGATGATGAAAAGTAAATTAAAATTAATTTTTTTAGATAAAAATTTTTAATAATTATATTTGTTAATAATATAGGTAATCGATAATTTACATTTATTATCTTAGTTAATTCCTTTTCATCTATTTTATAAAAAGCTTTATGTTCACTTATGGCATTAAAAAATAAAAAAATATTTTTATTTTTATTATCAAATTCTTTATTTAAAATTTTATTTACAGAATTAGTGGAATAATTTGTTTTAAAATATTTAATATTTTTTATTATTTTTTTTTTTGTATTTTTAGATGTAAAACAAATAATATTGCTATTTCCTTTGATCGTTCTTATAAAATTTTTTGCTACTGCAGAATTTGCTCCAAAAATAAAATATTTTTTCCTCATAAAATGTTATTTATTTATTGATTTCTATAATTGCAAAACTGTAAGCTAAACCAACTCCAAATCCACATAAAACTAAAATCTCTTTATTTTTAAGTGGTTTTTTTCTTAAATCTTGCGAAATTAAGATTGGTAAAGTTGCTGAAACCAAGTTGCCAGTTCTTTCTATATTAGTTGGTATATGACTAGAAAATGATTTTAGTTTATTTTTTAAAAAATTTACTACAAATTTTGAACCTTGGTGTAGATAGATTCTATCAAATTTTATTGTTTTATTTTTTTTAAGCATTCTAATTAATGCTGGATAAACTTCTGAGCTAACAAAGTTAAATACTTTTTTTCCATCCATAAAAATTTCTGAATTTAAATTACACTTCAAATCATCATAAGTATCTCTCTTAAATCCAAAGGAACTATCGATTAGTTTATAATTTTTTGGATCTAAAATAACTGCGCTTGCACCATCACTAAAAAGAGTTGAAACAGACCTGTTAAAATTTTTATTAGCTTTTGAGTAAGTTTCAGAACATATTATTATACTTTTTTTTTTATTGGATAACGCAAGTATAAGTGCATCTACAAATCCTGTGCATCCCGAATTAATATCAAAAATTTGTATATTTTCATTTAATTTATTTTTTGAAGCAAATAAAAATCCATTACCAGGGAATTGCTTGATTGGAGTTTCTGTAACATAAAATAAATTTTGAATATTATTTAAATTTTTTTTTGTTAAATTTTTCCAAGCTTTATTTGATAATGTGAGGGTATTTTCTTTTTTATTGCAGATATAAAGTTTTTCAGGACCTGTTTTGTTCAACAATTTTTTTGTTATTTTTTTACCATATTTTTTTTGAGAAATTCTTTCTATATTAATTTTATTTTTTCCAAAAGCTTGTCCAAAAATCATTCAAATTTTTTATTTACTTAGCTAAACCCTTATTTTTTAAAATTTCCCAAATTTTTTTCAAAGACTGCTGATTTCCTAACCCTTTAATCCTGGATGACTTCCCTTTGGTTGCTGTATCAAGCGCTGAAAGTATAGTTAATTGCGCAATGGAGTCCCATTCCTCTAAATCCTCTGATTTAGTTTTAAGCGAAATTTTATTGATTTTTACATTTAAACATTTTGAAATAATTTGAAAAAATTTTTTTTCGTTCATATATTTTTACTACAAATTTTAACCTGAGTCTCTTTTTAATATCTCGTTAAAAAATTTCAATAATTTATTTAAGAAACCTTAAAAAGATGTTCTCTAAGTTTTTTTGCAATGGGTTTTTCTGCTTCAATAATTATTTTTTTACCATCACCTAAAGCTCTCTCAATTTTTCTTACTCCACCAACAAGTTGTCTAAGACCCATAGGTTCTACAGATGCTGATTGATCAGAACCATACATAGCTCTACTCAAGGTAATATGTCTTTCTAAAGATGTGATACCTAATGTTGCAGCTGCATAAGAAATAACTAAACCAGCCTCATGCCCACTATATCCAACATCACAATTATATCTTTCTCTCAGCGTGTTTATAACATTAAGATTAGCGTCTTCATCTTTCATTGGATACGTTGAAACAGTATGCATTAATTCAAAAGGGCATTTTGCTTTCTTAAAAATGTCAACAGCTTTTTGAATATCCTCAAAATTTGACATACCTGTTGAAATAAAAGTATGTTTGCCTTCTTCAGCAATTTTATTTAATAAATCTTCATAAACAATCATTGCAGAGGCTACTTTATTATACTTACATTCAAACTGCCTCAAAAACTCCTGACTTTTAAGGTCCCAAGCAGAAGCAAACCAATCAATTTTTTTTTTTTTACAATAAGAGTCTATTTCACCGTACTGATCAGTATTAAATTCAAGACCTTGTTTTTGTTCTCTTTGAGTTTTTCCCCATGGACTTTCTCTTGGTGAGTCTAAAAATTCCTGAGTATATACTTCGTCTAAATCTCGTTTTTGGAATTTTACGGCATCACAGCCAGAGTCTGCTGCAACATCAATAAGCTCTTTACATATTGAAATATCACCATTGTGATTAATTCCAATTTCGGCTGTAATAAATATTGGTTTGATAATTCCTCCTAATGTAATTATTGATTTACTTAAAGATATTCTAATAAATCAATTTTAAAAATCTTTTCTAACAACTCTCTAACTACACCTGAACCACCTTTTGCGTCAAGTACAAATGTTGCAATTTTCTTAATCTCTTTATGGCTATCTGAAGGACATGCAGAATAACCACATAATTTCATTGCTTCAAAATCATTAAGATCATTTCCTGTATAAAGTGTCCTTTTAAGATTAAATTTTTTTTCCTTTGATAATTTTTTTATTACTTGAGATTTATTTTTGACACCATATAAAACTGGGATTTTCAATTTCTTAGCTCTTGCTGCAACGACTTTATTTGTTTCAGAAGAAATTATATAAGTTTTTTTTTTAATTTTATTTAACAAAACAAAAGCCATTCCATCTGATCTGCTACAACTTACTATTTCACTGCCATTTTGATCCAAATAAACCTTATTATCAGTTAATACTCCATCAAAATCAAAAAAAAGTATGTCTAAATCCTTAAGTGAAATTTTTTTTTTCATATTTTAAATTTTCTTTTATTAGTTTGTGATTCTCAAGTTTATCAATAACGTTATACAAATCCCATATTGGGACTTTTAAAATTTCTGCTATTTCAAATAATGAATTATTTCCATCGCATAAACTAATTAAATTCATCATTAAAGTAATTTCTCTAAAAGTTCCTTTTTTAGACAAAGTTGGATAAAGTCCTCTTTTACCCATCTGAGGCTCACATAGTATTGTCGTTTTGTAGTATTTATTTTTTTCAATTGCCTCAATAGCTCTTCTTATTGCCCAGTAACCCCCTTCAAGGCCTTTTGGAGTTACAACTTTCTCTAAATTATCTAAAGATGTATGATACTCTGGATATTTACCATATTTTGTTCTAATTATTGATGCTATCGGCAAATCTATTCCAGGAGCACAATATTGCCTTTCATCACTTCCTCTGTCAAGCCAACTATATTCTACAAAATTTTTGTCAGTCCATTTTAGAACATGTTTTGCAATACGATCACTAATTGTGTCTCCATTTCTAGATGGCAAATAAGAATAAGCTCTATCATCACCAACACAAGATACATTAAATCCTGCAAAAATTTTTTTTTTCATTACTTTGTAGTTCATGCTCAAATATGTAATTGATCCAATCGTTTCTGGAATAAATATAATTCGATAACTATAATAAGCATTTTTAATTTCATTCAACCATTTACAAAGATAGGTCAATACTGTGGGCCCGGATAGTTCGTTATTCGCCATAGATGGATGACAAATATATGTGCTTAAGAAAATTTCTTTGTCTGTTTTTCCTTTTATATATAGTTCACCATAATTTAATTTGCCTTTAAATTGACTTGATCTAACTACTACCTTGTAAGTTCCTTTCTTTAAAGTTTTTAACAATTTATGAGAAAGACAAAATCCCCATCTTTTCTTGTAATAGCTGGTGACATATGGGATGGCTTCTGGTTGATTTGGTAATGTAAAAAGATGTTTTTTTAACTTTTCTAAACTCATACGACCTTCAAAAGGAACGCTATATCCGACCAAATGAAGATTATTCTCAGAAAAATCACATATTTTTTTATTCTCAGGCGTAACTATATAAGCTTCTTTTACCAACCACTCATTTGGGACAGTCCAATCAAAAACTTTCTTTCCAGATTTGACTGATTTAATTTTTAATTTTGGTAAGTGATTTAAAATTTTATTAAGAGTATCTCTTACCCCCTCACCCGTTATACTTCTATTTATTGGCCAAAGTTCTTTTGCAAATTTATGAATTTCTTTACCAATCATTTTGCTTAATAAAAATTAAATTAAAGATATATCCTTTTTTTAAAATAATAAATATAAATTAATTTACTCAGATGAGATACTAAGAAATAACTTTAATACAAGAAATAGACTATTTATTTTTTTATTTCAAAAATTTTTTAATTTAGATATATTTATTTTTATCAGATTTTTAAAAATGAATTTTCTAACTTCAAATTTTAACCTAATGGAATCTAACAACCTATGGGATAGTTTAAAAAAAAATAAAGTTAAAATTGATAAAATTTATAATGGTTTAGTTATATCTTTAAACAAAAACAACCTGAATAAACATAATTTTTTTCATTTTGTTGTCTTCATAGACTATTCAAATTTTGAAAAAACAAAAAAAGAATTGAAAAGCTTAATTAAATTAATAAAAAAAAATAATAATAAACATTTTTTTGTATATTTAATATACAACTTTAACCAAAATCCAATTCTTGAAAAAAGATTTGATGATGATTTTCAAAAAATAAGGTTGAACCTTAAAAATTTAAATATAAAAATTTTATATCAGAATAATTCAAGTTTGATTTCGGAAAGAAATAAAATTTACATAAGATTTCCATTTGAAATTAAATTTATTAACTATATTTCAAAGGAAATACGAAAAAATATAATATTTTATTCCTCTAAAGCATATAAATTAATAATTCTTGATTGTGATAATACTCTTTGGGGAGGGATACTGGATGAAGATGGTACTGAAAATATCAAATATAGTGGCGATGGAAATGGTCAAATATTTAAAGATTTTCAAACATTTTTAAAAAATAAAAAACAAGAGGGATTTTTATTATCTATTTCATCCAAAAATAATGAAAAAAATGTTTGGGATGTAATGAAAAAAAGAGATATGATACTTCAAAAAAAAGATTTTATTAATCCAAAAATAAATTGGGAAGATAAAGCTAAAAATATAAATCAATTAATTAATCAATTAACTCTAAGACCGCAAGATTGCGTTTTTATTGATGATAATCCTTTAGAAATTGAAAAAGTTAAAAGTCAAATAAAAAATATTAATATAATATCTTCTTCAAATCCACTGGAGATAATACCAGCTATAAACTCTGATCCTAGATTTTTTAAATACAGAATTCTTAAGGAAGATGCAAATAAGTATAAACAATATCAACTAAAATCAAAATTTGAAGATATATCAAAAGGAAATGAGCATCCCTTAAGCTTTTATAAAAACTTAAAACAAAATGTAATATTTGAAAAAATAAAAGAAAAAAATTTTGATAGAGCGCTTCAATTATTTAACAAAACAAATCAATTTAACTTTACTCTAAATAGATACACTGGGCTAGACTTAAAAAAATTAACTAAAAATAAATTATATTCTCTAGAAATTATAAGTTTTAAAGACAAGTTTGGAGATCATGGAATAATTGGCGCATATATAGCTAAAAAAGGTAAAAATAAAATAGATATAATCGATTTTGTTTTGAGTTGCAGAGTTTTAAATAGATTTTTAGAGGATTATGTAATCTTAAGAATAATAAACAAAAATAAAAATAATAGTGTATTCATCCAGTATAAAAAAGATAAAGTGAATAACGAATTAATTCCAAAATTTATGAAAAAAAATTATTTTGAATTAATATCTAGAGAAAAAAACAATTTTAAATATATTATAAAAAATAATAATAAATACGATGAAATTGAAAGAATCTTTAATAACTGAGTTAAAAAAAATTTTTCAAAAAGAATTGAAAATAAAAATTAACCAAAAAAGTAAAATTTATGATACAGAAAAATGGGACTCTGTAGGAAATTTTAATTTACTCTTATCTTTGGAAAAAAAATTTAAAATAAGTTTTAATGCTCAGGAATTTAATACTCTGAATTCATATGAAGATATATTAAAAGTTGTCAAAAAAAAAATTAAATAAAAAACTAGATCATCTTTTTAAAAGTTTAAAAATAAACAAAGGTGATAAAATAATAATTCACTCAAACATAGCAGGTTTGTTACAATTTTATTTTGTTAAAAGAGAAATTATTTCTGAAATTTTTATATCTTACTTAAAAAAATATTTGGGCAAAAAAGGTGTAATTGCAATACCAACTTATAATTATCAATTTACAAAAAGTAAAAACTTTGATTTAAAAAAATCATTATCTCAAGTTGGCTTTTTTGGTAATTATTTAATTAAAAAAAAATGGAAAAATAGAACACTAGATCCTATTTTTAGCCACGTTATTTCTCGTAATTTGGAAAATTTTGATTTCGAAACCATAAATACTGAAGCTTTTGGGGAAAAAAGTTTTTTTAACTATGCTGAAAAAGAAAATTTTAAAATAGTATGTTTTTGTTGTTCTGTAAAAACTATTACCTATATCCATTATATAGAGTATTTGCTTCAATTACCTTATAGATATATTAAAAAATTTAAAGGTTATTTCATTAAAGATAATAAAAAATATAAAATTATTTATAAATACAATGTTGGCAAAAAAAAAATAGATTACACTCCAAAAGAACAAAATATTTACCAATTAATTAATCAGAGAAATTTTATCAAGAGCTACTTTGGAAGATTTGAATGCTTTAGTGTTGATTGTAAATACTTATATTCTGCTATTGCAAAAAAAATAAAAAAAAATAAAAATTTTTTAATATCTTTATGAAATTATCAATTAATGAAAATAGAAAATTTGCTAAAAAATCAGGTGATTTAAATAAAATTCACACAAATATTATTCATGCAAAAAAATTTTTTATAAGAAAGCCTATAGTTCACGGTGTAAATGTAGTTATTAGAGCAATTAAAAAGTATAATTTTTTAGACCATAAATTCAATCTTTTAGAAATTTTATTTAAAGACTTTATTAATATTGATGAAACATTTGATTTTAAATTAAACAAAAATGTAATTTATATAAATAGTCAGTTCAATAATAAAGTTGAAATATATAGAAAATTAAAAAAGAATGAAAGTGGAGTTTTTAAAAAAGAAGAAATAATTAGACAGCTATTATTTATAACCAGATATATAGGTACTATTTCACCAGGTCAGAATTCATTAATACAAAAAATTAAATTTACTGATTCAAAAATAATTTTTAAAAAAAAGGTTATTAAAAATAGAATGGTAAATAAAAATGTAAAAATCATAAGTTTTTACTACAAAAACATAATAGCAGAGATTGTTGCAATTAAACTCGAGCCATATATCCAAAAATCAAACAAAAGTTTTTTAAAAAAACCAAATATAATTAAGATAATTAAAGATAAAAAAATTATAATTTTTGGCAATAACAGCGATATTGGAAATTTTTTATATAATTCTAATCTAAAAAAAGTTTGTGATATAAACACATTTTCTTCAAAGAATATTAATAATATTTATTTGCTAAATAAAATTTTAAGAATAAAAAAACCTGATTATATTTTCTATTTATTTTCACCAAAAATTATTCACGGACAAAATCAAAAGCTTTTAAATAATTATTTAGATATTTACTTAAAAGTTCCAAAAAAAATATTTGAAATTAACTCAAAATATAAGAAAAATTTTCTAATTTTTTATCCTTCTACGTTTATTTTAAATGAAGAAAAAAATTATCAGCATTTAATGTCTTATATTAAGTCTAAAAAAATAGCTGAAAAAGAATTTAAAAATAAAAAATATAAAAGAATATTTTATATTAAAAGATTACCTCAGTTAAAGACAAGAACTAATTACAGTCCTTTTTTAGGAAAATATATTGGGAAGAACCTTAATACATTAAATCAAATTTTTTATGATTTTTTTAAGAGGTAACATTTTTAATGATACTTAGCGTTAATAAATTTTTTTAATTACAATTAATATTCTACAAAATTTTTTTCAGTGCATAAATCAAGCCAATTGAGCTATTAGTACTGGTCAG
>ENA-UOXV01004658-UOXV01004658.1-marine-metagenome-genome-assembly--contig:-NODE-4658-length-15586-cov-7.255875_pt1 | contig 15586 bp, 14 predicted proteins | sample MGYA00238165_ERZ766961 | MGnify/ENA primary metagenome ERZ766961 (study PRJEB28924, sample SAMN03173240) | marine metagenome | biome: Marine; feature: Water; material: Subsurface seawater | place: North... | reverse complement strand
CTAAATTTACAAGGTTTGAGGAATATGGAAATGATGTACCTGCACATGCTTTAATTTTTATCATTATCTATAATATATTAAAAATTTATTCAAAAAATGAAAAATTTAAGATTAGTCAAGAATTTTATTTAAATAAAATTTTAATTTTTTCAATTTTTGTAATCTTGCAAAAAATTCAATATATTATGATTATATTTTTACCATTATTTTTACTATATAATAACTTTAGTTCTAATATTGTTAAAAATTATAAAATAATCATAATTTCTCTTTTTATAATATTATCTTGGTGTTCAAAAAATTTTATTAATACTGGATGTATTTTATTTCCAAATGAAATTACGTGTTTCGAAAACCTTCCATGGTCTGCAAATTATCCTCAAGATCACGCCTATCCAAAAAAAGTCTTTGAAGCATCTTCGGCATGGTCCAAGGGATGGCCAGATCAATTAAATAATATTTTGGGTCATAAAGAATTTACTCAAAATTTTAATTGGTTTCCAACTTGGTATAAAAATCATGGATTGTTAATCATAAAAAAAATTTTTCCTTTTCTTGTCATATCAATTTTTCTGATTTTATTTTTAAAATTTAAATTTAAATATTCTATATTTAAAAATTTAGGCAAAAAAATTTTACATTTAAAGTATATTTTTATTTATCTAATATTGTGTTTAATCTTTTGGTTAAATATTTTTCCAATGTTTAGATATAATGTTGCTTTTATAATAAGCATATGTGCTATTTTATTTGGTTTGTTTTTAAATAAAAAAGTTAATTATAGTAAAAAAGAATTTAAATCATTGTTAGTTGTTTGTTTATTTTTTCTTTGTATAAAGAATCTACTTAGAATAAATGATAATTATGAAAAAAAAAATGTTTTACCAATGATTATGTCCAACACTTCCCATAAAGTTTTTGAAAGTAACAGTTATAAAATATTTAAACCAAATAACGGTGGCTGTTATTATGTTGATGTAATTTGCTCTCATCATGGACACTTAAAAGAAATAAAAATTGAAAACTATAAAAACTATAAGCTTTATACTTATAAAAGGTAATCAATGATACAATATAGCTTGGTAATTATATTTATTATAATTTTATTCTTTAATTCAAATCGTATTGCTATTTTTTTTAAACTCATTGATTTTCCTAATGAAAATAGAAAGATTCATCTTGATCCAATTCCTAAAGTTGGTGGGATAATAATATATATTGGAATTCTCTTATATTTTTTAGTTAACAATAATTTTATTCAGAACACTCATTATATAATTTTTGTTTCTTTTTTCTTTCTTGTTGGTCTACTAGATGATTTGTCAAATTTATCTTCATCATTTAGACTTATTACATGTTTTATCTTTACATTTATTTTTTTAATATTTAATCCTGAAATTAGAATTAATGAAATTTTAATATTTGAAAAAAATATTAATCTAAACTCTTATTTAAATTATTTTTCGATTATTTTAATAACTACTCTCTCTATTTTATTGTTACAAAATGCGATAAATATGATTGATGGCATGAATGGTATTTGTGCATTTTTTATTATAATAAGTATTTTATATCTTAATTTTAATTACCTGTATCTTGAAATAAGTTTTTTTATTTTATTTTTAATACTTACTTTTACCTACTTTAACCTTATGAACAAAACATTTTTGGGTAACTCAGGATCGTATTTACTATCATCAATTTTAAGTTACAAAATATTATTTATAAATTCAAATGAATTGGGTTTGACCTCTGAAAAAATTTTCTTATTATTATTAATACCTGGTATAGATATGTTAAGATTATTTATCATAAGAATTTTTAATAAAAAAAACCCTTTTAAAGCTGATAGTAATCACTTACATCATTTATTACTTTATTATCTTAAAAATAAAAAGATTAAAACATTATTAATTTACTTAACCCTTTCATTCACTCCACTAATAATATCTAGTTTACATATAATTAATGATATTTTTATTATTTCTTTAAGTATATTTTTATATGTTATTATGATCATTAAATTAAAATTTTTAAAAACTTATTAATTTGTCAAAAAAAAAAACGCTTATTTTCTCCCCTACTTTTAATGAAAAGAACAATGTAATATCATTTTTAAATTATTATAAATTAAATTATAGTAATTTTGATTTATTGATTATTGATGATAATTCTCCAGACAATACATATCTAATTTTAAAACTAAATTCATTAAATAGTAAGAATATAAGGATTATAAAAAGAAAGAAAAAAATGGGTTTAGATACAGTATATAAATTCGCGCTGAATTATGCGTTTAAAAATAAATATGATTATTTGGTTTCAATTGATTTTGATCTACAACATGATCCATCAGATATAAAGAAAATATTATTTTACTTAAAAAGTAACAATTTTGTCATTGGCTCTAGATATATGAACGGTGGAAAGTGCAATCTTAAAGGTTCTAGATATCTTTTAAGTTTTTATGGAAATAAATTAATTAAGTTTATATTAAAAATACCACTTAATGAATTCACAACATCATTAAGAGGATATGATAGAAAAGTCATAAAATACCTTGTATCGACATCAATCAAGTCTAAAGGATATTCTTTTTTTACAGAGGTAGTAAATAAGATTTGTAAAAAAAATTTTAATTTTAAAGAATTTCCAATAATATTTTCAAATAGATTATCAGGAAAATCAAAAATTCCAAAATTAGAAGCAATTAGGACACTTAAATACTTGATTAGAAATATATTTTAAAAATAAATAAATATACATAAACTTAAAGATTAAAGATTAAATTTGGTTAAATAATTTATTTTTGGTTACAAATAATTTAATCTTTTATTTTTTTTATTTTTATATTGATGGAATATCTTTTTTTATTTTCATTAAAAACAATACCATAATTTGGTGAAAAATTTTTTGCTCTAAGTAAATTTAAAAAATCTTTTGCAATAAACTTTGAATTTAAATTTATTGTAGAGGTTCTCAGCATATCTTTTCTAAAATTTATTTTTTTATATTTTTTGCCTTGTTTCATTTTGGGGATTTTATTTTTTACTATATTGTGAAAATTACTCTTAAATAGTTTAAATAATTCAATTATTGACTGTTTATAAAGTTTTTTTGAGTCCCAAGTCCAATCAAAATTTTCTATTTTTGATTGGAAAGCAATTGGGCCTGAGTCTATTTTATTATTAACATGATGTATGGTAACACCAAAAGGCCCACCTTTTAATATACTCCAGAAATTTGGATCTTTACCTTTAAAAAAAGGTAAATAACTGGGATGAGTATTAAGACAATATTTTTTAATGGTAAAAATTTTTTTATCTAAAATAAATGGCCACCATATTAATAACATAATATCGGTTTTAGTATTTTTAAGTTTATAAATTAATTTATTATTATTCGATGACTCCCAATAAATTATTTTTTTTGAAAAAAATTTTTTTGCAAATAAATTTAATTTACTTTGATTATTATTTACTAAAATTATTTTATTTATAGATGATGAGTCTTCTTTTTTGATATATTTTAAAATTTTGTAACCAAGATTATCATGTAAAAAAATTATCATATTAAAGTTTAAAATATTTTTTAAGTTTTATACAAAGAAATCTTGTTAAAGTAGAATTAATAATAATTTTATGATTTTTGTAATCATAAATATTTGAAGAATAAAGTAATTTAATTTTTTTTATCAAAATTATTGATGACCTTATTAATTGCGCTATTTTAAGCCTGTAGCAATTACAAGTCTAAATAATAACAAATACTTTGTTTAGTAATAAATTACTATATATTTTTCACAATAATGAAAAAAAAAATTAAACTTAGCATAGTTATACTCGTTCATAATGAGGAAAAATCAATAGAAAAAGAAATTCAAGATATAAATAGAATGATAATAAAAAAATTTAAAAATACTGAATTTATTATTACTCAAGATGGTAGTATTGATAAATCTGATCAAATCTTAAAATCTTTAAAAAAAAAATATAAAATAAAATACTATTCATTCAAAGAAAGGCTAGGTGTTCATAATGCACTTTTATTTAGTCTAAAAAAAGCAAAAGGAGATCATATTTTTTTTATGGATAGTGGGAGAAAATTTTTAATAAAAGATTTTTTCAAAATCTATAAATTTAAAGATAAATTTGATATTGTTTCTGGATTACGAGTAAATAGACGGGATCAAATTTATAGAATTTTACTTACGTATTTTTTTAATTTATTTTTAAGAATTTTCACAAATAGTAAACTTAGGGACTTAGACTCTGGATTTAAACTGTTTAAAAGAAAGACAATAAGAAAATCTTTATCAATGAAAAAAATTAATTCACATTTCTTTATGTCAGAGATTTGTCTTAAATCGATTTATATGGGACACAAAGTCAAAGAAGTTAAAGTAAATTATTTTCAAAGAAAGACTAAATCAAGGGCAACTTCAATAAATAAAATACCTGCTATGATTTTTTCGTTTCTATTAAACTTTAAACAATTAAAAAAAATGTGTAATGAAATTAAACAAATATAATTTTATAAATCTTTTTGCTAATTTAAAATTTTTGTATTTAATATTATTCTTTTGGTGTTTTATTTTAAGGTTTCCTTATATATTTATTGATGAAATTGCAGCAGATGAAAATATTTTTTTTATTTTAGGTGACTTAATATTAAAAAATGAATTACCACATGATAATTATTGGGACATAAAGCCTGCATTAGTTTGGTATATTTACAGTATTCCAATTTTTTTTTTTAAACATGTTGTCATAATTAGATTATTTGGCATTATAATTATTTTTTTATCAGCTTTTTTTTTATTTAAGATTGTTTACAAAATTGAAAGAAATAAGTTTTTGGCCTTTGTATCATCTTTTTTGTTTATATTTGCATCAACTTTTATAGGAACAGAATTGCCAAACCATTCAATAGGTATTGGTGTGAATATAATAACTCAACATTTTGCAAATTTTTTCTTGATCATTTCTATTTTTTTTCTATTTAAGAATAATTCAAATATCAATATATTTTTAGTTTGTTTTTTCTTATCACTAGCAATTCTCGTTAGATATAATTACGCTCTTATATCATTAGGTTATTTTTATTATTATTGTACTGAAAAAAAACAAATTAAATTTTTTATAATTTTTTCATTAACTTTTTTTTTCTCTTTTTTAATTATCCATTGTAGTTATTTTACTATTACAAGATTTCAAAATTTAATTGAATATTTTGATGTTCTTGAACAATACGGATCAAAGTCCAGTTTTGAAGAATATATTCATATCATAAAAAAATTTTTAAGATTTATTTTTGAACCTTTAATAAATTTTAAAATATTTAATACTAGATTTTATCTTTCATTATTTTTTTGGTTAAGCGGACTGCTATTTTTTATTTTAATATTAGTTAAAGAAAAAAAAAGAGATAAAATTTTTTTATTTATAAATTGCACCCTAATGACCATGTCAATTTTAATAGGGTCTCCAGCAGAACATTATTTGTTATGTGTGATCTTGTTTTTTTCTTACTTTGCAGCAAAAACTCTTGATTATTTTTTTTTAAAAAAATATAGATATATAATAATTATAATTATATTTATAAGTTCAATAAATTCTATTAAGTCAGAATATTTATGGCTCGGTGCAAGAATAATAAATAATGAAAATCTCAATATAGGACCTGGTTATGACATCTATAATTATATTAATAAAAATAACTTACCAATAAAAAATAATTTGTACTTAAGCCACCCAATACTTTATTTTTTAACTGATCAAAAACCAATTCATAAATTAATATTTCCTACTCAATTTAATGCACATGCTAAAACTTTAGGAGGTTTTGATAATGCTCCTGAATTGTATAAAAGTTTATTCAAAAAAAAACCGAGACTTCTAGTCTTTGATGAAAACCAATGGAATATTCGGGCAAATAAAGATATTTATAATATAGTCAAAAGTGAAATTTCAGAGAATTATGAAAAAATATACAAAACGCGTACCACAAATCTTTATATCAGACGTTAATATTTACTTCTCTAACACCTAATTTATCAAAATTCATACTTACAAAATTATTTCCAAATAATTTTTGTAATTTTTTTTTTGTTTTATTGCTTGATAATACACAATAATAACCGCCAGAACCTGCACCTAAAAGTTTATAACCATACACACTCAATGCATCTAGTTTTTTTTCTATTTTTTTAAAATGATTTAAATAGACGTCTTTATCTAAACTTTTTTTAAGTTCCCAATTTTTAGAAAGAATTTTACCACATAGTTTTAAATTACCCTCTTTTAAAGATTTTAAAAATTTTGGGACTAAAGAGTTAATCTGATCATAAATATACATATTTTTATCAGCTTTTTTAGATTGTTTTTTTAAAATTTTTCTAGCACTCCTAAAATGACCTGTATTAATTAAAGATATTGAATTTTCAAATTTTTTCAAAATATTTTTTTTTATATTCAAATTTTTTACCAAAACCTTATTTTTTTTAAATTTAATATGCCTAAATCCTCCATAAGAAGAAATATATTGATCTTGTTTACCAATAGGATCTTTTAATTTTACAATTTCTATATTACAGGCCTTATCTGCTATTACTTCTTTATTTATATTATTTTTATTAATTTTTTCTAATGCTGCAATTAAAGCTACTGAAAAACTTGAGGATGAAGCAAGTCCAGATCTATTTGGAAGATCTCCAAAAAAACTTATTTCCAGACCTTTATACTTATATTTTTTTATAATTTCTTTTATAAGTCTATGCTTAATTTCTTTCTTATTTTTTATTAATTCTGATTTAGAGTACTTTAATAATAATTTATCATTTTTTAATTCATTAACAAAAACCCATGTATATTTATTTATTGAGGTTGATATAACGGCACCATCTTTTTTCTTATAATAAAATGGCATATCAGTGCCACCACCAACAAAACTAATTCTCAAAGGTGAAATAAAAGCCCTCACAAAATTAAATTTGGTAGATTTTTATAATCTGTCTCATAATACAAATATTTATTAAATAAATTTTTTTTTTTTTGTTTTGATAGCAAAAAATTATTTCTTAAACCAGCTTTTTGTGCAGCTTTTATATCAACGATTGAATTTCCAATATTAAAGACTTTGCAGTTTAATAAATCAAAGTCTTCTATAGCTTTCTTAAACATTCCTGCTTTTGGTTTCCTACATGGACAATTAATTTTATACTTTTTTACCTCACCCTTAAATCCGGATACAGGATAATGTGGACAATAATAAAATTTATCAAAAAATTGCTCAGTCTTTTTATGTATCAAAAAATTTATATGCTCGTGAATTTTGTTTAATTTATCTATCTTTAAAAAACCTTTAGCAATTCCAGGTTGATTTGTAATACATATCAATATTACATTTTTTTTTTTTACATAACTTAAAAAGTTTAAAAAATTTTTATATAAGAAAACATTTTTTTTTGAATTAACATATTTTTTTTCACTAATGATAGTTCCATCTCTATCAAATATTAAAGCAATTTTTTTATTTTTTTTATTATAATCTTTTTTTAATTTTTTATAACGTACTAAGGTCCCAAAGTCTGAAAAAGTTTCATTCGAAAAATAAGAATAAAACTTATATTTTTTTAAATTATGTATAATTAAATGAATAAGGTCAAAATTTTTTTTTATTTTTTTTAAGTTAAATATTTTTTTATTTAAAAAATATATTCCAGAAAGAGAAATTTTAGATAAAATCTTTTTATTTCTATTTTTTTTGATAATTCTAAAAATAGAATTATCATCTTTAATTTTGATTAAGTCACTATCGTTTCTATGAGATGTAATGTGTGTAAAAATTTTGTTTTCATTTTTGAATTTTTTTAAAAATTTTTGAAAATCTATATTAAAAAAAATATCACAATAAATCAAAATAAATTTTTTTTCTAAAATTTTATAATTTTTAACTAATGATCCTCCAGATCCAAGTCCAGGAGTTTCCTTGATAATTTTTGCTTTATATTTTTTTCTTTTAAAAAATTTCTCAAAATAAGTGTAATGATCTTTATTAACTATTATTGATAAATTTTTATGAAGATTAAATTTTTTTAAATTTTCGTATTGATAGTGAAAAATTGGATTACCATTCAAAGTTAAAAAACATTTTGGTTTATTTTTTGCTAAATTACCTAAACGTGAGCCTTTACCTCCAGATTGAATTATTACTTGCATTTCAAATATAGTATATTAAATCTTTTTTATGAACAATGACTACTTAAATAAATATTTTTCAAAATTAAATACATGCATTTCAAATAAAGAAAATATTAATCTAATAAAAAAAGCTGCATTAGATTTCAAATCTCTAGGAAAAAATAAAATAATAATATTTGGGAATGGAGGAAGTGCAGCTATTGCTAGTCATTTTACAACAGATGTTCTTAAAAATACTAATTTGAGATGTCTAAATTTAAGTGACACTTCACTTCTAACATGTCTTTCAAATGATTACGGATATGAAAATGCGAATAGCAAATTTCTTGAATTATATGGTGATAAAAATGATATTTTAATTGCAATTTCATCTAGTGGAAAATCTTTAAATATTATTAACTCTGTTATAAGTGCAAAAAAAAAAAATTTTTCAAAAATAATTACTTTATCTGGATTTAAGAAAAATAATAAATTAAAGAAAATTGGAGATATTAATTTTTGGATTGATAGCGATAATTATAATATTATAGAAAATTCTCATCAAGTTATATTGCTCACACTAATTGATTATATATGTAATAAAAAATACTAAATATGTAATAAAAAATACCAAGATCATTAAAGATAATAATATTAATCAGCTTAAGAATAAATTATATATAGTTTTATAAAGTGATTTAACCGATTTTGGATTAAAATATTTTATATAACTACTACTAATCTCTCTTGAATAAGGAAGATTAGATACAATAATTGGCATTTTCATTTTAGTTGCTTCTATAATTGGTAATCCTAAACTTTCAATTAATGATGGGAAAATTATTGCATCATACTGATTGTAAACTTTTTCTAAATTTGTATTTTCAAAATAATTAATTCTATATAAATTTCTGATATTTTTATAAGGTTCAAACTCTTTTTTTGAACATGTGAAATAAAAATTAATATTTTTAACTATATAAGTTTTTAATAAATCAACAACAATTTGATGATTCTTATAATCATACATACTTGATGGGTATAAGATTTTTATTTTATTTTTATTGACTATTTTTCTATGTAATTCTAATTTTTTATATGAAAAATTTTGATCGATAAATATTTTATTATTAAAAGAATATGATTTATTCAAATATTTTTTCATAAATTTTGATTGAACAATTATTTTTTTTGTGTTGTTTAAAAAAATCCTAAAATAAAGTCTTTTAAAACTAAATAAAAAGTCTGATCTTGAATACTTATATATTATGGGATTTATTAAATTTGCTTGATTTATATATAAAGTTTGATTCTTTATAAATGGTAAAGGGTAATCCCCCATAACATGAATATCAAAATTTCTTTGTTTAATTATAAATTTTGCAAAAAGTAAATAAAAAAAATTAAATCTATTTAAATTTTTCAATTTTATGATGTTTGATTTTGAAAATTTAATTAAATTTTTATCGTTAATAAATAAATAATATTTGAAATTCTTTTTTTTAAATTGTTTAATTTTTGCTTCCAACCATACTTTTGCACCTAAACCATTAATATTTGGAGCATAAAATATTATTAATTTATTTTTCATTAAGATATTTAATTATATTTTTAAAAACTTTAAGATTATAATTTAAATAAAATTTTTTAGATAATTTAATGTTTTTTTTACTTATTGTTGACAATTTTTTTTGGTCAAAATTTATTAATTTAATTATTTTTTGATAAACATTATCTAGGTTAAAATTATTAATAAAAATGTTGTTTGTTTTTTTTAATTCAAGGTAATTACCAATCTTACTACTTAACAATAAAATATTTCCAGCAGATAAGGACTCCATAACTGATAAAGGCCAATGATCTTCTTTACTCAAAAATATAAAATATTTATTAAGATTTAAACTATTGTTAACGGCTCGAAGACTTAAATTTTTTTTTATGATAAAATTTTTTTTGAACTTTAAGGGGATAATATTTTTTTTGTAATTATTAGTAATTATATATAATTTTAAGTGTTTATATTTAATAAATACTTTTTCAAATACACTTACTAAAAGATCTATATTTTTTCTTTGTATCATTTGCCCAACAAATATAAAATTATTTGATCTTCTTTTTATATCTTTCTTAGAGTAAAATAATTTATGGTTAATTGAATATAGATTTTCAAATATACCTTTTTTTATTCCATAAGATTGTAATAATTTTTTTGATGACTCACCCGGTACCCAATATGCATCAAATTTATTTTTAAATAAAATGTTAAAAATATATTTTCCAATTAATTGTCTGAAATTTTTTTTTTCGTTATTATCAATCATTGATACAATTTTAGTATTTTTTGATTTAGAATGATTAATTAAATTTTTAAATTCTTTATATTTCCAACCGCTAACAAATAAAATATCTGGTATTACTAAATTAAGTTGACCCCAATTAGAATAAATTTTGCCACCTGTATTTACTATATTTTCTTTTAAAATTTTTTTATATTTTGAATAATTTTTTTTATCTATTTTAGTTATTAATTTAATTTTAAATTTAGAATTATCAATTAGGTTTCTTATTATGTAAACAGCATAGAAAGGAGCATCCTTCCATAAGAAAAAAATATTCTTCATTGTTTAATCCTTTTAAAATAGTAAACAGATTGTTTTATTTCCTCAAGTTTTAAACACGATATTTTTTTTAAATTATTAATAAGACTATTTATCTTTGATTGATTTTTAGAATGAATTTCAATTATTAAGTTTTCACATTTTTTAAAATCATTAAAGTCTGTTTTAGTAAAATTCATTTCTTCCCCCTCAACATCACACAAAATTTGTACATTTTTTAAATTAAATTTTTTTAATATACTTTTTAATGTAATCTTTTTATTTTTAATTATTTTTTTTTTATTATTTTTTTTTCTTAGTAGTTTGTTAAATATGAAATCTTCTTTTTCATCAAATGTATAATTATTACTATCAATATTTTTATGAGAAAAAAATAATTTATTTAGGACTTCAAAATTTTTAAAATTATTTTTTTTTATATTAATTTTTAATTGATCAACACAAAATTTACTGGCTTCTACACAAATTATTTTCTTTTTTGTATTTTGAGCAAAAGTGCACATTGTTACACCCACGCCTGACCCTAAATCAATAGTAGGAATATCGGAATCAAAATATTTTTTTATTAACTTTATTTCAGCACTTTCGTAATAACCAAACAAAATTCTTACATAATTTTTATGATCTAAATCCTTAGCAAAAATTTTAGATCCTTTGAAGTTCACATAATTTACTCTAATTAAAAAGCTTAATACAAATTCTGAAAACTTACTTTCAAGAAATTGTCCAATTAGTTTATTAAATTTTGTTTTAATCACTTATTTTAATTAATAATTTTTTGATGATTTTATTCCAATTGTAAAACTCTTTAATTACTTTTTCTGAATGTTTTTGTTTCTCTATTAAAAATTTTCTATCAAATTTTAGAGTTTTTCTAATTAGCTCTTCATAACTTACATTTTTTTTTTTTATAAGAAGCAAATTTTTTAATTCATTTCTATAACTTGGTTGATCTGTGCTTATGATTGGTTTGCAATATTTAAGATAGTGCAAAATTTTCGATGGAAAATTATTGTTATTATCGGAATTATTTTCATTTCTTAAATTTATAAATATATCGATTTTTTTTGATAATTTATTTAAATTTAATTTATTTTTAAATCCTAAGAACTGAATTTTTTTATTGTCGATATTTAGATTTTTTTTAAAATATTTTTTATCATTACTTGTAATAAAAAGTTTAATTTTTTCTTTTTTAAATTTTAAAAAATCAATTATGAATTTTTCAATATCTATCCATGGTCCTAAACTCCCTGAATAGAGAAAAGTTTCTATTTTTTTAAATTTACATTTCTCAATATTTTCAATTCCACCTTGTATCAATATCTTTTTTTTTAAATTTGATTTTTTATATGCATAATTTGAAAGATAGATAGCCAAATCTGCTTTTTCAATTATTTCCTCTATTTTTTTTTTATTTTTATCATCAAAATCAGCAATAATAGCTATCCACTTAGTATAGTGGTTTATTTTAAGTTCTCTTACTGATGAAATTATATTTTTATCAAAATTATAAGTAAAAATTAATTTTTTTTTTTTACTTTTTAAAATATCAAATTTTTTTTGAATTTTTTTTTTGATATTATAATCTTTTAAAAAAGGTAAATTTATATATTCAAAAGAATGACTCTTAATATTTTTTAAATCAAATAAATTTTTATTAACATAAATGTTACCAAATGGCCAATATTTGCTATAATTATAATTAATTATATGAACTTTATGATTTGAATACTTTTTAAGAGCTTTAATAAATTGAGCTTGCCAGTCTGTAGCTGCAGGACTAAAAGACTCATTATTTTTTAAAGTTTTGTAATTGTATAAATTTGAGATCCAAAAAATCATATTGAAATATTATTATTCTCAAACCATTTTGAAATGATATAAAAATTTTTTACTTCGGATAAATTCTTTTCTTTTTTCATTTTTATTTTCAGACTTTTTTTATAATTTTCAGAAAAAAAATCATCTTTTTTAGATAATCTTTCATTTATATCCTCTTTCAAGTTTACATTAATTAATTTATATAATGGTATTTCAAAGCCTATTTTATTTTTTTGTTTAATATCAAAATTATCTTTATATATCTTCCTTAATTCTTTTTTAGGTTTTTGACTTATTTTCTTTGAATAAGTCATAGTTTTGCAAACAAATTCAATTAATTCATGATCTAAAAATAAAGGTCTAATTTCTAAGGAATTAGCCATGCTAAAATTATCTGAATCTCTTAGGAGGGTATTTACTAAATAATTTTTGATTTCAAAATTAAAAATTCTTTTATGTAAATGTTTAGAATTATTATCAAATCTTAAAATATCAGACTCCATTTTTGAATTATGATCGGTATTTATTAAATCTTTTTTAAAAATTGTTTCAAAATTTTCGTAATTTATTAATCTTAAATTAAGAAAAAAATCTTTAACTTTAATTTTATTAAAAAAACTTTTTTGAAAAAATCTATTAGGTTTAAGCTTATATAAGTAATTAAAAAAACCATCCAAAGGCATGTTTTGTTTTCTGGCATTTATAAAATTATTAATAATCTCATAGCCAAAAAAAATTTCATCTGCACCTATCCCGCTAAGAGACACTTTTGTATATTTTGATGCTTCTTTAGAAACTAAAAAAGTATTTAGTCCATCAAATGAAGGCTGATCCATTACTTTTATAAAATTTTCAAAACAATCTGATATTTCTTTATTTTTAAAATTTTTACAAAAATGATCTGTGCCTATATGATTTGAGATTAATTTAGACTGCTCTTCCTCACTTTTTCCCTCAAAAGAAATATTGAATGTTTTTATTTTATCAGTACAATTTTTTGATATTTTTGTTATAATGCTTGAGTCTATCCCCCCACTTAAAAAAGATCCAATATTTATGTCTGCTATAGTGCCTTTTTTTACTGATGAATATATTTTATTTTTAATTTCATCGTTATAATTTTCCTGATTATTAAAACTTATATCTTCTCTTAAATAATCATTTAATTCCCAATATTTAAATTTTTGTAATTCATTGTTAAATTTAATATTTAAAAAATGCCCTGGTTCTAAACACTTTATATTTTTAAAAATTGAGTCAGGTTGGTGAATTGAACCATATTTTACACTTTTTAAAAGTGAAACTTTATCTATAATTTTTTCCTCTGGAAAAACTTTTGTTATTGCTTGTATTTCAGAAGAAAAAACAAATAAGTTTGGTTTATTTAAATAGTAAAAAGGTTTTATTCCAAGTCTATCTCTTGCACAAAAAAATTTTTTTTTAATACTGTCCCAAATTACAAAAGCAAACATTCCGTTTAAATATCTTAAAACCTTTTCACCAAATACATTGTAACCTTCTAATATTGCCTCAGTATCACCATATGTTGTTAAATTAATTTTTTTTTGAATTAATATATCCCTTAAATTTTTATAATTATAAATTTCACCATTAAAAACAATTATATTTCCATTTTTTTTTGATTTCATTGGTTGATTTGAGTGATTGTTTAAATCTATGATTGATAATCGAGTGTTTGTTAACGCAAAATTATTATCTCTATCAATTATGTGTGATTGATTGTCTGGGCCTCTATGTTGAAGGCTCGCTTGCATTTTTTTTATTTTTTCTAAAGAAATTTTTTCTTTAGAAAATATTCCAGCAATACCACACATTATTTTTCACCTTCAAAATATAAAAACCAACCATATTTTTTCATAATCATGTCTGATATATTCTTGAAAAATTTTAATTTACACATAATTCTAGCGCCAGGCAAAGGCACTAATAACGAATCTTGCAAATTTGTAATTTTAGTTATTTTTAAATTTGATTGACTAAAAAGTTTTTTGACTTCTTTTTGCGTAAAATGTCTGGCATAATAACCATCTGTATATTCCATGTTTATTTCTTTTAAATTTTTTTTGAGAAATTTTAAATTGAATATTCCCCTAAACATACCCAGAACATAGTATCGGAAAGAATTCTTATTATAAATCATAATTTTGAATTTCCCATTTTTTTTTAGTGTTCTGTAAATTTCTGAAATAATTTTTTCTGTGTTAAGAGAATGATGAATTACTCCCCAACTCCAAATAACATCTAGAGTATCGTCTTTAATTGGTAAATTTTCTGCATCTGCATTGATTAGTTTTACATTTTCCATATTAAATTTTTTTAGTTCTAATCTTTTTTTAGTTGCCTCGATTGCTTCAGTAGTAATATCAATTGCTGTATAATTTTTGGGCTTAGAATTTTTTAATATCATTTCAGCATGAAAACCATATCCACATCCAATTTCTAAAACATTCATTCCGATAATTGAGTTATAATTTATAAATTTCTCAAAAGGAATTTTAGAAAATGAGTCGTGATAAATTTTACTATCTCTTATAAAATTTCTGTCTATATAATCAAACCAACGTTGTGAAAATTTTTCAAAATTATTTTTTTTTTCCCAATCATAACTCATAGGATTAGACTCCCACCAATCTTTATTTGAAAGCTGAGTTTTATTTTTTTCTTTATTATTGTCTCTTTTAAAGAATACCATTAAAACCAATCAATTTTATTTTGATAGTAATCGTTTACATAATAAGGCCTTTTCTTAGCAAGATTAAAATCACTTAATGCGTCGACAATAAAACCACTATCAATTGAAATACATTTTAAATTTTTAATTTGACTTAAAATATTAGCAGATCCAACGCCTGCGCCTATAAATATTAAATCTGGTTGGTCTTGAATTTTATTTAAATCAATTATATCTAATAAAGGTGTATTTAAAGAAGTTTTATAAAATTC
>ENA-UOXV01004655-UOXV01004655.1-marine-metagenome-genome-assembly--contig:-NODE-4655-length-15596-cov-6.885464_pt1 | contig 15596 bp, 11 predicted proteins | sample MGYA00238165_ERZ766961 | MGnify/ENA primary metagenome ERZ766961 (study PRJEB28924, sample SAMN03173240) | marine metagenome | biome: Marine; feature: Water; material: Subsurface seawater | place: North... | reverse complement strand
TTAGATCTACAAAAAATATCATGGCTCAAGTAAATCAAATAAATATTGCGTATTTATTCGCCACATTGACAGTACTTGGTTGGGCCCTAGGCATTGTTATTGGCCGCTATATTCATGCGGAGGTTCCCCCAATCGGTCTTACTTTTTGGCGTTGGAGTATAGCTGGCTTGTGTCTTATGCCGTGGGCTTTCCCCTTTATTCGAGAGGAAATCCATTTAGTTTTAAAAATAAAAAAACAAATTCTTTGGATGGGAATTTTTATGATTGGAGCCAGTACATTGTCAATGATATCCGTTAACTATACTAAGGCAATGAATGTATCTATCGTAAATGCCGGACAACCATTAACCACAGCGCTGATCGCGTGGCTAGTTTTTAAAGAAAAGTTAGGCAAATTTCAGAGTTTTGGTATTTTTTTAGGTTGTATTGGCATTATTACGATGGCCTCAAGAGCTAATATCACAAATTTATTGGAATTAAAATTCAATATAGGTGACCTGATTATGCTGATAGCAATTCTGGGATTCGGATCATATGCAAATACCCTCAGAACAATACCTAAAGAGTTAAGCCTATCTTCAATTACATTCTCTGTAATTATAGCAGGCTGTTTATTTTTATTACCATTCTATTTATATGAAACAATCGTATATCGACCAATGCCTCTCGATAAATCCACTGTTTTTTGGGTAATTATTTTGGCTACATTAACTTCCTTAATTCCAACCTATTTATGGAATGCCTCTGTATCAGCTATTGGTGCTAACAGATCAGCTATCTTTGTAAATCTTATACCAGTTTTCGGCTCAACACTGGCCATTATATTTTTAAACGAACAGCTTAGATTTTTTCACATTATTGGCGCGACATCAATTCTCATTGGAATTTTATTTACCATAAGACGCTAATTTAAAAATTCTTTTTTTCTCAGAGATCTAGAAACGCGCTCAATAACTTCAACCCAGTCACCAACTTTGGTCTGCCTAAATAATTTCATACTTGGGTACCAATTAGTAGACTCATGATCATATAACCATCTCCAATCTGGGCAACTTGGAAGCAATAACCATGTCCTTAAGCCCAAAGCACCCGCGAGATGGGCGATTGCAGTATCAACGGTTATAATAAGGTCTAAGTTAAACATTATTGCGACAGTGTCTATAAAAGCCGATTCCGAATCAACTTTATAATTCGCAATATCTTCCAACGCCTTTATCTGCTTTAGGTCCTTCAATTCACTTACTTGTTGTAAAGAAATAAATTCAAATTCATCTAATTCGGAGAGAATCTTTATATCAACAGATGGGATTGACCTTTGATAATTCAATTCCTGCTTTGGGTTGCCGTTCCAAGAAATCCCAATTCTTTTTTTCATCGGTGGGCCTAAAATCTCTCTCCACTTACTGACCAAGCCATCCTCTGCAAATAAATATGGCGAATATTTTGGAATGTTTTGAGTTCTTAAAAGATAAGGCAAACTCATTAATGGTACATTATACGCAGCATTGGGAAATGGACCCTCATCACTAATGATTTTGACTAAAAAATTAGACTTCGAGAACAATCTAATTAATCGTTCCGGACAGATTAGAATGATTTCAGCAGCTCTTTCTTTAAGAGGTTCTAAATAACGAACAAATTGAATCATATCCCCAAGTCCTTGTTCGCACCAAACGATGATTCTTTTATTATTTATAGCTTGTCCTGCCCATGGTTGACCAGGAAACCGGCATCGTTTTGCTAATATTTCAGGATCTTCAAGCCGAGCTTCATATTCGCGCCAACCCTCAACCATATTGCCAGACAATAGCATAGTTTGAGCGATATTCAGCCTAATATCTCGATTATCTGGATCTAACTTTAAAGCGCATCTATATTCTCTTATAGCTTCGAGAAAACACCCCTGATAATGATATATAAGCGCTTTATTTGAGAGTAATATTGGATTATTCTTTTCTATAGATTCTGCCAACTTGATATCAACAAGGGCGTCATTGTATAGTCCCAAATCTCGTTTTATATTCGCTCGACAAACAATAGCCCTAAAAAAGTCATTTGGGGCATATAGAGATAGCTCAACTAATTCGTTGACCAAATTGAGAGCTTCTTGCAATAGGTTCTGTTTTTGTCGGCATATAACCAAATTATAAATTACCATTTTATTTGCAGGTTGAATCTCAAGTGATTTTGAAAAACAATTGCTGGCTAGTTCGTATTCGAGTTCAGCGAGGTGAACATTGCCAAGATTATAGTAAGCGTCTGAATATTTTGGTTCCATCGTTAGAGCTTTTAGAAATGCGATCTTGGCAAGCCTAAAATTATTCATTTGGGTTTCTGTTATACCTAAATTATTTTGAACAGCTGGGTTCTTATCATTTATGATCAATATCTTCTGAAAACAAAATCTTGATTCCATCAAAGATTCTAGTCGTCGATAAGTTATTCCTAGAAAATTTAGTGCCTCAATATTATCTGGATCGAACACGAGCACTTTCTTAAAAATTTTTTTAGCATTTAGCCAATTCTCTTTGGTAAATTCGATCTCTCCAAGACGGAGTCGACTTTCTATTTTTTTTGGATCTAAAGCGATGGTTAATCGTAATATCTTGGAAGCCTTATCCAAAAAGTCTAATCCTTGTAAGGCAACGGCATAATTATGTAAAAGAGCTGGCGTTTGTCCTAGAACTAAGAGCGAACGCTCAAAAAAAATCACTGCTTGGCGATATTTCCCCAGATTGTTACACAAAATACCAAGTAAATGCAGTGCGTCTCCATCATCTGGGTTATCAACTAAAATCTCTTGACAGATTTGGCTTGCCTCAGAAAAATAGCCTGCTTCTTCAAACTGAAATGCCTGATTCACCAAATTCTTATTTCTTAACATAATAATTTATTCCAACGATCATCTCTTAGTCATTAATACGACCATGTCACTACAAATGATAGTGATCGTAATATTTTATAAAATTATTATTCACCAAAATCACTAATAATAAAAATTTAAAATACCCTTGACCCCAATGCAATCGACATGCAATTTCTCGTCACAATGCGTATTTTTAAACATTATAAACACTTACCTGATGCATATCGAAATGGTTCGATAGCTATTGGTAATTTTGATGGTCTTCATTTAGGGCACTGTGAAGTAATCAGAAGAGCCGGTGTATTCGCTCATCAGAGGGGTGTTCCATGGGGCGTTCTTACTTTTGAACCCCATCCACGAACTATATTTAACAAAACCCAAACCCCGTTTAGACTGTCATCAACCCGCATGAAGGAACAAGGCATTAAAAAGATGGGTGTAGAATTTTTAGTGGTGGTAAATTTTGATAAAGAATTTTCGAAGGTTACTGGTCAACAGTTTGTAGAAGAAATCCTTGTTCAAAGTTTTGAAGCATCATATGTAGTATCGGGTGACGACTTTGCTTTTGGACATAAACGATCGGGTGACATAAACTTTCTACATACAATGGGTAAGCTTCATGGTTTTGGAACAGTTGGCATAAAGCATGTACTCGACAAAGATAGTAAAATAATTTCTTCAACCAGAATAAGGGATTTTATCAAAGAAGGAAATGTTAAAGCGGCGAAAAGTCTCCTAGGTAGATGCCACGAAATTGAGGGAGAAGTGATAAAAGGTGATCAACGCGGCAGGACAATAGGCTTTCCAACAGCCAATATTAAATTGGAGGATAGTATAATCCCTGCCAGAGGTGTTTACGCAGTAAAGGTTGGAATTTCTAATGGAATTGGAACAATTTGGCATAACGGAATAGCAAATTTTGGTATTCGACCAACGTTTAACGGAGATACACTATTATTAGAGGTTCATATATTTGATTATACTGGAAATCTTTATTCTAAAAACATACGTGTTGCACTAATTGATTATATTCGCCCTGAGAGAACTTTTAATGAGATCAGTGATTTAATTCTTCAAATAAAAAAAGATTGTATCAAAGCTAAATCTGTTCTAGTCCGAGAAATAACTTAGCGAGAAATTTTAATGACTTTAGATTATAAAGAAACTGTATACCTGCCAAAGACTGAGTTCTCAATGAAGGCCGGCTTAAATAAACTTGAACCAAAATTATTGGCACGTTGGAAAGATATTAATCTTTATGAAAAGCTCAGAGAACAATCTAGGGGCCGCGAAAAGTTTATACTTCATGACGGCCCCCCATATGCGAATGGCAATCTTCATATCGGCCATGCGCTGAATAAAATTCTTAAAGACGTTATAATACGGTCACAACAAATGTTAGGCAAAGACTCAAACTACGTCCCGGGGTGGGACTGTCACGGGCTACCTATAGAATGGAAAATTGAGGAAGAGTATCGTAAAAAAGGTGCTAATAAAGATGATGTATCAATTATAGAATTTCGCAATCAATGCAGAGAATTCGCAAAAGGTTGGATAGAAATTCAACGCGAAGAATTTAAACGCCTGGGCATCGAAGGTGATTGGAATAATCCATACACTACTATGACCAATGCAGCAGAGGCCCAAATTGTAAAGGAACTAGGAAAATTCTTAATGAACGGTAGCCTCTATCGTGGGGCTAAACCAGTAATGTGGTCAGTTGTAGAAAAAACGGCATTAGCAGAAGCAGAAATCGAGTATCATGATCACATATCAAATACAATATTTGTTCGTTTCAAAATAATAAAAACAAAACACTTAGACGAAATAATTGATGCCAATATAATAATCTGGACTACTACCCCGTGGACAATTCCTGGCAATCGAGCAATCGCATTTAGCCCCAATGATAATTATGCCTTACTTGAAATCACTAGTGCTGATGAAGCTTCATTATCCGATGTTGGGGAAAGAATCATAGTCGCCGAGCCTTTAATAAAGGAAGTTACCGAAGACTCTGGAATAAATAACTACAAAATTATCACCACATTTGAAGGTGCTAAACTTAAAGAAACCGTGTGCAATCACCCTCTTTATGGTCAAGGGTACGATTTTGAGGTCCCTCTGCTTCCAGCAAATTTTGTTGAAATGGATACAGGATCCGGATTTGTTCACATTGCTCCGGGCCATGGAGCGGACGATTGGGAATTAGCAATAGAAAATAATATTACCGTACCGGATACAGTCGGCGGGGATGGGTTGTACTATCAGGATGTCCCACTATTTGCTGGAAATCATGTTTTTAAAGCCGATAAACTAGTTATAGAAGAATTATTAAATTGTAAAAGCTTACTCTCAACAGATACAATAAATCATTCATATCCTCACTCTTGGCGATCTAAAGCACCGCTTATTTATAGAAATACTGCCCAATGGTTTATTTCAATGGATACAAATGGGCTCAGGAATACAGCCCTAACAGCTATAGACAATACTCAATTTTATCCCTCTACTGGGCGCAATAGATTAAAAGGTATGATTGAAACAAGGCCTGATTGGTGCATTTCGCGTCAACGTACTTGGGGTGTACCGATAACAGTCTTTTTCAATAAAATAACGGGAGAGGTATTGCGAGACCAATTAGTAATGGACCGAATTGTTGCCATAGTTGAAGACGAGGGTTCAGATGCATGGTTTAATTCAGAACCATCACGTTTTCTTGGAAAAAATTATAATCCAGATGATTTTGAACAAGTAAAAGATATACTTGATGTTTGGTTTGATTCTGGTTCAACCCACGCCTTTGTTCTTGAACAACGAGAAGATTTAGATTGGCCGGCCTCCTTATATCTCGAAGGTTCTGATCAGCATCGAGGTTGGTTTCATTCGTCATTGTTAGAGAGTTGTGGCACTCGAGGGAGAGCTCCTTATGACGCTGTTCTAACGCATGGTTTTGTTATGGCGCAAGATGGCCAAAAAATGTCCAAATCATTGGGCAATGTAACATCTCCACAAGAGATAATAGATAGCCATGGTGCTGATATTTTACGTTTGTGGGCCGTTGGATCAGATTACTCTGATGATCTTAGAATCGGTAAAGATATTATAAAACATCATAGTGATATATATAGAAGGTTAAGAAATACACTACGTTTCTTGCTTGGTAATTTAAATAATTTTGATATTTCAGAAGCTGTTCAACTAGATGAAATGCCTGAACTTGAGCTTTGGGTCTTACATCGCCTTCATGAACTAGATGCTAGGATTCGTAAATCTTGTTCAACCTTCGAATTTCATTCTTTATTCCTAGAGTTACATAATTTTTGTACTGTTGACTTATCTGCATTCTATTTTGATATTCGAAAAGATACCCTTTATTGTGACAGATTAGACTCCCTAACTAGAAGAGCCACGCGCACAGTTTTAGACCACCTATTTAATAGCCTAACCGCGTGGTTTGCTCCGTTCATAGCATTTACTGCTGAGGAAGCGTGGCTGGCACGTTATCCAGATGTGAATGGAAGTATTCATCTAAATTTATTCCCAGATATTCCGGGGGACTGGAATAATGATAAGTTAGCTTCTAAATGGCAAAAAATTAGAGAGCTTCGTCGAGTAGTAACAGGAGCATTAGAAGTTGAAAGATCTGAAAAACGGATTGGTTCAAGTCTTGAATCTTCACCCGTAATATATGCTTCTCCAGATTATATCGAAGTAGTATCGGGACTTGATTTAGCTGAAATTGTAATTACATCAGGAGCGTCAATCCAGAATACTACAATACCAGATATAGCCTTTAAACTTGAAGATGTGCCCGGCGTCGGCGTACTTCCTGAAATGGCGAAAGGCGCAAAATGTTTGCGTTGCTATAAAATTACACCCGAAGTCGGCAATACAAGTGATCAAGATGGTGTATGTATAAGATGCGCGGATGCCGCAGAATTTTTCAGAAACAAAGAGCTATAATTGCTATAAGTCAAACAGGATTCTGCATTGATTAAGAAATTAACTGTAAAAAAATTAGCCGTCCCTTTTATTTTAATACTAATCTTCTTGGATCAAGTAACAAAATGGTGGATTATTAATTACATTATGCAACCAATTAAGATTCTTCCGATCACACCTTTCTTTAATATCGTATTAACTTGGAATAGTGGAATAAGCTTTGGGATATTTAGTAATCAAGGTAGTTTCAGTGTCATTATTTTATCTACTCTAGCTACCTTAATTGTTTTCTTTCTAGCCGTGTGGCTAATGAAAGCTGAAAATAAAAAATTAATAATAGGGCTAATATGTATCATTGGAGGAGCGATAGGTAATATAATCGATAGAGTTTATCACGGAGCAGTTATTGATTTTTTAGATTTCCATATAAAAAGTTATCATTGGCCAGCATTTAATGTAGCAGATAGCTGCATTTTTATTGGAGCAACCTTAATAATCTTAGATTCTCTATTTCCCGATAAGAAAGAAGAGGCTAATATAAAGAGTATATAAATTGTAACTAATGAATAGAGAAAAATGAAAAAAATATTTTTAACTATATTCATGCTCCCAACTCTTGTTTTGCTTGGAGGTTGTGAGGAAACAAAAAGGGCATTAGGGCAAGCAAAAGAAGGTCCTGATGAATTTGCTGTATATCCTAGGGCGCCCCTCACAATTCCCCCCCAATTTGGATTAAAACCACCTGCACCAGGGCGCAAAAGACCTCAAGAGATGTCGGCACGAGATCGTGCTACGCAAGCTTTAAATATTAATACAAAAACTCAAATAAAAGTAAATAAAAAAAATAATTCAATTAACCCTGAACTTAGCCAAGGAGAAAGATCTATTCTTGAATTGACGGGCTCAATGAATGCGGACCCTGCAATAAGACAAAAAGTTGAGGCAGAAACGCGCGTAATGGCTATAGAAAGCAAATCTGTCACTGATAAAATTACCTTTTGGCAGAAAAAAGAACCTTTCGGTACAGTTATAGATCCTGCAAAAGAAGCTAAGAGAATTAGGGAAACGCAAGCTTTGGGGCAATCACTGAATACTAGTAATATTCCAATTATTAAGCGTAAAGGTAAAGCTATTTTAGAAGGTGTTTTTAAATAAGATAACCTATGATTTACATAATAGTTTTGGTGCGTTAATCTCTAAAACGAGGACATTTCACCCAAAAGATAAAATATATAGGAAAAGTCGATTGGACGAAAATCTATATACACAAGACATTCATGTAAATGGTAACTGGACTAGCAATCAAAATTATCAGGACTTTTATAAACCAATTAACAATGCGCTAGCATCTCTAAAGGCTCAACTTAAAGAGGGCAAATTAGGATTACTGAAACTACCAGAATTATATGAAGACCTTGAAACCTTAGAACCAGTTGCAGAGCATTTCATTGAAAATTTTAATGACGTAATAGTGCTCGGTACTGGTGGATCCAGCCTTGGTGGAAAAGCAATTCATCAATTGGCCGACAGTCCAAATATGAATGGTCCAAATTTATATTTTATTGATAGTGTAGATCCCAGAACATTTAACTCACTATTAAACAGGATAACGCCAGAGAAGACAGGTTTTATAGTCATATCAAAGTCAGGCCAGACAGCCGAAACGATAACCCAGTTTTTACTTTGTTTGGATATTTATCGGATTAAGTTAGACCAATACATTATCCATAATCATTTTCTAATAATTACAGAATATACGGATAATCCCCTAAGAAGATTGGCAAATAATTGGAAACTAAAAATAGCAAACCATAACCAAGATATTGGTGGACGCTATTCTGCTCTATCGATAGTTGGTTTATTCCCAGCTTTAGTGGCTGGCATAGACGCCTACGCTATCCGAGAGGGAGCTAAAAATTTACTGGTACAATTAAAAAATGCTGAATCTCCAGAACACTTTCCTCCAGCAATGGGAGCTCTATTTAATACAACACTAAATATTGAATTAGGCATTAATTCAACTGTTCTTATGCCATATTTAGATCAACTTGATTTTTTCTCGAGCTGGTTTCAACAACTTTGGGCCGAAAGTTTAGGCAAGCAAGGCTTTGGGACAACTCCGATTAGAGCTCTAGGAACAGTGGATCAACATAGCCAGTTGCAATTATATTTGGATGGTCCGAAGGACAAAATCTTTACCCTAATTCTGAGTCAATTAAAGAATCAGGGCGGGCTTATCTCCAATGATTATTCGCAAGATCCAGAATTAAAGTTTATAGCAGGAAAGCGCATGGGAGATTTAATGGATGCCCAACAAGAAGCTACAGCAAAAACTTTGATCAACCGAGGGTGCCCCACTAGGCTAATTAGAATTAAAACTCTGGATGAAAAAACTTTAGGGGCATTACTCATGCACTTCATGCTCGAAACAGTTTTAACAGCTAATATTTTAAATTTAAATGCTTTCGATCAACCAGCTGTTGAAGAAAGTAAAGCTCTCGCAAAAAGTTATCTTTTAGGCTGATATAAATATGAATATAAGGCTTTTATCACCAACTACAATAAACCGTATCGCGGCTGGAGAAGTAGTAGAACGCCCCGCTTCGGCTATCAAAGAATTAGTTGAGAATAGCATTGACGCCCAAGCAACTACTATTGAACTGATAATAAGCAATGGTGGTTTAACCTTTTTTTCTGTAACAGATGACGGCATAGGCATGAAACCCGACGAACTATCACTATCTGTAGAGCGACATGCCACGTCAAAGCTGCCAAATGATAGTCTTGAAAATATATCTACTTTGGGTTTTAGGGGAGAAGCTTTACCATCTATTGGATCTGTAAGTCGAATGAAGATATCTAGTCGTGCAAAACAATCAGTGAATGCATGGATGATAAAAATAGAGGGAGGCACAAAGTCAGAGGTATTACCTTGCGCACTGAGCCAAGGCACAAGCATAGAAGTAAGCGATCTTTTTTTTTCAACCCCCGCACGATTAAAATTCTTAAAAACTGCAAAAACAGAGAACAGTCACTGCATAGATGCAATAAAACGCTTGGCGATGGCCCATCCAGAAATATCATTCATTGTTCGTGATGATAATCGGAGCCTCTTAAAACTTTCCAAGTCAACCGAGGATTTATTCTCCTCCCGACTTCAGCGTTTAGATGCAATAATGGGCAACCAATTTGCTGAAAATGCACTCCTAATCGATTCAGAACGAGAAAATATTAAAGTTACCGGTCACATTGGTTTACCAACCTTAAATCGTGGTAATTCGTCGTTACAATTCTTATTCGTAAATGGCCGGCCAGTTAAAGAGAGAATTCTTTATGGAGCTGTACGCGGCGCCTATCGCGACTTTCTTGCACATGACCGCCATCCACTTCTGGCATTATTTCTGGACATACCGCCTGATCAATTAGATATAAATGTACACCCAGCAAAAACAGAGGTTAGATTTGAGAATCCAGGGATTATCCGGGGATTAATTGTAAGCGCATTGAAACATGCGTTAGCTGAAGCTGGGCATCGAGCTGCAACAAATACTAGTAAATTTGCACTTGGCGCGATGCATACAGAATATGAAAAAATATCATATAACAATTCTCAACATAATTTTTTACAACCGTTAAAACAGTTTTCAACTGACTCAAAATTTTTAAATCAACTAGACTTATCGCCATCTGCGAGAAATATAGATGAACAAGGCCCTGAAAATAATCATTCTGAGTATCCCCTTGGCGTTGCTCGAGCGCAATTACATAAAACTTATATAGTTTCACAAACGCAAAATAGTATTGTAATTGTTGACCAACATGCGGCCCATGAGAGATTGGTTTATGAGTCTATGAAAAATGCTTTAAAAAAAGAAGGGGTTACAAGACAAGGGCTATTAATTCCTGAGATTATTGAGCTTGAAACCGCAGCTACTGAATTAATCCTGCATTGGGCAGAACAGCTTGCTGAGCTTGGTCTGGTTGTCGAGTCTTTTGGCAAAAACACAATTATCGTAAGGGAAACGCCTGCTTTACTAGGCGAAGTCGATGTAAAAGGTCTGATTAATAATTTAGCTGACGATCTTGCTGAAATTGAAGAGGCTGCAACACTACACGAAAAATTATCTCATGTTTCTGCGACTATGGCATGTCATTCAAGCGTAAGGGCAGGGCGAAGCCTTAACGGTGAGGAGATGAATGCTTTATTAAGACAAATGGAAAATACTCCCCACTCAGGACAATGTAACCACGGCAGGCCGACTTACGTAGAACTTAAACTATCTGATATTGAAAAACTATTTGGTCGTCGTTAAAACTAACCGATAAATTGTAGTAAATATATTTTAGTTTTTCCATATATTTTAAGATCAAGTTCACAGAAATTAGCTGGCCAATCTATCTTATCTTTTATCGAAGCCTCTATTACACAAAGAGCACCCTCACATAACCATTGATTTAGGACCAATGAATATAGGGCAGGTTCAACGAGAAATTTATGATAAGGAGGATCAATAAAAGCGATTGAGGCCTGATTTAATCCAGCGGGCGGTTTGGGTAAGTTTAACGCATCACATTTTAATATAGTTAAAAATTTATCTACATTCAATATTGCCATATTACTTCTCAAAAGATCAATTGATGACTGATCTTTATCCACCGATATTGCCTTATCGGCTCCTCTAGATAATGCCTCAAATGCAAAAGCCCCAGATCCTGAGAATAAATCAAGGACTGTTAAACCAGTAAAACCAAAATCAAGGCGTGCATCTAGTATATTAAATATAGACTCTCTCACTCTATCACTAGTGGGCCGTATTTTACTATTTACCGGAGCAATGATGTTTTGTCCTTTATTAACGCCCCCAATAATACGCAATTTAATTTAGCCTATTCCTATTATTTGATTTAGAGGAATTATCTTTAACCCTATAATTCTCTCGAGCCTTTAGTATACGTTTTTTTGAATGGTCTCGCTTAATAGATTTTAAAGCTTTCTTGCTTTCAGTTTCTTTACTCACATTTACATTATTTTTCTTTATCGATTTCTTTGCAAAACCAGTTTTATCTAAACCACTAAGCTGATCTCTTAAAACATTACCCCTTACCTCTTCCACAGCACCCTTTTCCAAATTCCCAAGTTGAAATGGTCCGAAAGATATTCTAATAAGGCGGCTCACAGTGAACCCAAGATGCTCCATAATACGGCGAATTTCCCTATTCTTTCCTTCAATTAGAGATACAGTTAACCATGCATTGGCACCTTGTTGCCTGTCAATTTTAACATCTATTGATTTATAATGAACACCGTCTACGGTTATACCGCTTGACAGAGCGCTAAAAGATTTTTCATTGGGACGACCATAAACCCTAACTCTATAGCGACGTTGCCATTTATTATTAGGTAATTCCAACTCTCGGGCAACATCGCCATCGTTTGTTAATAGCAGTAGCCCCTCAGAATTTAAATCTAATCGACCTATTGATATTACACGCGGCATATTCTTTGGTAAGTTATCAAATAAATTCGGCCGGCCTTCTGGGTCATTGTGAGTCGTAAGAAGTCCCCCTGGTTTATGATAACGCCAAATTCGTTGTTTTTCAGCATTTGGAATTTCATTACCATCAACAATAATCGTATCAGTTGAAGTAGTTGTAATAGCTGGTGTATCCAGAACAACTCCGTTAACTTGAACTCTCCCATCTAATATCCAACGCTCCGCCTCACGTCTAGAGCAAAGGCCTGCCCGGGCTATTACTTTAGCAACACGTTCTGGCTTAGACTCGCCTCTTTTGTTTTTATTACCGTGCAGCATTTATGAGCGCAGAGAAAATTAAAGTGTCACCAGGGTCAATCTCAAATTCTGGATGCCATTGCACACCTAAACAAAATTTATGCTTTGGTGACTCTATACCTTCAATAATTCCATCAGTAGCATTTGCATTAATTATTACTGAACTTGGTACTTGCCTTACAGCCTGGTGATGGGCTGAATTAACGTGCATTTGGTCAACGCCAACTATTTCATGTAATAACGTATTTCTCTCAATTATAATTATGTGGCTAGGCTCATTTCTTGGATTTTCTTGCTCATGTTGAATGATGGTATCAAATGCATCTGGTATATGCTGTATAAGAGATCCTCCAAGTACAACATTTAACAATTGTTGTCCGCCACATATACCCAGAACAGGCAAATTTCTCTCTAAACTTTCTGAAGTTATCTGAATTTCAAAATTAGTCCGCTCTAATTTATAGTTTATATTTCCATATTTACTTTGATCACCGTATAATTTTGGATCAATGTCAAAATTTCCGCCGGTTACAATTAGACCATCTATAATATTAGAGTACTCCTGAATAAGTGATACTTCATGAGGTAATATAATTGGTATTCCTCCCGCCTTAATGACTGAGTTCACATAGTTTAATCTAAGAGCATACCAAGGGAATTTTGAGTAACCTGTTTCAGATGGTTCCTCTTTATCAAACGTTATTCCAATACGCGGTAATTTAAAACTAGATGTTTTTATCATATTTTTAATGTAGATGGGAAACTTAGCTCAAGCAATAACTTGATGTAATTTCATATAATGGATGCTTGATATATAACTGATTCTATTACATTTTAAATTAGATGAAAACCAACTTCAGAGATTTTATGTCACTTGCCTTAGAGGAAGCAGAATTATCAGCGATGAGAGGAGAAGTTCCTGTAGGTGCAATAATAGTAAACTCAAAAAATAATACGGTTATGGCACGATCTGGTAATAGAGTAGAAGAATTAAAAGATCCAACAGCTCATGCTGAAATACTAGTGATTAGAGAAACCACACGGTTATTAGGCACTAGAATCCAAAATTGTGATTTATACGTTACACTTGAACCATGTGCAATGTGTGCATCAGCGGCGTCATTAGCACGCGTTCGTCGCCTATATTATGGTGCCTATGATGTCAAAAGTGGGGGCGTAGATCATGGAGCACGTGTTTTCACCCACAGTAATTGTCATCATAAGCCAGAAATTTATGGTGGGATTAAAGAGGAAGCTAGCAAGCAATTATTAAAAAAGTTTTTTTCTAATCGACGATAATTCATCTAAAAATTTAAATAAGAGACTTATTAGATAAAACCTTTCTTATCAATTCACACGTCTCCTCTATTCCATATAACGCAATAAATGATCCCATACGCGGACCACTAGATTGTCCCAATAACACCTCATAAAGACACTTGAACCAAGATTTCATATCTTCAAAATTATGACTTTTTCCAACTTCATATAATTTTTTTTGAATATGAGAACTATCAGAGTTCTTTGGGATCTTGTTCAAAGATTGCAATAAGTCATCAAGAGCGAGTCTCTCAACCGCATTAGGTTGTCTATATTCTTTATTAGGCCTCACAAAATCTTCAAAGTAATTAATGGCATAATCTGTTAATTGATCAAGGATAGGGGCTTTTTCTGGAGTTAAGCCCGGGACATATCGAGAGATAAAATACCATAATGCAGCCTTATCTCCAGAATTTATTACAGACACTAAATTTAACAGAATCGAATAGGAAATTAATGAATTTTCTTTTGGTGGCGTGCCATTGTATATATGAAAACATGGATTAACCAATTGTTCTTTCTCATCCTGAGAATGATAATTTGATAGATTTTGAAGATATTCATCAACATTTTTTGGAATTACATCAAAAAATAGACGTTTTGCTTGATTTGGCTTTTGATACATAAATTGACTAAGTGAACTTGGTGGGCCATACCTCAACCACTCCTCCATTGATATACCGTTGCCAATTGATTTAGAAATTTTACGACCTTCCTCATCTAAAAATAATTCATAGGTAAAATTTTGAGGCGGAGAGAACCCAAGAGCTTTAGTAATCGCAGATGATAGTTTAACCGAGTCTATTAAATCTTTACCAGACATTTCATAATCAACGTCCAGTGATATCCAACGCATAGCCCAGTCAACTTTCCACTGCATTTTACATGCACCACCCGTGACTGGTATAGTTATTTCATCATTTTTATCATCAATGTAAGTAATTGTTCGCATTTCTACATTATGAGAAACTATTGCAACCTGAAGCACCTTTCCCGTTCTCGGGCAAATAGGTAGAAACGGAGAATAAGTTAAGCGACGCTCTTCACCAAGAGTAGGTAAAATTATATTTTTTACCCGGTCGTAATTACGCAAAATTAGCAATAATGTATCATCGAATTCACCACTTTGATATGTTTCAGTGGCAGATTTAAATTCATATTCAAAGCCAAACTCATCCAAAAACTCTTGCAATTTAATGTTATTATGTTCGCCAAAACTATTATGTTCACCGAACGGGTCTGGAACTTTGGTTAAAGGTGCTCCAATATAATTATTTAATAATTCTTTTTGAGGCACATTATCAGGAACCTTGCGAAATCCATCCATGTCGTCAGAAAAAGCTATTAGTTTTGTGGGTATGTCAGATAGTAATTTAAAAGCGTTTCGAACCATTGTAGTTCTAGCTACTTCGCCAAAAGTACCAATATGTGGCAAACCAGATGGGCCATATCCGGTTTCAAATAAAACGTACCCTTTATCTGGACACTTATTCCTTATTCTCTTCAAAATAGCTCTAGCCTCCTGGAAAGGCCAAGACTTTGAGGCAAATGCCAATTGTTTCTGTGTGTCACTAATCTGCATAAAAATAACTATAAAATGATAAGAATTGCGGAAGTTAAGTTGCTTATCAACTAAGGTCAACGAATTTTTGAATAAATTGGAACTTTGTTGG
>ENA-UOXV01004651-UOXV01004651.1-marine-metagenome-genome-assembly--contig:-NODE-4651-length-15605-cov-6.169132_pt1 | contig 15605 bp, 17 predicted proteins | sample MGYA00238165_ERZ766961 | MGnify/ENA primary metagenome ERZ766961 (study PRJEB28924, sample SAMN03173240) | marine metagenome | biome: Marine; feature: Water; material: Subsurface seawater | place: North... | reverse complement strand
GGTATCCGTAACAAGTCATTTTAGTGCTCATCCTGAGGCGGGCCGTTTGACCCCGAAACCCGCAGTGGAAAACAAGTTGGGAGTGGCGGGAAGGCGGGAGCTCGATTCCAAAGGAGCTGTGATGCTGTGCGACACCGCCATCGAGCTCTTGCGCGACCTCCAGCGCGACTCCATTCTGCCACCGTACGATGTAAGTGATGTTACCGCGTGCGTTCACTGCGCTGCTGCGTGCGCGTCCCCAGCGGCGTGGTCCTGAGCTCCTGGTCCTGAGCTCTCTCTGCTGGGTCAGGCGAGGGCGATCAAGACTGTCGAGAAGGAGATAATGGAGCTTCACACAAGCATTTTGAAGAAACTTGAGGATATGCCGTGAGTTCCCTCACGATGCCACGAGAGGGTGGTTGGCGCTTCCTCCAGCCCGGCGCTGAAATTGAGTGGTGCTGGCAGGGACGCTGAAGAAGACCGAGAGGTCCACGACGTGATGCAGCTGATGTCAATGTGAGTTGCCCTGCGTTTGCGCGATATGTTTCCCGGTAGCGTTTACGAACATATGGCCCATTTCGAATCGCCCGGCCTGCAAACCAACGGCGCGTGGATATGGGGCGGTGCTGAAACATGCACCAACCGCAGGTACGTGTGCATGAACCGGAACAAGCGCTGCATCCTAGCGTATCTGAAGCATCGCGTGGACGAAATCATCAATATCAGGTGCATGGCTGAACCCTGACCAGGCCGCTCCTGCGTGTGGATGAAGATGCTGCCCGCGTTTCCAACGGCGAGCCCCAGCTGACTGAAGTTGACCACACGACTTACTGGCAACGTTGCAACGCAGGTGGGAGTCAGGGACGTCGGTACTGCCGGAGGAGTTGAGCGAGCGGTTGAGCCAGCAAGAAAAGGCCTTTGCAGACAAATACGACCAGATTTTGTGCGACTACATGAGTGACATCGGAGAGGACATCACAATGGATCTCGCGCCCCCGCGCTCGACCATGATCACAGTCCGCTGCCGCGAGGATTACGGTCAGCCCCGCCATGCACCGCACATATTCCATCCCCGATTTTGCCGAGTTCCAGAAGGGCGGCCGTTCTCCAGGGGCCAACACATGCCACCTCCCCCACCTCCGCGTTCCACTGCCGGCGAGCCTGAATCCCCCGGCTGGGGCTCGCAGGGGACTTTGTGACGGAGGACGGGGTGGTTCCGCTCACGCGCAACTCGGAGCACCGGCTGCGGCGCAACGACATCCAGCAGCTCGTGCGCCAGGGCGTCGTGGTGCACAAGTGAGGGGCGAGCCGCGCGCCCAAGCGGTCAAGTAGGCGTGAGAGCGGCGCGGGGCGGACTGAATCTGTACATTTCATCGCGAGCGCGGCACGCGAGCGCGGCAGTGCACCGCGCCGCGCCGCAGATCGCTCTTCATTCCTCAGCCTGCGCGCACCTCGCCGCTGCGAGGAGCCGAAACGTCTCTCGCAGGGCGGGCAGCGCGCCACGGGCGGCCGCGAGCATGTGGCGGTGCACCTCGCGCACCGCCCCCCGTGCGTCGAGGCGAGGCTCGAAGCAACGCTCCGACGCGAACCACCCGGCCGGCGCCGCCGGCTCGGCGCTGCCATGGCCCGCGGCGCCAAACCACCCGAGCCCTGCGCGCGGCGCGCCCCGAGTGGTCACTCGCCCCGCAGCCCCGCTCGCCCCCTGGCACCAGCCGCCTGCGCGCCAGCAGGCGCGTCGCGCGGCGACAGGGCGCGCGGCGGGGGGGCGCGCGGCGGGCGAGAACCGACGCCGGCGAGGAGCGCGGCGCCGCGGGCAGCGACCAGCGGGCCGTCCGCCACCACCTCGAGGCGGCGGCCGGTCACGTCCGCGAGGCTCTGCATCATCACCGCGCTGCGGGTGCCACCGCCCACCACCCGCAGGACCCCTGTCGCGCGCGCGCCGCCGGGGAGGGATTCTAGCAGGATCGCCAGCGAGTGGCAGACCCCCTCGAGAACCTACCGCGGGGAGCGTTCAGAGGAGTTGCGTTCAGAGGCCTGGATCGGGAACAGCAAGGTCGATGGGTGTAGGGGGCCCTGGGACGACGCACAGGCGGGGCAGAAATGTCTCGACCGTGCCCAGGGCGCGAAGCGGTGGGCCTCGGGCGTGCCAGGGCCTCCCGGGCGCGGGCGCCAGCGGCTTAGGGACGCGGCGAGGGCAGGGGGCGGCGGCACCGCGCGGTGGAGGTCGGCACGGGTGGTGCCGGAGTGGACGCCGAGGAAGCAGGCGCGAGCCAAGTCGTCGCGGAGGGGGAATCGCTCGCCGGCCACCGCGGCCACGTATAGCACGCCGCCCGCCCCGGGCCCGCTCTGCGCCGCCAGGCGCTCGATTTCCAGGTACGCCTCCTCCCTGCAGCGCGCGCGCGCGACGCGCGTCACGCCGCGGCGAGGCCTCGCGGCAGGCCGGCGCGGAGCGGGGCGCCGGGCGCGGGGGGTACGTTGGGAGGTGTGCTTGGAAGGGGCGGCGCAGCGCGGCTTCGAGGTTGCCGCCAGCGGAGGTGCACGGCGCGACGGAGAAGCTCAGGGGGGAGCGGTCGCTGTCGGGCATCTCAAACGGCGCGCGCGCGGCCTCGCCCTCGCCCGCCCCCCCCTCGCGGCGGGCGGTCGCCGCCCAGCCGCTGGTCCCGATGTAGAGGTAGCTCGTGCCCTGGCCCCCGTATCCCCCGCAGCCGGAGCCGAGCGTCGTCGTGCCCTTGCGCGCGGTCCGGGCGGCTCAGCGCTGAGCAGCGCGCAGGTGCGGCACGGGAGTGCTGGGCGGGGGGAGTCACCACATCGCCCATGCAGTGGTAGACAGGCAGCCCTGCGGGCAGGCCTAGCGCAGCCGCGGCCTCCTGCACACAGGTTCGGTGCGTGCGTGTCAATGAGCAGGGAGGGCGTGCCACGGGCTCTGGGAGCTGGACCGGGACATGCGGCCGGATGACCGGACAGAAAGGGAGAAAGAGGGAGACCGGGGGCGAAAGAGAGAGACAGAGATGGAAAGAGGGAGTTGTGGCCGACGCACAGGGAGCAGTGGTCCGATGGGATGTGTCGCGGAGAGTATCGGCGGAAGCTTGGATGCAGCAGACGGCAGGCCGACCCCCTCCAGAATTTCGATGGCCCACGACGCGATCGGGCCGCGCACGTCTAGCAGTCCCGTGGTCGAAGAGCAAATTGAGTCTGCGGCGCAATGGCCCGTGAAGCGAAGACAGACGAAGGAATGCGCGCCCAGCAGCACTGAGTCTGCTGCTGCAAGCTGATCGGGTTCTTCTTCAGCCAACCACATGAGCTTCGCCAGGCAGGATGACGCACCAGTCCATGTTCCCAACACCTGTTATCGCAATCTCGTCAACGTCTACATTCCAGCCCGCATTCGGGGGTCGTGTGGCGCCACCTCCTGCAATCTACCGCCGAGAAGTTCCTCGGCTTTTTCGGCTTGGGCTGTCGCACGCGTGTCCGTATACAAAATCGCAGGTCGTATCGCTGCTCCTCCTTGTGGCCCGCCCACTTTTGCCAGAATAGTGTCCTAACGTCGATCCCAAACACGGTGCTCAGCCGTTCCGCCCATCTTACAACATCAAGACACATGGGGATGTAAACTCGTTTCGGCAGGAAATCACCTGCATATGCCCTGTGACAGAAACCCCAACAAATTTCGAAAGGTCCACACTCTGGCTTTCCACCAGTTTCCGCACCGCCTGTGACGTGGCTGTGATCCAGTCCTCGGGCTGCTGCTCAACGAAGCCCGGCTCCCAAGCAGACGAGGATACTGGGCACGATGTGGAACCCAGGGTGTTGCCAGCGTGGTTCACTGCAACTACTTTGACCTCGCTAGTCCCGACGTCGATCCCGAGCAGGACATCATCCCGTGTGGGACCCTCCATTGCCAACGACGTGACAGATCTGGCAGCCTGGATCTGGCAGCCTGCGCGGAGCCACTTTATAGTAGAGAGGGCCCGCCAGGCGGGCCCGAGCCAAGAGCCAGAATTATTTCGGCCAGTCGGCCAGAAGCAGCGACGAGCAGGGGGTGGGTTCAATGCAGCGGCTCATCGGCACGCTGGCTGTCATGTGCCTGATTCCGGCCGTGTTGGATACCTACCGAGACCGCGTGGAATTGTCGCAAAGGAATTATCGGACACAGCTGTGGGAGCTCGGGGGAGACCTGGACACGACGGTGCAAAATGTTGCCAGCCACCCTGTGACGCGCCCAGCGAGCCATGGTGGGGACTTCAGGAGGTTCCTGCGCCACGAGGTAGCTCATGCTTCGCGGAAAAGTACCATTCTAGCTGGAAGCAACGATGCTGCTACTGGTCAGCGTAGCATCGACGCAAGCAGTTCATTCAACGCGCCCAGCCTCGAGGCAGTTGCACAAGCATACAGACGCGCTGAGGCGCTGAACCGTAAGCTTGAATTGAGCGTGATGCCGAAACATGATCCTGAGGGTAAGAGTGCGAGTCCTTCTTCTCATGGACTCAGAGGGGACGGTGAGCAAGCCGAGGCGAACGCGCTCGATTCCGCAGCGGCGACGCTTGACATGGTGACCAAGTCGATGAGCTCGACGGACTTCAAGGCGACACCGTCGCATCTTGCGAGTGTTGCGGACTCTTTGGCAAAGCTGTCTGCGTCGATTGGCCAGGCGCAGTCAGTTAGAATGCCAGACTTGAGAACGACGCAGGCTCTGCGGTCGCGGCGACATCCCAGCTTTCACGCTGCGATCACGGTGAACGAGAGCATGAGGGCTCGCGAAAAGCGCATCGAAGAAGACTTGCTGGTGAAGCTAGACAAGATTGGAATTCAAAAGTGGCGATCGGCGCAAGCTCGCAAGGCAGCTATCAAATCGGAACCTAGCTGGCTTAGTTGGCTGTAGGTGGCTCGGGACGAGAAGGGTGTGGGTGATTGAAGGCTCAAATCTGAGAACCTTCAGGGGCGCTCCTCAAACAGGCTGAGTGTTGATGACAGGTTTGAGGCATATGCATAACTCGATCTGCTTCACGGCGACACGCAGAGCACTAGCTTCCGTGGGTCCATTCCCGTAAAAACTTGACGAGCCTAGAAGGGCACGGTCCAACATGAATGCTGTGAACAGCCAGAAACGACAGTTTCGGGAACGAGAAAGATTTGCACACAGGTGATGTTGCGTGGGGACCTGATTCGCGGCATGCCCGTTGCGTCGGCCTCGCCCCGCTCCGTAGCAAGTAGCTGCAGCTTGTGTATCGGTAGTGCCTGCCAATCCCGCGGCAGCGGTGCCTTGCGACTGCTTTCACGACGTACGTCACTCAACCTGAAGCATACATGTCAAAAAAGGGCACAAAAGGGGCTGGGCGCTTGCTTCGAAGGGAAAGCGCTTGGTTAGGTTCGAGATGCAACCAGTCTGTCAGAAGAACCAACTTCTCTGTATATTCTGCGGCCATGTCTCCTTCTACGTTATCTTCCAGGGGTCGGGCGGCCGCCCGCGCATGTGGAGACAGAAGTGTCACATCAGGCGGGCTGCCAGGCCAGGATAGTGGGCAGCTCCGCACGTCGCATGGCGACCGGAACGGATGCGGCACCGGCAACACGCTACTGCTCATCAGTCAGAGTCATTAGAACGACCGCAGCGAAATTGCTTCGCAATGCACAGTAGAATTGTGCTGACCTAAATATGCACGAGTGCGCCCGTTGACACAAAAGAAAGGGGCACTTGCCTGGCGTCGTCGGCCAGCCACGCGGAGCGCACGGAGTACCCATTACCCCTTTTTCCACGAACATGCAACGTAACCACGCCAAGGCCTCTATAAAATCTCCCCCGACGCGCCGGTGTTGAAACTGTGCGACCCTCGCCTTCGCGGGTGCCTTCCCAAAGCACTGCCTGGAGCGGCCCACCAGTCGTCGTGCGGCTGGGCCCGAGGCCGTCTACCGGGCCAGCTGGATGCGCGGGGTCGTGATCAAACGGCGAGCCAAATCGAAGGTGGGGAATCGCAGAATCTGTTGAATCGCTCATCACGCCCAACGTGATGCACATGCGGCTGAAGCTGTGGCCGTTTTAGCTGGTGGCCGGACTCCTGCGGCGCGTGCGCCCCAGGATTCGTTCAGTGTTCCAAGCAGATGATCCCGTTGTATAGCGAAAATATGCGTCGGTGTGAGATCGACGAAAGAATGGCAGGATGGTGGTGCCGCAACGTGCCTGGCGCCTATTCGCACTGAAGACCTGCCCCCAGCAGGCTCCCGGCTGCGTGCTGCAACAGCGCGGAATGTGTACAGAAGGGGTTGAGCTATTTTGCTCGTCAGATTTGACCGCTACTGATTCCTCGAGGTCCAGTGTTGTACTAGCCGTGTCAACGCGTAGCGCTTCCATGTCGATTTCTGACAGCATATCCGGGCTCGGAGTGGACACAGCCATCTTCGCCGGAATCCTCGTCGCTCTCTCCATCCTGTGCAAGTACGGATTCCGCACTGACCAAATGAACGTCAGGTCATGCGGGACGGAAGAGAATACTGAGAAACTTCGTACGATGACGCCCATTGAGGTATGGACTCCGATCCATGTGTCGATGGCTCAATGGTGACACAGATCGTTTCGAGATCAGGAAGCCTTCGCACTCGGTCAGACTTATCCTCCGTCGATGGGGATTCCTTCGTTCTGCAACGCCATCAATCTGATTATTTCATTCGATGAATTGTACATCAGCGCTCGATTTGCACCTGTCATCGTTTGTGACGGATTCGCCCGATCGTGCACTGACTCAGGACGTTGGTGCGCAGACCCGAGGTGCACGACATCCTTCACGCGCTGGAGAGCAAGATCCTTCTTTTTCCGCGCTTCAGATCCGTGCCCTTCGCAACGCAGAACGGCTGTGTGTGGCGGGATTTAGGAGAAAAGGGTATTGATGTGGCGAGCCATATCATCAATCACGCGCCAGTATCTGGAGGCGACGATGGTATGGAGACGGCGGTGAATCGTCTCTGCACGCAATCACTTGACACTTGCCGCCCTCAATGGATTGTACATCTTCTCCCTGCAGAAGAGATCGGCACTGAATCATTACTCCTCTTTCGTCTCAACCACGCTATCGCCGATGGTCGAACTCTGATGACTCAGGCATTTGGCCTTGCCCGATGCAACGCACTTGCATGACGGTCGTATTGCGAATAAATCTTGAATTGCAGGTGCTCCCTCACTTCGTCAAAACCAAAACTGGATCGCCTCTCGTTCAAACCGACCCGCAGCGAAAGAGTGTTAACGTGATCGGTGGCTCAGAAAGAATCCGTCTCCTAGGACAAGCCCTAATCAGTTTGCATGTGAGAGAAACCATTTCCGAGGTTTGGATTGCTTCAGATCGCAGGAGTAGCCGAGCTTCCTGACTGGGGGTATGCGTCAGTCATCGTTTGCGATGGGCTGGGGCCCTCTTGAGAGCGACGTGCCTGGAACACGGCCGCGGGCCGAGCGGCTGGCTGGGTGTCCCTGGCCTTCATGCGGACGAAGAATGATCTTTCTTCCGCCCCTTTCGCTTGACTTTTTGCGGATCGCCAAAGACAAGGTACAATGCGGTCGTGCTGCAGGCCCTCGCGCACATCAGGTTCCCCTGAGCGGCGAATTGACGTCGCCGAATCAGGTGGGGGGTGGCACCACTATCAACGATGTGATTCTCGCAGCACTTGCGGGCGCATACCGCAGGAGAGCCATCCGTCAGCCCGTGCCAGCTTATCTTTCCTGAAGTTAGTTCCAGGGCTGTTGCCGTGGCTTGGCGTACGTATAGGTCTCACACTTTCGCAATGGGGCAGGCTCTCAGAGAAGTACGGGTCATTACCGGCGCAATATCCCGAGGTTGAGGGGAGCGCAACGCTCAGGTTTTTCCCGCAAACTGTTTTGCTTGTGTTGCATGCAAGCTGACGCATGGTTAATTACCAACAGAGCGATTTTGGTGATCCAAGGGCTGCCTTCTGCGACTTGCGACGAAAATGGTGCGAAGCCGGAATACGACGCACTAACAAATGCCTGGTTTCTCGATTCAATCGACTTGTCTCCGTCGTTGAACGCGACAAGTGAAAGCCAAAGAGTGCAAGCAATACAAGAGCAAACCGTTAAGGTAAGTTTACCCCAAAAAACGTTGTGTTTGCTTTGTTGTTGTCCGTAAGCATTTTGTGGTGGCCTGATACACATTGTGTTACTATCAGATCAAGACCCCCCTGGCGGCGAAAATCAAGGCCTTTCTCACTAACCGAGTGATGAGGCTTTTGCCAAGAGCATTGTGCGGGCCCACGAATCATTTCAAAACGTTTTGACCATTGCTTTTTTCTGGATAATCGCAATTTGCTTTGGTTTTTTAGGAATCAAGACTACATAAAGCAGTACTCGATGAGACACGCTATTACGGTATCAAACGTAGCTGGCCCTAAGGTGCTGACCATTCCATTTATTTTACAAAAAGAACGATGTCGGCTGCAGTTCGGGTGGACCGAGACACGTTGACAACAAAAGGTCTGCAGGGGGACGGGTTCTTGCTGTGCGAAAAAGAAATCAAGTCGATTCGATCAGGATTTTTTGCTCAAATGGATGTGATGCATTTGCTTTCCCTCGGGAACCAAGTGTTTCCGACGCTGGTAACGGATCCGACACAGTGGCCTCAACCTGGGGCGCCCGGACTCGACCTGGTTGAGTCCCTCAGCGCTCTCGGGAGAGAATTGGGGATAGCGCTGGATCCCCGCAGCGGCTAGAAAAAGGCACTGCTGCAGACAACAAATCTGGAATACAGTTTATCTCACATATCAAATTGAATGACATATACCAGCCACTGAGCTATCAGACAGCAATGTCCTCCTCCGGCATGATTCGCTCGGGGGATGTCCCTACAGCTCCACTAGGACGAGGCCGCGCCGCTCGGACGGCAGTTCCCAGTACTTGCCGTTTGCAGAGCGGACACTCTCCACTGACGCCGAGCCATTGGTCGATGCATATTGTGTGGAACACATGCAAGCATGGCAGCATGCGGCAGTCCTCCCCATCCGTGAAAGCACCAAGACAAATCGAGCACACAGGGTCATCCTCGCCGTCCCGTTCCTTGGCGAGCGCTGCTCACGCCAAAGTCGCATTTCAGCGTTCCGCTAACGCAGGTTTGGCTAATGGCATCCAAAGAATGTGCCACAAATATCACGACAAGTTCTGGGGTCGATGAATACAAGCTGGCAAAGAATTCCACAACGCATCACTGATATTCTTGGAGACGTCGTCGATGATACGGGGGATACGAATTCGAACCTGCCCTCTCTGCGTCTCCTAGTGACTCGTCGATGTCGTCCTCGTCTGCACGAGCCCCCGTTGCTTCCCGGAATCTTCCTTGTTCCTCTAGTGCCTTTTCCGACTGCCATTGACCAGAGGATGAAGGGAACAGAAAACATGTGAAATTCAAGTGCATGCAGTGCGCAGAAAGTCAGGGAACAAACGTTGTATTTGAAGGTCGGAAACGTCGCGAGAAAATGAGCACGCCTTGCTGCCAATTCTCCCTGAAGAATGGACATACGCATGAGCAAATGGAGACAAAATTGGTTGCAGCGCCAAGCGAATTGTGCCGCATGCCGTGCACGCTAGCAGGACTGGCGTGCATGTGTGACTTCAGGAAACGAGTACCTCGTCAATCTCAGGGGCCCCACGTCGCAGATTTGCATTAAGCCGCTCGCGTTGGCTCGCACGGATGCGGAGGATGAAGTAAAATGCCGTTATGGTGACAAGGAAGGACGAAGCCCCCGCACAAATGGCACCGATCACTGTGATATCCACACTTGGATGGCACACCTGTCCTCGCAAGCGTAGTGAACAACCACACAAAAGCTTTCATCGGGCAGTATAGCTGCCATTTTCTTGGGAGGACTAAACCGTCGAAGCGCCTGCAGACCATCCGGACGGGCACGTATCGAAGGTTGGTGAGAAGTATGATCCCTGAAGACAACGCTGGCTGCCGCTGCACCAACCGCAGAAGGCATCCTGTGAAACAAGACGCTTAGCAAACAGGCACTTCATAAATACCGACAAATACACAAGTTCAGGCAGGCTTGAGTGGTAGAACCTTGATACACTCGTCGCAAGTCTTGAACTTGCATTCTTTTAGGCACTTGCGACCCTCGCAGTCGCAGGTGGGTGAGACCACATCGTTGACGAACGGACATCCCTCCTGCACACCAATCGTCTTCTGGCCGGGAACACATTTGCCGTTGCAGAAGACACAGTGTTCCTCCTGCAGACAACTTGCACATCGATCGTGTGCTGAGCAGGTTCCCGCCAACTGCGTGATTGACACGCAGTTGACACCGCCCACCGAGACGTAACCACTGATGCACTTCCAAGTGCAGTCGGGACTGCTATCGTCCCATTCGGAGTAAGCAGGCTTGTAGCTTCCTTCGCGGTACTCAGTGCATGTCAAACACGATGACCCTTTGAAAGACGGAAGACAATTCCAGCGGCACCCGTTTTCCTCCCATGTGTACCGGCCAGAATCTTCCGCCAGAGGAGCAGAGAAAAAATCGTTAGGGCAGCAGCGCTGCGTGTGCTCATTCAGCGAGTACCGATTACTTGCTGCTCCCGCGCCACATTCCCACGTGTTTGATGATGGCGCGGAAATTATTTCAGAAGGCTCAATCGATGCCGTGCCCTGGATTCCCAGGGCTCTAAGCGCGTCTGTAACGGTGCTGGCCGCGGAACCTCGCAGAGCAGCAAGCACGTTCGCGAGCAAAATCGGGGACAGGGTCTTGATGACAAAAGAGACGGCCACACTGTCAATTCCTGCGCGGCGTGCTCGCTCTGGGTCGCTCATGAACTCCTCGTACTCCTCATCACTCCAAATGTCTAGCGCTTCAAGCGGCTCTGACACCTCGTCTACACCTGATTGCTCCAGCAAGGCTGCCTCAGAACGCATCACAGCTGCTCCGATGGAGTCGCGCTCCGCGTGCTCGTGCACCCACCGTCGGGCCGCCACCGATGTTTGCACAATCTTCGTGATTGTGACTCCATCCCCTGACAAAACACTGGAGGCCTGTCCGGTTGCACTTGCAACAGCATTTCGAAAGGCCCATGATGCTGAATAGCCCCGCATGGTCTTGGCCGTCACATCGGAGACCGTCAAGCTTCCCAACAGAGAGACCATGCAAGAATCTGGCAGGGCTTTCGAGCGTATTGCTTCGCAACGCCCGCCTTCGCAACGTCCATCCTGCGAGAACTCCCAGCGCACTACCCCAAGTTCGCTGAGTAGGATCTCACATGACGAACACCGGGAAAAGACTTCTTGCTCTGAGTTTGCAGTCGGAACTTCTGGGAAATAATGAGCATTGCAACGGTATGTGCACGACGCAGAGTCCCAATAACCATTCGCCGGAAGCGGGTACGGATGATCCGAGACCTTGCAGCAGAGTTTTGCTGCACGATTGACGTGGTAGCCTATTGCGCAATCCCATGAGTCCGCCGTGCACTGAACACCCGCGACATGATCCTCGGATAAACGCCACACGCCGTTTTCAGGTAGGGACCATTCTTGACTCGCTGCAAAGGCCGTGCATTCGAGGCAGTCGCGTAAAGATCCAGCCTCGTCAAACACCGCACGAAATCCAGCCTTGCATTCCCAGCTGCATCCTGTATAATTCCATGCCGAGTTGTTGGGTTGCAGCGCAGCGGAGAAGCCGGTGCAGGCGCTACATGTTTTGTTCCAGCTGTCCCACGTGTAACCTTCCTTGCAGCGAAATCCGCAAGTGCCTCGCAAAGTGCCAGCGGGTGCAACTTCAGCTGTTTCATCAGGGAGCTCATTGGGGCAGCATCCTGGCGGCACTGCAGATATGGAGCGCGTGGTGGTCGGATCGGAGCAAATCCAGTCATCGACCATGCACGTACTGCTAACAGGATTGGACACAGAGCGCGCTGGTAGGACGACGCCCTTCAGCTCGTGGTATTCTGCGCACGTGAAGCAGTCACCTTCCTCAGGACCGCCAAAGAAACGCCCTTCTTCAGCCGAGTTCTTGCATGTAAAATTGCAGTCTGTGCCCCAGAAAAGCCTCTGCACATTTGGTGGATTGGCCAGACATTGCAGACACGATGCTGATTCGTTGTCCCAACGAAAGCCAGCCTGGCAACGCCGACCACACGGCCGGTATGTAGGATCTGAAACCGAATTTGTAATGGTTTCTGGGCAACAGAAGCGGTCTGTCGAGCTTGCGACATATCCTGAGTTGCATGCGAATGCATCGTAGTCGCATGTGATGTTGCTCTCGTTCTTCCAAACAGCGTTTTTCGGCGGAGTTGCGTGAGAGTAATTAACCATCAGGTCTGGACAACTCGTACATACCCCCGGAAATCGCGGGTGCCCGTAATAACCTAGATGTTCATCACACGCAAACTCACAGAGAGACCTGGGGAACAGTTCGGCCGTGTCGATAAAATGGGCGTTTGCAGGAGGTTCGGCGCACCCTGAGCATGTCCAAAAGTCTGCATCCGAAGCGCACGTGAAGCCCAGTAATGGCCGCCAGTCACAAGTCGCGCTGCCATCAATCCACCGCGAGTTGAGTGGGGGCTGTACACTGGAGTCAAGCATGGCCTCCGAACACAGCTTACACCTCCGATCGAGTTTAGAAACGTGAAATCCGTCGAGACACTCGTACTCGTCGCAAGTACCCAATTTCCATTGCACATTCCTCTTTGCCCGAAACTCGATCGTTGCAGCTGTATCTAGCTCACTACACGGCTGGCAGTACGAGGAATTGCCGATTTCGTGACCCCGATCGCACGTCCAGGAGCACTCGGTAGCACCATCCACCCATTTCGCATTGGCAGGCAAATAAGCCCCGGACATGGCTACCGAACAGACCTTGCAATCCGGGCCAAAGTATCCTTTCTGACAGATAAAATTGCAACCAAATGTAAGCTCCGAGTTTTCTGGAAAACCCACCTCGCATTGGGTACAAGAGGATGCGATCCCGCCCTCCGATGTCGAATCCTCTGGGCACAGCTTACATACCGGCAGGTACCTCTCGAAAATGACTTGGCCATCTTCATCCTGAACCTGAACGGAGTCGCCGATTGGCCGACTGCCCCGATGACAGTAAGCATACGAGTAAATCAGACCTGACGTGTTCAGCTTGTACCAGCGCTCGTACTGCGGTGAGCCGATAAAGACGAACTGTCTTGTGATAGCGACTGCGGAGCCGAAGCGATCCGCAGTTGTGTCGTCATCTTCAGGCGGCGAGAAGGTGTCGCCAAAGCTGCATGACGGCGCCAAGCCTGCCTTGAGAAAGATGGCAAAGGCACGGTTTGCTCCAGGTGCACCAATGATGGCAAGCGTGTTGATTCCATCCGTTGACTGCGCAATACTTTCCCCAAGCAAACTTGAGAGCCCTTGGCCTGGGTAGCGAATCATGCAGAATTCCTCTGCTGTAACGCTCCCGCCATCAACTCCGACTCTGTAGATATGCACCGCAGGCGCAACCGTCGAGTTTCCAGGCGCCTGCACCAAGAGGAAGTGGGGCCCCAGCGACACAGTCTTTCCAAAACCCGCTGGGCCACGGAGCACGACGTCTTCCCGCCACTCAGAGTACCGCGAAACGGACCCCGTAGCCTGGTAGAGACGTACAGTACCATCTGACGGATACATGCTGCCAATGTTTCCGCCAGAGGATCCAACTGCTAGCAGCTTGTCGTTCAGAGAAACTGACTCGGCAAAAGTTGCATCATCGACGCTTTCAATCGCGCTTGACGAGCAGCCGTGCTCACAATTCCAGGCGTAGTCCTCACCATTCTCAGCCACACTGTAAGCAGCAACATAGCGTTTCCCAGAAGACGCCCTCCCAACGATTGCCAACACTCGTCCCCATGCTGAACAGGAAACGGGCAGCGCGCACATCTCGCCGGAACACGAGGGGCCCTCCAAGCGCGGCTTGACCTGCTTCCAGATGGCCGAGCTCTCCTCGTTCCTAGCATTCGCATCGGCGTTGAGTACAAAACAATCTACTCCAGCTGAGAGAGCAAAACACGCCATATCTTCGGAGGCAAAACCCCGCGGCTGCTCTTGTGCAGACACAGACAGGTCTGTCATTCCATTCATACGTGCGTAGAAGTATCCCCCCATCTTCGCGTCTGCACTCGCGATGGCATTGCCACCGAACCCGAGCGCCAATACATCACCAGCCGCAGCTATCGACGATCCCAGTTTGAACCCTGCGCAGTGCGGCAAACGATGGCGAAAATCAGTAGAGGCTCCGCGTTAGTCGGCACTTTCACGGCAGCTACCTCCTACATGCTGTACAGGCCGTGCGTTGTTAGCCGCAACCAAGTATCGGCAGTGGAGGAGAACAATTCGTTGCGGGCAACCACCTGAACCTGATCGAAGCGCGATATCAGGGTACAAAACGCTGCCCGCATTCTGATTGGCGTCGACAGACAGCCATCTCCTAAACGCCGCCGCCTCGTGACGACGACTTGGGACTCGCAAAAGACCCGAGAAATCCCACATCTGCTCCAAGCTGAGTGTGCTGGCTCCTGCATCCAAACAGAGAGCCGAGTCCAGCAGGAGCGCCAGCAGTAGCGTCCAACTGGTTCGCACCATCTCGGCTCTCCGCCGCAGAGGTTAACTTGTTGTTCAATCAAGTGTTGGTTCAGTCTACACAGTCTTTTAATTAAGTTTGGTTCAGTCTACGGACAGTCCCATGGACTTCGAAAGGCTCCAACTCGTCGGGTTTTTTAGGCGTAGTTTGCGGCAAGCACAACCTGGCGAATTCGCTTGCCCGCACAGCGCCATGTTCAAACGAGCCGTCGTCAAAGCCGCACAGAACCCGCTGGGCGGGAAGGAAACTAAGAAGCTACGTATTGACATCCAGAAGCGCCTTGACATTACGGACGATGAGCTTGATCTTTTCTTCGCGGAAAGCTGCCCCGCCCCGCCCCCCCCGGTCATGAGAGCGCGGATTCGCGCTGGTTGGTTCCCTTTTCCATCACAGTGTAGGGCATTCGCGCGGACCAGGCAACACTCGACAAGCACTACGTCATTCCCACTCGCGAAAATCAGGGAAGTAGTGACCCCGTGCGCCTGTGTAGGTGAAGGACAACATCCAGACCTTCAAGCTCGCGGAGCCTGTCGCAAACGCTGTGGTATACTCCAATGGCGACGAGCCATGCTTTGTTGATATGAACGGCAAAGGACAGCTGTACCCAACCCTCTACACGATCTGGCGATGTCCCGCTTGTCTGCCCGCCCTCGCGATCCAGGCTCCGGTGTCCAAATTCGTGGTCAAGGGCTCTGATCTCATGCTTCCGGGCGTTGCCTTCGGTATTGATGGAGGGCCATTTGCGGCGCCAGAGGACATGCCTGAATTCCAACAGGGAAGCGGAATGCTGGTCTTCTGCATTGGAAATCCTATGCCAATCGCTGTTGGCGAGATGCTGATTTCAAAACAGGAGGCTATCGCGTCTGGGATGAAGGGAAAGGCTTGCAAGGTGCGACATGCACTTCAAGGCCCCGCCTGGTTTGTCTCATATTGGAAGTTGGCATTTGATGTTTCCATGGCAGCGAGATGAACCCAGCCAGTTACACTGTCGCTGTGGAATGCAGATCGTTCACTGCTACAGGGACGCGCTGTGGGAGGTCGGGTCTCCCCCCCCCCCCCCC